>Ga0187812_1000038_pt1 | contig 48087 bp, 39 predicted proteins | sample NC_S_2_FD_130582 | JGI IMG/M metagenome (GOLD analysis project Ga0187812, IMG submission 130582) | Wetland sediment microbial communities from Neuse River Estuary, North Carolina, USA - ASW-S_2 | ecosystem: Environmental > Aquatic > Freshwater > Wetlands > Sediment | place: USA: North Carolina...
GCTTGAATGAAATTTTATGAGAATGCTTTGTGAGTTTCCGGCGGTTATGATCAAAGGAAAAGAGCTGCTGCATGTATAGTCCGGGTTATTAAATTTTACGCTGCTTACCACCAATGTGTCGCTTCCAAAATTATTTATCTGAAGAGAGTAATTGGAAGTATCCTTTACCGATACTTTCCCTAAATCAATGCTGGAACTATTTACGCTAATCTTTGGAGAAATAATTTGCAGCGAACTTCCGTATGAATCAGAAAGAATATTTTCTCCCTTTGAGGTGCTGATGACAGAGTTAGCTATCGGAATTGAATAATAACCAGGATTGCCGGAGGCATGAAATTTCAAACTTAAAATTTCGCCGTCGCTTCCGCTGAAATTTGAATTCGTATTTGAGTATGCAAAAACTTTTAATTGATTGTTGGCTATTGTATCAACCGCTAAGACTTGATCCGACTTGCGGCTGCTTAAAACGCCGCTGCCAAATTCATACTGCAGCTCTGACGGCAGTTGAATTGTAAACTCAAACGCAGTAAACAGCTCCATATTATTTATTGAAACAGAAAGAACAGCTTCGTAGCCGGATCGGGCATTTATATTTGAAAGATGAATTTCATTAATTGTATATCCGGTTCCCTTTGCAGTAATCGTTTGAACAGAATCAGATGGATCATTACTAAAAACAGTAAGCGAAACATTTTTAATCCCTTTAGTCAAAGGACTAAATATTATTGTACGAGAAATATTATTATTAGGAGATATCGACGCTAACGATGAATCCAAAAATTTTATCTCATTACTGTTGGAAGAAAGCTTCGTAATATTAAGAGGAATCGTTCCAGTGTTTGTTATTAGTAGATCCTGCTGTTGGGTTTGTCCTAAAGGAACTCTTCCGAAATCAAAATTGTTATTGTTGATTTGAATTTGCGCTGCGAGCAGAATAAATGAACCGTTAAAATAATTAGTCAAAATATTTTTCCCGGAAGAATTGCCGAGCAAAGGGTTGCTGATTGTTAAAGAATAGTTACCGGCTTGTTTTCCTGTTTTGCACTTGAATGTTATTACCGTACCGCTGCTTCCGTTGAATGCTGTTAAACTTCCGGAGTAAGCTAGCAAACGAAGCGTCTGACCATTTACTAATCCGGCTGTTAAAACTTGATCCGCCTTTCTTACATTGTCAAGTACTGCCGAGCTATCAATATAAACAAGTGAAGAAGGCAGCTGAATATCTAATTGGACAGCGGTAAAAGTGTCTGCATTTGATACCTTTATATTAAACTGCACAACTTGATTTGCTCCAGCCGAGACTGTATCAATCCACAAATTGTTTTGCGCGCTTACAAAGTTTGTGGCTATTATAATAAATAATAGAAAAAAGTTTTTCATTCGTTTTTCCTTTGTGTCTTAGTGTCTTGGTGGCATTTTCTTTCCGCCGCTAAGACACCAAGTCACTAAGTTTATTTCAGCAATAACATCTTCATCGCTTTCATATATTTTTGCGATTCAAAACGGTATATATATACTCCGCTTGCTACCGACAGCCCCGCGTTACTCTTTCCATCCCAAACCATCTGGTAACGCCCCGGCTTTACTTCTCCTAATTCAAACGTTCTTATCTGCTGACCGAGTACATTATATATAACAATTCTCGCCTTCGCTAATTCCGGAACGCCGTATTGTATTGTCGTAGCCGGGTTAAATGGGTTTGGATAATTCTGGCTTATATAATATTCCTTTGGTATTACCGGAACTCCGTTATTATATATATCAGTAAGAATTCCGTTGCCTTTAGGGTCTGAAATAATAACGCTCGACAACTGAACACTCTTATCAAGCCCGCTGAATGTTCCAAGCACAAAAGTACCTTTCGGAAGCGACTCGCCTTTCATACTGTAAATAAGATATACTCTGCTTGTGTCCCCGCTGTTAGCCGAAGCTACTTCAAACGATGCAAGGTTATTGCCCGGTGTAAACTGCAAATCCTTCAGCCCTTTTCCTTTTAAGGTAAACTCTATGCCGCCCACTTGAGTATCGCTTGTAAGCGATAAATTATTGCCGCTTAAATCAAGCGTTGCACTGCCTGAATTTGTCTTTGCTAGTATCTTTGCCGGCTTGCCGTAAAGAATAATATTTACATCACCGATAACATCAAGAATATTTATTGTGCTGTCCTGGTTTACATCCGCCGCGGCAAATATGAACGGCTGCGGATTTTGCCCAAGCATGTATGAAACAATTGAAAGTACATCCATTATGTTTACGCTTAAGTCTCCGTTTGCGTCTCCAAGCGAAGCAGTATAAGGCGTAGTGCTAACAATGCGTGAAGAATCAGATTGAGAGAAATCTGTGTTAACTGTTTTATAGTAATAATAGTATTTTACGTTTGGCGTAACATTGAAGTCTGTAAACACCGTATCTGTTACAAGCTTTGTGTTAACAACGACCGGCGCAGTAAAAGTAGTATCCGTTAAATTTTGGAATCGGTAAATATTATAGCCGAGCAAATCCGGCACTTGCTGCGGGTTAGTCCATTCTAAGTCTACCTTGCCAAGCCCGGCTGTTGCTGTAAAGTCAATCGAAGAAGAACTTGCTGCGCTTATTAGAAAGCTGAAGCGCATATCCTCTACCGGTATCTGGAAGCCTTCCGGGTCCTGCGCGTTTGCTACTCTTATTGTATTTATACCATCGCCTGTGTAAAGCTTTATTGTTTTATAAGCAGTCCAAATCCTTGCGCTGTCGCTCCAATGACCGGAGTCTGCTACTGCTTGTTGAGTAAACGGATCTCTCACACCAAATGTTAATTGCGGTTTATAAGTTGTATCCATTGGACGGTTGAAGTAAACATCAAATCTATGTGCTCCCACTCCTATAGGGTTCATTAAGTTTGCCTGGTCTTGCGGGTCTATGCCGTCTACTAATACTTTCCAGACTATGCCGTGAGCGCTGTCTGACGGAGAAATAAGAAATGGAGTGAAATTAACCTGTGGTAAGTTTGGGTCCTCCCAAAAATCATATATTTTCTTTTGAATAATAGAAGCCATCGCAGTTCCCCAATATTGATTAGATAAGTTTAATACATCAGCACTTCCAACAGCATAAACTGCAAAACTATTTTTACCATAACCTAAAAAATTATTCCCTGTCGATGTAGCGTTATTACGGGGGAAAAGTATTGATGTTGGAACAGCATCATTTACATTGAAAGAGCGGTTGAAATTGTTATAGCTTCCGGGGAAGAATGCCATATAACTGGCATATTCAGAGCCTCCCGATTGACAATAATCCATATTGCATTTATATAATGCCGGTGAATAATTATAACTAAATTCTGAGAAAACACAATTCTTAAATACACAATTTGAGAAATTATATCCAGTCCCTAAAAACATGCTTCCAACCCAGGTGCTGTTAACTGTAGTAATATCACTAAAAGTACAATGATCAAAATTATACGGTACAGCAGTATTGAATGTGGATAAATCCCCAAAGCCCTGATTTGTTGAACTGAATTGTGTGTATGAGAAAGAAAATGTGCCCACATCTCTAAATCCGCCGCCTATAATAACAACATTGCTGTCTGCTGTTCCATTTGAAATAATTTGACCCCTGTTAACAATCAAATTATTTAGCTCTAATATGGTACCTGCATTAATGATTAGCTTTCCATGAACTCCGACTCTAAAACTTTGACTTACCAACCACAAACGGTCGGCAGTAAGTACCATAATAGAGTCCATAACACCTGAAAGATAATTTCCATGATTAACTGTTAAAACTATTTTCTGAAATACTGAGTCAGGGGAACCAGCATACCACAGATAAGCACTAAATACTATCGACCTGTCATGAGCTACATTCGGACTTATATGAATGATAATTGGGTTCATTTCGTTTGTTCTTGTGGCATAAGCGCTAATACTACCGATAAAAGCAGTATCTTTTAATATCTGTGCAGTAGCAGTATCTTCAAACTCGCCAAACTTTAATCCAACAAATACGCTGTCAGATTGCCTCCATGTATTTCTTACCATAAACCAAAGCTGGATTGTTTCACCGGCATCTATCAAACTGTTGTTATTATCTCCCGCAAGAGTATCAACTATTGTATTTGAAACAAAGTTTATCACGGGTTTAGGCTTGATATTTATCGCTGAATTTAGTTGAACATATTGACTTGATGTGTTGATTAAATTTCCCCACATTAATTCTTGTGAATCGAGAGGATGTTTAGTCCTATATAGAGAGACAGCACCTGAAACAAGAGGAGCCGCCATAGAAGTGCCGCTATACTCTCTATAGTTGCCGTTAGGTATTGTGCTTATTATGTTTGTTCCAGGAGCGTTTAATTCATAATTAAAAAGTTCAGGAAAGCCGCTAAAAACTGGATTGCCATCATAATTAGAAAAACCCGTACCACATGATCCGTCAGCCTGCACACCTAAAACATAAGACAAAGCCGCGGGGAAAAATGGCATTCCAGGTTGTAATCTACAGTCTGGTTCTGGTCCGATATATTTGTTATCATTCCCAGCCGCGGCAACTAATACGCAAGTAGCATAAGCGTTAGCAAGCGCATCTTCCATTGCTAAAGAACGGGCATAGCTTCCAAAGCTCATGTTAATTACTGTCGCGCCGTGCGTGGCTGCGTAAATTATTCCTTTTGTTATTGTGGCAGCATCGCCTCTGCCATCGCTTTGAAATACTTTAATCGGCATTATCTTAGCATGCCAATCAACTCCCGCTATTCCTATACCGTTATCGCCTTCTGCGGCTGCTATACCCGCTACGTGCGTGCCGTGACTGTTATCGTCCATCGGGTCGTTATCATTATTTATATAATCCCACCCTCTTATATCATTAACCACTCCGTCCGCATCAGGTGTTGTTCGTGGGTTCGGGTTTGTCCAGATATTATTCTGCAAGTCCGGATGCTTCCAATCTACTCCCGTATCAAGTATTCCGATAATTTGAGATGTATCGCCGGTTGTGCTATCCCAAACCGCATTGACTTGAGTCGCGGCAATTCCCCACTGCTGGCTGTATAATGGATCATTAGGCGTTACGGTCTGGACGGTTTGGGGATGTTGTTCATTAGAAAATGAAGATTCATACTTTGCGCTTTGCCCGGCGCCTGTCCCGATTCTATCGGGGCGCTTTGCGATCCATTCCTCCGCTTCTTTCTCCGTCATCACCGGGGATTCCGGTTTATCATCAACAACTGAGTATATATAATCCGGTTCCGCATATACTACATTGGAGTTGTTCTTTAATTCCTCAATTAGTTGCAAGGTTTGTGTGCTGTCCTTTAATGTTAGCTTATAAATATTATGAAGGCTCGGTCGCTCGAATGTTTTACCGCTATATGTCTTTAGCATCTGAACGCTTGTTAATCTCTTTGCGTCCGGGAATAATTTATTAGAAGAGATTACGTTATACTTTTGCAGTATCGCATCAACCGAGGCGATGCCCATTGTGGCGGCTCCAGCAGAGGTTTTTCCCATGACAATGGCAACGTCATCCTTCAAGCGGACAAGCGCCACGCCCGGCACAAAATCAAACCTGGATGCGTTAGCATCAATTTTAATTGGTTCTGCCGTCTGCGCGAATATCTGCGCCGATATAGCTGCCGCAAAAAGTACTAATAACAACTTGTAAATGTTTTTCATATTATTTTTCCTTTAACATCATTACCAAACTAATTCTCAAACTCTTCGTGCCTGGCGGCATTTTCTTTTCGCCACAAAGTCTCCAAGTTACTAAGGAGAGCTTCCTCTATCATAGCCAGGTCTTGTCTGAGCCTTCCGTGGACACTGTCCGGTCATCCGGAGGACTTCCTATGTCCTAACGATGACACTATATAGTAGCAAAAAAAACGTCTGTTTGGGAAAGTCTTAAAAATATTTTTTTGATTAAATATTTGATCAGATTTTCCGATTCTGATGACTTTACTTGATCTATGTCCCTGGTACAGAACGGAATAGGCATTTTATTGAAATGCTTTGTTGAGTGCGGTAATAAATACACCTTCTTTACTTAGGTATAATAATCATCCTCATTTGCAGTTTGTCAAAAGTTATATTGAGCCTGATCCGCCGTTCAAGAATTTATATACGGCGGAAAAATCTTCTTCGCCCAAACCTGCTTCATTCGCGAATTTAAAAATTTCTTCCGCTCCTGCCGTTAAAGAAAGCGCTATGTTATTTGCCTTAGCTTCGGTAAGTGCAAGCCGTAAATCCTTCAGCATCCATTGAAGCGGGAATTCCGTATCAAAATTATTTAGAAGGAATTTATCTTTCTTAGCGGAAAGAAATGGAGCAGCTGCCGGTCCGCCTAACAAAAGCTCTAATAATTTTTCTTTCGGCACCCCAAGTGATTCTCCTAAAAGTAATCCTTCGGAGAAGCCCGCTATTGCCTGACCGAGCAAAAGGTTTATTACTATCTTTACTGAAGTGCCTTTGCCGTTTTCACCAATGTGAATTATCTTTTTTCCCATCGCTTCGAATACCGGCATGCAGAAATCAACGTCATCTTTTTCGCCTCCGATAAAAAAGGTTAGCTCGCCTTTTTCAGCAGGTGTAATTGTCCCGGCAACGGGTGCATCAAGGAACCGGATTCCTCTTTGCTTTGCTTCTTCAGCCATCTGTCTTGAAAATTCCGGGTTAACTGTGGAGCAGTCAATCCAGACAGAATCTTTCTTCAGATTGTTCAGAAATCCTTTTTCACCAAGCGCGGCTTCTTTTACAACGCCCGGTTCAGAAAGCATGGTGATCATAATATCCGACTGCGCCGCGGCATCCGCAATTGAACTGCACAAAACAGCGCCGCCGTCGACCAAAGTTTTTGCTTTTTCTTTCGTCCTATTAAATACAAAAAGACTGTTGCCTTTTTGCAATAGATTATTTGCCATGCGGCTTCCCATCAAGCCTAATCCGATAAATCCGATTTTCATTATAGTTCCTTATTAAAATTATTATACAAATAAAATAAAATTTAGAGCAAGAAAAATCTTTGCTTATGATCAAACCGGCAATGAGAAATCTCATTTCCTTACGGAAATGAAAATCCATCTAAAACTGAGACATCATTTAAAAAGAATATTTTTCAAGGCTAACTTTTTTATTAAGCTTTTGATTAAAAATATCATTTGAAAGACCTATCTATCCAATATGGCATAAATTTTTCTTTAATAATTTCGTTGTAGCATTAGGTTTGGTTTTAGAATCTAATTTGTGGAATAAATTCCATAGAGGCAAAAAAAATGATGATATTATCCGATGGTTTGACGGTATTTTTTTCAGTTATAATCTTACTTTCCTTTATATTCGGCGGATTAGTTTTAACTGAAGAGAAGAAAAGTTAGTAGAGAAATAAAATTATTTTTCTAATTTGCTTAGTTTCTCGAAGCGTCTTTTAAATCTACCTTCGTTTATAAAAGCCGCACGTAGAAATGCAGTTACAAGTTCTTTAGCCAATTCATCGCCGATAACTCTTGCGCCAAGACATAGTACGTTCATATCGTCGTGCTCAACTCCTTGGTGGGCGGAATAAGTATCGTGGCAGACACAAGCTCTAACGCCTTTAGTTTTATTGGCGGCAACGCAGGCGCCTACGCCGCTTCCGCAAATAACAATTCCTCTATCGGCCTTACCGCTTGAGACGTATTTTGCAAGTTTATCTGCAAAATCGGGATAATCGTCCTCTTTATCGTAAACTTTATTCCCAAGATCGGTTATATCGAAATTATTTCCTTTAAGCCAGTTAAATAGAAAATTCTTTAATTCAAAACCGCCGTGATCTGATGCAATTGCTATTTTCAAGTTAATTTCCTTATGTTTAGATATTACAAAGCAAATTTAATTAAAAATACGAAAGAGTGCATTAATCAATTTAGATTTTTCCCTGGGTTGATTATTAAAGATTCATATTATAGTTTTATAACCCTAATTTAATTAACGTCAAACTTACATCGGATTATTAAAAAAAAACAGAAGGAAGTATCATGGCAACAACTTACAAAGGCACCGTCAAAGAAATAAACGCGCTTAATGTTTATATTAAGCTTATCAGGTCTGCCGAATCATTAAGCAGCAGAATTAACTCCATGTTTGTAAAAAAGAATATAACCATAAGTCAGTTTGCAATACTGGATGTACTTTTTAATTTGGGACCTCTTTCGCAAAAAGAGCTGGGTAAAAAAATACTGCGTAGCGGCGGCAATATTACGATGGTAATTGATAACCTTGAAAAACAAGGATTAGTTGAACGCGAAAGAAATATGGAAGATAGAAGATTTTTTATAATCCATCTTACCAAGAAGGGTAAAAAAATTTTTGAGGGTATTTTCCCGTTGTTTTTAACTGCCGTCGTTAAGGAGTTTAGCGTGCTTAGCGATAAAGAGCAAATTGAATTCCAGCGGATGTGCAAATTGATCGGGCTGAAAGACTAAAAATTTATTTGCTGATTTCTTCTTTCACAATATTTAATATTTCAGGAAGAATATCTCCAGCCTTTCCCCGGAAAGATTGATTTGCAATTTTTGACGCTTCCGTTTCTTCTGTATTTATTTCTATTATGAATGCGTCATTTTCCTTTGCAGCATAAATTAATGAGGCAGCCGGATAAACGACTGCCGATGTTCCAATGATAAAAAAGATATCACAGCAGCTGATTGCTTTCTCTGCTGATGAAAATTCTTTTTCGGGAAGCATCTCGCCGAACCATACAATATCGGGACGGATTAATCCCCCGCATTTGCATTTCGGAACTCTTCCTTCAAAGGGAAGTTCTTCGTTGTAAAAAGTGCCGCAGTTTATACAATAATTTCTTTCAATGTTTCCATGAAGCTCATAGATAGTCTTGCTGCCTGCGCGCCTATGAAGGTTATCAATATTTTGGGTAACAACACTTACATCAGGAAAATATTTTTGGAATTCGGAAATTGACAAGTGAGCCTGGTTGGGCATTGATTGATGAATTATTTGTTTGCGGTGATTATACCACTCCCACACCATTTCGGGATTTCTTAAGAACGCATTAAAATTTGCAAGCTCCTCTGGTTTTAGCTTATTCCAGATTCCATCCTTGCCGCGAAATATAGGTATGCCGCTTTCGGCTGAGACTCCCGCGCCCGTAAAAAACACAATTGATTTTGCTGTCGCTATTTTTTTAACGACATCATCAGGAATTTTCATCGTAAATCATTAATAAAATCACATGTGCTGTAAAAGAGTTTTTGCTTCCGTTAGCAGAGCATCATCGTTTTCATCTCTCTTAGGAGATTGAACTACTTTGTTTAACATTTCTTTTGCTTTAGCATTATCATCTTCACGCATATAAGCTCTTGCAAGATCAAAGTAGAACATTCTAAAATTCGGAAAAAGATTTATCGCCTTTTGATATTCTGAAATTGCCACATTAATATCAGCCCAGCCCAATCCTAATATTGCTCTTGCCGGTTTCCATTTTTCACTGACTTTCGCGTTGGTTAACGCAAGTACATAATGTGCAATTGCTTGAACATAATTTCCGCCATTGCCGAGAGCGATTGCTTTATCGCAGTCAGCTTTTACAGCATTCACAACGCCTCCGACAGTAAATATTCCTTTGAACAGCGCAATTCTTCCGTTAGCAATTGCCCGTCTCACATAAGTAACAGACTGATCCGGCGCAAGCTTTACTGATTCATCGGCGTAGTAATAGGCTTTTTGATATTCGGCAAGCTGAGCATCCTTATCTTTATCATTATATGCCGGCATATGCTCTGCGATGTATACATAAACCCTGCTTAGTCTCCAATAGACTTCCCAGTTTTTGGGAGAAATTTTATCTGCTTCAGAGTATGCATCTAATGCTTTCTGATTATCAAATTTTACATTGAGATAATCGTCGCCTTTACTGATTAAATCCTGAACGTTCTGCGCATAAGAAATGCATGAGAAAAAAATTACTGCGAAAAGAAAAGCAATGACGGGTAACGAAAACTTTTTCATTTTCATAAAGCTTCCTATTTAATTAATCGAAAAGTGATTTATTTATTTCTTGTTCTTTGTCCTGAGACAAGCCGTGTTTAAACAATTCAGTTGATGCGAGGTTAATATATTTTGTCCAGCCCATTTCGGAATTTACCTGGTTCATAATCGCGTTTTTATAAGCATTTACTTTTGCACTTAGCTCATCAGCTTGATAAAGTGTAATCGCTTCTAAAGTTTTTGGAACCACCGGCGAGGCATATTCCAATTTTCCTTGATGGCTAAGGACAATATGTATTAATGAATTTTTTAGATCTTCCGGGAAAGCAGGATTTTTTTTTGCTTCTTCATTTATGAGCATCGCAGATATTACGATATGTCCGAGCAGCTTTCCTTTATCGGTATAATCAAAAGTATTCTTGTAGCTTAATTCTTCAGTCTTGCCGAAGTCGTGCATCATTGCTCCAGCAATCAGCAAATCGCGGTTTATTTCAGGATGAATATCGCACATCAAATCGCAGATTTTGATTATCTCCAGCGTATGCTCTATTAGTCCGTGCAAATATGAATGATGCCAAGTTTTACCGGCTGGCGCGGAAGAAAAACTTCCCATACTTTCTTCGTTAAAGATATTTTTCAATAACTGCTTTAAGAATATATTTTTAATTTTCTCAATACGTTTAGCAAATTCAGATAACATTCCATCAAAATTTCTTTTTGACTTCGGCAAGAAATCCGCGGCAGTAACGTTATCCGAAGCGGCTGCTTTACGAATTGTTCCTGCTTTTATTTGCCGGGCGCCCTGGTAATCTTCGATGATGCCCGAAACTTTTACAACATCTCCGGCAGATAAAGATGAAAGAAGCTCATCGAAATTTTCCCAAACATTTGAGCTTAACGATATGGATTTATCACCGAGCTCCAAATAAAGGTACTGCTTGTTTGATTTAGTTAATTTTGTTTCAATTTTTTTTACTAAGAGGAAGTGATCGACAGGATCATTTTTTGAGAGAGTAAATAGATCGGTCTGTGTTATCATTAAATTCTTCCGGTAAAATTTCCAGAATCAAATTATTAAAAATATTTCTAAATATCATCACCTTTAAAAGAATAAATAATTATTCTTCTTTAACCATTTCAAACGAACTTTCTTTCGGCAGATGCGCAACAACCGCCCTATTTAGGAGGTCTATCGACACTGCAATCGATTTTTCATTTCCGGAGTCGATGATAGTTCCTATAACTCCTTCAAAAGGACCTTCCTTAATTAATACTTTTGATCCCGGGATTAAACCTTCATTAACTATAAAATCAGATTTGCCGCTTAAAAATAATCTTAAGTTATTTATTTGCCATTCCGGAATTTTTGCCGGTCTGCCGTGATCAAAAATGCAGCGGACAATTGATTCTTTCTCAAGAGAAATCATTCTTTCTCTTTCATCGGCATAAATAAATATGTAACCCCGCAGCAGAGGTTCGGTAATTTTTTTCTTGCGGTCGCTCCATTGTTTGATTCTGGTTATTGAAGGGAGATAATAATTAATCTCAGCTTCTTCCAATTCACCGGCTGCTTTGAATTCGCATCTTGGTTTTGTATATAAGGCGAACCACGTTTTTTGAGTATTTGCAGGTTCCAAAAATCTCTCTCCATATTGTAAAATTATTTTATTGTTATTTTACCGGCGCTCTGCCGACCGAATAATAAATAAAATTATTTGATTTCATTTTTTCAATGTCATAAAGATTTCTGCCGTCAAAAATAACGGGTTCTTTAAGCATGGACTTTATTTTAACAAAGTCGGGATTTCTAAATTCATTCCACTCGGTAACGATAATTAGAGCGTTTGCGCCTTCTAAAGCCTTGTAAGAATTTTCAGCGTATGAAATTGTATTTCCCAAAATTGCTTTAGCCGTTTCCGAAGCTTCAGGGTCAAAGGCAGAAACTTTAACGCCGTTTTCCAACAAATTTTTTATCAATGCGATTGAAGGTGCTTCGCGGACGTCATCGGTGTTTGGCTTAAACGCCAGTCCCCAAATCGCAAAATGTTTTCCGGATAAATTTCCATTGTAATGATTGGAAATTTTTTTGAAGAATAATTCGATTTGATTTTTGTTGACTGAAATAACAGACTTCAAAATCTTAAAGTCATAATTATTTTCGTTAGCGGTATTCACAAGGGCTATTACGTCTTTTGGAAAGCAGGAACCGCCGTAACCAACGCCCGGAAATAAAAATCTTTTCCCAATACGTGAGTCCGATCCAATTCCTATTCTTACTTTATCAACCTCAGCTCCGGTTAGCTCGCACAAATTTGCGATCTCATTCATAAAAGAAATTTTAGCCGCAAGGAAAGAATTAGCAGCGTACTTCGTCATTTCAGCGGAGCGTTCATCCATAAAATAAATCGGGTTACCGCTTCTTACAAAAGGCTCATATAATTGATTTAGAATTTCTTTTGTCTTAGGATTGCTTGTTCCGATAACTACGCGCTCAGGCTTCATAAAATCTTCAACCGCCATGCCTTCGCGCAAAAATTCCGGGTTCGATGCAATATCGAAATCAAATTCAGTTGTGAATGATTTTATCTTGGTTCTTATTTTATCTGCGGTACCAACGGGAACAGTGCTTTTATCAATAATAATTTTAAAGCCGATGTTCGGTTCGCTTTTAAATAACCTTCCCAAATCTTCAGCGACGGCGATGACATATTTTAGATCAGCGCTTCCGTCACCGTCCTGCGGCGTCGGCAAGCTTAAAAATAAAATATCCGAAACTCTAACTGCATCGTAGAGGTTTGTTGTAAAACTAAGTCTTCCGTTCTTAATATTTCTTTCAAAAAGAACGTCAAGTCCCGGTTCATAAATCGGCACGATGCCCTTTTTCATTTTTTCAATTTTCGCGGAATCTATATCTACGCATATAACATCGTTGCCGGTTTCGGCAAAACAAGTTCCGTTTACCAAACCGACATAACCGGTTCCTACAACAGCAATTTTCAAAATTCCTCCTGATCATTTATCGAAATATAAAGATAGACATCCTAAGTTGGAAGGGATTTAAGCGGAATGATTTATAAAATTTAATCTAAAATTTTTTGAAGCTCGTCGCTGAAGACCTGTTCTTCAATAGGCATTTGAAATATTTTATCTACGCCGAAATTTTCGTATGATCTAATTATTTCTTCGGAAATCTTTGGTACTATTGAAAAAATCGGAATCCTAAAATTATTATCTTCCTTGCGAATTGATTCAACAAGCTTCAGCCCGTTCATAAGCGGCAAATTATGACTTATAATAACTATCGAAGGGAAACTATCCAAAATAATTTCAAGCGCTTCGTAGCTGTTTTCTATACTTTTAATTTTATAAGAAACTACGCTTTCTTGAATTATCTTTTCAATCTTTCTCCTCTCAAGGGCGTTATCATTCACTATTAAAACTACTTTTTGAGAACATGGAATAGTAAAATGAAATTCGCTTCCTTCTCCCGGATCAGAATAAAACCAAATTGAACCGCCGTGTTTTTCGATAATCTCTTTAACAAGCGATAAGCCTAATCCTGTTCCTTTTTCACCCTTCGTTCCTTCCGTTGAAAATATTTTTTCAATCTTAAAAATTTTATTTTTGTTTTCATCGGAAATGCCTAAACCGTAATCTCTAACAACAAATTCTGCAAGACCGTTGTTAAAAACATCTGCGGAAATTTCGATTGTTTCATGCTCGTTGGAAAACTTGATAGCGTTGCTTAACAAATTATTAATAACTTGCATCAACAGTCTTTCGTCTGCTTGAACATAAAGAGTATCTTTTGCGTTTACCTTAATATCTATGTTTTTTCTGATTGCATTACCGGTAAGCGATGAAATGCAGTTATAGATGATTGTTTGCGCGTGAAGACGGACCGGTTCTATTTTTAGCCTGCCGGTTTGCAGCCTTGACCAATCAAGTAAATAATTAATCAGCTGAAGCTGGTTCTGAGAAGAATCATTAATGTAATTTAAAAATTCAAGGCGTTCATGCTGCGATAGATTTGGTTCATTAATTAAAATTTCTGCAAAGCCGAGGATGCTTGTAAACGGCGCCCGCAAGTCGTGTGAAAGCATTGCAATAAATTTATCTTTCGAAGCGTTTAACTGCTTGTAGTGTTCCAACTCTCCATTTAACTTTATGTTTTCATCTTTTAATTCCGAAATGCCGGCAACAAACCCTTTTAATAAAATAATATTACCGTCTGCATCCCTTTCAGCAAAGACATTTTCTTTCACCCAGGAAACTTTGTTATCTTTTCTTACTATTCTATAAACCAATCTTAAAACATTCCGCGAGGCGTCCTTATTGAAGCCCGCAAAAAGTTTTTTTACATTCAGCAAGTCCTCTTCAAAAATAATTTTATTAATATGCTCAGGGAACTGATTTATTTCTTCAGGAGAGTAGCCGGTAATTTTAAGGATGCCGTCGGAATAGAATGCGTTTTGTTGTCCTTCTGTTTTTAGACACCAAAAAAAAGAATCTTCTATTCCATCAAATAATTTACACGAATCCTGAAAATCAATATTATCCTTATTTTGTTTTTGAAGATTGGCTTGTATTGAATTATTTTTTTTCAGGTATACTCCTAAAAGCATAAATTAAATAATAAATACTTTGGCGATATCAACAAGAAGAGACGGCTGGTTAAACAAAGCGGTTGTAAAAAGTTTACCAAGGGTTCTTTTCTCTTTAGGAATGCTGTTAAAAGAATGAGCTATCTTATTAAACTTTTCATCGCTGAAATTGTAAATGCCGTTTTTAATTCTTTCAAAAATTTCATGCCTCTTGCCGAGACGGTTGTGCCATTCTTTATCGTACGTTAAAATATGTTCAAGCTTATTCATTTTAACTGCTTCGCCGGCTATTCTGCCTGCAATGCTGCCGCCAATCATCCCGCTTGCTATTCCTCCTCCGCTTAAAGGATTAACCTGGCGTGCTGCATCTCCGACAAGCATTATTCCGGGAGCGGAAATTTTTTCCAAAGTAATTGAACTCGGAACTCCGCCGGCAATTGAAGTCAGTACCGGTGCATTAGGAAAATTTTTCTCCATAAAATTATTAAGAAACGATAAAGCAGATTTTTTCTTTCCAACCATACCGCTTACGCCTAAGCCAATATTAGCGGCTCCGTTGACTTTGGGAAATATCCAAAAATATCCACCCGGCGCAACATTTTGCCCGAAGTAAAAATATAAAGTGCCGTCATCAACGTTAATATTAGAAGCGGTAATTTGAACGCAGCATTCCATATCTCTGAAGTCAATATATGTTTTCAGTCCTGCCCATCTGCCGACTCTTGATTCAACGCCGTCTGCCCCAATAACAATTTTAGATCTTAATTCTTTTTGCTGACCGCGGTAATCAAATTTAACGCCGCATACTTTTCCATTTTCAATTATGAGTCCATTAACGTATGCTCTTGTTAAAATTTCTGCGCCCGCTTTAGCCGCAGTTTTGGCTAATTCATAATCAAATATTCTACGCTCAAGAACATAACCGGCATCGCCGAATTCTACTATGGCTTCGGTGCCATCAGGAGAGATTAATGCAAATTTATTAATATGAGCAGATATCCATCTTTCATCGGGTTCAATAAATTCCGATACGCCCGCTTTGCTTATCGCTTCGCCGCATCGAACCGGGTAACCAACGTCTCTATCTTTTTCAAGCATTAAAACAGAAGCGCCCTTCTCGGCAGCAAAACGGGAAGCAATGGAACCGGCTGGTCCTGCACCGACAACTATTATATCATAATCTAATTTCATTTAAGCAAGGACACCTTCTTTATTAAATTTTATAACCTCGATTGGACAGCTCCAAACACACTTAGCGCAATTTGTACAGCGCTCATCTATGATAAATATTTCGGCTTCTTTTAATTCAATTGCATCTTCCGGGCAAACGCCGACGCAGCATCCGCAGAAGTCGCATTTATCCGGAAGTATATCGATCATTAATTTGCCGGTCTTTGCCTGACGGTATTCCATATTTTTAAAACGGGATAATTTATTTTAATTATAAAACTACAAATTTTTATTACAAGGAAGAATTAACCAGCACAAACTTATCAGTTACGCGGTAATATTAAAAATTTTTCAGCGTTTTAATTGCATGATTAACTTTTGTGGTTATTATTTTAATTAAACAAATTAAATTTAAACAGAATGATTTTCTTGAGCTATAAGAACTCTTCTTCAGTCTTTAATTCATCTTTCAACTTTTGCTTGCTTCGTTCCAGATCTAAATTTTCGCGCATAAGTTCTACCTTCTCGCTCTCTGTTTCCGCAGATGAAATTTTCCGGTGGTTAGCCGCAATCTGACCTTCTATCAAGCTGGTTTTAAATTTCTTTATCGTATCACGGACAATCTTATTCAAAATCTTTTCATGAGGAATGCCGGGATAAATTTCTTCCCACTTTTTACTTGTCTGATATTTTTCAAAAGTTAGCTCAAGGATATAAGATTGCAGTTCCTCATCATTAATTTTTTCTACGAGAGCGCCCGCAATTATATCGTCACCTTTTGAACAAGATTCGTAAACTGTCTCCGCAATTTTTGAATGAGCATTAATTAAGAATTCCTCCGGCTGAATATGCGCAGCAATAAATTCTATAATTTCTTTGTCTCCTTCGAACAGAAGTTTTATAATTTCTCTTTCTAGATTGTAAGCTGCTGGGGATGCTTTTTTAGAAGGCTGTTCCGTTACGACCGAGCCTTCTTTAGCTTGTTCTCTAAACTTTGTCCTTTCTTCAGCAGTTAATTGTTTGCCTGCTTGGTTTATTGCTTTCTCAAGCTCAACTTCAAGCAGTTTTTCACGAAGATTAAATTTCTTTGCGATTGATTTTAATAAAAGATTTCTTTTCAGTTCATCTTTTATTAACGCAATAGGCTTTACTAATTCTCTAATTGCTTCCGCGGTTTTGCTCACATCCTCAAACATTCCCTGCGATTCATAATAAGAAGATTGATATTCTATAAAATTAACAGAACGTTTAATAATTTCTTCAAACTTATCTTTGCCGAAATTATGAATGAACGAATCCGGGTCCTCTCCTTTTGGAAGAGAGGCAATCTTAATTTCCATATCGCGCTTTAGCAAAATTTCAATACTTCGCATTGAAGCTTTTATTCCCGCCGTGTCCGCGTCAAAAAGAAGAACAACATTTTTTGTGTAGCGAGAAAGAAGAGTTGCTTGATCCTCCGTTAAAGCGGTGCCGGACACTGCTACAACATTTTTTATTCCTCCTTGATATAACGAAATTAAATCCATATATCCTTCAACAAGAATTACGCGGTCTAATTTTCTAATTTCGTCTTTAGCGTGAGAAAGTCCGTAAAAAATTCTTCCTTTTGTATAAATTGATGATTCGGGTGAATTTAAATATTTTGCGGTTCCTTCCTTTTCGTTAAAAACTCTTCCGGCAAATGCTACAACTCTGCCGTTGGGTGAAAAGATCGGGAAAATAATTCTACCGGAGAATTTATCGTATAACCTGCCGTCATTGCCGCTTCCGATTAAACCTAGAGCGAGCGATTTGTTAAAGTCGATTTTGCGGCTTTTCAAAAAATCGACTAAGACATCACGACCGGGAAGCGCGTAACCAAGCCCAAAAGTACGCATAGTTTGTATTTTGATTTTCCTGTTGTGAAAATAATTCTGCGCAATTTCTCCTTCCTTTTTCATAAGCAGATTATCTGAAAAATATTTGGCGACAACCGTGTTTATGTCGTAAAGAATTTCCTGTTCGCTTTGCCATTCACTTGAAGATTCATCATCAACTTCAATTGAAATTCCAACCCGGCTTGCAATTTCTTGAACTGCTTCGACAAAGGAGATCTTTTCGTAATCCATTAAGAACTTATAGACATTGCCGCCCGCATGGCATCCGAAACAATGGAAAATTTGCTTGTCTTCGCTTACAGTAAATGACGGCGTTTTTTCATTGTGGAAAGGGCAAAGCCCGAGAAAATTTTTCCCGCGCTTACGGAGCTGCACAAACTCGGAAATAACGTCTACGATGTTTGCCTCTGCCCTAATCTCTTCTATTTTGTTTTCGGGTATTCGCATGCGAAGTTTTATTTGGAAGAATAACTAATTTTTACATGCTGAATTTATATAATTGATTCCATTTATAAAAATTGACTTTGTTCAATAATATTTTCTAGAAGGTGAAAAGTTTTAGGCTTGCTGATCTGGAAAAATTTAAAATTTTATTATGCTATTCTTATCAACTAAGAGCAGTTATATGCTGTGAGAGCAAGCAGTATTACAAAAAAATAATTAGGTAATTGTAAATAATATTAGTAGTTTTGAGCATCCGGAATTAGTCCGGCTTATTATTATTATTTTTTTGAGGTTCTTAGTGAGTACTAAATTATTTGTAGGTTCTCTACCTTGGTCCGTTGATGACAAAACATTACAAGCAACTTTTGAAGAACATGGAACGGTTGTTTCGGCAAAAGTTATTAAAGACCGCGAAACCGGTAGATCAAGAGGATTCGGGTTCGTTGAAATGGAGAATTCTGCTGATGCCGAAAATGCTATTAAAGCATTAAATCAATCTGAATTAAGTGGAAGAAATATCGTAGTTAATGAAGCAAAAGCCCGCGACTAATTAGATATTCAATATTGATTCATGACAAGGCGTCCCTTAGACGCCTTTTTGTTTTTTACCATTTAGATAATAATTGTGACAATAGTATAATAGATATAATCTAACATTGACTATTTAGTTCTTCACTTTTATTTTTCAAAATAAAATTTGCGGAAAATTGTTAACCACATTCAAACGCTTGGCAGCGCATCTAGAAAACGGTGGTTCAGAAAAAACACTAACTCTGCATTAACTATGTTTTTAATAATTATTAACGGAGATTTCCATGAAGAAACTGACCTTTTTATTTCTCAATCTTTTTATTATCATATTTATGGCGCATGGGATTTTTGCCCAAACAATGGATTCGGCTGCTGTTAAGCCTTTTAACGACGGTTTAACTAAGATCCAAAAAACTGACTACAAAGGCGCGCTCGCAGATTTCGAGGAAGCGTTAAAAGTTGAAAAAGATTACAGAATTTACTACCAGATCGGTTTTGCTCAACAGAATTTAAACAACTCACAAGAAGCAATAAGCGCTTACAAAAATACCATTAAAGAAAAACCTGATTTCGACGCTGCCTATAATAATCTTGGTAATGTTTATTTCAGTGAAGGTAAATACCAGGATGCAATTGATAATTTTTTAAAAGTTTTGGATATATCGAAAAACGATACTGTGTTAAATGCGGTTAAATATAATATGGCTCTTTGTTATACGAACCTTGGTATGGCTGCCGAAAAAAGTAAGAACAATAAAAAAGCAGTTGAATATTTGAAGAAAGCAGTAAGCTATAATGATTATGACGCAGCTTACTTTTTTATGGCAAGAGATTATTTCCTGCTAAATCAATTTGATAAGTCTATTGAAGCCGCTCAAAACGCTATTAAATATAAGAAGACAATAAGTGAAGGAGGAGCATACTATTACATGGGAGTAGCTTACAGCAAAAAGAACGACACTAAAAAAGCTAAAGAATATTTAGAAAAGGCGAAACTAGATCCGGTTTATAAAACTTATGCTGAAACAGTTCTCAAATCTCTAAAATAAACTTCTTGTTTTTCAAGAAATTAGTTGAAATAAAAAACCGGCAAGCTGCAATAACTCGCCGGTTTTTTATTTAATACTTATATTGCTTACATTTTTGCCACAACATGAAGAATAAAGAATTCAATAATAAAAGCGATGGTTAAAACAACTGCAGTAATAACCCGCCTTTTTACTTTCTCTTTTCTTCTTACTTCTTTTATATCAAGATGATGTTTTTCATAGGATCTAATGTAGTCCCCTTCTTTAATGGACCATCTTTTCGTCCTTGGTAAATTACCTATAACTTGAGTCCCTTCGTTTTGTTTTTCATTAGTAGCACCATTTTGTATCACTAAGTTATTCCCATAAAATTTATTTTACAAATATTTGTTGTAAAAAAATGTCACAAATCATGCCATTAGTACGGCATTGATTTTTTTATTTTTTCCAAAGTTCCTTATAATAAAATTTATGGAGTCGTGAAAATATTGCGTGCGTTTGATAATATTTACTTATCATTCAACTCATATAAAATTGAATTAGACAAGAAAACATTTTATTTTTCGGCACATATCAATGCTTAAGATAATTAAAAATACATTGGATTTAATTTTTGACCAAAGCGGCAGCAGCTGCGGCTTTCTTATGAAGGCTGAAAGCGGCTCTTATGAAATATTATCTTCAGCCTCACCGGATAAAAAAGATTATGTTGACCTGAACGAATCCATCTTAAGATTCCTAAAAAAAGAAAAGCCATCTTTTGCCGAACTTAAAAAATCTAAGCTATTACTTGAACTTTCAAAGCGCGACAACCTGCAATCAGTTTTTATTAATGAATTTAATTTTGGTAAAGTAAATAACTCTTCTTACTACCTTTTTCTTTTTTCAAATGAAGAAAAATGGTTCAATAAGATTAAAATAAATTCGATCAAGCCTATACTCGATTTGCTTAAAAATGAGCTCGCAGAACTTGAATGGAAAAACATTAAGAATGAAGAAAAAATTAAGTTAATAGATTTGGATTTTTACATAAATAACTTTGAAACGGTTTTTATTGTATCGAATGAATTTCATTTCCTTCTTGATAAAGAAGGATACTTTATTAAGATAAATTTTTGCGGCGCAGAAATGTTGGATTACGAGCCGTCAGAAGTTGCCGGCATTCATTTTATAGATTTGATTTCCGCTAAAATTAAAGCTGCTACTGTAAAATCTTTCGCAGAAATAATTAGTACAAAAAATATAACTTCTTTCAATACAACTTTTATTTCAAAGCTTGGTAACGAAGTTTTGCTTGATATAACTGTGAAACCGTTGATAAAGGATAAAGAGATTGAAGGCATTCTCGGCACCGGCAAAAATATTACAGGAATTCGTACTTACAAGGAAAAAATTAAAAGCCTTGAGACAAAACTATTGGAAGCCGAAAGAATAATTCTAACCGAACGAACTCGTTCAAAAAGACAAAAAGCATTTCTTGACGAATTGAATAAAATGAAAAGGGATTTTATCTCCAATATTTCACACGAGCTGAGAACTCCTCTCGCGTCCATTATAGGTTTTACAGAAACAATTAATTCTGAACCGAATATGGAAAGCGAAATGAAAAATGAATTTGTCGAAATTATTCTTAACGAAGGCAAAAGGCTTGCAAAGCTTATCAATGAACTTCTCGATATTTCCCGCTTCGATGAAGGAACGATCGAAATTGCAAAGTCGGAATTCAACATTAACGATCTTCTAATTGAAGTAATAAACAGCAATGTAAAAAAAATCAAAGAAAAAAATATTACTCTTTCCCATGAACTTCATGATGAAAATGTTATTTTAAACGCCGACAGAGATAAAATTTTCCAGGTGCTTGACGGTATAATAAAGAATGCCGTAAAATATACTTCAAATGATGGACGGATTTATATTTCTTCACAAAGCCTGTTCAAAGAATTTGAAATTATTGTTAGTGATACAGGTTCGGGAATTTCCGAGAAAGACTTGGATTCTATTTTCAAAAAATTTCAAAGGGTAAAATTTCTCGACCAGGAAATTGAAGATACCGGATTAAGCTTGGTTTTTATCAAACAAATTGTAGATTTGCATAAAGGATTTATTACGGTTCAGAGTAATGAAAACAAAGGTACTTCCGTAATAATTAAATTACCAAGGGAATTAAAAAGTTCAATAAGCTGAGGAATATTTGTGAACAAATTAATCTTTATAGTAGATGATGAGCAGTCCATTTCAAAGCTGTTAACTTACTGGGTAAAAGAAAAATGGAAATACGATGTAGAAGTTTTTACAAACGGCGAAGACGCGTTAAGACGCCTCGGCGTAAAGCCGGATTTAATTCTTCTCGATATTATGCTTCCCGGTATGAACGGGATTGATATTTTAAAAAGAGTTAAACAAATAGATGAAAATCTTCCCGTCATAATTCTTTCTGCCCAGGGAAGCATCGAAGTAGCTGTAGAGGCTTTAAAGTTTGGAGCATTCGACTATTTTCCCAAACCGATTGATACGCAACGGCTTGAACCAGCAATAAAAAATGCTATCAAAGGTTATGATCTTACAAAAGAACTTGAGAACCTAAAAGAAAACGTAAAAAAAGAATACAGCTTTGATAACATTATTTCCGCCGACGGTAAAATGCAGGATGTTTTTAAGCTCGTCTCAAAGGTTATGAACAACGATATAACAGTCTTGATTCACGGTGAAAGCGGCACTGGCAAGGAATTAATTGCACGCGCAATTCACTATAACGGGAAAAGAAAAGATAATCCTTTCATTGTTGTAAACTGCGCTTCTATCCCGCGGGAACTTCTGGAGAGCGAGTTGTTCGGACATGAAAAAGGCTCGTTTACCGGAGCACACCAGCGTAAGCTCGGAAAATTTGAAATAGCGAATGGCGGAACTCTCTTTCTCGATGAAGTCGGTGAGCTTGAAATGCTGCTGCAGGCAAAACTTTTGCGTGTAATCCAAGAAAGAGAATTTGAGCGTGTAGGCGGAACTGAGCTGATTAAAACGGATGTCAGAATTTTATCCGCGACTAACCGCGATTTAAGAAAAGCTGTCGATGAAAAAAATTTCCGTGAAGATTTATATTACCGATTAAATTCTTTCCCGATCAGCATTCCGCCGCTTCGTCAACGCCGTGGTGATATTTTGGTTTTAGCTCAATTTTTTCTCGATAGGTTCAACACGAAACTGAATAAAAACATAAAAGGATTTTCTAAAAAGGCGATAAAATTAATATACGAATACAATTGGCCCGGCAATATTAGAGAAATGGAAAATACTATTGAGCGTTGTATGATAATCGCAGAAAAAGATATTATCGATCTGGATGATCTTCCGGCGCATATAAAAGCCGCAGAACCATCCGGTTCTTATGAACTTTCGGGCTCGCTGTTCAGCGACGAGAATATCATACCGTTTGAAAAATTAAAAGAAGAGTCGATAAGGCACGCATTAAAAGTTACGAATGGAAATATTGTCGAAGCGGCAAAAAAACTTCAGCTTGGAAGAGCAACAATTTATAGGCTGATGGAAAAATATAAAATTGAAAATCGTTCAGCAGAATAATTTAAGGAATAATTAATAACAAGGTTAGAAAATGGATTTCATTAGAGAAAAATACGGAGAAGTTATTGTAGAGGTTGTAAATTTAACGAGAGCAACATTGAAAGAGGCGGAAGAATTTAAACAAACATTGACGCAGGATATTGAAATGGGAGTAAGGAAAATTGTTGTAGACCTTACTGACTGCGAATTTATTGACTCAACATTTTTGGGCGCATTAGTTGTCTCTCTAAAAAAAATTACAGGGTTAGGCGGAGACTTACGGCTTGTTGGTTTCCAGCCGGCTGTTCATTCAATGTTTGAGCTTACCCGTATGTACCGCGTTTTTGAAGCATTCAAAACAAAAGAGGAAGCGTTAAATAGCTTTAAATAAAAGTTAATTTTTTTTATCACTAAAACGGTAATATCCGTATCTAATAATTTTAGTGAGAATAATTTCTCATTAATTTGGGAGAAAGTTCTACTGATACTTAATTATATTTTTGTTACCATATGAACGATGCAGAATCTAAAGCGGTACTAATTGTAGATGACGATATAACTATAAGAAAAATCCTTAGTCATCATTTAACAAAGAAAAATTACCAGGTAGTTGAAGCTGAAAATGCGCAAAAAGGATTTGACCGGTTAGCAAGCAACAAAATCGACCTTGTCCTTTGCGATGTTACTATGGATGATATGGACGGATTTGCGTTCTGCAAAAAAGTCCGCGAAAATGAAAACTATCGTGTACTTCCTTTTGTATTTGTTACCGCAAAAAGTTCGATGGAAGATAAATCAAAGGCGCTTGAAGTAGGCGGAGACGACATTATTACAAAGCCTTTTAATGTAGAAGAGCTAGTACTAAAAGTCCAGACTTTAATTCGCCGTTCCGAGATTTATAAAGTTTACGGGGTTAAAAAAAATCTCGAACAGTCATTCGCAAAAAACACAACCAAAATATTGTTAGTCGATGACGACTTTACGCTCGCAAAACTTTTTCAATATAATTTGAATAAAGCCGGGTTTGAGTGTGAAACTGCGTCAGGTGTTGAAGAAGGATTTAGCAAGGTAAAGGCATCGATGCCCGATTTAATAATTTCCGACATTATGATGCCAAATATCGACGGATTTCAGTTTAGAAAAATGCTTCTTGCCGATGAACGGCTTAAATCAATTCCATTTGTTTTTCTTTCTTCAAAGAGCGAAGAAGATGATATCTTAGACGGCTACGATCTTGGCATAACTGATTATGTTTTAAAAACTGCCGGACCACGCGTAGTAGTTGCCAAAGTAACTGCCATCATTCAAAGCCTCGGCAAAGAAAGACAAAAAATTGTAAGCGAATTGCACAGCGCGGCAGATTCACTACGCATTAAAGTTGTACCGGATAATTTCCCAACATTTTCAGGCTTTAACATAAAACACTGGCATCAGCCTTTTCAGGGAATTCCCGGCGGAGATTTTATAGATTATTTTGCTCTCGATGAAAATAATTTTGCGGTTATTCTTGGAGACGTTATGGGAAAAAGATGGGGAGCCTGGTATTTTGCTTTTGCTTATGCAGGTTATGTAAGAAGCGCTATCCGTGTCACTCTCGAAACTACAAAAGAATTTGTACCCAGCCAAATTCTGCAGCAAGTGAATAAATCTGTTTACCAAGACGCAAAAATTTCGGAAGTGTTTGCTACCCTGTCAATTGTAATATTGAATAATCATACAAAGTCGCTTAAATACAGCGGAGCGGGTGATCTTCCGATAATTTTTAAAAACAACAAAACCGGCGATGTAAGTAAACTGCAAGCTAACGGTTTACTTCTTGGTTTTGCCGAACAAGGGAATTATGAAGATGTCTCCTTAAATTTTGAAGATAATGATTTAATTTTTTTAGTAACAGACGGAATAATCGAATCGAGAAATGCCGAAGGAAAACAATTTGGCTCAGAAAAATTGATGGAAGTATTAAAAAATCTTTCACCAGAAAAAGATGCTTTAGCTGAAATAAAGCAAGAATTTGAACTTTTCACTCAAAAAAAATTTGAAGACGATATCAGTCTCATCGCAATAAAATTAATTTAATAAAATTTTCCCAAAAGCCAATTATTTTATCTACTAATCAAAAGATAATTTGATTTATTATTAATTCAGGGTTACATTCTATGCAGAACTATTTCATACATCAAAGAGGTGGAAGCAATGATAGAGTTTGAACATTATGATAAACCGGTCAAAAACACAGACAAGAATTTCAAGAATTTAATTTTCAGACCATTAATATATGGTATGCTTGGGTTTGTGGGATTTTTTATTGTGCTTACAGGTGCGAAGTTTTTGGGATATGTGTTAGGCTCATTAAATACTTTTGAGATTGATCTTGAAGATTTTTACTTATGCATTGTAGGTTTCTTTTTGTCCTTTCTGATAAAATTTCTTGAAAACTTCCAAGAAAATAAAAAATCGATAGGTAATTAAACCTCAGTACTTGCTTGTAGTTTCTCTGTCCGGTCTGCAAGTTTCAATTGCTCGATTAACTCATGCAAATCTCCTTCCATAATATTAGAAAGATTGTAAAGCGTTAACCCGATACGATGATCTGTAACTCTGTTTTGAGGATAATTATAAGTTCTAATTTTATCGCTTCTGTCGCCGCTTCTAACCATAGATTTTCTTTGAGCTGAAATTTCTTCATTTTGTTCTTTCAATTTTGCGTCATACAAACGCGCACGCAAAACTTTCATTGCCTTTTGACGATTTTTTAATTGGGATCTTTCGTCCTGGCATTGAACAACAATGCCTGTAGGTATGTGGGTTATTCTAACGGCAGTTTCTACTTTGTTAACGTTCTGCCCGCCGGCGCCGCCTGATCTAAAAATATCAATCCGGAGATCATTTTGATTAATATCAATCTGAACGTCTTCAGCTTCCATTAATACAGCAACAGAAGCAGCGGAAGTATGAACTCTTCCGTTTGCTTCCGTAGCGGGAACTCTTTGCACCCGATGAACTCCGCTTTCAAATTTAAGTTCACCAAAAACGTTTGCACCACTTATAGAAAAGACAACTTCTTTGATTCCGCCAAGCCCGGTATCGTTAATATCTACAAGTTCTACTTTCCAACCTTTTGTTTCGGCGAAGCGGGAATACATTCTAAATAGCTCACCGGCAAACAACGCAGCTTCTTCTCCGCCCGTACCGGCTCTGACTTCCATGATAATATCCTTATTGTCATTTGGATCTCTGGGCAAAAGTAAATATTTAATATTTTCTTCAAGCTTTTCTTTTTCTGATTCCAGTTCTTCCATTTCCGCTTCGGCAAGCTTGCTTAATTCTTTATCCAGACCAGATTCTATTATCTCATTATTGCCTTCAATATTTTTTAGTATAACAGAATATTTATCATAAGCATTCACAATTTCTACAAGATCACTTCGTTCTTTGCTTAAAGAAACAATTTTTTCTCTTTCGTTTAAGAATGAAGGATCTGCAAGCTGCTGATTTATCCTCTCAAACTTTTCCTTTATCTTGCTTAATCTTTCTAGTAAATCCATTTTATTATGATTATATTTTTAAAACAATTCCTCATCAAATAAAAAACCCTAGTAATAATTTACATAGGGTTAAATTTCTTCCGGAGATATTGTAAATCTTCCGTGCTTAAAATTACTTCCTTTTTGTCTAATATCAAAAGCAGCGCAGAAATGGATAGTTATCTTTTAAGCCTGCGCAGCATACCGGTCAGAAAATAGATCCATCAAAAATAAAATAATAACAGGCGCATATTCGAAAACAAGAACCAAGGTATATTCATGCCACGTTCCTGCAAGGCGGTAATTTAAAACTGTAAAGGCAGTTAAGCTAATTAATCCGGAATAGACAATTCCGCTTTGTTTAGGTATGAAAGGCAGCATTATAACGAGCCAGCTAAGATACCAGGGATGTACTATCGGTGAAAAAATAAATAAAAGAATGAGTGAAAAATAAATTTTATTAAGAATGCTTTTCTTGCTGAAGATTACCGGCAAATAAGTTATAAAAAGTAGTGCAGCACAAATTAATCTTACTCTTTGATTGTCATGAATAAATGAATCAAGTATATCAAAAACAACTCCGTTGAATGTCCAATTCTCAGTAAATTTCAATAATGCCTGAAATGGTGTTCCCGTAAAAACAAATGGAATGTACAAAAGGATACAAATGGAAATTGGAATTAGTACAGACTTAATTTTTCCGGTTATGAATTTCTCATTAAGAAAATAAATCGGGAGAAGAATTAATCCGAGCGGCTTTACACAAATTGAAAGCCCGATAAAAATAAAGCTAAGCAGTTTTTTATTTACCAAATAGAAATATATTGAGAATACAATAAATGTAAGACCAAAGCTGTCCACGTGGGCATCAATAAAAAATTGGAATAACGGCAGCGGCGCCAAAACATAGATCAAAATATTTTTCTGCGGAAGGTTCAGTCTCTTGATGATTAGGAAAATTCCGAAGATTGTAATAAGATCGAATATAAGATGAAAAATTTTTAATCCGAAATAACTTTCGCCGCCAATTAAATAGGAAACATAAAAAATTGCCTGGCTCACCGGCGGATAAATTGTTTTCATATCCGGATAATTAACAAGTTTAGGAAGAATATCAGAATGCAAACCGGAAAGCGCAGAAGCGTCCGGCGCATAACTATAAGGATTAATTCCGCTTGCTTCAACTTTCCCATCCCACAAATACCTGTAATAGTCATCGGAGCCGGTTGGGTGAACAGGAACTAAGATTATCCTTAAAATAACAGCAAATGAAAACAAAATAATAAAGTCCCTACCGGTGATTTCATTTTGCAGGATATAAAAGCAAAGAGGTATAAAAATTAAAGAAGTTAGGATGTAAGAAATAGTATAACCAATTATCGGCTTATAATTAATAAAATATAAAGGTAAAAACGATAGTAGAAATAAAGTAACCAGCAAGTAAAAGTATTTCCTGGAGGTAATATTCATTTTAAGTTTATTTATCGACTAATTTCCAAATATTTCGTTGATTAAATATCATCCAATTTTATTCGATAATCAATTAGAAGCTTTATGCACTTTTGCGGCGGCTGGATGAAATTTCTAATTGTTTTTTAATAAAATTCTGAAGAATGAACAAATCAATAGAATATGGTGAAGATTTTGAAAGCAAGGACCTTGGAGAAATTATGTTCTCTAAGTTTAAGAGTCTCGCTAAAGAGTATTTTCAATTAGATATTTCAGCCGGAATCGACCGTGAAAAAATCTTAAAGGAAAGCGGCATTTTTTTTGGATTTAACCTTCCGGCAGAAATAAACGAAATGTTCATACGTTTCGAAGACGCGCCTTTATTCTGGGTATATCGGTCGCCTTTAATTTCACAATTAGAAGAATTTTATAAATTTTCTCTTTCAAATTTAAGCGGTAGAAATTATTACAAAACCGTAAGAGATTTTTATTTAAAATGGGTACTCATAAATTCTACCGAAGAAAAAAGGTATTTTTCTTCTTCTGCAATTAATTACATTGATAAGAGATCAAACAATAATAATGTTTTGCATTTAATATTCCATGCCATGATACTTGCTTATGATGAATATTTTTATGATCCGTTAAAGTCGTTCGAACTTTTGGAAAGAGCTAAAGAAGTTATAACCCAGTCCAATTTAAACAGCGAAATTAAAAATGAGTTAATGTACCTTCTAAATGTTTATGAGGGCTTTGTCTTTCTAAAGCAAAACGAATATAAACTAGCTCAGAATTATTTTAATGCCGCCCTGCCGGTTAAACCTAATAGCATAACTGCAAAGTTTTATATTTCGTATACATCAGCTTTAATAGAGAACGACAATTTATCGGAAGAATTTTTATCTGAAATATTTAATTATGATATTGCGCGGATTGAATACTGCATAGAAAAAAATAATCTTGAGATGGTAGAATATTTTTTAAAATTTCCTCTCTTCAGCAATCTATTAACATCACGCGATCTCCCACAATCATTTGATGCAATATCAAACTTTCTACGTGACGTTAAAGGAGCGGCATCCTATGACCTGAATACTCTGAAAGCTAATATTAATAATTTCAAGAATTTAAACTTAGAAGAATATTATTCGGACGTTATAGTTTCAAGTACAAGCTATCTTGACAAAATATTGCAAAATTATTCTAAAAATGAAAATGTTATATTTAAAGGCGCATCGGAAAAATTACATAATAAGTTCACTCAGATTTTAGATTCCATTATAAATAAGATTAAAGAAAAATATAACAATCAAATTTCAGCTAAGCTGCAGATCTATGAAAACGAAATTCAAAACAAGCTTAATGAGATTCAGCAGTATTCGAAAGAACGGGAAGAAAGCAAAGCCAAAATCAAAGAACGAACTGCAAAAACCATTACAAGTATTGAAAAAAGAACTACAGATAACATCGCAATAATAGAAGAGAAAATAAACAGCCTACAGTTTATCCCAAACTTCGATCCAAAAGCAGCATTCCAAAATGCAATGACCTACAACTTAATTCTCTCATTTACTGTTTTCCTTCTTGGTGGATGCGCGGGCTATACAAACAGTTCTTTAACAGGAATTGGTTCATTGAATTCTGCTATGGCTATTATATTAGTAAACGGTTTAAAATGGGGCGTAATAGCTTTTTCCATAGGACTATTAATTTCCTTGATAACTGCTGGTCTTGCAGCATTTGAAGGCTCCAGCCAAAAGCAAAAGCTTCTTCAATCCATAAATAACTTAAAGAAGGAAAAAGATTACCAGATAGAATATTTTAAGAAGGAAGCTGAACTTAGTGAAAAATTAAGCGAAGAAAGATTTAATAAAAGTATAGAAGATAAAAAAAGATACATCGACAAATTAAGAAGTGAAAGAGATGCTCAAGACAAAAAGTACAGAGATGAAGCTACAAAAAATATGGATGAAGAATGTAAGCCTATATTAAAACTAATGGAAGTTTAAAACAAAAGGACTTCCCCTAGCTTACTCTAAGATATATTTGCATATAATGACTACGCTACAATTACAATATTGTAATTGGTTATTCCTTTTCCAACAAATAAATTTATTTATTTAATCCAAAAGTATTTCCTAAATTTTCTATTTGTGAATTAGACTTATTTAACCCAAACGTATTCCCATCTCCTAAATTCTCTACTTGCACATTGGATTTGTTTAGCCCAAATGTATTTCCTAAATTTTCTATTTGTGAATTAGACTTATTTAGTCCAAATGTGTTCCCATCTCCTAAATTCTCTACTTGCACATTGGATTTGTTTAGTCCAAATGTATTTCCTAAATTTTCTATTTGTGAATTAGACTTATTTAACCCAAACGTATTCCCATCTCCCAAATTCTTTATCTGTGCTGAAGAATTGTCCACTAAAGTTCTTGTGCGGAGATCAAAAGATGAAGTTCTGGTTCGGGTAAAATTATAGGTCAGTTGTACAGTTCGGGTATTTTGAATAACTTGAAAGCGCACAGCTTGTTCAACATTATTCTTTTTAACTGGATCTTTTGCTTGTACTGAAATAACAAAAGCACCCAAAAGCAAGAGTGTGAAAATAGTTCTTGTCATAGTTCCCTCCCGGAAAATATATTTTGAAAATAGAAATTTTAAGCGTTCATAAAAGTTCAACCATTATGCCATGCTTAAAACTGAAGGAAATTAGGCTTTTGAAGTGTCTATAATCTGAATGGGTAAGATTTACCTTTTTTGAACAGTAAATATTAGATAGTTGTAAAAAATCGTTACAATTATTTTGTTGTAGCTGGGAAAAAGAATCTAAGATTTATTTAGAATCCAGAAGAATTTCTTAACTTTTTAATCTGCCGGACTTATATAGATGAGAGCGTTCATATAAAATTCCTCACTGCTTTCCGCGAGGAAATTCATTATCTCCGCTTTTCTTTTATAGTTTTATTTACTGGTCTCTATTAAGAATTCTCATTTATTATTCTATCTTGTAATTATCTTAGACAAAATGAGCTTATGGTTATATCCTACACAATTTATTTAATTAAAGCTTACTTTGCCCAGTTATATCTTGAAAAATGTGGAAGCTGCGCATTAAATATCTCAAGAGTACCTGTTTGAACATCGACAAAAATTGAATCGCTTTTAACTAACTGTGTAGAACCGTCGGGAGCAAAATAATAAAAGTTAAGACTTGCCGGATTTACTCCAGATAAATCAACACCTGTAAACTTAAGATTTAATATTACCGGAGTATTAAAAACCATTGAGGGTGAAAAATCAATACCAGCATCATCGCTAATTTCCATTGTAATATTCTTAGCACCGTTATAGGCACCGCCTGGGATAGTTAGCTCGGCATCCATTGTAACTTTACCTAAAGTGCTATTATAACTATTTTGAAGTTTCAATGTACCGCCATTATTGCCGTTAATTAAATTGCTGGCAGAAAAAATTGTTTCAATGCTTGAAGAAGATTTAGCAGGCAGTTTAATCGCGGTTTTTGAATTTGAGTTCGTCTTAACGGGATTTATATTGGTACCTATATCAGAACAGCCGAAATAAAATAAGCTTAACGCAAATAAAACAAGTAATAATCTTTTCATTTTTAACTCCTATGTGCTAAATAATGGTTCCTAAATATACAATCAATATGCCATCTTACAAATTATTTGGTTTTGATCTGTTTAGACATTAATCTTTTTTTATTAGGTATAATTTTAGTAATAATTTCTTCTAATTTTGGTAAAAGTTACCAACAGAAGTTATTATAACAAAGTATCTTGTGTCTTTAATAGAATGAGTTTTGTTAGGAAAAAATCGCGATAATTTATGAACAAAAGCGCTTTATTATTAGTAAAAGTCTATTTGTAAATTAGGAAATGCGTTTTTAGTCGAGAAATAGCTTTTGGGGTTTCAATCAAGAAGACTATTTAATTGGCAGATTGATCAAGTAACAATATAATTTTTAAATAAGGAATATGCTGCTGAAAAATATAATCGGTATAATCATGATGATTCCTTCTAAAAAGAATCTTGAATCAACCTAAAAGTGCGTCTAAGCGCGGACGTGAAATGCCAAGCACTTTGGCGGTTCTAAATTTATTACCGTTCATTTTTGCAAGAACTTCCATGGCATAAACTTTAGTAACATTTTTCAAATTCGTATCCATAAAGTTTATATCAAGATGTACAAACTGCGGCATTAAGCTGAGTTCACTTTGTGGAACTTCTAATTTTCTAGTATCAATAAAAAGCAAATTGGAGAAATCATCCAGCTTTATTGAATTGTTTTCACTGAGCAGCACTGCCCGCTCGATTGCATTACGGAATTCACGGACATTGCCAGGCCATGGATACTGCATCATAAAATCTTTTGCAGATTTTTCTATTCTGTTTATCGATTTTTTAAATTGTTTGTTAAACTCTTCAATAAAATTATCCGCGAGCAGCAATACGTCATCGCCTCTTGAACGCAGAGGAGGCAACTCAAGTGAAACTACGTTTAGTCTATGATATAAATCTCGTCTAAATAAATTATTCTCGATCATTTCCTCTAAATTTTTATTAGTAGCGGAAATAATTCTTGCGTAGATCGGGATATCGCTTGTACCGCCGAGCCTTCTTATCAATTTCCTTTCAATAGTTCTTAATAGCTTAGATTGTATGTTCAAAGTTAGATCGCCGATTTCATCAAGGAACAAAGTGCCTTCTCCTGCAATTTCAAATAATCCAAACTTTCTATTTCTTGCATTAGTAAAAGCTCCAGGTTCATAGCCGAATAATTCAGATTCGAGTAAACTTTCCGGAATAGCATTACAAATAATATCCACAAATGGAAAGGATTTTCTCATCCCAAATCTGTGAATTGCTTTTGCAAGATGACCTTTGCCCGTACCTGTTTCGCCAAGTATTAAAATATTAGCATCATTCTGGAGTGCAACTTTTTTTGCAAGATTAATAACTTTAAGAAAAGAAGGTGAATTACCGATTAAAGATCCGAAGTCATCAGACCTTCCTCCTAATTTATAGGAAGGGCTTTCCTCTGTAATATAGGAGCGTGTATCAATTATTTCATACAGAAAGGCTATAAACTTATAAAGTTCATAAGGAAATACAAAAATATTATTGAATCCAAGTTTGACTAACGAACTTATAAGTACAGCATCTTCATTTTGAGTTACAAAAATAACCTTATTCTTTAGGATGTTTTTTTCAGCTAGAACTTTATTAAGATATTTGGAACGGATATTATTAATCTGAATAATAATTATTTCATTAGGGTTAATTTCAAAAGTCTTCGGATAACTGTAGCGTGTATTTAGATTTTTTAATTCAAGCTGCTTAACAAATGAATTTAAGGAAGAAACATCCTTGATATCGGAAAAAATTTTAATTATTATTTTTTCTCTCTGCGCCAAGATTATATTCCCAGCTTAGTCATTATTTCTAAAGCGCCGCTGCGTTCCCGTTCTTTCAGATAAGCTTCATGAAGATGTGCGTCTTTAATATTTTCCGCAAAGTAATTAATTATTTCTTTTGCATAATGAAGGTTTTCTTTTGCTTTGCCGTAATTACCGCGCTGGTAGTAATAACTTCCCATTTCGAATAGAATTTTCCAGGTTAATTCGGTGAGAGTAAAGTCTTCCATTACGCTAAAGGCGGAAATAAAATAATCAATTGGAGGTTTAAGATTAATATTAGAATTTATGCATGCAATTTTACCAAGCATATATTCCCTCTCGGCAAAAAAGAGAATGTTATCTTTTATCATATCTTTAATTCGATTTGAGGAAAGAACTTCCGCCGCTTCTTCAGCTTTATTTGAGGCAATGAGGTTTTTAACGATTAAGATAGTAGTTGCAAAATAATGTATTTTATCATTTTGCTTTAAAAAGTCATCTAGTAACGAATTCACTTTTTGAATATCAGTATTGGCAAAGCCTTCATAAGCTTTTTCTAACTGGAGTAAAAATTTGAATTGGGTTTTGTTTCTGTCTGAGAAATTAATTTCCCAAGATTCATCAATATAAATATGCTTCAGCCCTCGAAAATGCTCTGTCTCCCCGATAACGAAATATAATTTCATAAGTATATATTGTGCTTCAAATTTTTCCCGAAAATTTCCAAGCTGAGAAAAAATATCGATGGCTTGTAATAATGTGATATATGATTTTTCATAGTCACATGTTAATAAATATACTTCTCCGAGATTAGTAAGCGACTGCCCATATCCATATATATTACCAAGGCTTAAAAAAATCGACATAGCTCTCTTATACAACTCAACTGTTCTTATTAGAATTAAATTTTCATAATTTAAGTAGCCAAGGTTAAATAGAAGTTTGCCTTCTTGCTCCAGATTTCCAATTTTTAAATGTGAATCAAGTGAGTTTTTCCATACCTTTTCAGCATCTTTATAATTACCCATAGAATAATTTATCACACCTATATTAGTTTCCATCTGAGCAGTAAAGTTCAAATCCTCTAATCTATAATAAATTTCTTTTGCTATCTCAACATTATTTAATGCTTCGTTGTACTTACTATTGTACAGCTCAACTAATCCTAAAAGATTATAACATTTTGCTTTTACTTTATCTTGCGTATCAGGCTCATTTATTAGTTTCGTGCATATTCGCTTAACATCATCATAATGATTAAGGTCCAATTCCGCACTTGCAATTTCTGCCAGGATAGTTTGCTTCCTTGACTCGTCTTTTATTTTCGGCATTAGTGATTCGAGAAGTTTTTTCCCAGTCTCGTTTTCCCCAAGTCCAATTAGACAGCTTCCCTTTAGGATCAATATTTCTACTCGCAAATCATCATCTTTTGTTTCAGTTAACAGCTCTTCAATTAACATTAACGCCTGCTTATTTTCACCAAGCTTATGATGAACATTAATCAATCTAAAACGTATGTCTACTAAATCTTTATCTTTCAGCTTTAGCTGAAGCAGATGAAGTAGAATATTTTTTTGATAAGCAAATGTCGAGAGCCTTTCAGATTCTTCTATTTCATATTTATAAAGTTCATAGCTTTTATAATGCTCTCCGGCTAATTCAAAGTGTCTGGCTATTTCAATTTTGTTAAAAGAAGTGAATTTTTCAGTGAGCTTTTTTGCTATTTCCAGGTGGTAGCTTGAATGATTATCAATTTGTGAATAAGCAAATTTTTTAATTCCGTCCGAAGTAAAAACAATTCCTGCACTTCTATTATACTGCTGGATAATATTTTTATTCTGTAAGCCTGAAATGATAGTTGAGGAAACATCAATTGGAAGATTTGTTAGTCTGGAAATTGATGGCAAATCTAATGTAACGTCAAACGAAGAAATTAATTTGATTATCGCAATTTCCTCAGCTGACAAATTGTGAAAGCGCAGTTTGTAAATTTCTTCTTGGGAGCCTTTGAGAACCGATAGTTCATCATCCCCGGTATTAATTGTTACGCCGCTCGAACTAAATTTTACAATCTTTAAAAGAGTAATATCTCTTAAAAATCCTTCTATGCTGCCAGGAAGCAAATCTGCATGTTGAAGTATTAATTTCTTTAAATCTTCTCTAGGAAAATTTTTATAAAAACTTTTGGTAATAAATTCATCAAGATGAATATCAGTAAAAGGAATTAAATTAATTTCTCTTAAGTTAAAAATGAAATTGGACAGATAATTAAAATCGGAGTTTTCGGTTAGAACTACTTTTATTTTATTTACCTGAAGGATCGGAATTATATTTTTAAAAACTTCGACGGCGAGTTCATCATAAAAATTAAATGCATCCAGTATCAACACAAAACTGTTTTGCATCGAAACAGCCGTAAAAATAATTTTTAATTCCGAAACTAAATCTTGCGGCGGTGAGTTAAATATGCCGTAAACTTTATCCTTTATTTCGCTCGATAATTTTTCAAAGATAAATTGATTAAAAATAATTTGTTTTAAAATTAATTTAATGAAATCAAATCCAGCCTTTGTTTTATTGTTTTTTACCAGAATAACATTTTCATGCCTATAATAAACTTCATCAACCAAAGATGTTTTCCCGGAACCTTCAAAGCCTTTTATTGTAAAAACTTCGTTGCTTGAATCATCTTCAAAATAGGTTTTTAATATCGTAAGAATATCCGCTCTGTCTGAAAATATCTTTGCAGGTATCCAATCCTTACTAATATCATCACTTATCGGGATATTCAGGGCGTCCAATAATTCCAGTGTATTTTGAAATCTTTCATCAGGGTTTTTGGATAATAATTTTCTTATAGAATTAATTAGTATATCCGGAAATTTTGTCCCCGGAAATTCAAATTCTTTTTCAAGGTGGGATTTATAAATTTCTAATTCATTCCCTGTTTCAAAAGGGAATCTTTCATAAACGATTTTGTAAAGCATTATCCCCAATGAATAAAGATCAGCACGATGATCGTGAGGTTCTTTTCTCAATATTTCCGGAGCGATGTATTCCGCGGTACCTCTTACAACTTCTTCTGTATTTTGAAAAATATTTTGAGCGAACCCGAGATCAATTAGCTTAATTAGATGCTTGCCGTCTATTTCACTTACCAAAATATTTTCGGGCTTCAAATCATAATAAATATAGTTCGATTGATGAAGATAATATAGGACAGAGCACAGTTGTTTAATTACTTCAAATAAAGAATTTTCATTAAAAGATTTTATATGATTGGCAAGAACGTCGCCTTGAAAATACTCCATTAAAAAAAATTTTGATCCTACCCGAATATTTTCTTCATTATCAAGCTTTACTACAACGCCAATTTCATTTGCTTTGATTACGTTAGGATGGTCAAGCTTTCGAAGTGTAAAAAATTCATTGCGAAAGATCTTCGTCTCGAATTCATCAGAATCGATCGGCAATATTTTTATCGCAAGATCAATATCGGGAAACTCAACGTCGCTGCAAAGAAAAACCTGGCTACGCCCTTTTCCAATTTTATTTTTTATTAAATATCTCTCATTAATCATTCTTTAACCGCGGATTGAAAAATAAATTAATTTCTTTGCCAAGACTGTTTGCCGCATACAAAGTGAAGAATAAACATAAGCCGGGAGGAATAATCATCCACCATGCTTGAGTTAAATAATTTTGTCCCGATTCAATCATTGCACCCCATGATGGATAAAAGCTTCCCGTTCCTAAACCAAGGTAGCTTAATGCAGCTTCAGCTAAAATTACAGAACCGTATTGAAAAACAAGGTTTACAATTACAGGTGCTAAAATAAGCGGCAAAACTTCTTTCGTCAAAATTTTATAGCCTGAAAGCCCTGCCATTTTTGCAGAGAAAAAATAATCTTTATTTTTCAAAGATATTACCTCGCTTCTCACTATTTTGAATAAACTCATCCAGCCGGAAAAACCGAGAACTATAATCACGGTAAACAATGAATTTCCGAATAAAGCCAAAATAAGTATTACAAAAAATATTGCCGGGAAGGATAAAAACATATCTGTAATTCTGCTAATGCATGTATCTATAAGTCCGCCGGGATAGGCTGCTAAAAATCCCAGTGACAAACCAAGTAAAAGCGAAACTAATACCGAACCTAATCCGACAAATAGAGATATTCTAGCGCCATAAACTAATCGTGAAAAAATATCCCTGCCGTATTCGTCCGTACCGAAGAGGAATATTTTTTTTGTAATCACCGGTTTACCGATAGAAAATAAAATCGTATCCATTGGAAAAATTTTTTGTTCTCCGTTTTGGTATATAACGGCTTCGCTGCCTAATCTAATACTGTCCGCGAAAACAATGCTTTCGTCAAAAGTATTTTTCACTACTTCATCTTTCTTATTTATAAACCTGATGAAAATATTTTGCTCCTTTGCTTTCTGATTTCTAAGATGGATAACTTCAATAGAACTAAGCGGCGGCAGCAAACGCGTTTCGCTGATGTTTTGTTGAAAGCCTGGATTTGCATTTGTAATTATCGGAGCATAAAGAAAAAATACAATTAAAATTATTATGACTAACTTGGTAAAAGTAACATGCTGATTTAGGAATTTTAACCTAGCATGAAAGATTATTATCCACGCCGGAATTAAAACCACAAGAAATGCAGACGAAACAATATCTACAAGAGAAAAACTAAGCTGGGAAATTGCTTCGGAATAATTTTTAAATAAAAGTCCTACATAAATTCCTAAAAGGATATATGAATTTAAAATTAACATGAAACGAAAAGCCAGTAGTAAAACAAATATAAAAAGTATTAAATGCCATATTTTGATTCTCCCGATCATTTAATTAAGCATACCTTTCAAGAGACGTTTATCTAATTTTACTTTAATAACATCGGCAATTAGATTCGTAATTATAACAAGCGCTCCTGAAATAAACGTACAGCCAACAACTAAAGGATAATCACGTGTCAAAATAGCATTGACTGTCAGTCTTCCCATTCCGGGCAGCCCGAAGATTACTTCTGTAATTAACGCTCCACTAAATAATAGCCCGAGTTCTACGCCCGCAACCGATATCAAAGGATTTATTGCATTTGGAATTACGTGCCTCCTGGTTATTTCTTTCTCTGTGCAGCCGTTTGCGCGAAGATTAAGAACAAAAGGCTTGTTATATACATCTTCAAGGTTCTCGCGAAGGTACTTATAGTAAACCGCTATTCCGCTCAACGACAATGTTATCAGCGGCAAAACAAGATGGGTTGAATAATCCGCCAGCCGCTGCAAAAAATTATAAGAATCAGTATCGAATGAGGAAATACCGGAAGATGGAAAAATATTTAACAAGGAAGAGAAAATAAGAATTAGAATTACGCCGAGGAAAAAAGACGGCAAAGCATAAGCAATTAAGCTTAACCGGGAAAAAGATTTGTCCAGCTTTCCACCGATTTTTTTTACGGAAATTAGCGAGAGAAAAAATCCGGCGGTTATCTGTATAATAAAACTCAAAGTTGAAAATATCAGTGTGAAGGGAAGAAAATCCATGATGACCGAAAAAACCGGTATCCTATATGTGTAAGAAATTCCAAAATCTCCGCTCATCAAATTTATCAAAAAAGTTTTATATTGATTTAAAAGAGGACTGTTCAGATTAAATGATTCTCTTACTTTAGCGGCAAGCTGCGGGCTAAGCTCAGGCGAGATAAATTTTAGCGAAGGATCGCCCGGAGATAATCTTAACAGGAAGAAAAGAAAACTGATAAGTAAAAATAATACAACGACTGAGGAAATAACTCTCTTAAAAAGCATTAGCAGAATTTCTTTCGTCATATTCAATTATTTTTTACCGACCAGTTCCAACAATGATAAACCGCGCCAAGCGCAGTAATATTGATGTCTTGTATCCTGCTGCTGTAAGCTATATTGTTATTTATCCAGTAAAGAAAAGTTACCGGGTTATCGTTATAAATAGTATCCTGCAAGTCCTTAAAAAGCTGATGTTTTTTTAATTTATCTTTTTCATGATCTACTTCATTTATTAGCCTGTCTGCATTTTTATTTTGATAGCATGAAAAATTCATCGGAGTATTTTGCAAATCAGAATACCAGAATGATCTTAAGTCTAAAGGAATAGCAACCGACCATCCCGCCATCCAAGAATTAAATTGGTGACTAAAAACCTTTTGAAAAAAAACCTGGGGTTCTAAAGATTCTATCTTTACCTCAATTCCGATTTGCTTCAGATCGTTTTTTATAACTGAAGCTGCAAACACTCTCCGCGGATTTCCTGACGGAATCTCCAGAGTAAAAGAAAACCTCTGCCCGTTTTTTTCCAATACTCCCGTATGATTAACGTCCTTCCATCCTTCGCCTGCTAAAATTTTCCTCGCTTTATCAGGATCATACGGCAAAGGCTTAAGTAAAGTGTCCAAATTATTTTTGAAAATTGGAGCTACCGGTCCCGCGGCGAGTTCTCCGTGGTCCTTCAAAAAATCATGCAGAATTTCCTGCCGGTTAATTGCATAAGTTAAAGCCTGGCGAACATTTTTGTCACCGAATAATTTATTAGGAATAATTTTTTTATTTTTTTGGTAAGCGTCCGGATCAATATTGCTCCAAGCTGTATAATCGTATTCGCGCCCTGATATTTTTGTCAACTTTATATTTGATAAGTCTGTCAGCTGATTTAAGTCTTCGGCTTTTATATCTTCCATCAAATCAATCTCACCGTTTTTCAACTGAGTGAGGCGTGAAGTATAATCCGGAACAATTTTAAATATTAATTCAGAAATGCCATTAGGTTTATGTAAAAAAGATTTTTCATTAGCTTTCAAAATTATCGCCTGGTTTTTATCCCACTTTGATAGATAAAATGGTCCATCGGTTACGGGCTTCATCTGTTTTTCAACAGTTATCAAATTTTTCCGATCAATATTCTTAAAGACATGCTCAGGCACAAGCGGGATAGCAAAATCAAGATAGTTGGGCAAAGTTCCTTTTTTAAAATTAATAATAATCTTAAAAGGATTTTCTACGATAAAGGTTTTATTAAGATCGATACGAAACGCGGAATCGGCAATAAAGCTTTTAAAGAATCCATAGCGGCTGCTTTGTATAGCCGGATCAGAATATAAATCATAAGAAAAAACAACGTCAGCCGCAGTGAATTGGACTCCGTCGGACCAATAAACATCGTTCCTAAGATCAAGCGTAATTGAAGTTGAATCTTTATTCCACTGCCAATCTTTCGCAAGCATAGGCCTGGGAATTTCTTCTCCGCTGTTCTCGTCCCAATTAAAATCAATAAGCCCCAGGTATAGCAGCTCCGAAACGTTTCCTTCATCAACCGTGTAAGAAAAAAGCGGATTATAGGAATCAATATCGGATGAAATGCCGATAATAATTGCGTTTGGATGTCCGTTATTTTTTCTATTGCAGGAAGGGATAAGCACAATTAATGAAAATAAAATTATTAAACCGCACTGCTTAAGTTTCATTGTGTTTTACCAAAATATTTTCAGAATTTAAATTATAATTTATTATTTTGTCTGATAAATACAAATGATTGTTAAACAAATATGCTAAACGCGCTTATTGATGAAATTTCCGTAAACGAAAGACCATTGCTCGGTGAAATTAAATTCAGGCTTGAGCGAAATAAAATTTATACCGTGCTGGGATCAAACGGTTCAGGGAAAACCACATTAATAAAATCTTTAACCAATTTGCTTGATAAAAGATTTTATTCGGTTAATGGAAAAGTTTTTTATAATGAAATTGATCTTCTTTCCGCCGGGTATGCTCAAATGCTTTCTGTAAGGCGTGAAAAAATAAAGTATGTTTTCCAAGATGCAATTAATAGCTTCGATCATTTAAAGAAGTTTGAATATTATTTTAAAATGAATTCGACAAGAAATTCGGAGACTGAAAAACTTTTAAATTATTTTTTACTGCCCGAAGCAAAAAAATTATTCCGGCTTTATCCGTACGAAGTAAGCGGCGGAATGGCGCAGAGGATTAGCTTCGTGCTGGCTCTTCTCGCCGGTCCGGAAATTTTAATTTTAGATGAACCGACTTCGGGTATTGATTCGGCAATTTCAAATTTATTTTTGTTAAAGATGAAAGAATTTGTATTAGAAAAAAATAATGCCGTTCTACTCGTTACACACGACGTCAAGTTCGCAAGAAAGGCAAGCGACGAAATTGCTTTTATTTCCAACGGTAAGTTTTATAATTTTAAGCCTACTGAATTTTTTTTCAAGGATGGCAGCGATTCTATTATTAATAATTTTTTAACACCTGATGTCTCTTTTCAGAAATGAATTATCTATTAAAGCTTGAAAATATTGGTTACTCTGTGCGCGATCCTTCAGTAACAGAAGGCAAGCGCAGAAAAATAATTTTGTCAAAAATTAATTTTGAGCTTGAAAGAGGAAAAATATTAGGAATCGCCGGCGAGTCCGGCAGCGGTAAAACAACTCTTGCCAAAATAACAGCCGGAATAATTCCTCCTTCCGAAGGCAAAATTATTTCAAATTTTTCGGACGAATGGGAAAGAATAAAAACTTACCCGGTTCAAATTCTTTTTCAGAACAACGGCGATATCATAAATCCCTTGAGGCAAATTGAACCTACAATCGACGAAACATTGCAGATCAGAAATAGAAGTAAAAATAATTTAGCAGAAAAAGAAAAAATTTTTAACTCTTTAAACATTTCGGAATTAATTAGAAAGAAGAAAGGCTATGAATTAAGCGGCGGTGAACAGCAGCGCGCCGCACTCGCAAGGATACTCGCAGCCAGACCGGAATTGTTGATTCTCGATGAACCTTTTTCTGCTCAAGATCCTGAATCGCAGCTGAATCTTCTAAATCTTTTTAAAAAGATAAATGAAGAATATAAAATGACCATGATCTGTATTGCGCATAACCTTTCTTTCTTAAACAAGCTTTGCGACGAGATGATAATTATGTACAAAGGAAAAATTGTTGAGAAATCTTTATCCGGTGATTTATTCAGTGCGCCGAATCATCCTTACACAAAATTTCTTCTTAAAGCCGGAGATTACGATTTGAGTTATGACGAATTAAAATTTCCAGGATGAAACCATTGCCTTCAAAGTTTATTATTATATGCCCAAAACAAATGCTATAAGAATTTTAGGGACGAATGAAATTCCGCATTCGGTTCATGAATACGATGTGGATGAAAATGATCTAAGTGGTGAAACCGTAGCGAAAAAAATCGGCGCAAGCGTAGAAAGCGTTTTTAAAACGCTTGTTACTTTAGGTGATAAAACCGGCATAAACATTTTTTGTATACCGGTCACTTCGGAATTAAATTTAAAAAAAGCTGCCTCCGCTTCGAAGAATAAAAATATTGAAATGATAAAAGTGAAAGACCTTTTTAATTTAACCGGATATATTCGCGGCGGCTGTTCTCCGATTGGAATGAAGAAAAAATATCCGACTTACATAGAAGAAACAGCACAGCTATTTGAAAATATTTATGTGAGCGCCGGTGTTAGAGGAAAGCAAGTTCGGCTTTCGCCAACTGATTTGCAAAAAATAACAGAAGCAGTTTTTGCCGATTTGATATAAGATATAAACGATGCCGGTAAGAGTTTTACGCTAGTGACTGTTACTTTTCATTATAACCCTTTTCACTAAAAGGCTGAAGCTTTTCGACCCATAGCTGTTCGAGCACAGCAATATCTTCAGTGTAATTGTATCCCGGCTCGTCTTTAGGTTTTAGCTCGTCTATAATTTCAAATGAAAAATTTCCCTCGCCGTATTTGTTATAATCATTTTGAAGCTCTGTTATTCCTTCGCTCCCGAATTTCAATTCAAATTTATGACGGTTGATTCTTGCAGGCAAATTTTTAGTGCTCCCAATAAAAATTTTTCCGTTAACAAGATTCTTTATCTGATAAACTCCCATCGGCGTTAACGATTCTTTATAATTTTTTTTGATTTCAGATTTATTAATCATTTTAATTCCTTCGATATATTTCCAGACATAAATTATCTTCTGACTTTGTCGTTCAATAGATATTTTTGTGCCGTACAAAAGTAAGAATTACCGCGCTTACTTACAGATATTTCTTCCTATCCTATACATAAAATATATCACACTGAAGTTTATTTATCTGAAGTTTGAGACAGGAATTATTAAATTACAGTTAACATTATATTTTTTTTGATGAAACAATTTGAAGTCCCGCAACATTATAAAAGTTCATTTATCTCCAAGATAAAAGAATCTAGGAGAACGAATGATCCGAGGAAAAAAGATTTCACTCCCACCGTATTGGACTTTGGTCCGGTTAGGTTTTTTATCGCACGCCATTTCGGGTTTTGCTACGGAGTTGAAAACGCGATTGAAATTTCTTACAAAACTTTAGAACAAAATCCGAACAAAAAAATTTTTCTGCTCAGCGAAATGATACATAATCCCGGTGTAAATGCCGATCTAATCAGCCGCGGAGTTAAATTTATCATGGACACTTCCGGCAGGCAGCTTATTGATTGGAGCGAACTCAAGTCTGATGATATCGTAATTATCCCAGCTTTTGGAACAACGATTGAAATTCAAAATAAACTTAAAGAAAAAGGAATTGATCCTTACTTATATAACACTACATGTCCGTTCGTAGAGAAGGTGTGGAACCGTTCCGCGCAGCTTGGAAAAGATAATCATACAATTATTATTCACGGCAAGCATTACCACGAAGAAACGCGTGCTACATTTTCGCACAGCGCTCAAAATTCCCCGGCGCTAATCGTTAGGGATATTGAAGAAACGAAAATTCTCGCTTCAATTATTTTAGGCGAAAGGAAGAAAGAAGAACTTTATAATTTTTTCAAAGGAAGGCTTACTGAAAAATTCGACGCTGAAATGGATTTAAAGAAAATTGGAGTGGTAAACCAAACAACAATGCTTGCAAGCGAAACGGAAGCGATTGCAAATCTTTTAAAAGAAACTATGACCAAAAAATTCGGAGCCGAAAATTTGAAAGATCGCTTTGCCGACACTCGCGATACTTTGTGCTATGCAACTAATGATAATCAGGAAGCTACGTATGGTCTTCTTAATGAGAAAGCCGACTTCGCAATTGTCGTCGGCGGATATAACAGCAGCAATACCAGCCACATCGTAGAGCTGTGCGAAGGGAAATTAAAAACATATTTTATTTCTTCGGATGAAAAAATAATCTCAAACAGAAAAATAAAACATTATAACTTCCACACGAAGGAAGAGATAACAACCGACAATTTTTTACCTGACAAAAAACCAGTCGATATTATTTTAACCAGCGGCGCTTCTTGCCCTGATGCTGTCGTAGAACAGGTTTTGCAAAAAATATTATCTTTCTTCAATGACGCAAAAAAAATTGAAGAGGTTGCCGGATTACTTTTTTAATTTTATTTCAAAGCTAAAATTCTTTTTAACCGGGAATAAGCATGTCTCATCGTTGCAAGGCTGATAATCAACTTCACCTTCGACTCTAATTTTTTTATTCGGACCTTTTATAAGAGATTTCAATTCAATAGAAACCGGCGCGTCTCCTTCGTATAAAGCTAACTGCGAATCTGAAAAACTGAGCTTCTTCATCAATGGCGGAGGGAAATTAATCTTTACCACTTTGAAATTAGGATTGTCTAATATTTTTATCGATGTCGGAGATAAATTATTGTCAAGCGGCTTATTAGAATTTATGTGCCAACCGCGTAAAATAGAAAGATTAATAACCGCTTCAACTAAGCCGTCCTTACTCAGTTTGTTGTTCACTTTTACTTTCACATCGACTACTTTATCCGGCGAAAAACTCTGCGCCGTTACATCAGCATAAAAGAAAGTTACAGTAAAAGAAATCAGTATGAGAAATATTTTTGTCCGCATAGTTACTTCCTGTTAAAAAATTATTTATCTAACACTGGAACGTCAACATAAAATGATTGCAAAATCTTTTTTGTAGAATTGTCCTGAACCCAGGCAACAACAGCAAGATTGTTTCTATTTATTTTATCCGTCCTTGAACGCCAGCCTGTAAACTTAACATAAGATCTCCATGAAGGATCTGTAGTCGGATCATCGAGGTATTTAGTAAGGCTTTGCTGAATCTCGTTTAAATTAAATCTCTCTTCATATTTGCCGGCGTTGCCTTTTAAGTCTATTCCTTCAGCTGAACCAATTAAATGGCGAACAACAAAGATATGTTTGTCAACTCCGTTGCCTCCAATATAATTAATCGCTTTTTCAACTAAGGCTAAATGCAGAGAAGCGTTTTTATTTTTCTCGCCTTTAACATTCAAACTGATTTTTACAATGCTGTCGGATTGCGTCGCATCGCCGTTTATTTTAATTAAAGATTTTTCATCCATCAATTTAGTAATGACATATTTATAAATGTTAAATCTATTTTGAACAAGCATTCTCGGACCGCCGCCTGTAAGCTTTTCCGTGCCGTCAAAGAAGACTGTGGGAGTTCCGTAGTTACCGCCGTAAAATTTATAGCGTTGAAAAGTCTGCGGATTAGTCATCGGATCGGGCGCAGGGATATGAAGATGATATTCTAAGATTGCCAAGTCTGTTCTTGGGAAGTATTCCGAAAGCGCGTCAAAGGCTCCGTCTGCCGCGGCGCATGGTCCGCATTCGGCTCCGGTAAATAATTCGGCAAGAACAACTTTGCCGGTGGCTTTCTTGTCGTAATGCCCCGGCTTGAATGAAGTGAGCTCGTCTTTCTTTTTAATAATCATATTTTGAAGTTCACTGTCTGAAATTCCTTCCTTCTTTGCAAGAGAATTTAAGGCGGAAGATATTCTTTTATTTTGGAAGGCGATTATTCCTGAGATATAAGAATCAACAGCATTCTTATTTTGACCAAGAGTTTCGTAAGTATTACCAAGTGTGTACCAAAAGTCAAAATCCCAAGGATTATCAAGATCTTCGATTGATTTTAATTCTTTAAGTGCAAGATCATATTTTTTTTGTCTCGCGTAAACAATTGCAAGGTTTTTCTTATATAGAATAATAATTTCTATGTCGGAATTATTTTTTAACGAAGCAACGGCGTCTTTAGTCCATTTTTCCGCCTGGGAAAGTTTCACTCCTACCTGTGCAAGGAATACGCCGGCGATAGAGTGAATCTTAACTTTGTCAATAAGGTCATTGTCTTGAAAATATTTTTGGAGGACTTCATCAGCAATTTTTTCTTTAAGTTTGGTTTGCTCTTCAGCGCCGGTTTTCTCTTCGGAAATCCATTTATCAAAGTTTGTTATTGCTTCGTCATCGTCACCGTTTATTATCGCGGTCGCGGCTGTTTTTAAAGCATCAGTGCGTTTGCCCGCTGCTTCTTGATATACCGAAAGACTAACCAGATAAGTCGGGTCGGTTTCGTGCCCTGCAATAGCTTTTTCCTCCAATGCCAGTGCATCATTATTCTTTCCTAAATCATACAGAACCAGCGCGCGCGTGTCTTCGTACATCGAAAGATTTCTTGGATTATTTTTCTCGGCTAATTCAACTGCCAGTCTGGAATACACATCCGCCGAATCAAGACCGACTTTTTTCTGCGCCAGCGTGTAAGCAACATCATTATACGGATTCATCCGCATTTCCGGAGGTATTAAGTCTAAGTAAAGACCAATGTAAGAAAACGCGGAATCAATCTCATTCATATCGAGGTACGAAGAAAAAATATTTTCATAAGCATAGCCAATGTAATTACTCTTCGGATAATCTTTAATGAATTGTTTAAGAGCTTCAACTTTTTTCGGAAGTTCATTTATGGCGGCAGCGCTCTTTATCTCATCTATCTCTTTAGTCTGCGCAAAGCTGAAAGATTTAAACAAGAATGCCGAAAATAAAAATGCTAAAACAAGAGTTACCCTTAAACGAAACATGGTTTTTCTCCTTATTGTGAAGAGTTAAATTTTTTGTAAATAAAACTAATGCTTTTTTACTAAATATGTTAGCAAAATTAGTTGCCGCAAAAAAAAGTTGGCTATATGTTATACACTTTAACCGCGGGCAAGCCAAACTATTATTGTATTATCTTCCATTTTACTTACTTGTTATTCTTTTGGGGAATAGGTAATTTTACTATCAAAATTTTACAAGTAATGAATAACATAAGAGCTATTATACCGGTCGCTGGAATAGGCAGCAGGCTAAAACCACATACATATTCAACACCAAAAGTTTTGTTAAATGTCGGGGGAAAGCCGATTATTGCGCACATTCTTGATAAGCTTTTAGAAGAAGGAATAACAAAAGCAACATTTGTAATTGGTCATCTCGGCAGCATGATTAAAGAGTTTATCAAAAAAAATTATCCTTCTATTAAAGCTGATTTTGTTCAGCAAAAAGAAATGGAAGGACTTGGTCATGCTATTTACACTGCTATTCCTACTTTTGATTCCGATGAAATTTTTATAATTCTCGGCGATACAATTTTCGACGTTAACCTGAAAGAGGTTTTAAACGGTACATCCA
>Ga0187812_1000039_pt1 | contig 47243 bp, 34 predicted proteins | sample NC_S_2_FD_130582 | JGI IMG/M metagenome (GOLD analysis project Ga0187812, IMG submission 130582) | Wetland sediment microbial communities from Neuse River Estuary, North Carolina, USA - ASW-S_2 | ecosystem: Environmental > Aquatic > Freshwater > Wetlands > Sediment | place: USA: North Carolina...
CAAAATATATAGGCGGGCACAGCGATGTTCTCGGCGGCGCTGTAATTTCAAAGAAGAACGATGAATTTTTTGAAAAGATAATTGAAATACAAAAATCCGGCGGGGCTGTCCCTTCGCCTTTTGAATGCTGGCTTGTTTTGAGAGGAGTCCAAACCCTGCCGCTACGAATTAGAGCGCAGTCCGAAAGCGCAATGCAGGTTGCGGAATTTTTACATTCACATCCGAAAGTTGAAAAAGTATATTATCCCGGTTTGCCTTCGCACCCCGGTCATAATATTGCATCTGTTCAGATGAAGCTTTTCGGCGGGATGATTTCATTCCAGGTAAAAGGAAAAATGAAAGACGCTATGCGTGTCGCTTCAAAGGTAAAAATATTTGTGCGCGCCACAAGTCTCGGCGGACCGGAAAGCTTGATAGAGCACCGCGCCTCTGTTGAAGGACCGGCTACAAAAACTCCGCAAAATCTTTTGCGCATGTCCATCGGTCTTGAACACCCGGATGACTTGATAGAAGATTTATCCGGCGCTTTAAAATGAAAGATAAAAAGCATTGGTACGACGGGAATTTTTACGATAGGATTATAGCGCCTAACCAGGATAGGATGTTTTCCGTAATCAAAGATTTTGTTCAAGAAGGAAGCAGCGTAATTGATGTCGGGTGCGGCACCGGGAGGCTTTGCTTTCAGCTTGCGGGCAAGTGCTCTAAAGTTACCGGGGTTGATCTTTCTTCAAAAAATATTTTTACCGCAAATAAAATCTTATCACGTGAAAAATTAAGCAATGTAAGTTTTATTCATGCAGACGCTTCCGTTTTGGCTGAAAAATTAATTACGAAATACGATTACTCGATTATTACTTATGCAATCCATGAAATGCCGCCCGAAGAAAGAACCGCGGTTATTAATCAGCTGAAAATTATTTCGCGTAGAATTATAATAGGCGAGTACGCAGTTGAAAAGAAATCCAAATTCTGGAATGCTGTAAATGAAATTGTAGAATTCTCCGCCGGTAAAGATCATTATAAAAATTATAAATTATTTCTTCGCAGCGGCGGAGTAAATTATCTTGCCGGACAGACCGGGTTAAGAATTATTTCTGAAGTAATAAATAATCCCGTCACTTCGCATATCGTTCTGGCATCGATATAGATTATTTTTTCTTTTCTTCTACAATGCGGTATGAGTGCTTCATTTCCACAGCCTTCTGAAGCATCGCGGTAACGCTGCAGTATTTTGTCTGCGACAGATCGATCGCCCGCTCAATATCTTTTACGTTTAAATTCTTTCCGTAAAAAACATACTCAAGATCAATCTTTGTGAATACCTGCGGATGCTCGTCGGAAACGTCGGCTTTAATATTTATCTCGAAATCCTCAAGCGGAGTTCTTTTCTTTTCGAGAATAGAAATTACATCGCTGCCTGTGCAGCCCGCAAGAGCGAGTAGAATTAATTCCTTGGGTCTGATGCCCGCATCACTGCCGCCGAAATTTTCCGGACCGTCCATTGTTACCCAATGATTGGAGTCCGTCTTTCCCGCAAAGGTAATTCCCTTTATTTGTTTTATGTATGCCGTTTTAGTTGACATGATTCTTCCTTAATGTTTAAAATATTTCTTAATGAACGCAGCCGCTTTCTTCTTTTTGAAGAAGAGTGCCGTTTAAAAACTTTTCGACCGCAGTGTCGGCTGATTCTTCATCGGTTAAAACAGGAATAATATTATTAGCCTTTAGATCTTCTATAACACGCCAGCCGCCGCTTTGAAAAATAATATGGCTGCAATCTTTCAACGCATCAATTAACTCTGCGTGGCTGTGCGCGCCTTCGCCGTGGACGTGCTCTTGATGCGCTTCTTCATGCTGATGATTATGCTGAACATGGTGTGTGAAAGTATTTGCGCGGACTTCTTTTTTTATCACCCGGGAGTTTTCTATTTCATAAATTAAAAATGATTTTGCGCGACCAAGATGTCCGCTCACTTTTACTTGATTGTTTGATGCTACTGCTATTTTCATTTTTTCACCTTTCTGATTTTGCATTACAAAGTTAATATTTTTTTTCATTGAGTGGGATGCAAAGAGAGAAGAAAAGGTTTATGGCTTTTGAGCAATGGCTTTCCAAAATTGAAAGACGCGGCTAAAAAATCTTTTGACGCGTATTTCAAATTGGGAAATGCGAAGTAAGAATCGAAGAATGTATTAAAAGATTCTTTAGAGGCGATAAAAAAATCAAAAGATGCAATAAAAGATTTTTTTGTTGCGATTTAAGATTTAAAGAACGCTTGAAAGGAATTTTTTATAGCGATGTAAGAATCTTGATAAGCATTAAAAGAATCTTTATAGACGATAAAAGATTTCCGGGAAGCATATTTCAAATTGAAGGAAGGATACTTGAAATTGAAAATAGCGTTTAGAGAAACGGGAAATGCGAAGTAAGAATCGAAAGACGCGATAGAAGATTCTTTAGAAGCAATAAAAGAATCGAGAAATGCGATAAAAGTTTCTTAGTAGGCAATAAAAAAATCTTAGAATGCGATAAAAAATTTAAATAATGCGTTTTCAGATTTAGAAAACGCGAATTTGGCATAGAATCGAAGAAATTCCGAATTATTAACTGGCGAGCTGCGGCTGCGGTCCGGAATATATAATTTAGAAGCAATCCTATTTTACTTGTGCTTATTCTTCTATAACGAAAACGTTGTAGTTACCAAAAAATCATTTTGCTGCAGAGTCAATATTGTTCCGTCGGACATTTGCGCTTTTCCTAAGTTTGATATTCCCTGATCAAAAAGTATTTCAGTTGAAAAATGCGGGTCCCACTTGATTCCTAAGCCATACATTAAGCTTAAGTAAGGCTTAGCATTAAATTGTTTTACGGAATGCTCGAACACATCATCCATTGGACCGATATAGTATTCATCCAGTTCGCTGTGGACCGGAAAATTTATACAGGGACCGGCGATTAATTTTAGAAAGCGGCTGTTAGTAGAAGCCGGTTCAAACTGAAGAAGCATGGATGTTTCAATCATATCCAAATATAATGTTGAACTTCCACCTTCAATATATTGCAGATTGCCTTCCTGTGGGTTTACATTATAATTATAATTTCCTCCTTTGATGCAATAGGTTATTTGAGGTCTGAATTTCAGCATGCCGTAAATATTCGTTAAATAATATAGCCCCCCTGTATATTGAGCTTTATCAGTTGTTGTAAAATATCTTTTATCGGAAAAGCCTCCGTATAATGCGGAAGAAGTAATACCTGTAAATATGCCGAATCTCTTTAGAAACTTTAAAGTTTCGGAATCATCTTTCTTTAGCAAATAATTTTGAGGGCTTCCGATTATCACCCCTGTTATAACTCCGCCAAGTCCTAAAAGAATAGCACCGGCAACAGCGCCGAAGCCCGGGTTACTTTCTCTTACTGACGCGTCGCCTCCCGCTTTATAGCCCAGAACACCGCCGGCGAATATTCCGGCAAATGCGTATTGACGCATTCCTTCCAGTCGGTCATCGTATGAAAATGAACTTACATTACTCAAAGGCTTATTGAATAATTTTAAATGGGTCAATTGATAACGAAGCGTGTCCCTTAAAAATACGGCATTGTTTACTTCAAGTGTTGAATCGTTTTTTAACTGAATATTTCCATTGAATATAACGGGATCTTGAGATACATAAAACATCATACGGATATTATTTATAACAGATAGCGGAGTGAAAGAGTTTTTAGTTTCTTTATATTTGTGCCACCAGAAAACAGAATCATCTTTAATGTATGTACTATCACTGCTGATATTCTTTCCATCCATGAAGTTGATGTCAGTATTCCGATCATTAATCTCTTCGTTTATAGTTGAATAATAATCGTCCTTTGACAAGAAATCTTTTTCAGTATATTGATTGCTGCAGCCTGCAAATAGCAAGATGAGTATTATATAAACAGGCAGCGAATATTTTAATGATTTCATATTTCCTCCATCCTTTGCCATTTAAAAGTAGTCTGTCAACTATATGCTAAAATTATGAAAATCAGATTATATTTCATAAGAGTTGACCTCTCACATTTTGTGGCTAATGAAATCTTAGTAACTTTTTTTTGTTTTATCAGAGTACTAAACTTAACGCTTCCTTAACTTCATCTTGTTTATATTTGGCGCACAATTTTTATTCAATTGATAATTATGATACAAGTAAAAAATCTTACAAAGAAATTCGGCGACTTTACGGCGGTAGATAATATTTCCTTTAACGTAGAGAAAGCGGAAATATTCGGCTTCCTCGGACCTAACGGTGCGGGTAAATCAACAACTATAAAAATGCTTACAACGCTTCTTCATCCAACGAGCGGGGAAATTGAAGTTAACGGCATTAATCCTTTGCATCACCAGGATAAAGTTAGAGAATCATTCGGAATTGTCTTTCAAGATCCGAGTCTTGATGAAGAATTAACCGCTTATGAAAATATGAACTTCCATGCGGTGCTTTATAAAGTTCCCGCCGATGTCCGCAAAACAAGGATTGAAGAGCTTTTAAATTTTGTAGAGCTGTGGGAAAAGAAAGACGAGTTTGTTAAAAATTATTCCGGCGGAATGAAACGCAGATTGGAAATAGCCCGCGGATTTCTTCATCATCCCAAAATTATTTTTCTCGATGAACCGACTCTCGGCTTGGATCCGCAAACACGAAATTACATGTGGAATTACATCAACGACTTGAACAAGAAAGAGCAAACAACTGTGTTCTTTACAACTCATTATATGGAAGAAGCCGACCGCGTAGCAGATAGAATCGCTGTTATCGACCACGGAAAAATCGTCGCGAGCGGAACGCCGGAACAATTAAAAGCACAGACGGGAAAGGATAATCTTGAAGATGCCTTCCTTGAGCTTACCGGCAGAAAAATCCGCGAGGAAGAAGCTTCGGGCATTGATAGAATGAGGATGCACAGCAAAATGTGGAGAAGGAGAAGATAAACGATGTCTACAATTTATATCCTTTGGCTTAGACAAATAAAAAGATACTTACGCTCGCGCTCAAGAATAATAGGAAGTCTCGGTCAGCCGATTTTATTTTTGGTTGCGCTTGGTTTCGGCTTCGGTCCGATTTTTCAAAAAGCAGGTCAAGGAAATTATATTGAATTTCTTGCGCCGGGAATTATTGCTATGAGCATTTTATTTACCGCTATCTTTTCCGGGGTTGAAATGATCTGGGACAGGCAATTCGGATTCTTAAAAGAAACTTTAGTAGCGCCGGTATCGCGGCTAAATATTATGATAGGAAGAGTATTCGGCGGCGCCACAGCCTCAGTGTTCCAGGGAATTATTGTACTTGTTATTTCTTTTATTGCAGGCTTTAGAATAAGCTCCGTAGAATTTATTTTCCTTTCGCTGATCTTTATGATTTTAATTTCGCTTCTATTCACGGCGCTGGGTACTGCAATCGCTTCAATGCTGGAAGACTTCCAAGGCTTCCAATTGATAATGAGCTTTCTTGTAATGCCGTTGTTCTTTTTAAGCGGCGCATTGTTCCCGCTTGAAGGATTGCCGGAAGCGATGAAGATTGTTGCGGCAGTTGACCCGTTATCATACGGTGTTGACGGATTAAGATTTGCCTTAACCGGCGCTTCTCACTTCGGCGTGGGTATTGATTTTGCGGTTCTGACTATTATTACTTTTCTTCTGCTTGTCGCCGGGAGCTTTTTATTTTCAAGGATTGAGGTTTAGATTACTTGATCGCAAATATAATTACGCCGTGCAAATATTTTCGCACGGCGTTTTAAAGAAGCTATTATTATATCTTCACAAACTTTGAAGCGAGCGTTCCGCAAATAGGACAGCTTTCCGACGGCTTTCCTATTTCTATATTGCCGCAAACCGGACAAAGATAAAACTCAACGCCAGTCAAATCTTTTCCTTGTTCGACCGCTTGCAGAGCCATCTTATACAGCTTTGCATGAACCTCTTCAGCCTTTAAAGCATATCCGAACATTCTTTTTGCTTTATGATTTTCAGATAAAGCTTCTTCGAGCATAGGCGGATACATTTCTGTGTATTCGTACGTTTCTCCGGCTATTGCTGCTTTAAGATTTTCTGTTGTTGAGCCGATTCCATTCATGCCGCCAAGATGTCCTTCGGCATGAATTTTCTCTGCTTCAGCAGCGGTTCGAAACAGCTTTGCGATATTTGTGAATCCTTCCTGCTCTGCTTTCTTTGCAAATGCGCGGTATTTCTGATTTGCCTGGCTCTCCCCGGCAAATGCTTCTTTTAGATTTGTTTCTGTCTTCGACATATTTCCTCCGTTTGAATTTTGTTTTAAATAATTTGTTCTGAAAACATTATTTCACGTACAAAATTAAAATCATTTAAGGAATAAAAAAAGCGGAAAAACCGGAAATGTTTTTCCGCTGAGCATTTCAAGTAAACAAAAAGAGTTTATTAGGCAACAGCCGTAAGCAGTTCTTCTTGAATCGCTTTTTTCAAGCTTTCTTTTGGTAATGCTCCAACCGCCATTTTGGGCTGACCTTCTTTGGGCACGAACAGTAATGATGGAATGCTTCTTATTCCAAAAGCGGAACCAAGCTCTTGTTCAACATCTGTATTAATTTTATAGAAATTTACTTTGCCCGCATATTCAACGGAAAGCTCTTCCATTACGGGCGCGACCATTCTGCACGGACCGCACCACGGCGCCCAAAAATCTATAACGCACGGAAGCTCGCCTTCAAACTTCCATTCTTTATTTGTTTCGTAATTAAAAACTTTTTCTAAAAAAGTTTCTTTTGTTAAATCTTCCGGCATATTTTTCTCCTTAGCCTTATTATATTATTAAATGTATTAAACTCTGTTCAATGCCGCAAGAAGCTTTGTTTTTACTTCTTCAGCTATTGCCGACATTTCTTTGTTATCAATAATCTGCGTCATTATCATCGGGTTGAAAACGGACACGGCGCTTTTACCTTCCTTTTCATAAACTATAACATTGCATGGAAGCAACAGTCCCAGTTCTTCTTCAAATTGTAAAGCCTTATGAGCGATCGGCGGATTGCACGCGCCTAAAATCTTGTATTTCTTGAAATCCACGTTAAGCTTTTTTTTCATTGTATCTTTAACATCGATTTCCGTAAGTACGCCGAATCCTTCTTTCTTCAATTCCGCCGTAATTTTTTCAACAGCATCTTCAAAAGGCAGATCTACAATTTTTGAAAATCCGTATTCCATTTAAATTTTTCCTCTCAAGTATTTTTCTAAAAATTCTTTAGGCTTTACTCCGAGGAAAACCTGCTTTATCACGCCGTTCTCGACTGCTATCGTAGTCGGAGTAGCCTTAATTCCAAACACTCTGGCGGTATTAAAATCTTTTGATATATCAACATCATAAACATTTTTGTAGCTTGACTGTAAAGTCTTAATAACCGGCGTTTGAGCTTTGCACGCATGACATGAAGGGCTAAAGAAATAAACCAGACCGTTAGAATCATTGCTCTCAAGCTTTTTAAGATTTCCTTTCAATCCGTTAAGCTTTATTCCTCTGGATTTTTTCGCTGAAAAAATCATTACATATTGCATCAGCATAATTAAAGCAATAATTCCGAAAACAATATAAAGCACAATCATCATGATAATTTATTCCTCAGTTTTCCCTTTTGAAGTTGTAATATTAAAACGAGTATAACATGGGCAAAATCTTGTGGCGCTGGTGAAAATAAATCCCACAGCCATTAAGCCGAGTAATATAGCCGTGCTGCCTTCGATTGTTTTTGTTAAATAAAGAATTAAAACCAATACCGCAGCAGAGGCTCTGAAAATTCTATCGATCGTTCCTACGTTCTTTTTCATAATAATTTTATTTTAATCCGTTTGCGTACCATGAATTTATTCCGCCCCTCATATTTGCAGAATTAAATCCATTCTTTTTTAATTTAGATGCAGCAGACACGCTTCGGTTTCCGGTGCGGCAGTAACAAATTATTTCTTTATCCTTAAATTTATTCAATTCATTTATTCTGCTCCCGATTTCGTGCAAAGGAATGTGATAAGATCCTTTAATCATACGTTCCTTTCTTTCCTGATTAGTTCGTACATCAAGTAGAATACTGTTCCGGCTGCTTTTGGTTTTATTATAAGCTTCGGATGCAGAGTAATTTTGTATTCCTCGTGTTTGAATAAATTTTTTTATATAGCTTAATAGTATTAATCCGGCTAAAACAAGTAAAATTATTTGTAGTGTATTCATTTCATTATTTTTTAGTTGGTGTAAGATTCAAAACCGAGACAAAAGTTTCAGCTTTGCGTATTTGCCGCGGAAATATAATGCTTATCAGAGTGGAGTTTTGTTAGCTGCGTATCTTATAGATTAGGTAAAATATTTATATAAAATACTTTTGGCTTAAGAGAAGAGTTTGCTGAATTAAAACGGAAATCTTTGATGTTAATACTGAAGGTTGAAAATATTATTGTGCCTCCATCAAATTAAGAATGAAGGCACAATAAATTCAAAAAAATTAATATGAATTTAAGTCTGTTCCGGCGCCGTTGCCGTAAGATTTTAATTCGGCGGAATACATGGCTTTTCCATTATCGCCGCTCATTTCATATTTTACAACTCCGCCGGGAACATCGGTTGATCTCCACAAACGCAATGTAAGACCTTGCGCAACTCCAAACTCAAGCTGATCGCAAGTAAATGTCCCAGCCGGTACTGTGACGGATACTCCTTTTTTTACAACCGATCCGTCTATTGATTCGGGAGTTAATTGCATTGGTGAATTATACCAGCCTTCGGTAACAGGCACTTCTTTAGGAGCATCATTCCCAAATTTCGTTCTCATTCTTCTGATTGATTGCAGTTTATCGCTGAACAATACTTCCATCAACATAGAATCTTCTTTTGCTTGGAAACTTACCTGCCACCATTCCTGGCTGTTGGGCAATTTTTTTAGATATGCTTTTCTTGTAGTGAATTGGTTTTCTCCGTTCGTGCTTATCTGCCAATCTGTATATTGTCCTTCGGCATAATTGCCTAAGTCAATGCTGTAGCCATAAGCGTTAAAAACATACTGGAAGAGCAGAGGATAAAATCTGGTTCCCATCATAGCGAAATAATTACTTCCTCCGCCTGGAGCTACATTTTCGTTTGCGCCGCCGGAAGTTGTTGTTGCAGGAGGAGCAGACACAGCCACATAATTAGCAGTTAATGTCTTCCCTCCGTCTGAAGGCATCGACACGTTGTAAGATGCAACAATATTATTTTGATATCTAACCGTAATATAATAAGCGCCAACGCCTGAGAAATGCAGAGTCGCAATTCCTGTAGAATCAACAGTTACGGTTTCATTGTTGTTACAGCTTACAACCGCACCAACCAAGGGAGAATTAGATTGACCGAACACTTGAACTTTCAATGAGAATAAGCTAATTCCCATTTGATTTAACCCGGAACATCCATTGCTCAAAATAATAGCAGCTGAAAATATTGAGGCAATTACAAATAGTTTAAAGTATTCCAAACGCTTCATTTTGTATCTCCTATAATTTTTTATGAATGTATTTTGGATGATTTTTTAAATATCCCCGAATGAAATAATATGCGTTTTCAAGATAACATCTAATAACAATATAAACAACTAATCATTTAACTAATTTATATAGATGCAAAAAAATTAAAAGCTCAAACCAAAATATTCTAATTGCTTAAATTTCTATTTAAGTAAAATAAATTTTCTCGTTTCAGAAAAACTTCCGGCAGATATTTTATAGAAATAAATTCCGCTCGAAAGATTTCGCCCGCTTCCGGGAAGATTATCTGCGTTGAATGTAATAGAATATTCGCCAGGCAGTTTCTCTTCATTTACGAGTGTGGCAATTTCCTTTCCAAGCAGGTTGAAGATTTTTAAACTAACAAAAGCGGTTTTAGGTATATCATATTTAATGATTGTTGATGGATTAAAAGGGTTAGGGTAGTTTTGCAGCAAGTCAAATTTATCTGGAATGTTGTTTAACCACACTGAAATTTTTGTTATCGTAATTGAAAACTCATTGGAATAGCCTGATTGAATATAATTGTTGTATGCTTTTACGCGGTACACATAATCCATACCGACTGTTACATTGCTGTCAACATAAGTAGTAACGTTAGTGCCGACAGAATCTATTGCGGAATAGATTCCCGCAGCGCCTTGTTTTCTTTCAATTATAAATCCCAGCTCGCTTGATGAATTATCAGTCCATGTTAATTTTACTTTAAGTGAGTCCGTGCCGCTTAAATTTGAAGGAGCATTCAAAGCGGTTATTGCGGAAGCAACGTTTGAATAATTTGAATTTCCTCCGGAGTTATAAGCATAAACCATGTAATAAAATTTTGTCCCGTCCGTCAAACCTGTATCGGAGTATGCGGTTGTATTCGCCGGCAGGGTTTGAATTAATGAATATCCGCTTAAGCTGTCTATGCTGCGCTCCACTTTGAATCCGGTTTCATTGTTGGAGTTGTCGTTCCATGTTAAGTTAATAACGGAAGAACTTCCAGCCGAAGCGTTAAGGCTGCCAGGTGCGGCAGGCAGCAGTACACTCGCTATCGTAATGCTTCCGTTTTTTATCTCCGGTAAAGGTGATCCTTCATTAAATAAAAATTGCTGAAGACTAACCGATGTGTAATTATTTACTTGCGCATTTGTAGAAACTATAAACTGAATTTTAAATACAACTCCGGCGCTGTTAAAACTTCCAGACCCGGCTGCGGCTAATACGATTTTATTTCCTTGATTATTAATTTGATATGCCCAACCGTTCGTTAACGTGCCTGTTGAAATAATCTGATCAAACTTAACTAATGATGAGTCAAATGTTACGGTTGTTTGTAAAGAAGAAATTGTGAATGAAGGTGACAAAGAACCGATGGAAATTGGCAGGTCGACAGTAGAGCCGCTGACAGCGGTAGTATCCAGCGCTGATAATTTTGTATCGTATAAGTTTATATTGCCGGAATTTCCTTTCCCTCCGTAAACATCTTTTGCGGAGACAATCACTACCCCGCCTTTAATAGCACGAAGCAGACCTGTTGAATCTATCGACGCAAGGGTTGAATCGCTTACAAACCAGCGGTAGGGCGCAGTTCCGCCTGACGCAGAAAATCTGAGCGTGTCGCCTGTAATTAGCGATGATGTTGAAGGAGAAATATACAGTGTGGCTAAGTTTATCACATTAAAATTTCCCGGCGAATAATTTCCAGGCAAGTTTTGGTTAAATAAAATATTTGAAAGGGTAAGGCTCGTTCCTCCGCTATTTACAGAAGTAATTTGGAAATTAATATAAAATAAAATCCCGCTTCCGGAAATGCTTGAGCTTCCCGCAAATGAAATATTCATCTGCCCGCTTGAGGGATAGCTGAACGTTGGATTAGCAAAGCTTTGTGTAAGCGTACCGGTAGTTATAATACTGATTGGTGTAAGAATGTTTCCGTTGAACGATAATGTAAATTGTCCCGACAAGACATTTAGTCCGTTTAAGTTCGATGAATAAACCGGTATCATAACCGTTTGCCCCTGGTAAAAAGAACTATCCCTAAAACTCAGTTTGAAAGGTCTGACTTCTATATTGCCGGTAGTAGTATCAACAACGCCGTTGGAATCTTTTGCAACTACTTTTGTAAAGCCCATACCGGTTGCAGTTAACAGCCCGTTTGAATCTATCTTTGCAACGGAAGGATCTGTTACAGTCCAGGTATAAGGAACTTTTCCGCTGTATGCATTAAATTGCAAAGTTTCTCCTGCTGTTATTAAACCGGAAGTAGGATAAATTGAAATTGAAGGCATTGCTTGAATGTTCATATATCCGTTTTTAAAAGACATTTTCGGAGAGCCTTCATTAAAGTAATTGTTAAGCGTATCTGTGAAGGAGAAATACATGTAACCGCTGCCAATAGGTGTTACTCTTAAATAAAGCAAAATTCCCGTTCCAATCAGCGCACTTGAACCTGCTGCGGCTATATCTATCCTTCCCGGATTATTGTTATTATAAGCGGCACTTCCCCAAGTTTGGCTTAAAGTTCCGGCAGTAATTACCGAATCCACTTTTAACAAGTATTGATTAAATGTAAGCTGTAGTTTATATGAGGTCACGTTCAATCCGGTCAACGAACTGTCCACGTAAACAGGGATATCAACGGTGCTGCCGTTAACAAAGGTGGAGTCGTGTATAGACATACCTATTTGAGTTGAGCCGAATGCCGTACAAAACGAAAACATCAGCATTAATATTATTTTTATTTTCCTATTCATTTTCTTTCCATCGTTTTATTTTTGGCGGCTTAATTTATAAGCCGCCGTAAATTCTATTTAGTATTACTTAAGTAGAATCATCTTCTTAATGCCGGTGAACTTATTTGCGTGTAAGCGGTAAATGTATATTCCGGTGCTTACTTTTTCACCTTCATTGTTTGTTCCGTCCCAGGTTATTTTATATCTGCCAGCGTTCTGGATGGAATTGATAAGGCTTTTAACTTCGCGCCCTTGTATATCATAAATGATCAAGCTAACCGGAACATTGTCATCCGGCACTTCATAAGAAATTATTGTAGATGGATTAAACGGATTAGGATAATTTTGCGAAAGCTGGTAATTCGTCGGCTTTCCAATCAGCTGAATGGATCCGGCGTTTACTGATTTTGAAAAATCTGTTTCATTGGCTATAAATTTATTTACATCAAGAGAAGTGTTTACTATTCCTCTTAAATCTTTTGAAACATCAAACGTAAGTGTTAATACATTCCCATCATCTGTCATTGGTTTTGTTCCGGCTATCGCAATATTAAGCTCGCCGGTCTTCTGGTCAGCAAAATAATTTAAATTGTAACCGGAGTAATTTCCTCCGAGAGAAACGTTGTCCAGCGACATCATGGCAGGTTCATATTTCAAATTTAATTGAATAGAAACCACGCCGGCGATGTTGCTTAAATTTATAGGAACAGTAAGCTTCTCTCCATAATTTGCCGTACCGCCAGAGATTCCTGCTTCGACGTTGCTAACTTTCTGAAGCGCCAGATATTGTTTTGTCTTAATATCATTTGGCTGCGCAGTCTTTGGACTAATCTCAGCCGGGAAAACTGAAATCAAACCGACAGAATATTGAAGGATTAAAGATGCATCGTAAGCGGTTATGCTTCCGTTGCCTGAAACGTCAGCAACCTGCTGCTGCAATGCGTTTAACGAATCCGCGCCGTGGGGATTAACAACGTATTTAAGAATTAGAGAAGCGTCAAACGCTTGAACTAATCCATTCAAACTTACATCACCCATTACCGGATTTGAAGCGCCGCTTCCAAGCCACGGATTAAAATTAACGCCGTCAGAAACCGCTTGCCCTGTACCAGCCGGATTTGACGTAGCGTTTTTTGGTCCGGAGTTGTCACCCCACCAGTTGTAAGTTGCGTCAATTACGAATGATTTATTTACATTGTTCACGCCAAGGTTTCCGTTTTGGTAGATGTCGCAGTAGTTAATTACGGGATTGGATGCGCCGTTGGCAGTCACTCCATTGTAATTATTTATTAATGTTGAGTGGGTAATAGTCGGGCTTGCATTGTTTGTTGTAATTGCAGAACCGCTGTATGAAAGGCCTGCATATCTAATAACGCAATGACTTAATTGACAATCCGGATCGAGCGATTGATCTTCGAAAGTAATTCCATTCCAGCCGGAATAATAGTTGTACGGATTGCTTGCCGTGCTGTCGGAATTAGAATCGCCGCCGTAAAAATCATCTCTTAAATCTGTAAAGACAATTGTGCTGTCCGGTGTCGATCCGCCGATTGCCATTAATCCTTTGTTTATATCCAGTCCGCATCCAGGGAAGAATTTCAAAATTACGCCGGGGCTGATTGTCAAAGTAGCATTGCTTGCTACGGTATAATGAGCAAACAAATATGGTATGTTATTTATCCCGGCAAAATTTCTTTTTGTAAGGGTCACATCTTGGACGAGAGTTTCATAATCAATTATGCCCATGGCTTTATATGTTGTGCCAGAAATTGAATCAGCTAATGTTGTGCTTGGATAAGATACTAAAGAGATTCTCAAAGGAGAGTAAGTAAGATTATTAAACCAGCAGCTATCAATTGAAGGATTAGAAACTCCTGTTAAATAAACTCCCCAGTTATCGTCATCAAATTTTGTATTAACAATTCTTGGTGAAGCCTGCGTTAAAAAGATTCCTACGTCAGAATATCTAATTAAGGCATTACTTATTATAGATAAGCTATCAATGCTTACATCCGCGAAACTAATTTTATTGAGACCGTTTTGAATGCTTGGAGTAGTTGAGGATCCATCTCCGTTTGAATCACCCGGATTTCCAAAACTATCATCTCTCAAATCTGTAAAAACAACTTTCTGCGCAGGAGTACCTTGAATCGCTATAGCACCGCTGACAGTAATGTTTCCACCCTTGAAAACTAAGCCTGCCGGAAATGTAATAATCGTACCGGAATTAATTGAGCATGTCCCGAACAGATAATATGTTATGTTGTTGTAACCTCCAAAATTTCTAATAGGTACGGTAGCGTTTACGGAATAATTTTCCGGAACGATTCCTAATGCCATTATTCCAACGTTTAATGAAGTATTGTTAGCGAAAGTCGGATTGGCAAACATACTCATCGCAATGGGAGTTGAACTAATATTATTCAACTGGTTGTTTGTAATAGTTGGGTGAGCGCTTCCGAAAATTCCTATAGCGCTGGTGTTAGACTGCTCAATGACACTGCTATCTATATTAGCATTTGCATTGAATACTCTTATAGTTCCCCAATTGTAGTTATAAAGGTAAGCGCCGTTGCCTCCATATCTGAAAATACAGTTCTTAAGGGAGTTGAGCGAGTCAAGGTTAGAAGAATTAAAATCAATCACGTTCCAGTCACCTCTGCCCGGGACAGAGCCATTTCCATCGTTGTTGGTATCTCCTCCGTTTGAATCGTCTTTGAATGAAGTGAAAACGATTTTTTGTGTTGCGGTTCCGTCTGCAACTAATGCGCCTTGAACATTTATACCATCGTAGTAGTTGGAGAACTTTACAACAACGCCTGGCTCGATAGTTAACACGGCATTCGGCGAAATGGTGAGGTTATCAATTATGTAAGCAATGTTATTAATTCCTGCAACATTTCTCGTATTCAAAGTTGCGTTTGATGAAAGAGTACCTTCAAGAATTCTGATTCCTTTGCTGCCGTTTGCCGCAAAAGTAATGTTTGTAAAAGTAGGATTTGATTTTAACGACATCGCAATCGGATCGAGCCTGCAATTTTGAAGAGTTACATTTACTACGTTTGGAGTCGAACTTCCTTCACATCTTACTCCGAAATCATACGAGTCTGAAATTGTCGTGTTTGAAATTGTGCTGCCCGCGTCTGTATAAGTTACGCCGCCCCAGCTGCCGTTGCCTCCGAACTTAATTAAGCAGCTATCGATAAGGGAAAAAACATCGTCGCTTGTTGATTGAAATCTAATTGTACTCCAGTCTCCTGCAGCCGGCGAAGTCGCATTCCCATCGCCGTTGGTATCAAACGGGTTTCCGAAATTGTCATCCTTTAAAGAAGTAAATACAACTTTACCGCCTGCGATAGTGCCTTTTGCTTTAAAACCACCGTTAACATAAATTCCCGGACCACCGGATTTAATAACAACTCCGGGGTCAACAGTTACATCAGTTCCTGAATTAATTGTAAGATCACTTAGCAATACATAGGTTATATTATTATATCCGGCAACGTTCCTAACTTTTATTTCTCCATTTACAGGAACATTTTCTCCAATAATTCCTAATGCTTTAATTGCTGTATTTGTAAAAACATCATTTGTAAATACCGGGTTTGAAGCAACCGACATTGCGATGGGAGTTGAACTGGAGTTAGTAAGTGAGTCATTTAAAATTTGCGGACGCGACGTTGAAAAAGCGTATATCCCGTAAATCATATCTTTTATCGAGCAATTAGAAATTGTCGGGCTTGCATTTATTGTAGTTACTTCTCCGCCGCTTAAGTAAATGCCGTTATAATAATACACACCGGGCTGCGAGCCGTATTGAATAATACAATGATCAAGAATTGAAGTTGAATCGCTTCCTGTTTCAAAAGTAATTCCGCCCCAATCACCGACAGCAGGAACAGTTTGTGTCCCGTCTTTATTTGTATCGCCGGGATGCCCAAAATTATCATCCTTTGATGATGTAAATACAATGGCGCTGTCTGCCGAACCAGCAGCGACTAATTTTCCTTGGACAATAAATCTTTGGTAATTATTAAAAGCCTTTATTACGATTCCTTTATTAATTGTAAGCGACATTCCGGAAGGTATTGTTACTGAGTTCAGCATCAAATATGTTACGTTCGGGACAGATGTAACTGATCTGATTGGTAATACTGCGCTTCCAAGCAAAGTTCCGCCGAGCAAGCCGATAGCATCATATTGATTATCGGAAAATGAAAAAGTATTGTTGCTAAAAACAGGATTTGCCTCGAACGACAATGCAAACGGAACCATCTGACTTGACCCGACAGTATCACTGACGAATACCGGATTTGATAAACCTTGAATCATAGCGCCGTAATAGCAGTTTGAAATATTGCAGCTGTCAACAGTCGGACTTGCATTCATAGTTGTAATTCCTCCTGTGTTTCCTGCGCCGGCAAAACTTATGTCACTCCTTTTAACTATGCATGTGCTGTCTATACTTGCGTCATTAAAGACAATGCCATACCAGTCCTGAGATGCGGGAGCGCTATTTGCCCCGTCTCCGTTTGTATCGCCAAAAAGATTATCGTTTTTATATGAAGTGAAATAAATGTGCTGCCCAAGTGCCGCAACAGCATTTAACGATCCATTAATGTATAAATGCCCGCCGTTAAATTTTAAAACATCCGACGATGCAATTGTCAATGAAGTGCCGGAACTAACCGTGAAGTCTCCGAAGACATAAGGTACATTTATAGTATCAAGAATTAATGAAGTAGAAGTTGAATAGAAGTTCATCAAGATGCCGTTATGCGTGTTGCCGGAGATGGTATTTATGCCGTTAAAAACAAGTGACGCCGTACCGTTATAAACTATTGGCCATACGCAAGATTGAATATTAGAGTTCGTCATATTAACGCTAACGCCCTGGTTAAATGATAGACCATTTCCAGCGCAGTTTGAAATGTTGACGTTATTTAGATTTATAGTACCGGCGCTTGCATCAATAGCGTCATGATTTGAATTTGAGATAAAAGCAAAATTTAAATTTAAAGTTCCGTTGTACATGTAAATAGAAGAATTATTAGAATTACCTCCATATTTAATGTTACATGTATCCATTGTAACCAAACCATTATTACTGTAATCACCGATTTGAATTACGCCCCAGTCTCCGTTATGAGGAATCCCGCCGGAAGTGTCTGCTGCTGATGTAAAGGTTACATAACTTGCATTCATAGTTCCAATGACATATAAGTTTGTATTGCTTGTGAAGTAAATTTCAACTGCTGAGTCTGCGGTAAGTGTAACTCCATGGCTCACTGTTACGTTGCCTGTAACTATATATGGACTGCCGGCTAGTGTTAGTGTTGAATCAGTAGAAATAATTCCCGAAAGGTTTGTTTTAGCGGTTGCGGAAGATAAAACGAGTGCCGCCAAGAAAATTGTAAAAAATATACGCATTTGACGCTCCTTGAAAAGTTTTAAATTATAATTTCTATTTAATAAGTCGCATAATTGGAATATTCAGATTTTAAAAAAATTAGTAAAAGAACTTTTGAATTTCAAAGAACTAAAAATCTAACGATTTGAAAGAGGCTTTTCCTAAAAATTAAACCGCATTTGTGTGTGAAAAAAATTAACACTCTTGATTTGTTAAGTCAACTATCCATTTGGTTAGTTTTTGTAAGGTGAATAATTATATTATTCTGTTTTTTATCGCTTTTGCAATTGCTTCCGTTCTGGAATTAACATGAAGCTTATTATAAATATTGTGCAGATGAAACCTAACTGTGTGTGATGAAACAAAAAGTTTATCGGCGATTGCCTTCGTTCCATGACCTTCTATCAATGCATCCAGAACTTCTTTTTCCCTGTCTGATAATGCCGCAGAATTTATTTGAATTACAGGCATTTGAAAATATTGGAGAACTTTTTTTGCAACCTCACCGGAGAAGGGTGCGCCGCCTTCGTAAGCTTCATAGATGGCTACTAACAATTTTTCGGTAGGGCTTTTCTTCAGCAAATATCCTACTGCTCCTCCGCGGAGTGATTGAAATATTTTTTCGCTGTCGCAGTATACCGTTAACATCATTATCACAACTGCGGGGAAAGCCGATTTAATTTCTTTCAAACTTTCAATGCCTGATTTTCCCGGCATCTCTATATCAAGCAGAAGAATATCCGGAAGATCCTCTTCAATTTTTGTTAAAGCTTCTTCGCAGCTTTGATAAGCGGCTACGCATTTGAATCCTTCTGATTTATTTAATACCTCTGAAAGAATTTCTTGAAACTCATTATCGTCGTCGAGAATCGCGACCCGTATGATAGATTTACCGTTCATATTTTTTGTAACTGAATTTTTCAATCTTAGCTCAGAAAATTCTTAAAAACAACTAATCAATTGGATAGTTTTATTTTTGAACCGGAAATTTGATTATCAGCTTTGTGCCTTCTTCTTTATTTGAAATAACATTGAAACTACCGTTCAATTCGCGGACATGCCTGGATATGTTAAAAAGCCCTCGCCCTTTTGTTGAAGCATTTATATCAAAGCCGCATCCATTATCTTCTAAAATTAAATTTATATTTTTATTTAATACCGACATGGATACCTTGAATGTTAAACACTCCGAGTATTTAAGAGCATTATTTAAAGCCTCTTTTGTCATTAGCTGCAAGCTTCTTTTTGTTTGAGCGTCAGCTTTAATATTTTCTATGCCGGTAGTTTCAACAATCAGCTTAATATTTTTAGCTTCGCAGACTTCGTAAGCATAGGTTTTAAAGTTTGAGATAAAATCCTGCAATGAATCATATTTAGGATCAATTGACCAGATTACATCAATCATAGAATCTACAAGCCCTCTCGAAATTTTTCCGACGCGCTCAATCGAATTATTTTTTGAATACTTTTCTGCTCCGTTTTGATTGCCGCTGTTGGGATTATTGTTGCTTGATAAATCGCGCAGAGCATTTTCTGAAAGTATTGCTATTTTTGTTAAACCTGAGCCGATCTCATCATGCAGGTCGGCAGCAATTTTATTCCTTAATTTTTCAATTTCAAGCTGGCGTTTTATTCTTAACCTTGATAGAAAGGCTATTACTATCATTGTTAAAATTATGACAAATAAGATAAACCATATATGAACATAAAAAGGGGATTGTATCCTGAATTTAATTTCAGCCGGGGATTTGCTCGTTAGATATTTGCCGCTTGATGCAGTTACCTGGAACCTATAATTGCCCGGTCCTAGATCAGCATATGTTATCGAGTTTTTATTTATTAATGTATTCCATTTCTTATCAATTCCCAGAAGGCGATATTTATAAATCATGTCTTTTTGCTGACGGTTTATAATTCCAAGGAATTCAAAAGTAATTGTATTTTGATTATTGCCGAGAATTAAATTGGTCCCAATTTTACTTTCCTGTCCGTTAATAAAGATATGATTTATATAAACCGGTAAGCCGTTATTGTGATGGATAATTTTAAGAGGTTGATAAATATAAGCATCGGTTTGATTAACAAAGCATAAATCTCCGTTAGCGGCTGAGCAAATGGAATAGTAAGGTACATTTGGAAGTTCTTCAAACAATTTATATGTCGGCTTATTATGCTCGCTTAATTCCTGGATGCCGGATTGTGTACCAAGCCATACATTTCCCTTTTCTGATTTAGTAATGCTCCAGATAGCATTGCTTATCAATCCACTCGCTTTCGTAATTATTTTAAAGTATCCGTTTTTATAAATTGCAAGCCCGCCGTATCTTGTGCCTATAATAATTTCATTGGAGTTATTCTCTACAATTGCCCGCACACCATTATCCGGCAAGCCGTTGGAAGTAGAGAAATAATTCGTGTAATTTTTTTCACTCGATTTTTTTTTCTGAATCTCGGCTAATATTTTGCCGTATGAAAACACTGAAAGCCCGCCATCGTAGCCGCCAAACCACATGTTGCCTTGATGGTCTTGATAGATTTCTCTAACCGAGTTATCCGGCAGCCCGTCTTCTTTTCTATAAATTTTAATAATATTTTTTTGTTCGGTATTATTCAATACAATAACTCCGAGGTCCAATGCACTGCACCATAAATATCCGTCTTCATCAGCTAAGATTCTATAAATGCCGTAAAATTTACACCTGTCTGAAAGCGGAATTTTTTCTCTTAGGTTTATCTGAGAAGGTGAATCGAGAAGCAAATTATTTTGACTAATATTATAAACGTATATTGTTCCAGCGGGATTAGAAACATAAAGAGTATTTTTATAAAAAGTTAGCCCGGGTAATTTTAAAGGATAGTAATCTTTCAACGGATGAACGAATTCATGCCAGTCAGCATTTTTATCCTGCCAAATTTCCATTAAGTAGCCGACAAAAGAAATCCAGAAATGTCCGTTTATATCGCAAGCTGATGAAGCCCAACTTGCCGTGTTATATTTCTTTGAAATTTTAAATCTGAAAAGGTTAGGATAGGTAAGCTTAGAAATTCCGTTGTCATTTGTTCCAATCCATAAAATATTTTCTCTGTCTATAAACAGTGCGGAGATATTATTTTGTATTAAGCCGTTTTTGACAGTAAACCTTTTTAAAAAGTCATTCGGAGTAAAATTTTTATTCAGCTTAAGCAGTCCTTGAGTTGAGCCGATCCAAAGATTATTGAATTCATCCTCAATCATTGTTCTGGGAGCAAACTTCAAGTTGAAGCGTGTGGTTTCGTTTTTGCTAATCCGGTATAGAAATCCTTTGGAAGATGCCGCATATATATTTTTATCCTTGTCTGCTATTAAACATATAATTGCATCATTGTTCAAATCCTTGACATTTATTCTTTTTAATTCTTTTGTCTCCGGGAAGTAAGCAAACAATCCTTTGCTTGATCCGATTAGAATTTGTCCGTGCTTGGTTTGAGCAATTGAAAAAACAGATCCTGTTTTAATAGTAGAAGCTATCAATTTTATATCATTATTTTGAATAGAGTAAAAGCTGCTGTCGGTGCCGCACCAAACATTATTTCCGTCGTCAACAAAAACAGAATAAATAATTTTCATTCTCTGCGGAAGGTTTTGCCCGAAGTGAACAAATTTTCCATTTTCAAATTTATTTATTCCGTTATTCCCGGTACCGATCCAAACAGAACCCGGAATGTTTTTATCTGCCGCAATACTTGTTATGTTGTTTGAAGAAAGACCGTCGCCCGCATAATAATTATGGAATTCCTTGCTGTCAAAAACGCTTACTCCTTCTCCGGTGCCTATCCAAATATAACCCAGGGAATCCTGGCAGATAGCCTGGATATTATCAGAAATTAATCCGTCCTTTAAAGAATAATTATAAAGCGTCAGGATTTGTCCGGAAGCCTGGCTAAGAAATATCACGAACAAGCCGCATATTATTGAAAGAAGCTTTGACTGCATTTGAATTTACTTATGACTTGTGATATTAAAATTTGCAAAAAAATATTGACAAAAAAAAATTTGTAAACCACACCGAGCTTTGTTTTTGATTACGGCAATAATAGTTTTGTGCCCGGAGAAATCATTTATTTTTCAAAACCATTACCAAGTTTCTAAGTAAAATTGTTATATTCGCAAAGCAGAATATCAGGTTAATTTCAATGTATAAAATTTTAATTGTAGAAGATAACGAAACAATTGCCGCTATTCTAAAACACATTATTGCTAAGAACTTTGGTTTCCCAATATACAGGGCAACTAACGGCTTGGAAGGATTGAAAATTGTTAATGCCTTTAATCCCGATATTATTCTGCTCGATCTTTTCATGCCGCTTATGGATGGGAAAGAATTTTTATACAAATTAAGACGAACACAAAAATTTAAAAATACTCCTGTTTTAATTGTTACCTCAGATAACGAGAAAGAAACTATTCGAGAGTTGATTAATCTCGGCATTTCCGATTATATTCTCAAACCTATTGATCCGGATATTACAACCCAAAGAATTCAAACTATTATTGACAAGATTAAAAGTACAGATTAAAATATTCTTTTTGTTTTCAGAACTGTAAACTGCTTTACAGTAATTTTTTTTTCATTCTTTTATTTTCGTTACTAAAATTATTTATTTAAAAAACTTTCATAGGAGATTCCGGTGAAGGGAAAAACTTATTTTATATTTTTTATTTTGTCGATAATATTTTGTCCAGGCGTTAGTAAAAGCCAAACGCTAAATTATATACCTGGCGGCGGACTTCATTTAACTTCGGCGAAAAACGATTGGCAGTTTATGCTTGCCGGCTATCTTAACAGCATTTATTCTTTCCATAATGTTGATCAAAATAATTCCGTGCAAAGCTCATTTTATGTTCACCGTGCCCGCGCTGATTTCGCTTTCGATTATCTGAATGATTACGAACTATTCTTTGAGTTTGATGCCGCCGGGCAAAGAACGCAAATGGTTTTGGCTCAGCTTCAAGCAAAACTTTTTGCCGATAACAAAATTTTAATCGGAAAATTCATCAATCCATTTTCTCCGGAGAATAACCGTTCAACCAGCGGGTTAAGCACAATCGAAAGATATTCGGGATTAAATTCAATGTTCCTGCTTCCGGCACTCGATACACAATTTGGAATTATGTTTTTTGGCTCAGCGTCAAATTTAAATTATTATTTTAGCGTTACAAACGGCAACGGCGAAGCCGCTCAAAACATACCGGAAAATAATAACAGCAAAGATGTAACCGCAAGACTTGAATATAAAACCTCTCCAAATTTCGGATTCGGTGCAAGCGTTGATTATACAAAAGAAGAATCGCAGCAGCTAAGTTTACTCGACCACACATTTGAAAGCTTTAACATTGCAAATGTTTTTGGAAGAAGATTCGGCTACCTTGGAGATTTTTGGTATGACGAAAATCCGTATTTATTCCGCGGCGAAGTTTTTCAGTATAATTTTAATGAAGACTTATCCACAGCAAACGAAATAAAAAATTTTCTCGGCGGATATTTAGAAGCGGGTTATTTTTTGTATGGAAATACCGCCAGCGGCGTGCAGCTTATCGGCAGGTTTGAAACGGCGCGCTACGGGAAAACTATTTCCAATTTCGCAGGTCCTACCGCTTTGAACAGCTATCTGCTTGGTACGAATTGGTACGCAAACACGGTCTTCAGTTTCCAGTTAAATATGATTTACGAAAACGCAAATCAAATTTCCAATCTGCCTTTTACAAGACTTACAAATAGAAATGATGAGCTTGAAATTCTTTCAACAGTTCAATTGAAATTTTAACCGGAGAAAAATTTATGTCGACAGTTTTATATTGGCAATGGGGTGTTGTATTGTTTTCAAGCACGATGCTGTATTTCATATCGCCAAGAGTAATCAGCAAAGAAAGCTTTTTCAAAGGCGCTTCAAGACAGCTGGAGAAGCCCGGTTATGCGATGCTCACATTCAGTCTTGTTATCTCATGGATTTTTGCTAAGTCGGTCACCAACGTTTCAAATCTCGGAATGCAGTTCGGATTTGTTGGCGGAGTAGCTTACGCAACTTATTATCTTTCTTTTCTTGTTGCGGGAATTGTAATTTATAAAATCAGAACAAAATCAAACGTCGGAAGCCTTCATCAATTTTTAGAAAAGAAATTTGGGCGCAGCGCTATCGTGGCGTTTACAATTGTAATCGCGATAAGATTGCTGAATGAGATTTGGTCCAACACCGAAGTAATAGGCTCATACTTTGGCACTACCGGCTCGCCGCAATATATCGCATCAATAATTGTCTTTACCGGACTAACGCTTGCCTATACACTTAAAGGCGGGTTTAGAACATCGCTGGTTACGGATTTAATTCAAATGGGATTGTTTGCTGTTCTACTTTTTATAGTTCTAAGCTTCATCATTCCAAGTGCAGGCTCTGTAACGCCGTTCATCAAAACAGGAAGCTGGACTTTAGCCGGCGGAGTTGATTTAATATTCGTAGCTTTGATTCAAATTTTTAGTTACCCGTTTCATGATCCGATTTTGACAGACCGCGGATTCTTATCAGATCCGAAAACCACTTTAAAAAGTTATATCACTGCCACAATTGTAAGCTCGATTATCATTATGCTTTTCAGCTTCGTAGGAATTTACGGAAGCTTTGCCGGATTAAAAGGCGAAGCCGCCGTCGAAGTCTCAAAATCCTTCGGCGTGTTTACGCTTGTTGTAATGAATTTCATAATGGTTACTTCAGCTTCATCGTGTATTGATTCAACTTTTTCATCCGTATCAAAACTGATTGCCGTCGATCTTAGCGGTAAAGAAAAAACTTCTATTTCAAGGGGAAGGCTGACAATGATTTTAACCGCAATTGGAGGAACAATTCCGCTGATTTTTTCTCCCAGCATTTTATCAGCCACAACATTAAGCGGAACGATGGTTCTCGGACTTGCTCCGATATTTTTATTATGGAAAATTCCTGCGCCTAAGATTTCATTTCATCTTGCGCTTTGGACGGGAGTTGCAGCCGGTGTTGTTCTCGTTTTTGGTTTATTGCCGAAATCATTATACTTAGGCGGCGGAAGTTTTGCCGATCTGCTTGCGATAAATATTTACGCGACGATAATTATTTTTATCCTGTATTTTGTTCCTTTCCTGTTCAGTAAGAAGGAAAATTTGGTAAGCGTAGTCGAAATAAATTAGACGGAATTATTTTGAATCAAAAATTTCCAGAAATATATCTTGATGCTCTCGATAACCTCTGGTTCCAGGTAAGCGGAACGCTTTGCAATATTGTCTGCGAACATTGTTTTATAAGCTGCAGCCCGGTAAATCATAATTTCGAATTTATGACTTATGAAGAGGTAAATAATTTTCTCGAAGAGTCAGCCGGACTCGGCGTGAAAGAATATTATTTCACAGGCGGCGAGCCGTTCATGAATAAAAATATTTTGAAGATAATCGAACGGACAATGCAATTTGGTCCTGCTACAATTTTAACAAACGGAATGCTGATCAAGCCAGAAACCACAAACAAGTTAAAGGAAATCTCCGGCGCTTCAATCTATTCGCTTGAAATTAGAATAAGCATTGACGGCTACACCGAAGAAATGAACGACAGAATTCGCGGCAAAGGAGTTTTCGAAAAAGCGATGGCTGGAGTAAAGCTTCTTGTTGAAAATAATTTTCTTCCTATCATAACCATTACAAAAACGTGGGAAGATAAAGACGACGACATCGTGCTGAACGGATTTATCAACACATTAAAATCTTACGGTTATCCGAGACCGAGATTGAAAATTCTTCCTTCAATAAAGATCGGAAAGGAAGCGGTGCGGACCAAAGGTTATGAAAAATTTGAATACGTGACGGATCAAATGTTGGTTGATTATGAAATTAATAATTTGATTTGTGCTAACAGCAGGATTGCTACTAACAAAGGCGTTTATGTTTGCCCGATATTAATTGATTCGCCGGATGCAAATCTCGGCAGCACGCTGAAAGAAGCTTCTGCCGGTTACGAAATAAAGCATCAAGCATGCTATACGTGTTATTTATTCGGCGCAATTTGCTCAAACTTTACGTCGGTGGGAAGAGATGCCTGAACGAATCGCAATGTTCGGCGGCGTGTACAGCAATTATATTTCTCTTAAAGAAACTCTGAGGGATATTTCTAATCGAGGTGTTGATGAAATATTTTGTCTCGGCGACCTCGGCGCGTTCGGTCCAAACCCAAATAAAGTTTTTCCATTGCTTCAAAAATATAAAGTCAAAGTTGTGCAGGGAAATTATGATAACTCAATCGGCAATAATCTTGATGACTGCCAGTGCGGCTATACCGATCCGCGCGATAATTATTTTGCCAGGCTGAGCTATGATTATACATATAAAAATACTTCCGAAGAATTTAAGCAATGGATGAAGGAACTTCCCAAAGAAATAAAATTTGAATTCGGCAATTACAAAACCTTACTTTGCCACGGCTCGCCGCGAAAGACTAACGAATTTTTATGGGAGACGACAACTCCGACTCATTTTCTTGAAAAGCTGTGCAGCGATTTTGACGCCGATATTATTTGCGCAACCCACACAGGCATTCACTGGAACAGAAAATTATTTCAGAAAGAACAAAGCCCGGAAAAATATTTTATAAATGCCGGCGTCATCGGCAGACCTGAAAATGACGGAAATACTTTTGTCGGCTACACTCTTTTAGAAATTGGAAATAGGAAATTAAATATTCAATATATTCCGGTCGAATATGATTATAAAAGTTTAGCCGAAGAAATGAACCGTGAAAAACTTCCGCCGGAATTTATTGAAACAATCCTGACCGGCTGGTGGACAACATGTCTCGAAGTTCTTCCGGCTAAGGAGAGAATTAAAGGAAAATATTAATTCTTTATATCGAATTTTTTTCGGAAATAAATTTTAATCTGTAAACAGCACGACATTTTTCAGCGGATTCGTTTCTTAACTTGGTAAAACAATATTTATAATTTCTAACAAGGAGTCGGAATGGAACATCTTGTTATTATCGGTAACGGTATTACCGGTATCACTACGGCGCGCTACGTCCGCAAACAAAGCGGCGTGCACATTACTATTATTTCTAATGAATCAAAATATTTTTTCTCGCGGACTGCCTTGATGTATGTTTACATGGGGCACATGAAGTGGGAAAACATTAAGCCGTATGAAGACTGGTTCTGGAAAAAGAACAAGCTGGAATTAATTTTTGCCAAGGCAGCTTCGCTTGATACAGATTCAAAAAAAGTTTTACTCGATAACGGAGAAGAAATTTCGTACGATAAGCTTGTAGTTGCGACCGGCTCGCATTCAAACAAATTCGGATGGTCCGGGCAGAATTTGAAAGGCGTGCAAGGATTATATTCAAAACAAGATCTTGAACTGCTGGAAGAGAATTCAAAAAGTGTTCACAGCGCCGTAGTTGTCGGCGGAGGTTTAATAGGAATTGAGCTGGCAGAAATGCTTCACTCGCGCGGTATTCACGTAACGTTTTTAGTCAGAGAAAAACTTTATTGGAACAGTATTCTTCCTGATGAAGAAGCTGCCATGGTAAGCCGTCATATTTTAGAGCATAACATGGAATTAAAACTCGGGGTAGAGTTAAAAGAAATTTTACCGGATGAAAACGGAAAAGTTCGTGCGGTTGTTACATCAAAAGGAGAAGAAATACCGTGTCAGTTTGTAGGACTGACGCCGGGAGTTCATCCTAATATTGATCTTGTAAAAAATTCTAAGATTGAAACCGGAAGGGGAATTTTAGTAAATGAATATTTAGAGACGAATATTCCGGATGTATATTCTGCCGGCGATTGCGCTGAGATAAAGTCAAATATTGAAGGCGGGAAAAACAAAGTTGAGCAGCTTTGGTACACAGGAAAAATGCAGGGAAAAATTCTTGCGCAAAATATTCTGGGAAAGAAAATAAAATATGACCGCGGCGTCTGGTACAACTCCGCGAAGTTTTTAGATATTGAATATCAGACGTACGGCTTTGTAAGCGCCGCCCCGCGCGATGGAGAGAAAAGTTTTTATTGGGAACATTCTTCCGGGAAGATTTGCTTGAGGTTGGTTTATCAGGCAAACGATTATTCCGTTGTCGGTGTAAATGTTTTTGGAATCCGGCTGCGCCACAAGCTTTTTGAATCGTGGATAAAGGAAAAAAGGACGGTGGAGTACGTCCTGGAAAATTTACGCTCGGCTAATTTTGACCCTGAATTTTATAAAAAACACGAGCAGGAAATCATAGATAAATTTAATAAAGAAAATTCCGGACAGAAATTAATATTAAACAAAAAAATGTTATCAAGTATTTTTTCATAGGGAGAAACATGAATACAATTCAGATAGAATCTTTTAAAGTCTACAGCCATAATAAGAATTTGGAATTCTTGAAGAAGCTTGGTTTAACGTCGATTGGAATCGGCTTTTTGTTTTTCTTAATCAGTCTTACCGGAGTTTCAAACCAGCAGCCGCTGTTGTTTTTTTTCTTAAGCTTCGGACTTGTAACAGCAGGTTCAATTTTTTATTTCGCAATCCAAATTAAAGAAGCGCCGGCTGGAATAAAAAACAACAGGATATTTTTTGATGCTCTTACTTCACGAAAGACAATTGCATGGCTTTTGGGAATTGTGCTGACAGGATTTTACGTTTTGCTTTATTGGTTCCCCGAAACATTGCAGAACCTGGTCAATCTCGTTAACACGCTTAGCTATGCTCTACGGGGCACGGCAGCGGACCGCTGGTTTTTATACGGATCGTTTTATACCACCGCCGTAATAATCATGGCAGTTAGAATGATAGCAAAGTACCGGCATAACCGTTACCAGGTTATCAGGTCTATTTCCGTCAGTTTTTTTCAACTGGCTTTTTCATTTATCATTCCCGGAATTCTTGTAAGCTTAAACAAGCCGGAATTTTATTTCAATTATTTTTGGCCCCTGAAATTTCAATATCTTTTTCCTGACGAAATAAAATATCTAACGTCGAACGGCGGAGCGCTCGGCTACTTTATGATTTTCTGGGGAGCCGCAATGTTTGTAATTGCAACTCCTATTCTCACTTATTTTTTTGGAAAGCGCTGGTATTGTTCGTGGGTCTGCGGCTGCGGCGGGCTTGCGGAAACCGCCGGCGATCCGTTCAGGCAAAACTCTGATAAATCCTTAAAGGCGTGGAAACTTGAAAGAATTTCCATACACTCAGTTTTAGTTTTTGTAATTGTAACAACTGCGCTGTTATGGATTAATTCTGCTTCAAACGGAAAAGTTCTCGGGGCAGTATCGCAGGGCTTTGCATCGTGGTACGGATTTATTATCGGCGCTTTATTTTCCGGAATTATCGGCGTAGGATTTTATCCGATCTTCGGGAGCCGTGTCTGGTGCCGTTTCGGATGCCCGATGGCAGCCACGCTTGGAATGCTGCAAAAATATTTTTCGAGGTTTAGAATAACTACAAACGGCGGACAGTGCATTTCATGCGGCAATTGTTCAACATATTGCGAGATGGGCATCGATGTGAAATCGTATGCGCAGCGCGGACAAAATATAATCCGCTCATCATGCGTTGGCTGCGGAATTTGTTCTGCGGTCTGCCCGCGCGGAGTTTTGAAATTGGAAAATCTTCCGCGTGAAGGAAGATATAATCAAGTTGACTAATTATTTCTAATGGAGAAAATCTTTTATGAAATTCTCGGATGAGCTTTTAAAAAAAATAATTTTATTAATCTGGGCGCTGTGGTTTACGATTGTATCGCTGACAAATATATTCGATGCTTTAAGAAACCTGGGCGCGATGCCGGATTGGTTCCGTTTTGTTTCCGGAAATTTTCAATACATAAGTGCCGTCACTTCAATTTATTTATTTCCGGCTTGGCTTAATGCGATTTTATTTTTCTTTGTTATCGTTTGGGAAGCTATAACAAGCTGGCTTTTCTTCAACGCGTATTTAAAATTTAGGAATGAAAAAATTTTTGCGCCCTTCACCTTCGGTATAATTCTTTTCGGCGGATTTATGGTGATGGATGAATTGTTTGTTGCCTACGACCGCATGGGAAATATCGAAACAACTCACATTGGAATTCTAATAGGCTTACTTGCCTCTTTTACTGCCCTAAAAATCTTGGATGCTCCAAAATAAAAATATTTCTTTTAAGTAAAGAAAAGTATCTTTAATTTTCGGCAAAGATTTTACGGGAAAGAAAATGAAAGATAAAAACAAACTATTTGATGTTCCTGAAATATTTTCAATTCAGGATATGCTGTTAAAATCCGCGGAAAAATATCAGGGCAAAACCGCCCTTGAAGATGTTGCACAAACACCCATTTCAAAAGTAACATACATTCAGCTTCTCGACAATGTTTTAAAATTCGGCGGCGCGTTATTAAAGCTCGGCATAAAGGAGCGCACGCACGTTGCTGTTATCGGTGAGAACAGAGTTCAATGGGGAATAACTTATTTGACTGCGATGGTTTTTAATCTTGTTATTGTACCTATCGATAAAAATCTTACTACGAATGAGATATTAAATATTATTCATGAGTCCGACTCCGAAGCAATCATATTCTCCGGAACTTTCGACGTGATGATGAGGGAAAATATGCATCTCACAAAAAAGCTGAAGCATTTTATAAGCATGGATTTGCTTTCCGCTAAAGACGGATTTATGTCGATGCCGGAGCTGATCAACTCAACCAAAGCTACGGATATTTCCGGGCTGCCGAAAATTAGTAATGATGAAGTCGCTGAAATTATTTTTACTTCCGGCTCGCTCGGAAGAGCAAAGGGAGTAATGCTCAGTCAGGGAAATCTCAAATCAAATTTGATGAGCATGGTAAGCATGCTTTTCATTCATCCGGAAGACAGGTTCTTGTCTGTGCTTCCGATGCATCATACTTACGAATGCACATGCGGATTTTTGTGCCCGCTTTACTGCGGCTCATCGGCGCATTACGCGCAGTCGCTTAAAACAGTTGTTGATGATCTTCAAAAAGTAAAAGCCACGATGCTGCTCGGTGTTCCGTTGCTGTTTGATAAAATGTTTAAGAGAATTTATAAATCGATAAACGAAGATAAAACGAAATCGAAAATTATAAAGCCGCTAATAAAAATTACCGATGTCGTTGAAAAAGTCGGATGGAAAAGTTTTAAGAAGATCGTGTTCAAAGAACTGCATGAAAAATTCGGCGGCTCAATCAGAATTTTTATAGCAGGCGGCGCAGCGCCCGACCCAAAGGTAGCCAAAGGCTTGCGCGAGTTCGGATTTAATTTTGTTCAGGGCTACGGCTTAACGGAAACATCTCCGATATTGACTTTGAATAGATTAAATAATTTTAAAGATAATGCTGCTGGTATTCCTTTGCCCGGAGTTCAATTAAAAATAAATCATCCCGATGCAAAAGGCGTCGGAGAAATTTTTGCCAAAGCGCCGAACGTAATGCTCGGCTATTATAAGAACGAAAAATTAACATCGGATTCATTTGATGACGGCTGGTTTAAGACTGGCGATGTTGGATATATAGATGAAGATGGTTTTCTTCACATCAGCGGAAGAAAGAAAAATGTTATCATCGCAAGGAACGGTGAAAATGTTTTCCCGGAAGAGATCGAAGATATTTTAAACCGCAATCCTTACGTGCTGGAAAGCTTAGTATACGGCGAAAAGGATCAGAAGCATGATGAGATAATTGCGGTGCAGCTTGTAACCGATGCCGAAGCGTTCATTGAATATTCTGAAAATAATAATGTTCCGATTACCGAAGAATTAGTTCAGCAGACAATTGCGCAGGTAATTAAAGACGTGAATAAAGAGCTTCCGGCTTTTAAGCAGATAAAAAAGTTTTACATTCGACAAGCAGAGTTTGAAAAAACAACAACTCAAAAAATCAAAAGATATTTGGTAAGCAATGAAAACGGAAATTCATAGTAGGTAAAGTTCAAAGCGGCATAAAATTATTTTTGCTGATTTTTCTTTTTTCTGCTAAAAATAATTTTCAGAATAAAAATTATTAAAAAGAAAATTATAATTATTATTGATGCTGAGAGAATATGCCTTTGTACGCTGATTAAAATTCTTTCCCAATGTTCGCCGAAGAAATAGCCGATTGATAAAAACGTTGCAGTCCAGATAAAGCCGCCTGAATAAGCGAACATGCCAAACTCCCACATTTCCAGCTCAGAAATTCCTGCAAAGATGGCGGTCAAATGTCTAACGCCCGGAATAAAATATCCGATGAACAAAGTCCACCTTCCTATTTTTTCAAACCACTTATGAGTTTTATCCAGTCCGGATTCATTGATATGAAAATATTTTCCATATTTAATTAGAAAAGGACGACCAAAAGTTTTTCCTATTGCATAGCTGATAGAAATTCCGCAAATACTTCCTAAGTAAGCGGCTAAAAAAGTCGGTACCAAATGCAGGTGACCTTTATAAATTAGATAGCCGGAAAGAGTCAATAAAGTTTCATCCGGCACCGGCAAACCGACAATGCCGAATACTAGTAGAGAAAAGATTCCAGCATAACCGTAATGATTAATTATTATGTGGAGATTATCAATAAAAGATAAAATTGGATGACTCATTATTTTTGAAAAGTGTTAGTAATTTTTCTGAAGCTAAGCTAACAATTTAAATTAATAATTAAAACATGAAATATTCGGAGATTGGATTAGGCTTTAATATATTTGTTATGTATAAAAAATAATTATGAAATATTATGGTAGTTTTATGAGACGTTTAATTTTAGTTTTTTCAGTTTTAATTTTAGTCGGGTTAACATCGTGTTCAAAGAAAAGCAATCCGCCGGCGCAAAATCTTCCTGCCGGAACTCATGCGGTAAAGATTATAGATAAAATTGATGCCGCCGGATATACTTATTTACAAGTTGATGAAAATGGAAATCAATATTGGATTGCCGGACCGCAAACGCAAGTTGATAAAGGTGAGACTGTTTATTATGCGCAAGGTATGGAAATGAAAAATTTTCACAGCAACACTTTAAATAAAACTTTTGATTCAATTTTATTTGTGCAGAGCATATCGAAAGAACCAGCCGGCAGTTCGGTTACGGAAGCACATTCACAAGCTCTAAATATACCCAAAGAACAAATTTCAGTTTCAGCTTTAAAAGACGGAAAAACCATTGCTGAAATTTATGCGCAAAAAGAATCGCTTGCTGGTAAAACTATAAAGGTAAAAGGCAAAGTAGTAAAATATAACGGCGATATTATGAACAGGAACTGGATTCACATTCAAGACGGCACTTCAAACAACAATGAATATGATATGCTTATTACATCGAAAGACCAGGCTCAGGTTGGTGATATTATTATTGTTGAAGGCACCGTTGCGCTTAATAAAGACTTTGGCGCTGGATATTCATATCCGGTGATGATTGAGAACGCAAAAATAAAATCCGGCTCAAATTTATAAACGGCAGCAATTGTTATTTCCGCTTCGATAAAAAATTGTTGACTTTGAAGCTGTTTTTTAACACGTTAACAACGGAATTATTAATTAATTATTAAAGGTCAATTATCTATTAATAAAAAAGTTTGTAAAAATTTTTTTATAATTAAAATACAATTTGCTATCAATTTTACCGGAATGCATCTTTACCGAGGCGCATTTAATTGAAAGGCGAATTATGGATGAGGAAATATTTATAGGAGAGAGAGATGGTGGAGTTTCTCCATTTTTCTTAATCAAAGTACAGTCGTGCTTGGACCGGGCAGTCTAATGAACAAGCCGCATAAAAATATCATCGTTCTATTAATTGTTATTATTCTCCTGCCGGTTTTTGTATTGTCATTTTATCAAATAAGTTCGCTTGACAATACAGAAAAAAATATTGAAGAAGTTTATAATAATGAATTAACTGCAATTCTCTCATCAGTTAATGAATATGTATATGATTACGTTGATGACCTTGCAAGAGAAGTGAAGTTGATGGCGGTGGAACAGGGTGGCGGCAGCACAAATACTTTCTCGGATATAAGTAAAAAATTCATTCAACAAAACAATTCGATCAGATTAATAATGCTTGCCGATACCGATCTAACCCAAGAACCCGCAGTAATATCTTTTCATAGTGATTCCGTGGCAAAAAACTTTAAAGAAGAAGTAAAGGATCTTTTATCATTAAATAAAAATAAAATAAAATTTTTGTTAAATGGCGACAAGGAAAATCTTAAAACTATAGAATCTATTTCCGACAAAAGAATAGGTGATGAAAGCCTGATAATTTTTTTGTTAAAATCACCCGGCGGGAGAAATCAAATTTGCGGCTTGCTGATAGATTCCGGAATATTTATCAACCAAATTCTTTTTGATAAAATAAACGAAATTGCGCGTGGCGATTTTTTTATAACTGTTACTAATATCCGGAAGCTGGAAAAAAATGGTCAGACTAGAGATAATGTTACGTTTAGAAACGGACACAATTCCGCGGTAAATTTATTTCCCAATTACATCCTTTCTATAAAATTAAAAGGGAACGATATTAACAGCTTGATAAAAAGCAGAACGATAAAAAATCTTATTTTGATTTTAGCGATCAATGTATTTATCATTATCGGAGTTTGGTTCGTCTTAAGAAATTTTAGAAAAGAAAAAGAACTTATGAAACTGCAGTCCGACTTTGTATCAATAGTTTCTCACGAGCTTCGAACGCCGCTTTCACTGATAAGTTTATTTTCGGAAACTCTGATGCTCGAAAAAATAACAGACGATAAGAAAAAATCAGAATATTATAAAATTATTAATGATGAAAGCAGCCGTTTAACAAGAATCGTAGATAAAATTTTAAATTTTTATTCGTTGGAAGAAAATGGTAAAAGATATAATTTTATTTCAGAGAATCTTAATGTGATAATTGAAAATATTTTAGTCATGTATAAAAACCATTTAGATAATAATAAATTTACTGTTATTTTTAAACCCGCTAGTTTTCTCCCGGAAATCTTAGCGGATAGTGATGCAATAACTGAAGCAGTAATAAACTTATTAGATAATGCGATGAAGTATAGCTGGGACAAAAAGGAAATTGCAATATCTACCGGTGCTGACAAGAATTATGTTTTTATAAAAGTTAAAGACTATGGCGTTGGAATTTCAACCGTGAACCAGAAAAAGATTTTCAATAAATTTTTCAGGATTAAGGATGGATCGGAGCGCGATATTAAAGGTGCGGGATTAGGTCTAACAATAGTAAAAGATATAATGAAAGCACATCATGGCAAAGTAAGCGTTGAAAGTTCTTTAGGAAACGGAAGTTGTTTTACGTTAAAATTTTTTAACAGGAATATCGATTAAAAATATTTACAAGCACTTTTTTTGAAAAATAAAATTAAGGAGAATATATGGCACACATCCTAATTATAGAAGACGATCCCAATATGGTAATGGGTCTGAAAGACAATTTTGAAGCGGAAGGGTTCACAATCGATTCCTCCCGTGATGGTGAAGAAGGTCTAAAAAAAATTATGGAAAACAAATATGACGTAGTAATTCTGGATGTAATGCTTCCACACGTTTCCGGTTTTGAAATATGTAAAGCTGCAAGAAAGAATGAAATTGATACGCCGATAATTTTACTTACAGCTAAAGGCGAGGAAATAGATCGCGTGCTTGGCTTGGAACTTGGCGCTGATGATTACATTGTAAAACCGTTCAGTATAAGAGAATTAATTGCGCGTGTAAGAGCAGTGATAAGAAGAAGAGAAAGGCCTGCCCCCGCGAAGGATAATAATAAAGATGTGCAGGTTGGAAAAGTTATAGTAAACTTTGCAACGTACAATGCATCAGATAATACCGGGCCTGTTCCAATGTCGCACAAAGAATTTGAGATATTGCATTTGCTTTGGGATAAAAGAAATTTCACTGTCAGCAGAGATGAAATATTAAAAATAGTTTGGGGTTTTGAAGAAAGCCCGACAACACGTACGATAGATAATTTTATCGTGAAGCTGCGTCAAAAAATTGAAGAAAATCCTGATCGCCCAAAAACAATTTTAACAGTGCATGGCATCGGATATAAAGCGATAGGACAATAGGAAAGTTTAAAAATTATAAACAAATCAAACGCAGTATTTTTATTTATATTTATTAAAATTTAAACCGTTCATCATAAAAATTTTTTTAAAAATTTAATTAATTGAAGAAAATCGGTCAAAAATAAGCCCAGTATGACAACTATTTACAATTCTTTACTAACAAATGGCACTGTTTTCCGATTAACTTTCTATTTTTTTCCCCACTAGTTACAATTAAATAATCAACCAGTAACAAAACAATTCATTATATAGGAGAAGCGATATGAAGCCAAAGATTACCGTCGTTTTTTTCCTGTTGTTATTACCTGTGATGCTATTCGCTGGTACAACTGGAAGAATCAAAGGTAAAGTTATAGATCTCCAAACAGGAGAACCACTAATAGGTGCCAACGTACTTGTTGTTGGTACTTCTTTTGGCGCTGCTACCGATGTTAATGGCGATTACACCATTAACTTCCTTGATGCAGGCGTTTATACAGTCAAAGCCACTTACTTAGGCTATAAGACTGTTACTATTTCTAATGTTCGTGTTAATGCAGACCTTGCAACTGCGCTGGATTTTAAATTACCGCCAACCGGTGTTACCGTTGGTGAAGTACAGATAGTTGCGCAGAGACCCTTGGTTAATACGAGTAACACAAATGCTATTCGTACTACTACCAATGAAGTAATAGATGCTTTACCTGTTAGAGGTGTAGATAATATTATTGCTCTTACACCTGGAGTAACATTACAGAATAATGTTATTTTTGTGAGAGGTGGGCGTCAAGATGAAGTAGGTTACTACCTTGAAGGAACTAACATTTCAAATGCCTTCACTTCTTATACCACAAATTCTACTGTGGGACGCGGTGCTGCTCGCCAGGTAACTATTCCTCAAGATGCTTTAGAAGAAATTCAAGTTCAGGCAGGTGGTTATACTGCTGAGTTTGGCGGATCTAACGCAGGCATAATTCGTTCGGAATTAAAATCCGGTGGACCATCTCTTAAAGCAAACTTACAGTACATAACTGATAACTGGACTTTTAAGAGTAGTAAAAACAGATATAATGGAGTAAAAAATCTTGGTACATATTCATATGGTTACAATGATTTAACAGGTAGTGTTAGCGGTCCAATAGTAGGAGACCACGTTAAATTCTACGCATTATTTGATAATTTATCCCAGGCAGATCAAAACCCTCAAAATGTAGATGGTTTTAATTTTGGGAAATTGGGAGATGCATTACAGCCACCTTATGATACAGTAACATTAAAATACCCAGGTGGTGCAGTTCCCGGCAATAATTCAAACCAATATAGCGGAGTAGCTACATTAACGTTTGATTATAACCCAACAATAGTTCGTGTACTAGGAACATATACCTCTTTTAGACAGCGTGTTGGAGCAGGTATATATACGATGTTTGATAACAACCGTTTGCCTATTCAAGATATCAACAATGGAGATTTTGGAATAAAAATCACTCACATTTTAAGTCCAGAAGCTTATTTTGAACTTAATGGAAGTTATATATTTAACACTGGAAAAACTTATGATCCACAGATGGGTGATAATTTCTTATCGTATGGAGATAGCGTAGCGAATGGTAAAGCTGGTGTTCCTTGGTATAGAAGATCTCAAGAAAAAAATTACGGTCAATATCAACTTCCATTAGCTTATTCTTTATATGGTGTGTTTAATTTTGCTTCTCCTAACATGCCGCTAATTGGCTCCGGTACGGGCACCGTTGCAGCATTCAACAAATATCAAAACACAAATTTAAACTTAAATGCATCCTTTTCTGATCAACTTAGCAAAGATAATTTGTTAAAGATCGGGGGAGAATTGCAGTTAATGACTTATAGTAGTTATACAGCACCGAATACAAATCTTGCTGCATTAGTTGCAAATTCAGGATTAACAGTTTCGCAAATTATGATTAAGAATGGTGTGAATAATTACGGATATGATATACTTGGAAATTCCTACTCCGGTTCTTCAAATTACACAACGGGAGCAATGGCGCCGAAGAAACCTGTTTTCGCCGGAGTTTATATTGAAGATAGGATGGAATATAAGAACTTAATCGTTAATGCAGGTTTAAGGTACGACTATATTAACTCAGATAATACTACGTTTACCGATCCTTCGCATCCAAATCTTGTATTTGACGCTGCGACTAATAATGTTAACCCTCAGTATTTGAAGAAAGTTGCTGCTTTTAATTCATTAAGTCCGAGACTTGGATTTTCATTCCCTATAACAGATCAAACAGTTTTCCATGCACAGTATGGTAAATTTGTTCAGCAACCAAGCTTGTCATCAATGTATTTGGGACTTTACCAATTTGGTTATGAAATAAACCCGAATAGCGGGTTCTTCTTTTCTTCACCAGTTGGACTTGATGTAAGACCAACGAGGACAACCCAATATGAAATCGGCTTTACACAACAAATAGGAACTTTTGCTTCATTCGATATAACTGCTTACTATAAAGATGAGGCTGATCAGGTTGTATTTGGCGTTCAGAGTGTCGACCAGACAACCGGATGGCGACCATATTCAGTTCTTGTTAACGGAGACTTTGCTACTACAGATGGAGTGGAGTTATCATTTAACATGAGAAGAACAAATAGATTTCTTGTTAATGCATCAGTATCATTCCAGAATGCTCAAGGTACCGGCAATAACCCTTATTCGAACGCCGGAGAATTTGGCAATCCGCTAAATAATAATTATATCTACGTTCCTCAGTTAATAGCTCCTCTTTCATATAATCATTCTTTAAGCGGCAATGTAAATGTTGATTACAGATATGGAAAAGATGACGGTCCGGATTTCCTTCATGAGTTCGGGGTTTCTTTATTATTGACATTTGCTAGTGGTCATCCATATACGCTTGGCGATATTAAAACCCCTGGAAACAGTAACCCGAATCAAGTAGTAGTAGTTGATCCGAGAAACAGAACTGCGATAGAATCCTTAAACTCTTCTGTAACTCCGTCTACTTTCCAACTTGATTTACGATTGGACAAAACAGTTGAATTAATGGATAATCTTTCAGCAAACATATTTATTCAGGTAATTAATCTTTTGAATACTAAAAATGTTGAAGATGTATACCTAAATACTGGCTCTGCGGTTACAGATGGGTATTTAACTGATCCTAATTTAACCGGATATCAAAAAGTTAATACTTATGGTCAGGCTTTTACCAATCTATACCAAGCTGAAAATTATGAATATTCCGGATTTTACGGAGCTCCACGGCAGATAAGGCTTGGGCTTCGTCTGGAATACTAATTGGCAATTTGACTGAAAATAAAAAAATATATAGGAGTTTAAGATGATTCATAAAAAAGCAAGATACTTACTGGTTGCTCTTGTAGGTATGTTTTTTCTGATTCCAAAGGATGTTAGCGCCATTGGCAATGGGAAGGAAAAACAAAGGGTTGCAAAAACATCTGCAACACAGGTAGCAACTACCAGGATGGATATAAATAACCTAAATGCTCTTGAAGAGAATAACGGATTTAGTGACTTTAATCTTAATTCTAATCTTGAAGGAACTACCTTCCCTAAAGGAAGCGGGAAAAATGTAGTTTATGAAGGTGGATTTTTATGGGGAGGCTTTTATCCTGGAGATGCACAGGTAAGAGTAGGCGGGTCTGCATATATTTCAGGGTTGCAGCCGGGTCCAATTTTATCGAACGGCTCACCTGCAGCTAATCCGAATAGCGATCCGCGTTGGTCTATTTACAGAGTCCGTCCCGATGTTTATCCGGGCGGTCCTCAAGTAGATCTAAGTTCTGACGTTGCTTCTTATGCTGAAGGTGGTCAATCGTTGTCAGCCGCACAAATAAGAGCTCAGTATGAATCCGACTGGACAAACTGGCCTGCAGCTGGTACACCAAATGATTTAGGTGCTCCTTTTACAGATGTAAACGGAGACGGGAAATACGAACCTGGTATAGATATTCCCGGTGTACCTGGCGCTGATCAAACAATATATTATGTCGCAAATGACCAAAACGCTTCTAATACGGTTAACCTGTACGGAGCACAGCCACTCGGTATTGAATTACACGTGACTTTTTGGGCATACGCTCAACAAGGACCACTCGGCAACATGTATTTCAAGAAATTTGATATTATACATAAAGGAACTATGGGAGGGGACAAACCAATTGACAGCATGTTTGTTTCTTATTGGACTGACGTAGATCTTGGTTATGCTGGTGATGACCTTGTTGGATGCGACACTACTTTGAGTATGTCGTTTACATATAATGGTGAAGCGAATGATGCAGTATATGCTCCATTGCCTCCACCGGCAGACGGGTTTACTTTTTTCCAGGGACCGATAGTGCCTGGAGCAGCTACAGATTCAGCCATTAGAATAGGACAGCCTTTTAAATTCCAGCGTGTTTATGGAAAAAGAAACCTTCCTATGACAGCGGCGTACTTTTTTATTAATGGAAACGCAAATTATGGCGATCCGCCTCAAGGTCAGTTAGCCGGCTCCACACAATTCTATAACTTTTTTAATGGAGAATATGGTTTAACTGGTACTCCATTCCTCGACAACCATAATAATCCGACTAAATTTGCATTTCCTGGCGACCCGGTTGCTGGCACAGGATGGGTAGATGGCGTTCAATTTGCCCCTGCAGATAGACGTCAAGGTATGGCTTCTGGTCCATATACGATGGCTCCGGGAGATACCCAGCAGGTAGTAGTTGCGGAAATGTTTGGCGGGGCAATACCAGGCGTTGATCGTTTGTCCGCGATAAGCCTTGTTAAATTTTATGATAATACTGCGCAGGCGGCTTATAATAATTTCTTCCAACTCCCCGTTCCGCCTCCAGCACCTAAAGTAAATGCGATTGCATTAAATAATAAAGTAGTTCTTGATTGGGGAGAAGATGCTAATAGTGTTTCTAAGACTGAAAACTATTCAAGTCTTGGATATACTTTTCAAGGCTACAATGTTTATCAATTACCATATCAATCTGCTGGTATCGATCAAGCAAAGCGCTTAGCCACTTATGATATAGTCGATGGAACCGGTAAAATATTTGATCAATATTTCGATCCGAATCAAGGTACAGTATTAACCCATGTATCGGAGTTTGGAAATGATACTGGAATACAGAGATCGTTTTTTGATTCAACAGATGCTTTTAGTGCCGGCAAACCATTAGTAAATGGAATCACTTATTTCTTCGCGGTTACTGCTTATGGATATAATAAAAATGGATTCCCGCATGCAATAGAAAATCCACTTGCAATTATTTCCATTACTCCACATTCACCAAATCCAGGTATAAGATATTCTTATAACCCGGGTGATACTATTATGGCAGTACATTCAGGCATAAGCCAAGGAGAGGCATTTGCATTAGTTGTAGACCCTACGAAGTTAACCGGCGATCAATACAAAGTTGCTTTTGATACTACCGGTGGAACAACCACATGGAATCTAACTGATGTTAAAACGAATAAAGTATTATTGACAAAACAATCTAACCAATCCGGAGACGGTAATTACTCAATTGTCGATGGCTTCATGCTTAAGGTTACAGGACCTCCGGTAGCCGGAATGAACTCAGGTGATCAAGGTACAGGTTGGGATATACCAAAAGGTACACGCCGTGTTACGTGGGCAGGAAATAGCCTTGCCGCATCTTATGGATTGGAAGGATTTAGCGGCACGATTGGCTGGGCGTCACCAGATTATCTATATGTTACGGGCAATGAATCTGTTCCTGCGAGCGCTCTATGCAATACATTGATTACTTATGCCCAGGTTACCGATACTTCACTTTTTGATCCTGCGTTTCCGCCTGCAAGCGATGTTAACCTATCATTTGGTTATCGATACTTAAGGCATGCTGGATCACCAGCGGCAGAACCCCGGTTTGCTCCGCATATAATTAATACAACCGGAGGTACTTATCCGTTCCAGGACTTTGCTCAAACTGTTCCGTTATCAGCGTGGAATGTAGATGACCCTGCTCATCCGAAAAGATTAGTAGTGGGATATCTTGAAAACAACGTTGCTGGAGCTTTAGTAGATGGAAAATATTGGCCGCCGGATTATTTACAAGTAGATCAAGCCACGGCACGTGAATTTTTGTGGATATACCAATCGCCATACAGTACTACAGCAAATCCAAATTTTGAAGTAGATGCTCTAGGCGCAAATCCGTTGCCGGTTATGTGGTTTATAATGTGGGAGCGACGTGGTCCAGTTCCATTTTCACCTGGAGGAACAGGTACCGATGAATTTATAATTTATGCAAACCACATAAACACCATAAATGATTCGTTTACATTTACGGCGAAAGCACCTACTTCAAGCTCAGCTTTAGCTAAGCAGGATGTGAATGCAGTAAACGTATTTCCAAATCCTTATTATGGTGTTAACTCCCAAGAGTTAAATAAGTATGCCAGATTTGTTACCTTCTCCCATTTACCGGCAAGTAGTGCAACAACTATACGCATTTTCAATCTTGCAGGTGTAATGGTAAGAACAATAAATCATCCGGCTGGAGATCAATTCCAGACCTGGGATTTGACGAATGATTCAGGCTTACCGGTAGCGAGCGGCTTGTATATTGCTTATGTTGATATGCCGGGTCTCGGAACTACCAAGATACTTAAGCTGGCAATTATTCAAGAACAACAATTCCCAGATCATTTTTAATGAAGCTAAAAACTCAAGGAGTAAAAATGAAAATAGCAATAAGAATTTTAGTAATGATGGCTATCCTCCTTATAGGAGTAGATAGCGCATTTGCCGGCGGAGGTTCAAGAAATGGAACCGGCGGCGCAAACGAATTAGTAATACCTGTCGGAGCACGCGGGATTGCTTTAGGCGGGTCTACAATATCAACCGAGTCAGGTATAGATGCGTTATTCTGGAATCCTGCCGGTGTTGCGAATATGACGAATTCAGCCACAGCAACATTTTCAACAATGAGCTATATAGCAAACATTGGTGTTGAATATGGAGCTGTTTCTGCAAACTTTGAAGGCTTTGGAGTTGTTTCATTTGATATAAAGTCGTTAAATGTAGGCGATATCCCTGTAACTACTAACGATCAACCTGATGGAACAGGACAAACTTTCACACCTCAATTCTTAACAGCAGGCGCAACATACTCGCGTGCATTAACTGACCGTATAGCTATTGGTCTTACCATTAACTATATCTCTGAAACTTTAGGTCAGGTTAGTTCATCAGGTTTTGGAGTAAACGCCGGTGTGCAGTATAAAGATTTAGGTGATATAAGCGGACTTAGCTTTGGCTTAGCTATCAAGAACATTGGACCGCAAATGACATTTGGCGGACCAGGTTTACTTGTAAAAGCAGCACCAACTGGTTCAACATCTACTCCTACGGACCCATTTAATCGTCCTCCAAGTTATTATTCAATAAATGCAGCACCGTTTGATCTTCCCTCCGCATTTGATATTGGCTTTGGATATGCACCAAAATTGGATGATATAAATGCGTTACAATTATCGCTTGTTTTTGAGAACAATAACTTCTCAGGCGATGTTTATAACGTCGGTGCCGAATATGGATACAACAAAATGTTTTTTGCGAGACTTGGATATACTATGTCTCCAACAAACCAGGATCCAAATTATATTTATGGCTTTACTGCCGGTGCCGGAATCAATTATGATTTAGGCGGTATTGACGTAAAAGTAGATTATGCGTATAGAAGCGTGAAGTATTTCACTGCTAATAACGTTTTTGAGATATCGTTAGGATTTTAATCTGAAGATTTAATTCCTCCTCATATCTCTCTCTCCTGTTCCGTGCGGTCACGGTAAGCTGCACGGAACTTTTTATTTTAAACAAATCGCAGTGTTGCTTTTCCATAATTATCTTGGATAGTTATAAAATTTCTTTTTACAAAACACAAAGCAGGTATTCAAGCGTTAAAGCAACGTATTCCCATTACAAAGTTGTCTATTCCTTCCATCGGGAAGGGTATTTCTGTCACAAAGAGGGGTATTCCAGTGTTAGAGCAACGTATTCCCGTTACAAAGATGTGTATTCCAGCGTTAGAGCAAGGTATTCCCGTTATAAAGTTGTGTATTCCAACCTTCAGGAAGGGTATTCGTGTGTTAAAGTTATGTATTTCTGCCATAAAGCAAACTATTCCAGCTATAAGGCAACATATTTCAGCCTCAAAAATGGCTCAATTTGCGGAAATCCCCTCAATATGAATTAGATTTTAACCTGTATTTCTAACGCCGGATGCTATTCCGTTTACTGTCGATCTTAAAAGCATAAGAAGGTCTTCACTTTGCCGCTTTGATAGTTTCTTTCTTCTGAATTGCTTCACGAATTTTACCTGGATAAAGCTTATCGGGTCAATATATGGGTTCCTTAAAAGGATAGATTGCTGAAGAGATTTGTTATTATCAAGAAGATTTTTTTCACCGGTTATATTTAATACCATTTTACACGCGTTATTATATTCTTCTTCAATTAGTTGAAAGATTTCTTCAACTTCAGCCTGCTTGTAAATCAAAGAAAGATACTCCTTGCCGATAATCATATCGGTTTTTAACAACACCATTTCAATATTGTCAACTAAAGTTTTAAAGAATTCCCAGTCAGAATACATTTCAATAATCTCTTCCCAGTCAGTACGGTTGTCTGAAATACATTTTTGAATTGCAGCGCCAAAGCCGTACCAGCCTGATATTGTTTGCCGGTTCTGCGTCCATGCAAAGACCCAGGGAATAGCGCGGAGCGAGCGGATGTCATTGCTCTTATTTCTGGATGCGGGTCTTGAGCCGATTTCTATATGCTCTATAATATCAATCGGCGTAGTGTTCCTGAAATATAAATGAAATTTCGGATGATGAATTAATTCTCTATAAAAATTAAAAGCATTTTCGGAGATGGCTTCAAATATTTCGTGATAGATTTGAAATTTCTCACCCTTCTTATGAAATTTTGTTTTTACGGAAGCAGTAATAACGGCTGAAGTCATCAGTTCAAGGCTGGTCTGTGCAATTTGCGGCACCAAATATTTTGAAGAAATCATTTCGCCTTGCTCAGTGATTTTTATTTTTCCCTCGATAGTCCCGTAAGGCTGGGCAAGAATAGATTGATTAACCGGACCGCCGCCTCTCGAAATACTGCCGCCTCTACCGTGAAATAATATAAGGCTGATTTTCTTTTTATCACATAAGTCTTTCAAATTTATTTGCGCTTTGTAAAGCTCATAATTAGATGTTACTATTCCGCCGTCTTTGTTGCTATCGGAATAACCGATCATAATTTTTTGATTATTGCCTCTCAGTTCGATATGCTTTTTATAGGCTTCATTGTTAAAGAGCGTTTCCATTATTGCGCTGCATTTACGCAAGTCGGCAATGGTTTCAAACAGCGGCAGAATATCAAAATCCGATTTTATTATTTGTTTCTTATAGACTTTTATTAAAGCAGATTCTTTTGCAAGAAGAAGAACGCTTAAAACCTCGCTTACATTTGAACAATTGCTTATTATGTAATCGTTGCATGAATTTGGTGAGATGTTTTCTTTCCCCCATTTTATTACCGCTATCTCTTCAAGAATTTGTCTCGTGGCAAAGTTTAAGTCGCTATGATTATTCTTAAGCGGTCTCGAGCTTAATATCTCTTTCGTTAGTAAAGAAATTTTCTCATCTTCATTTAAGCTTAAAAAATTTTCTTCAACTTCAGAGTAAGCTAATAAATCTTTTACAGCAAAGTTTATTAAAGAAGAATTTTGCCTGATGTCTAACGCGACTAATCTAAATCCATAAGTCTTAACTTTGTAGATAAAAGGCAAAACTAACGAGTAGGCAATTATTTTACTTTTGTTTGATACAAGGCTTTGATAAATAATATTCAAATCATCTACAAGCTCATCCGAAGTGTTGTAACGACCTTCGAGATAAGAATTGGTTTTCTCAAGTTTGTTGGAAATCAGGTACAACTTTGTCCTGTATATCTCTGAAGGATCACGCAATATCCCGTCTGATTTTTTAATTCGTAACGATACACAATCTCGTTCTATAGACTCTAAGAGTTTTTTATCAACTGCGACAATATTTAATGAAGGGCTTAACGAAGTATACAGCAGATCCAGGTCTCTTTGATAAAGGCTGATAATTTGCTTACGGTTATTAAGCATAGTTTCTCTCGTAACATCCACAGTAACGAAGGGATGACCATCTCTATCGCCGCCCATCCACGAGCCAAAATTTATTATTGTCGGAGAAGGAGAGCTAATATTCAAAATGCTCTTTAAGTTTTGGTTAAGAGTTAAATAAAAAGTGGGAATTATGTCATAAAGAATTTCTTTGAAAAAAAACATTCCGCGCTGAATTTCATCCTGCACGGTTACTTTGTGAAATCGGATTTCGTTTGACTGCCAGAGCAATGTTATTTCTGCCTGGAGCTGTTGATTTAACTCTTCCTTTTCCATGGCTGTCAGCGTGCTTATTTCTCTTTGTATAAGGAGCTGGCTTATCTTCAAAATTTTTCTGAGCGTTGTTTGCCTTGTAGCTTCAGTTGGATGCGCGGTAAACACGGGAATTATTTCGATTGAATTTAAAATATTTTTCACAGTCTTCTCGGAATGCTTTTCGTTTTTCAATTGGATAAGCGCTTCTTCAATTGAGCCTGAGGCTGGGATATTATACTTAATCGAGTTGGTCCTTTGCTTCCTAATTCTGTGGACTTCATCCGCGGCATTTACAAGGACAAAATAAATTGAAAACGCCCGCACTACCTTATAGGCTTTGTCTATGGAAAGAGTATCGATTAACGAAATAATTTCATCGCGAATTTTCCTGCTGTATGCGCTGCGTAGCTGCTTTGTTAACGCGCGAAGCTTTTCAACCGTTTCATAAAGATTATAGTCTTCTTGCTCTATTAGAATTTTTCCTAAGATTATTCCAAGCTCTTTTATATCGCGCTTAAGGGGCTCATCTTGAGCAGAACCTGGTTCATAATTATTATTCGTAATCATATATTTTTGTAATTAGCTGTGCTTTAATTTTTTTGGTGAACTTAAATTATCCGGATGTTATTATACAAAAGTTCGGTGAGAAAAGTTTTACACCAGGTCATGTAATCAACGTTTTATTTTTTTATCTTTAGCTGTCAATTAAAAAACTTTGAATTATACCGGTCAAAAATGAAAATCGTTTCCCGGTTCCTTTATTTTATTCTCGTCGTTTTAATGTCTCTTTACGGCTGTTCTACCAGCAGTGTGCAGCGTCAGGAACAACCGCCTCAGAAAATTCATTCTGCTGCCCGAAAACAAATACAAACTGTAGAGCACGAACAACCTAAAAAAATTTCATTGTTTGCTTTTCCCCAGGGTGTAAAAGTAGAATCGACAATGTTAGATACTGTGAACAGAACTATAACTGTAAACTTTAATAAAGAACTTTCATTCATACCATTTCGAGAAGAGAATGTAAAAGAAATATATTCAGAGGTGAAGAGTAGTTTTGATTCGGCTTATA
>Ga0187812_1000040_pt1 | contig 46831 bp, 45 predicted proteins | sample NC_S_2_FD_130582 | JGI IMG/M metagenome (GOLD analysis project Ga0187812, IMG submission 130582) | Wetland sediment microbial communities from Neuse River Estuary, North Carolina, USA - ASW-S_2 | ecosystem: Environmental > Aquatic > Freshwater > Wetlands > Sediment | place: USA: North Carolina...
CACGCCGTGCTCGACACGAACGTCCGCCGAGTCCTGGCCAGGCTGGCCTCCGGCCAGGAATTCCCCGGTGCCCAGGCATCCGCGGCGGAATACAGACTGGCTGAGTCGCTGCTTCCTGACAACGCGGCCATAGCCGCCCGGTGGTCGGTAGCGGTCATGGAGCTAGGCGCCCTCACCTGCACAGCCGCACGCCCGAAATGCGACGGCTGCCCGCTGACGACGCACTGCAAGTGGCTAGCCAACGGCCGCCCACCAGCCGCGACCAGGCCAGCGGGCCAGCGCTACGAAGGCACCGACCGCCAGTGCCGCGGCCGCCTGCTGGCCGTCCTCCGCGACTCGGCGGGCCCTGTCCCGCGGCGCCACTTCGACCTGGTTTGGCCGGACAACGCGCAGCGGGCCCGCGCCCTGGACGGACTGGTAGCCGACGGCCTGGTAGACCCCCTCCCCGACGGCCGCTTCGCCTTGCCTGGCCATGATCGCGAAGAGTTCGTGCACTTATACGATGCGGAATTTTCGCGATCATGACAGCCTGTTAGCAGCGTGGCACACGAGATTGCTGGGCCGAGGCATTCAGGCGCCGAGGAGAAGCGAGGGGCGCAGTGGTGTAAAGGCGCGTCGTTCGGCGCCTACCTCGGAGGCGCCGACGTGACGCGCCGTAACACCACAAGCCCCGCGCGACCCTAACGGCCACGCGGGGCTTGTGTAGTAGGCGTTACCCGAGCGCCTGCGCCGTTCCCGGCCCTTCGCTGGCAGCCGAGCCACCACCGGTGTTGGCCGGCCCGGTAGCCGGCTCGGCGGCCGCCACGGCCGCGACCGTGGCCGCCTCGGCCGCGGTCTCCGGCTTCGCCACGCCGGTGAACGTGAACTTCACGTCCTCGCCTTCGCCCTCGGTGTCGACGATCACGATGTGACCTGGCCGCAGCTCGCCGAACAGGATCTTCTCGGACAGCGTGTCCTCGATCTCCCGCTGGATCGTCCGGCGCAGCGGCCGGGCGCCGAGCACCGGGTCGTAGCCGCGGCTGGAGAGCAGTTCCTTGGCGGACTCCCGGATCTCGATGCCCATGTCGCGGTCCTTCAGCCGGTCGTCGACCTTGGCGATCATCAGGTCCACGATCTGGAAGATCTCGTTCCGCTCCAGCTGGTGGAACACGATGATGTCGTCCACGCGGTTGAGGAACTCGGGCCGGAAGTGCTGCTTCAGCTCCTCGCCGACCTTCGCCTTCATCCGGTCGTACGAGCCGCGGGATTCGCCCTGCTTGGCGAAGCCGACCGACACGCCCTTGGAGATGTCGCGCGTGCCCAGGTTCGTGGTCATGATGATCACGGTGTTCTTGAAGTCCACCATGCGTCCCTGGGCGTCGGTGAGACGTCCGTCCTCCAGGATCTGGAGCAGCGAGTTGAAGATGTCCGGGTGGGCCTTCTCGATCTCGTCGAACAGGACCACGGAGAACGGCCGGCGGCGCACCTTCTCGGTGAGCTGGCCGCCCTCCTCGTAGCCCACGTAACCGGGCGGCGAGCCGAACAGCCGGGACACCGTGTGCTTCTCCATGTACTCGGACATGTCGAGCTGGATCAGCGAGTCCTCGTCGCCGAACAGGAACTCGGCCAGCGTCTTGGACAGCTCGGTCTTGCCGACGCCGGACGGCCCCGCGAAGATGAACGAGCCACCGGGCCGCTTCGGGTCCTTCAGGCCGGCCCGGGTGCGCCTGATGGCCTGCGACAGCGCCCTGATCGCGTCGTTCTGACCGATCACGCGCTTGTGCAGCTCGTCCTCCATGCGCAGCAGCCGCTGCGACTCCTCTTCGGTGAGCTTGAAGACGGGGATGCCGGTCGCGGTGGCGAGGACCTCGGCGATGAGCTCCTCGTTGACCTCGGCGACGACGTCCATGTCGCCGGCCTTCCACTCCTTCTCCCGCGCGGTCTTCTTGGCCAGCAGCTGCTTCTCGGTGTCCCGGAGCGCCGCCGCCTTCTCGAAGTCCTGGGAGTCGATGGCCGACTCCTTCTCCTTGCGCACCTGGGCGATCTTCTCGTCGTACTCGCGCAGGTCCGGCGGCGCCGTCATCCGGCGGATGCGCATCCGCGAGCCGGCCTCGTCGATCAGGTCGATCGCCTTGTCAGGCAGGAACCGGTCGCTGATGTACCGGTCGGCCAGCTGCGCCGACGCCACGAGCGCGCCGTCGGTGATGGACACCCGGTGGTGCGCCTCGTACCGGTCGCGCAGGCCCTTGAGGATCTCGATCGTGTGCGAGATCGTCGGCTCCGCGACCTGGATGGGCTGGAAGCGGCGCTCAAGGGCGGCGTCCTTCTCCAGGTACTTCCGGTACTCGTCCAGCGTGGTCGCGCCGATCGTCTGCAGCTCGCCGCGGGCGAGCATGGGCTTGAGGATCGACGCCGCGTCGATCGCGCCCTCGGCCGCGCCCGCGCCGACGAGCGTGTGGATCTCGTCGATGAACAGGATGATGTCACCGCGGGTGCGGATCTCCTTGAGCACCTTCTTCAGCCGCTCTTCGAAGTCACCGCGGTACCGCGAGCCAGCGACAAGCGCGCCGAGGTCCAGCGTGTAGAGCTGCTTGTCCTTGATCGTCTCCGGCACCTCGCCCTTGACGATCTTCTGCGCGAGGCCCTCGACCACCGCGGTCTTGCCGACGCCGGGGGCGCCAACCAGGACCGGGTTGTTCTTGGTGCGCCGGGACAGCACCTGCATGACCCGCTCGATTTCCTTCTCGCGGCCGATCACCGGGTCCAGCTTGCCTTCGCGCGCACCCTGGGTGAGGTTGCGGCCGAACTGGTCGAGCACGAGAGAGGTGGACGGCGCCGCTTCCGTGCTGCCGCTGGCCGCCGACGCGGGCTCCTTGCCCTGGTAGCCATGCAGCAACTGGATGACCTGCTGGCGGACGCGGTTCAGGTCCGCGCCAAGCTTGACGAGGACCTGGGCGGCAACGCCGTCGCCCTCGCGGATCAGGCCAAGCAGGATGTGCTCGGTGCCGATGTAGTTATGACCGAGCTGCAGCGCCTCACGCAGCGATAGCTCAAGCACCTTCTTGGCACGCGGGGTGAACGGAATGTGCCCCGACGGAGCCTGCTGGCCCTGGCCGATGATCTCCTCGACCTGCTGGCGGACAGCCTCCAGGCTGATGCCAAGCGACTCAAGCGCCTTGGCCGCCACACCCTCGCCCTCGTGGATGAGGCCAAGCAGGATGTGCTCCGTGCCAATGTAGTTGTGATTGAGCATCCTGGCTTCTTCTTGCGCCAGGACAACAACCCGCCGCGCCCGGTCGGTAAACCTCTCGAACATGTCGTCGCTCTCCTCACAGCGGGGAACCAGCAGGTTCGACGCGCCTGCCTTGCTCCGCATGGTAGCCGCGTGCCCGACCCTGTACTTAACGCGATTATGCGCCAACTACAGAAGAACTTCCCCGGACACCGCGCCTTCACCCCATCCAACAGCGTGAAGTGGCAGCGTAGTTCCAAGTACGCCGCAAGCGAACGCGCGGCGTGACCGGGAGACTCCCGGCGCGGAGAGCGCGGGCACAGAACGGGCACAGAAGAAGACGGCCGCGAGGCGGAAGGCGGAAGGGGCGGGCGTGATGCGAGCGGGACGCCGCTCGGTCCTGCCCTGGCGGACCGGCGGGACGGCTGCCGAGTTAGTGTGCGGCCTCGTACTCGGCCACGATGTTGGCGGGAATGCGACCACGCTCATTGACCTTGAAGCCGCGCGACTTCGCCCACTCGCGGATTCGCGCGCTCTGCTCCCGGCCCGCTCCACTGCGAGCGCGACGGCGCCGTGCGGGCGCGTTCGACTTGCGGGCGTGTTCAACGTACTGGGCAAGCTCTTTGCGTAGCTCTCCGGCGTTGCCGGTACTTAGGTCGATCTCATAGGCGGCACCGTCTAGTCCAAAGGACACGGTCTCAGTCGCCTCGCTCCCATCGAGATCGTCGACGAGAAGCACCTGCACCTTCTGTGCCATGGATTCAGCCCTTCTGCGGGGAGGGACTATTTCGGATAGCAAACATATACCCAGGTCTTGCCGCACACAATTCCGGGTAGTGCACTTTCTGAAGGAACATCTTACGGCACGCTCTCAGGCCAACCCTTGCCGTTACTCTAAGTAATCACACATTAGGTGCACAGTTAGCATTACGCCCAGGCGAAGGTTGGCTGCGGGTAAACTCACGCGGCGGGCGAGATAATCGGGCGGTATGCGATATATCAGCTTTCGCTTCGCTCGCCCCGTTCACGCGGCGCCTGGCCGGCCGCGCGACCGCCGCCGCCGTTGCCGGCGCGACTGCGGCGCTTCGGCCCCAACTCGCGGCGCAACAGCATCCACGCGCCGATTAGGAAAGCAACGCAGACAATCGCCGGCGGCGCGAGTGCGGCAAGGTCCTGCAGCATGAAGGTCACCTCGGCTCAATGGTCAGCCGCGCGGTTCCCGGCGGTCTCGGCGAGCAGCACGCGGGCGGGGCGGCGCGCGCCCGGCCGCGGCACCCGCACCTGGCACTCTACCTCCGCCCCGGCAGCGGCCCGGACACGGCGGGGCAGCCAGCCCCGGCCGGCGGAGCGGCCAAGGTAACCGGATAAGCGGCCAGGGCAATGCGAGAACGAGCAGGGCGCTGGCCGGGAAACGGTAAGAAACCAGAACAGCCCGGGCAGTTCCGCAGCGCCCTTAGCGCGGAAATTTCGCGCTCACAACCGCAGCAGCATGCGGGTGTTGCCCAGGGTGTTGGGCTTGACCCGGTCGAGATCCAGGAACTCGGCGACCCCGTCGTCGTAAGAACGCAGCAGCTCCGCGTAGACCTCAGGCGCCACCGGAGTTCCGCTGATTTCGGTAAATCCATGGCGCGCGAAGAAGGACACGGCGAAGGTGAGCACGAATACGCGCGCCACGCCAAGTTGCCTGGCCCGGTCGAGCAACTCCTCGACGATCAGGTGGCCGATGCCGGAACCGCGCCTGCCGTCGTCTACCGCGAGCGTCCGGATCTCCGCGAGATCCTCCCACATAACGTGAAGCGCCCCGCATCCGGCAACCGAGCCGTCAGCGGAACTTTCGGCGACGCAGAACTCCTGGATGTCCTCGTAGAGATTCACGGTCGGCTTGTCTAGCAACCGTCCCGACCCGACGTTCTGATCGATCAAGGCGCGGATTACCGGAACGTCCCTGGTGCGCGCTTGCCTGACTATGTACTCCATCGCGGCACCACTGTAGCGCCACAAATTCAATGGCCCAGCGGACGCTGGTGCGCGAGTAGCCGCGGCACACTCCGGCATGCGATCGGTTCATCACGATCCGGTGTCAAGGCCGCGCTTCCATACCACAACTTATGAATCGGTGACAGCGGAACAACCGGGACGATAGAAAGCCAGAACTTCTGCGGAGTCGGTTGAGCGACGGTATCACGATCCAATATCGTGCATCGATGTGCGTACGATAAGGGGAGTTGTGTCGCTGGCGGCGACCGCGGCAACCGTCGCCGTGCTTCTCGCGCCCGGCACGAGCGACGCCCAGACCATCCGGCTGCAGCCGTCTCTTGCCTCGCTGGTCGCGGAGGCCACGCAGCTCTCCAACCAGGTTGACTCGCTGAGCCAGCAGTACGACAGCCTGCAGATACAGATCGGGAGCGCGAAGACGCAAGAGCGGCTCGCCAGGCTCGCCGCCGTCAGGGCGGCCGATGCGATGGCCGGCAGCCAGATAGCGGTCGACCAGCTCGCCGCCATGGGCTACATGAACCAGGGTCTCGATCCCACGCTGCAGATGCTGACCAGCGAGAACCCGGAACAGTTCCTGAACCAGGCCTCGACCGTGCTCGAGCTCGACAACCAGGCCGGCCTGCGGCTGAGCACGCTGCAGAAGGCGAAGATCGCCTCCGAGCGGGCGCAGGCGACCGCCAAGGAAGAGATCGCCACGGTCAACCAGCTGCAGGGCCAGATCAACAGCAAGGTCAAGGCCATCCAGTCCAAGCTGGACATCCTGAACAGCTCGACGATGGCCCAGGCGATGGCGGTCTTCGACCAGACGGGCTCCTACCCGAACGTCGTGCTGCCTGAGGCGAAGACGGTCGGCCTGGTGGCGCTGAAGGCCGCGGAGACGCGGGAGGGCGACCCGTACGTCTGGGCCGCGGCCGGCCCGTACGAGTTCGACTGCTCGGGGCTGGTCGTCTGGGCATTCGCCCAGGAGGGCATCTCCCTGCCGCACTACACCGGCTCGCTGTGGAACTCGGGCATGCACGTGTCCCGTGCCGACCTCGAGCCCGGCGACCTGCTGTTCTTCTTCGCCGACATCAGCCACGTCGGGTTCTACATGGGCGACGGGATGATGCTCGACGCGCCGAGCGCCGGGCAGGACGTCATGGTCCAGCCGGTCTACTGGGACGCGTTCGTCGGCGCCGTCCGCATCGCCTAGGAACCGGCGGGAACGCCTAGGACCCGGGCCTGACGAAGGGAAACAGGATCGTCTCCCTGATGTTCTCGCCGGTCAGCATGATCATCAGCCGGTCCAGCCCCATGCCCATGCCGCCCGTCGGCGGCATCGCGTACTCCAGGGCGAGCAGGAACTCCTCGTCGAGCTGCATCGCGTCCGGGTCTCCGGCGGCGGCGAGCAGGGACTGCGCCGTCAGCCTGGCCCGCTCCTCCACCGGGTCGACCAGCTCCGAGTATCCCGTCCCGAGTTCCGAGCCGAACGCCACCAGGTCCCACCGTTCCGCCAGCCGCGGATCCGACCGGTGCTGGCGGGTCAGCGGGGACACTTCGACAGGGAAGTCCCGGTAGAACGTCGGCGTCACCGTCTGCTTCTCGACGAGGCGCTCGTACATCTCGAGGATGACCTGGCCCCGGTTCCACGACGGCTGCAGCGGCACGTCCGCCTTCGCGCACAGGTCCAGCAGCACCGGCAGCTCGGTATCGGGCGTGACGGACTCGCCGAGCGCCGCCGAGATCGCATCGTGCACGGTCACGGACGGCCACGAGCCGCCGATGTCGTACTCAGTCCCGTCGGCTCGCCTGATCACCGTCGACCCGAACGCCGCCACCGCCGCCTCCTGCGCCAGCGACTGAGTCAGCTCCGCGACCGTGTTGTAGTCCCCGTACGCCTCGTACGCCTCGAGCATCGTGAACTCGGGGTTGTGGGTGGCGTCCACGCCCTCGTTCCTGAAGTTCCTGCCGATCTCGAAGACCTTCTCGATCCCGCCGACGACCAGCCGCTTCAGGTAAAGCTCGAGCGCGATCCGCAGGTACACGTCCACGTCGTAGGCGTTGTAGTGGGTGGTGAACGGCCGCGCGTTCGCCCCGCCGTGCAGCGGGGTCAGGATCGGCGTCTCGACCTCCAGGTAGCCGCGCGCGAGCAGCGACGACCGCACCGACTGCGTGACCGCGGACCGCGTCTCCGCCAGCCACCGGGACGCGGGGTTCACGATCAGGTCCAGGTACCGCTGCCGCACCCGCGCCTCGGGGTCGGTCAGTCCGGCGTGCTTCTCCGGCAGCGGGTGCAGCGCCTTGGCGGTGATCGCGAACGAGTGGGCGAGCACGGAAAGCTCGCCGGACCTCGACGTGATCACTTCGCCGGTCACCCCGACGTGATCGCCGAGGTCGATATCCCGCTTCCAGTCCGCCAGCCGCTCGGCGCCCACCTCGTTGACGCGGACCATGACCTGGATGTCCCCGGTGCCATCGCGCAGCGTCGCGAAGCATATCTTGCCGCCGATCCTGGACAGCATGACGCGGCCCGTGACCCCGACGATCTCACCGGTCGCCGTGTCCTTCGGCAGGTCCCCGTACCGCTCGCGCAGCGAGCCGATGCTGGCCGTGCGCGGGTAGCCCACGGGATAGGGATCGACGCCAGCCGCGAGCATGCGCTCGCGCTTCGCAAGCCGGACGCGCACCTGCTCCGGGACGTTGTCGTCAGCCACGCCCGAAGGTTACCGGCGATCGGCCCCCGGGGGCACATTGGTTTCCCTGGCGGTGTTGCGCTCCCACACCAGGCGCAGGCCGATCAGCGTGAGCCACGGCTCGTGCGCGTCGATGAGCGGCACCTCGCCGATGACCAGCGGCGCGAGCCCGCCGGTCGCGATCACCGTCACCGCGCCCGGGTCGCCGGGGGACAGCTCCGCGGCCATCCGGCGGGCGATTCCCTCCACCTGCCCGGCGAACCCGTACACGATCCCCGACTGCAGCGCCTCCACGGTGTTCTTGCCGACCACCCGGGGTGGCCTGGTCAGCTCCACCTTCAGCAGCTGCGCGGCGCGCCGGGACAGCGCGTCGACCGAGATCTCGATCCCCGGCGCCAGCGCGCCCCCGACGAACTCGCCGCGCGCGCTGACCGCGTCGAAGTTCGTCGAGGTGCCGAAGTCGACCACGATGGCGGGCCCGCCGTACAGGTGCACGGCGGCGAGCGAGTTCATGATCCGGTCGGTGCCGACCTCCTTGGGATTGTCCATCCGGATCGGCACCCCGGTCTTCACCCCCGGCTCCACGATCACCGCCGGCACGTCCGCGTAGTACCTGCCGCACAGCTCGCGCATCTCGTGCAGCACGGATGGCACCGTGGAGCACAGCGATATCCCGTCCAGGTCCGTCTCCTTGACGGTCCCGGACCGCGCAAGCAGCCCGTGCAGCAGCGCCGCGATCTCGTCCGCGGTCCGGTCCGGCACCGTCGCGATCCGCCAGTGCTCGACGATCGTGTCCCCGTCGAACACCCCGAGCACCATGTTGGTGTTCCCGATGTCAATCGTCAGCAGCATCGCGTTCCGCTCCGAACCGGACAATCACGTTGTCGATAAGCCGCGTGGTTCCCAGCCGTGCGGCGATAGCAAGAACTGCGGGTCCAGAAAAATCATCATTCAGAACGGGCCCGTAAGTTCCCGCCGAAACAAGAGCAAGGTAATCGACACTGATGGCAGCGCCTTCGTCGTCCAGCACCCGCCGGGCAGCGCTCAGCACCCCGGACGGGCCCGCCGTGGCGGCCGCCGCGCCCGCCGACAGCGCTTGGTGCAGCACAGGCGCCACCTTACGTTCGGCAGCCGAAAGGTACTTATTCCTGCTCGACAGCGCGAGCCCGTCCGCATCGCGCACCGTCGGCACCGCCTCGATCTCGATGCCGAGCGCGAAGTCGGCGGCCATCCGGCGCACCAGCACGAGCTGCTGCGCGTCCTTCTGGCCGAACACGGCCGTATCCGGGCGGACCAGGCTGAACAGCTTGAGCACCACGGTCAGCACGCCGCGGAAGAAGCCGGGGCGGAACTCGCCCTCGAGGGTCTCGCCCGCCGGCCCGGGATCGACCGTAACGAGCTGCTCTTGCGGGTACATCTCCGCGACATCCGGCGCGAACACGAGGCCGGCCTGCTCGGCCGCGCAGATTTCCAGGTCTTCCGCCCGGGTGCGCGGGTACTTGTCCAGGTCCTCGTTCGGGCCGAACTGGAGGGGGTTGACGAAGATGGAGACCGCGACCGTGCCGGCCGGGCCCGCCAGCTCGCGGGCGCGCCGCAGCAGCGCGCGGTGCCCATCGTGCAGCGCCCCCATCGTGGGCACGAGAATCACGGGACTAGGTACCTTGTCGCGGGCCGCCTTGAGCTCCGCGCGGGTGGTCGCGACGATCATCTGTCTCCCAGCACCTCAAGCAGCCGTTCCGCGTCGTCCGGCTTGAGCAGCCCGGCCGCGAGCGCCCGGTCGGCGGTCAGCCGGGCCAGCGCCAGGTAGGCGGGGAGCGCCCGGGGCTCCGCCGCCCTGATGGCCGCCACATGGGCGGCCACGGTCCCCTCGTCGCCCCGGGCGACGGGTCCGGTGAGGCCGGCGTCGCCGAACCGCAGCGCGTTGTCGAGGGCGGCGCTGAGCAGCGGGCCAAGCATCCGGCCCGGGTTGCCCGCGCCGGCCTTGCCGAGCATGTCGGCCGCTTCGGCGACGAGCGTGACCAGGTGATTCGCCGCGAAGGCGAGCGCGGCGTGGTAGAGCTGCCTGTTATCTTCCGCGATGAAGACAGGCTCGCCGCCCATCTCGATGACCAGCGCCTCCGCGGCGGGCCTGAGCGGCTCCGGCGCCGTCACCCCGAAGGACACGCCCTTGATCCTGTCGACGTCGTCGTCCCGCCCGGTGAACGTCATCACCGGATGGATCGCCAGCGGCAGCCCCCCGGCCGCGGTGGCGGGGTCGAGCACCCGGATGCCATGCGCGCCGCTCGCATGCGCGATCAGCCGCCCCTGGAACGGCGCCCCCGTCGCGGCCAGGCCCTCCACCAGGCCGGGCAGCACGTCGTCGGGCACGGTCAGCAGCACCAGGTCGGCGGCCGCAATGACCCGTGCGGGCTCGGTGAGCTCCGCGTCAGGGAAGTTATCGCGGGCCCGCTGCTTGGACGCGCTGGACACCGCGGACGCCGCTGTTATCACGTGCCCGGCGCGCGCGAGCGCCCGCGCTAGCGCCGTCCCCGCGCGGCCCGGGCCGATGACGCCAACCCGCAGCCGGGCCGGATGTTCGCTTGTTCCAGTCTCCACCGGTACCGGACAGCCCCCTTCGCTGGCGAATAGCGCTGCCAAGAATAGCCACCCCGAACAGGTGGCCATTCCAGGTAGCCACCCCGAACGTGGTCGATGGGCCATCGTCCACCAAAGAGTGTGGTCAATGGGCCACCGACCACATTGGCCGGGCTGGTGGGCCGTTACTAGTGGGGGAAGGGCGACTGGCGGGGCGGCGCCGGCCGGTCGTCGCGGTCCTGGTCGGGGTTGCCTGGCACCCGGCAGCAGTACTCCAGGAAGAGCGCCGCGGCGATGAGCATCAGGCATGACCCGAACCAGACGCTGGCGGTGATCAGGTCGCTGCGCGGCGTCGGCGCGTCGAGCTTGTCAGAAAGGTAGCCCATGAACCCCAGGGACACCCCGGCGAGCAGCGCGCCCACCTGCGAACTGGCCTTGGCGAGGACCACCATCCTGGCGACGAACAGTGGCGGCGCGGGCTTGCTTCCCCGCTGGCCCGCGATACGCGCCCGCAGGTCACGGCCGGTCCATGCCTCCACCGCCGCCGCGAGCAGCAGGGCGGGTACGGGGGTCCAGCTGAGCGGGGGCAGGTTGTTGTAGACGACGGTGAGCAGCGCCCAGGTCACCGCCGCGGCGAGCACGCCGGTGAGCAGCAGGTTTCGTGGCCTGGTGGGCTTCACTGGGTTTCCCCGGGGGCTAGCGATTCCCCGGCGACACGGATGCCGGAGCGGTCGGCGGCGGCCAGCAGGGTCGCCACCGGACCGTAGCCGGGGAGCACCGCCTCCGGGTCCACGTCGTGCCAGGGGGCGAGCACGAACGCGCGCTCGTGCGCCCGCGGGTGCGGCAGCGTCAGGTCCGGGTCCGCGCTGACCTCGCCGGCGACGGTGATGATGTCGATGTCGAGGGTGCGCGGTCCCCAGCGCACGGTGCGCTCCCGGTCGAACGCTGCCTCGATCTCATGGAGCCGGCCGAGCAGCGCCCGCGACGGCAGCGTGGTCCTGGCAAGCACCACGGCATTCAGGTAGTCCGGCTGCGGCGGACCGCCGACGGGCACCGTCTCGTACACCGGTGACACCGCCATGATCTGTACCTCCGGTATCGCGGCGATGGCGCCGACGCCCCCCTGGAGGATGTCGCGCCTGTCTCTGAGGTTACTGCCCAGCGCGAGGACGACAGACCTGGCTGATGGCGTCATGACCGGGCGGCGGCGGCGCGCCAGGCGGCGGCCACCCGCACCGCGTCCGCGTTGGCCGGCACCCGGTGCACTCGCACGCACCACGCGCCCGCCGCCGCGGCGAGCGCGGTCACCGCGACTGTGGCGTCGTCGGTCTCGGTGAACGGCCGCGGGGTGCCATCTGGCGCGGCGAGCAGCTTGCCGATGTGCCGCTTACGGGACGCGCCGACGAGCACAGGGAACTCGTGGCCACCGATCCGCGCTACCTCCCGCATCCGGAACAGCAGGTCCCAGTTGTGCGCGCCAGGCCCCTGCCAGTCGGGCTGCTTGCTGAAGCCGAGCCCGAGGTCGAGCACGATCAGCGACGGGTCGACGCCCTCGGCGGTCACCGCCTCGATCCGCTGGGCGAGTTCATCGTGCACCTCGCGGACCACGTCCTCGTAGACGGCGCGCGAATTCATGTCATGGCTGTGCCCGCGCCAGTGCATGACGACGTAGGGCACGGCGGCCTTCGCGACCAGCCGGGGCATGTAGGGGTCGGCGAGTCCGCCGCTCACGTCGTTGACCAGGCTGACCCCTGCCTCGAGCGCGAACTCGGCCACCTGGGCGCGCATCGTGTCCACGCTGACGACGACTCCGGCCTTGACCAGCTCGGTGATGACTGGCCCGACCCGGCGCAGCTCTTCCTCCGCCGAGACCCGTTGCGCGCCCGGCCGGGTGGACTCGCCGCCGACGTCGACGATATCGGCGCCTTGCGCCACCAGGTCCAGGCCATGCTCGATCGCAGCGGCGGCGCCGTACCACTGGCCGCCGTCGGAGAACGAGTCAGGCGTCACGTTGACCACGCCCATGACCAGGCAGCGGTCCGCGGGCGGCGCGCCGGGCAGACCTGGCAAGTTCGGCATTCTGCCTACCTTACCTAGGGGCGTACCGCCCGGGGGCGCGAGTGGCGCCGGCCAACCAGCGACACCCGCAGCCTGCCGAGTCCGAGCGCGCGGGCCAGCCGCCTGGCGTACCGCTTCACCTCGAGCCTGGGCCAGACGAGGAACGCCTCCGCCTCCAGCGCGGCGAGCGCGATCCGCGGGGTGTCGCGGGTGCCGGGGTAGACGAAGAACCGCGGTTCCCAGACCGGGCAGAACTTCGCGTTGAACTTGTAGAGCGACTCGATCTGGAACCAGCGGGACGCGAACACGAGCAGCCCCCGCCAGGCCCGCAGCACGGGGCCGGCGCCGATCCGCTCGCCGCGCTCGAGTGCCGCGCGGAACATGGCGAAGTTCAGCGAGATGCGTTTGACGCCGAGCGCCGGCGCGGCCTTGATCGCCTCCACGATCAGGAAGTCGTTCAGGCCCGGCTGGGCGCTCCTGTCGCGGCGCATCAGGTCGAGCGACAGCCCGTCGTTGCCCCAGGGCACGAAGTACAGCACCGCGCGAAGGACGCCGTCCTCCTTGGCGGTCACCAGCACGCAGTCCTCGTCGCCGATGGCGCCGATGCGGCCGAGCGCCATGGAGAAGCCGCGCTCGGTCGAGCTGCCCCGCCAGGAGTCCGAGACCTTGATCACCCGGTCGAGTTCCGCGCGCGGGATATCCCGAACCCGGCGGGTCTCCGCGACGTATCCGGCCTTCTCGACCCGGTTGACCATCTGCCTGACGTTGCGCATCGAACGCCCCGACAGGCTGAAGTCGGCCACGCTGACGATCGCCTCGTCACCGAGCTCGAGCGCGGTCAGGTCGCCCTCCCTGCACCACACCTCGGCGCCGAGCTCGCTGCACCCCATGACGGCCGGCCGCCAGGCGTGCCGCGCCGCCACGCCCAGGAACTCGGCGATGGCGCCGGGCCACGCTTCCGGGTCCCCGATCGGGTCGCCGGCCGCGAGCATCACGCCGGACAGGACGCGGTAACAGACGCACGCCTTGCCGGACGGCGACCAGATCACGCTCTTGTCGTTGCGCAGCGCGAAGTAGCCGAGCGAGTCCCTGTCGCCGTGCCTGGCGAGCAGCCCGCGGATCCCCGCCGCGTCGGACTGGCTGAGCCGGGCCCGCGGCTGGGCCGGGCGCAGGAAGAGGTACACGGTGAACACGAGCGTGAACAGGCCGAGCGCGCTGGTCAGCAGGTGGTACAGGTCGCCGCGGCCCTCCGATTCCCACTGCACCGGTCCGTAGACGCCGACAAGCTCGTACACCACGTCCTTGACCCGCTCGGTGAACGAGTAGCTGCCCGCCAGCGGTCCCATGGCGAGGTAGCCGAGGCCGATCGCCAGGTCGGCGGCGACCAGGACTCCCAGGACGCCGAGCGCGTTCCACCTGGTGCGCGGGTCGCCCACCGCGTAGAAGTCCTCGTGGAAGTACAGCAGCACCGCGAGCAGCACGATCGCCACGATCGCGGAGTAGGGGCGCGTGTCGCGAGGGAAGTGGATGAAGTGGATGACGATGTCGAACACGAGCAGCGCGACCACTGCCTGCCACGCCCGCCGCTTGCGCCGCCGCAGGCCGTGCGCGAGCAGCACGAGCATCAGCCCGATGATCACGTCGGCGCTGCGCGTGACGTTGGTCAGCGTGCCCGGCACGAACGCGTTGACGTTGTGCAGTCTCGCGTGCCACGTGGGCTTGAAGATGGCGATGATGTCCGACAAGCCAATGAGCAGGGTGAGCAGTGCGGCGATTGCCGGGATCCAAACCCGGCGCCCACCGCCCTTGTGCGCGGGGCCAGGTTTTACTCCCCGGTCCGGACGATCGGCTGAGTTGCTCTCGGTCATCTCAATTCTCTTGCCAGGCCCCGAACCACGGAGCAGCAGCGTACTCATGGCAGCTTCGCCACCTGCCGCATCCGTGATCTGCTGAAGATTTTCTTACCCGCCTGTACGCGGCAACCTTCACGGACACCGCGGCCGGCTCGCGCCGGCACCGCTCGTCCCGTAGACACCGTACCTCCAACTGCCCGCGACAGACCTAACGACCGGTAAAGATATGCAGTCATTTAGTTAGACGCGCGCGTGACCGTTTTCGTTGAGGTGAATTACGCCATTTTCGGTTACCCGCGGAAAAGGACTTAAACCGCAAATCCCGCGCATGCCGTCCCTCTGCAGAAGGATACGTGCCGTCTCGGCCGCTGGTTCAGCTTCGGCCGAACATCATGCTCATGGCCTCGGCGCGGGTCCGCGCGTCCTTGCGGAAGATGCCCCGGACGGCCGAGGTGACGGTCTTCGCCCCGGGCTTGCGCACCCCCCGCATGGACATGCACAGATGCTCCGCCTCGAGCACCACGATCACGCCCTTCGGCTCGAGGATCCGCATCAGCGCGTCGGCCACCTGGCAGGTCATCCGCTCCTGCACCTGCGGCCGCCTGGCGTACACGTCGACGAGCCTGGCGAGCTTGGACAAGCCGGTGATCTCGCCCTTCTCGTTCGGGATGTAGCCGATGTGCGCCTTGCCGAAGAACGGCACGAGGTGATGCTCGCACATGCTGTACATCTCGATGTCCCGCACGAGCACGATCTCATCGTGCTCGGCGTCGAAGACGGTGGTCAGCACGTCCTCGGGCGCCTGCCGCAGGCCGGCGAACTGCTCGGCGTACATCCGCGCCACGCGGGCGGGGGTGCCGAGCAGCCCGTCCCGCTCCGGGTCCTCCCCCAGCGCGAGCAGGATCTCGCGCACAGCGCGCTCAATCCGCTCCTGGTCAACCGGCGGCATCTCGGGGGTGATGTCGTCGGCCGCCGGCTGTTCGATCATCGGCGCGCGCTCCTCAGCCGTCGCTGTCGCCGGCCGACGTGCCGCCGTCAAGTCCGTAGCCAAGCGCCTGGCCGTTGGCCGTGCCGCCGTCACCGCCGAGCGCTGTGCTCGAGCTCGCCGCGAGCGCGAGTTCCTTCGGCGACAGGACCGGCGGCCGGTCGGACGGCAGCCGCTTGCCGTACCCGGTGTACGTGCCGCGCGCCGGGCGCTTCTGCACCGAGGCGAAGATCTCAAGGACCTCCTTGCGCGCCACCGTCTCCTTGTCGAGCAGCCGCAGCACGAGCGCGTCGAGGACGTCCCGGTACTCCACGAGCACCTCCCACGCCTCGTCGTGCGCCGCCTCGATCAGCCGCTTGATCTCCTCGTCGATCGCCGACGCGATCTCCTCGGAGTAGTCCCGGCTGTGCGACCTGTCCATGCCGAGGAATGGCTCGGCGTCGCCGCTGCCGAACTTCCGCGCGCCGAGCCGCTCGCTCATTCCGTATTCGGTCACCATGCTGCGGGCGATCTGAGTGGCCTTCTCGATGTCGTTGGCGGCGCCGCTCGTCGGCTCGTGGAAGATCAGCTCCTCCGCGGTGCGGCCGCCGAGCAGCATGGCCAGCTGGTCCTGCATCTCGGCGCGGGTGGTGAGGAACTTGTCCTCGGTCGGCAGCGACTGGGTGTAGCCGAGCGCGCGCCCGCGCGGGATGATCGTCACCTTGTGCACCGGGTCGGCGTTCGCCATCGCGTGCCCGACCAGGGCGTGCCCGCCCTCGTGGTAGGCGATCAGCTTCCGCTCCTTCTCGGACAGCAGCACGCTCTTGCGCTCAGGCCCGGCCATGACCCGGTCGATGGCCTCCTCGAGCGAGGCCATCGAGATCTGCTTGCCGTTGGTCCGCGCGGTCAGCAGCGCCGCCTCGTTGATCACGTTCGCCAGGTCCGCGCCGGTGAAGCCGGGGGTCCGCCGGGCGATCACGTCCAGGTCGGTGTCGGGCGCGATGGGCTTGCCGCGCGCATGCACCTTCAGGATGCCCTTGCGCCCGGCCAGGTCGGGCTGTGCCACCACGATCTGCCGGTCGAACCGGCCGGGGCGCAGCAGCGCCGGGTCCAGGATGTCCGGCCGGTTGGTGGCGGCGATCACGATCACGCCGCCCTTGGTGTCGAAGCCGTCGAGCTCGACAAGCATCTGGTTCAGCGTCTGCTCGCGCTCGTCGTGGCCGCCGCCGAGGCCCGCGCCGCGGTGCCGGCCGACCGCGTCGATCTCGTCGACGAACACGATCGCCGGCGCGTTGGCCTTCGCCTGCTCGAACAGGTCACGCACCCGGGAGGCGCCGACGCCGACGAACATCTCCACGAAGTCCGAGCCGGAGATCGAGTAGAACGGCACGCCGGCCTCGCCGGCGACGGCCCTCGCGAGCAGCGTCTTGCCGGTTCCCGGCGGCCCGTAAAGCAGCACGCCCTTGGGGATCTTGGCGCCGATCGCCTGGAACTTCGCCGGATTCTGCAGGAACTCCTTGATCTCCTGCAGTTCCTCGATGGCCTCGTCGACGCCGGCCACGTCAGCGAACGTGGTCTTTGGTGTGTCCTTGGTGATCAGCTTGGCGCGCGACTTGCCGAAATTCATCACGCGCGACCCGCCGCCCTGCATCTGGGTCAGCAGGAAGAAGAAGAACAGCGCGAAGAGGATGTAAGGAATGAACGTCTCAAGCAGGGTGACCAGCGTGCTCGACTTGGGCAGCGCCACGGAGTACCCGCCGGGCAGGGTGCCCTTGTCGTACTGCTGCTGCAGGATCTGCTGAAGCTGCTGGCCCTGGTTGCCGACCCAGTCGGCCTGGTACTCCTGGCCGCTCTTCGTGGTGACCTGGATCGTCTGGTTCTTGTCGGTAAGCACCGCGGAACGGACCTGGCCGCGCTCGATCAGCTGCACGACATACGAGGTGTCCTTCGTGGTGTAAGTGCTGCCGGAGTTCGCCCAGCCAAGCGTGATCGTTATGACCAGCACTGCTAGCAGCACTAGCAGCAGCGGGCCGCGGAAATAGCGCTTCAATTCCATTGCGAGCGACCCCTTGGGGTGGGGCCGTTCCCTCCTGACCAGCCTAGGACAACACTCAAAGGATTTACCTGACGGTACATCAACGCTATCCGGCGCGAGATGTGTTCCCCCCGTACACCTCGGGGGCCAGAGTCCCGATGAACGGGAGGTTCCGGTAACGCTCGGCGTAGTCCAGGCCATACCCCACGACGAACTCATCGGGGACCTCGAACCCCGTGTAGGCGACATCCACATCCATCTGCGCGGACGAGGGCTTGCGGAGCATCGCGCACACCGCCACCGACGCCGGTTCGCGCGACCGCAGGTTGCCGACCAGCCACGACAGCGTGAGCCCGGAGTCGATGATGTCCTCCACGATCAGCACGTGCCTGCGGCTGATGTCGGTGTCGAGGTCCTTCAGGATGCGCACCACGCCGGACGACTTCGTGCCCGAGCCGTACGACGAGACCGCCATCCAGTCCATCTCGACGGGCAGGTGCATGGCGCGGGCGAGGTCCGCCATCACCATGACAGCGCCCTTGAGCACCCCGACGAGCAGCAGGTCACGGCCGGCGTAGTCCGCGTCGATCTGCGCCGCCAGCTCGGCGGTCCGCTCGCTGAGCTGCTCTGACGTAATGAGCACCTCCTTCAGCGAAGCCCCCATGTCCGCAGCGTCCATGTACCACCCCTTTAGTTCTCGAAACACAGCTTGCCGGCCCGGCGCGAGGCCCGGACGCCGCCTGGCAGGTCGATCCAGCGCTGGCCGTGCCAGCCGGTGACCAGCTCCTCAAGGCGGGCCACGTGCCCGGCGGTCAGCGCGCCGGCCGGGCAGCCCGCCGCGAGCGCTGCCGACCGCAGCACGCGGGTGCGCACCGCGCCGGGCAGACCCGCGAGGGAGGATGCTGACAGCGGTGAGTCACCACGCGTACGTTCGGCGGAAATCTTCTCCAGCACCTCCGCGTCGGCGCGCAGCTGACCGGCCGTGCGGGCCAGCGCCTCCGCCACCCCGGGCCCGAGCGCGGCCTCGAGCGCCGGCAGCGCGTCCAGCCGGACCCGGACCCGGGCGAAGCGGCGGTCGGCGTTGTGCGGGTCCTCCCAGGGATCGAGGCCGAGCGCCGCGCAGGCCGCGGCCGTGACCGGCCTGCGCAGCCCGAGCAGCGGCCGGCGGAAGACGCCGCGGCGCGGCGGCATGCCGGCCAGCGACCGCGGGCCCGACCCGCGGGCCAGTCCGAGCAGCACCGTTTCCGCCTGGTCGTCCAGCGTGTGACCGAGCAGGACGGCCGCCGCGCCAAGCTCGGCCGCCACGCTGGAGAGGGCCGCGTACCGCGCGCTGCGCGCCGCCGCTTCCGGGCCGCCCGCGCGCTCGACGGAGACGGAAACCTGCCGAACCGGGTCCAGGCCGAGCCCGGAGAGCACCGACGCGACGGACGCTGCGCGGCCGGCCGAATCCTCCTGCAGGCCGTGGTCCACGGTCACCCCGCCAGCGCGCAGCCCGCCGCGCGGCGCCACGAACGCGAGCGCGGCGGCGAGCGCCAGCGAATCCGCTCCGCCCGAGCAGCCGACGAGGACCAGGTCGCCAGGCGCCAGGTCGGCGACGCACCCGCGGACCGCGTTCCGTACCGCGGCGACAGCCGGGGCCGGGCCGCTCACGTCACCCGACTCTCGCGAGCCAGTCGGCCGGGTGAGCGAGTTCGGCGCGGGTCGGCAGCGTCTCCGGGGACGTCCAGACCCGGTTGAACCCGGGCATGCCGACCTCTTCCACCACGGTGCGGACGAACCGCGAACCCTCCGCGTACTGCTTCATCTTGAGGTCGATGCCGAGGATGCGCCGCAGGATCTGCTCCACCCGGCCCGCCGAGCCGCGCCGGGCGTTGAACCTCTCCCTGATCTCCGCGACCGACGGCACCACCTGCGGGCCGACGGCGTCCATCACGTAGTCGCCGTGCCCCTCGACCAGGGTCATCACCGCGGTCAGCTTGTCGAGCAGCGCGCGCTGCGCCGGGGTCTGCATCGCCTCGACCAGCGATTCGCCGTCGCCGCCGCGCACCGCGCCGGCCACCGCGCCCGCCGCGGCCCGCAGCCGCTCCAGGATCGCGCCCGGGTCGAGGTCCGACGCGAGCAGGAACTCGGTCATCATGCCCTGCACGTACTCACGCAGCCACGGGACCGAGGTGAACTGCACGCGGTGGGTCTCCTCGTGCAGGCACACCCAGCGCCGGAAGTCGTGCGTGTTGACGCCGAGCTCGCGCTCGACCATGACGATGTTCGGCGCGACGAGGGTGAGGCGGCCGACGCTCGGCGAGTCCGCCGCCGTGGCCTCGCCGGCACCGTTGGGCGAGGAGCCGTTCGCGGCGGCAGCGCCCTCGGCCGGCGGCAGGAACAGCTCGTACTGGCCGAGCACCCGCGACGACAGGTAGGCGAGGATAAGGCCAGCCTGCACGCCGGTGACCCGGGACCCGACCGCGCCAAGGACGGAACCCGCTGCGGGCACCGAGTTGCTCCGCTCGGCGAGCTTTTCCGCCAGCGGTTCTAGGACGACGCGGAACCCGCCCACGTTCGCCCGGATCCACCCGGCCCGGTCCACCACCGCGACCGGGCCCGCCGCACTCTGGCTGGTCAGCCCGGTCACCTCACGGACCGGCTGCTGCACCACGGCGGTCAGCCCGCGCAGTTCGGCCACCACGGCACGGGCGTCGGCGAGGCTTACTTGCGGGCCCTGCCTGGCAAACCGGACACCGGTCGAGATCGCAAGGTCCCAGTCGATCATCTGTGCGCTGCTCACACTCCTACCGTACGTGCTGGTTCGACCTGCCGGCAGCGCGGACGGCCATCCGGCTTACCGGCAGCCGCAGTCCGCCAGCCCGGCGGCGGCCGCGTCGATGGCCCCCGCCGCGGTCGGCAGCATCCCCGCGCCCGGCACCTGCGGCGCCATGATCGCGAAGATCAGCAGCGCGCCGCTGCGGTCATACACGAGCCCGGCGAGCGTGGCGACCGTCGCCAGGTTGCCGGTCTTGGCCCGCACCACCCCGCGCGCCGCCCCGCCGATCCCGCCGAACACGCTGCCGCCCGCCGACAGCGTCCCGGTGAACCCGGCGATGGGCAGGCCGGTGATCGCGGCCCGGAGCTGCGCGGAGCCGGTGCTCGCGACCTCGAGCACGCGCACCAGCGTCTCCGGCGCGATGCCGTCTTCGGGCGACAGCCCGCTGCCGTCCACCAGGCTGATCGGCGTGGTCACCCCGAGCCTGCGCAACTCGGTCATGACCGCGTCCGCCGCGCCGCTGAACGTGGCGGGCAGTCCCATGGCGATCGCTAGCTGCCGCGCCATGTTCTCCGCGATCACGTTGTTGCTCTCGGTCAGCATCTGCTCGGCCACCTGGGACAGCGGCGGCGAGCTCACGCTCGCGAGCACGGGCGCCCCGCCCGGCGCGGTCATCTCGGCCGGGGTGCCGCTGACCGTGATGCCGTCCCTCGCCAGCAGGTTCGCGAACGCCGCCGCGGTCAGGCCGGCCGGGTCCGTCGTGCGCGGCGCGTAGTTGACCGGGTCGTCGGAGTCTTCCAGCGCGCCGCCCGGCGTGAGGCGGCCCTGGTCGGCCTCGAGCGACACGATCGGCGTGACGTTCCCCGTGGTGACGTCGCCGTCGGTCCATCCAGGCGCCATGCCCGGCCCGCTGTACAGCGAGGTGTCATAGCCGAGCTGGACGGAGCTGTCCCCCTCGTCCTTGAGCGCCCGCGCCGTGCTCGCCGCCAGCGCGGCCAGCGTGGCGGGCTGCGGGTAATCGGAGGAGGGGTAGGCGTTCACGGCGAGAATGGGGTCGCCGCCGCCGACGAGCACGATGCCGCCTGACACCTTGCGCACGGTGGTGGTGAAGCGAGCGTCCGGGCCGAGCACGGCGAGCGCGGCGACCGCGGTCGCCACCTTGGTGGTGGACGCCGGGGTGGCGAGCGCCGAGGCGTCTTGCGAGTAAAGCACCTGGCCGGTCCGCGCGTCCGCGACCTCCACGCCGAGTCCCGGTCCGGTCTCGCCCGCGGGCAGCGCGGCGCCAAGCAGCGAAGCAAGGCCGGCGGCGGTGGGCAGCGCGGCCTGGTCCGCGGCCGCGGCCGAGCCGCCCGCGCCGCCGTTGCCGGCGGCCGCCGGCGCCAGGACCGTCCCGGCCCGCAGCACCGGGCGCGCGGCCGCGACAGGGATGCGCAGCGCCGCCAGCCTGGGCGGCAGCATGCGAGCCACGGCCACCCCCGCCGCGAGCGTGACCAAGTTCAGCATCGCGAGCGTGACGATGGCCGTGACCCTGGTGCGGCGCACGGACCTACCTTTGGCGGGCACTTTTCGCGGACCTTTCGCGGGCCTTTCGCGGGTTACGGTGTGCCTAGCTTAGGGCGCGCCCGGGGCCGGCGGCGGCGGTGCCGGACCCGACGTCCGGCCGCACTGCCGCGAGCGGCGACAATGGAGTGAATGAGCCGCTATCACGTGGAGAGAAGATGGACGTCGAGGTAGTCATTGAGATCCCCAAGGGGCAGCGGAACAAGTACGAGATCGACCACGAAACCGGCCGGATCCGTCTTGACCGCATGCTGTTCACCTCGACGCGGTACCCGGCCGATTACGGGTTCATCGAGGAAACCCTTGGCGGCGACGGTGACCCGCTTGATGCCCTCGTGCTGCTCGAAGAGCCGACCTTCCCCGGCTGCCTGGTCACCGCGCGGGTCATCGGGATGTTCCAGATGACCGACGAGAACGGGCCGGATGACAAGGTCCTCTGTGTCCCCGCGCATGATCCGCGTTCTGAGCACATTCGTGACATCCACCACGTGCCAGAGTTCGAGCGGCTGGAGATCCAGCACTTCTTCGAGGTCTACAAGGACCTTGAGCCGGGGAAGTCCGTCGAGGGCGCCCACTGGGCCGACCGCGCGGCCGCCGAGGCGGAGGTCGAGCGCTCGCGGAAGCGCTTCATCGAGACCTAGCCGGCGGCCATCCGCTGGGGGTACTCCGCGCGGGCGCGGATCGCGTCCGCGCGGGCGCGGACCGCCTCGTGCGCCGTGCGGAGGCGCTCGCCGCCGAGCCCGGCGAGACCGCCGGAGACCAGGATGGCGGCGCTGGCGGCCGCCGCGGCCCGCTCCCACCGGCCGGCCGCCGCGTGCATCGTCATGGCGCGGGCTGCGGCCGCCGTCCAGTCCGGCGCGGCGAGCTGGAGGTAGCGCGGGGCGGCGGCGAGCCAGCCACGGGCACCAACCGGGACGCGCAGCCGGTCGAACGCGCCGGCGGCGAGTTCGAGGCCCGCGTCGATCTCGGCGAGGCCGTCGGCCGTCGCGCCCGTCTGGAGCAGGCAGCGGCCCAGGTGGAACCGCGCCCGGGCCAGCCCGAGATCGCGCTGGGCCGCGTCCGCCGCGGGCGCGCTGAGGTACATCCTGATGACCTCGTGCAGCAGGCTGACCGCGGCCGCGGTGTCGCCGGCTTCTCCGGCCGCGACCGCGACGCGGGTGAGCACGTCGATCCTCGGCACTTCGTAGGCAGCCGGATCGGCCTTGGCCAGCGCGGCGTAGTGCCCCGCCGACTCCGTGAGCAGGGCGAGGGTCTCCACCGCGGTGCCGCCGTACCGCGCGTGATTGCACAGCGCCGCGGCGAGTTCCGGCTGGTGGCAAGCCGGATCGGGGCCGACCGCGCACAGCTCCCTGCTGATCGACAGGGCGGTTCCCGAGTGCGTCGCCGCCTTGTCGTGGCTGCCCTCGAGCGCGGCGCGGATGGCCTCCCGGAGGTGGAACTCGAACCGGCGCTCGAGCGTGCCCAGCCGCGACGCCTTGCGCTGTGACGTCCTGCGCGGCCCCATATCAAGATCGTCGCATAACAGCCCGTAGCAGGCAATACACGCAGCGAAAAGTACTGGGGCCAAAAATTCAGGAAATGTCGGTCTTTTCCGGTCTAGACCGGGCTACCGGCCGGCCGCGGTCACCCTCGTCGTCGCCGGGCACCGCACCCGCCGGCGAGGACGCCAGGATAAGGAACCCGGCGGCCAGGTCGAAGGTCTCGCCGATGGTGCGGTCGGCCAGCCGGTCCTGGTAGTCCCGGTACCGGCTCAGCTCCCATTCCTGTCCGCGTGGCGGCAGCGTTTCCACCGGCGGGGCGGGCAGCGGCTTCCAGGTCCACTCGGCGATCGCGGCGTCGCCGGTCTCCTCGGCGTTCGGCTTCGGCTGGATGAAGTCGCCATGATCGGCGTAGTAGCCCATCCGGTTCCGCACGAACCTGAGGCCGCCGAACGTGGCCTCGGTCAGCCGCCGCCGCGCCGCGGGCAGCCCGGCCAGCGCCTGCTCGTAAGCGTCCGGGTGGTACCTGACGAGGGTGGCGTCGACGATGGTGACCCACCAGACCGCCTCGCCGATCACCGCGAACGCCTGCGGGCGATCGCAGGCCCTGACCTTGCCGAGCCGTTCGGTGGCATCCCGCATGGCGATGATCGCCCAGCCGAGCGCGCTCTCCTCGGTCCGCTGGCCGACGGCGCCGCCCTGTTCCCAGTTCTCCGTGCCCCACTTCGGCTGGTCCGCGACGCCGCGGTTCCAGTTTTCCCTGTTCCACGCCACCCTGCAGCGTGCAGAACAGAACCTGGCGTGCTCGCGTTTCGGCTCGAAGACCGTGCCGCAGCGCGCGCACTCCCTGCTCTCCGCCATCCGGTCATGTTACGCGTAACACAGGTGGCTATCGAGGCCGCCAGATGGAACATCAGGGGAACATCAGGTAGCCGGCCGTCAACGACCGGACATCAACTGCTCCGCCCCCCATCTCGTCATCGCGTTCGCGGAAAGCGGGCAATTCCGCGCACCTGATCTCCTTACGCGGGAATACCGTGGGTGCCAGGCACGGAGCATGCCAGCCCATGATCCACACTGGTAAGGGCAAGGCACGCAGCGAGGAGGACCGGTGGACAACACCGAAGGAGTGCTGAGACGGGCACCCCTGTTTGACGCACTCGATGAGGAGGACGCTCGCGCGCTCCGGCGCCAGATGGCGGAGGTGAAGCTGTCCCGGGGCGAGCACCTCTTCATGGAAGGGGACGACGGAGACGCGCTGTACGTCGTGATCGACGGCAAGATGAAGCTCACCCGCGCCGCGACGGACGGGCGGGAGAACCTGCTGAGCGTGATCGGGCCCGGCGAGATGTTCGGCGAGCTGTCCCTGTTCGATCCGCGCCCGCGGACCTCCTCGGCGAGCGCGGTGACCGACGCGGTGCTCGCCTCGCTCAAGCACGAGGCGCTGATCCCGTGGCTGCGCGAGCGGCCCGAGGTGTCGATGCACATGCTCCGCGCGCTTGCCCAGCGGCTGCGCCGGGCCAACGACGTGACCGCCGACCTGGTCTTCACCGACGTGCCCGGCCGCGTCGCCAAGAACCTGCTCGACCTGGCCGATCGCTTCGGCCGCCAGGAGCCCGACGGGCTGCACGTCCATCACGACCTCACCCAGGAAGAGCTGGCCCAGCTCGTCGGCGCGTCGCGGGAGACCGTGAACAAGGCGCTCGCTGACTTCACCGCCCGCGGCTGGCTGCAGATCTCCGCCCGTTCCGTGCTGATCCTCGACGCCGAGCGCCTGCGCAAGCGCGCCCGTTAAGACCATAAAGGGGGAAGCAGGTGCACACTGGCCCGGTGATCATCGGTTTTGACGGCACGCCCGCCTCGGCGCAGGCCGTGCGGGAGGCCGGCGCGCTTCTCGCCCCGCGCACCGCGCTCGTTGTGTACGTCTGGGAAGCCGGGCGGACCTTCGAGGAGACCACCCTTCCTGAGCGGGGGGCACTGGAGGAGCCGGGAGGCGTCCTCGATTTCGACAACGCCTTCGCGGCGGAACGAGCGGCCTCCGAAGCGGCGCAGCAGCTCGCGGAGGAAGGCGCGGCGCTCGCCAGGAAGGCCGGGCTGCAAGCCGATGGCCTGGCAGTGCCCCCCGACGCGACGGCGGCGGACACCCTGATCAGGCTGGCCCGTGAGCACGACGCGCAAGCCCTCGTGGTCGGCATGCACGTCCGCCACCGGCTGGCGAAGCTGACGCCCAGCAGGACGCTGGCCGACCTCCTGCACGCGGCACCGTGCCCCGTGCTGGTCTGCGGCGCCCCGAACCCCGAATAATAGCGTGGCCCGCGGCAAGCGTCGACTCGAGTGACTGGTGGGGCCGGCGGGGTGGGCGCCGGGCGGCGACGGGCCAGCGCGCGCTAGCGACTGTTCAGGTAGTCCAGCTGGGCGCGGACCGACCATTCGGCGGCGGCGCGGACGTCCGGGTCGGTGTCCGCGTACACGATCTCCACGACCTCGGCCGGCGTGCGAGCGCCGGCGGCGAGCGCCGCGCGCACCTGGTCGAGTCGCTCCTTGCGGTGCGCGATGTAGTAGTCGAGGACGCCCGCGGGATCATCGAGCACCGGGCCGTGGCCGGGCAGCAGCACGCGCAGGCCAGCGGCGTCGGCCAGCGACCGCAGCTCGTCGAGCGTCCGCAGGTAGTCGCCGAGCGAACCGTCGCCCGCGATGACCGTGGTGCCACGGCCGAGCACCGTGTCGCCGGTCAGCAGCGCGCCGTCGGCCGCGAGCAGCAGGCTCAGCGAGTCGCCCGAATGCCCAGGTGTTCCCACGACCCGCAGCTCGCACCCGGCAGCGGTGATCACGGCGCCAGGCGCGAACCCCTCGCCGCCCAGCCGGAACCGCGCATCGAGCGCCGCCACCGGCGCGCCGCTCAGCTCAGCGAACCGCGCCGCCCCGGCCGAATGATCCGGGTGCCCGTGGGTCAGCACGATCTGCGCCACCCGCCGGTCCCCGGCACTGGCCGCGGAAAGCACCCGCCGCAGGTGGCCCTCGTCGTGCGGACCGGGATCGACGACGACCACGGCCGCCGACCCCGGCTCGGCGACCACCCAGGTGTTGGTGCCGTCGAGCGTCATCGGCGACGGGTTGGGCGCGAGCACGCACTGCGCCCGGGCGGTCCCCGAGCCGTCAATACCGGTCACAGCGGGTACCCCACCTCATCGGGGAGCAGCAGCCAGGCCTCGCCGTCCTCGACCACCAGGCGGGGCTGGACCGGCTCGACGGTCCGCCGCCGCCCGAGGATGTCGGCCAGGCCGGCGCACTGAGCGAAGTCGTTCAGCGTGGCGGCCGTCGGCGGCAGCAGGGAGATCGTCCCAGCTCTGGCGGCGGAAATGGCGTCCGCGGGCCGCAGCCACGCTGTCTCGTCGGCCTCGGCGAGGTGCCCGGTCGCCAGCTGCCCCGCCGGCAGCGCCGCGGCGAAGAACCGCGCGTCGAACCGCCTGGGCTCGGCTTCCGGCGTGATCCAGCGCGCCCACGGAACCAGCAGGTCGGCGCGGAGCACCAGGCCGCGGCCGGACAGCAGCTCCGCGAGCGGCAGCGTGCCGGCGGTCAGGGCCGCCCGGTCGGCCTCCCAGGATTCACCGGACGGCGCGGCGAGCGTGCCATCCGGCAGCCCCGCCAGCAGCACGCCCGACTCCTCGAACGTCTCCCGCACCGCGGCGCAGACCAGGGCGCGGGCCAGGCCGGCCGGACAGCCGAGACGCGCGCCGAAGTCGGCGGCCGATGGCCCGTGCCACCCGACCTCAGCCGAGAAGTCGCCGGCGTCCACCGATCCGCCGGGGAAGACATAGGCGCCGGGCGCGAACTTCATCGCCGCGGGGCGGCGGAGCATCAGCACCTCGACCCCGTCCGGCACCGCGGAACGCAGCACCATCACCGTCGCCGCGTCCCTCGGCTCCGCCGGAACGGTCCGCCCCGCGTCCACGTCCGCCACCCGCTCGGCCACCCGGTCACCGAACCAGTTCAGCTGAATCCTCACGCGACTTCGATGATCAGCTCGACCTCGACCGGGGAGTCGAGCGGGAGCACCGCCATCCCGATCGCGCTGCGCGCGTGCTTGCCGGCGTCGCCGAGCACCTCGATAAGGAACTCGCTGGCGCCGTTGGCGACCTGCGCCTGCCCGGTGAACGACGGCGCGCTCGCGACGAAGCAGGTGATCTTGACGATCCGTGCGATGGCGTCCAGGCCGCCTGCCGCCGCGGCCGCCGCGGCGAGCCCGTTCAGCGCGCAGATCCGCGCCAGCGCCGCCGCCTCCGCCACGCTGACCGACGACCCCACCTTGCCCGTCGCCTGCAGCTTGCCGTCCACCAGGGGCAGCTGGCCGGAGACGTACACGTGCTTTCCGGTGCGGACCGCGGGGACGTACGCCGCCACCGGCGCGGCCACCGGCGGCAGCGTCAGCCCGAGCGCGGCCAGCCGCTGCGAGGCCCGTTCAGGGGCGCTGCCGGTCACGGCTTCTCCCGCTTCATGTAGGCGATGAGCTGCTCGGCGTTCGGGCCCGGCACGACGGTGACGAGCTCCCAGCCCTCGTCACCCCAGTTGTCCAGGATCTGCTTGGTCGCGTGGACAAGCAGCGGCACGGTCACGTACTCCCACTTAGGCATGGGGAAAGGCTAGCGCCCTGTGGCCGGGACCTCCGCGCTAGGCAGGCTTTCACCCTGCCCGGCGCCGTCGCCGGCGGGGAGCTCGGGCGCGTTTTCTGCCACGGGCGCCACCTCGGGCACCGGCGGCATCTCGGCCTGGCCGAGCGCGGGAGTGCTGGTGTGCGCGATCGCCGCCTCGGCCTGTGCCACCTCCGCGTCACCGGTGTCCTCCGGCTCTTCCAGCGCACCAGAGTCAGCCGGGGCACCAGACGATCCCGGCGTCATCTTCTCGAAGAACCTCAGCAGCTCCACCGGGACCGGCATGACGAGCGTGCTGTTCTTCTCGCCCGCGACTTCCACCACGGTCTGCAGCAGCCGCAGCTGCAAGGCGGCCGGGTCGCGGGCCATCACGTTGGCCGCGGCGGCGAGCCGCTTGGACGCCTGGTATTCACCGTCGGCGGTGATGATCCGCGCGCGGCGTTCCCGCTCCGCTTCCGCCTGCCTGGACATGGAGCGCTTCATGCCCTCGGGCAGCGACACGTCCTTGATCTCCACGCGCTCGACCCGGATGCCCCACGGCTCCTCGGTCGGCTCGTCGATGATCCGCCGCAGTTCCCTGTTCACCGTGTCCCGTTCGGCGAGCAGCTGGTCCATCTCGGACTGGCCGATGATCGACCGGAGCGAGGTCTGCGCCTGCTGTGAGATCGCGAACATGTAGTTCTGCACGTTGATAGTGGCCTTGATCGGGTCGACCACCCGGAAGTACACCACCGCGTCCACCCGCACGGAAACGTTGTCCCTGGTGATGCCTTCCTGCGCGGGCACCGCCATCGCGACGATCTGCATGTTGACCTTCTGCATGCGGTCACTGATCGGGTTCATGGCCGTAATGCCGGGCCCGCGTATCTCCGGTAGCACCTTCCCCCAGCGGTAGATGATGCCCTTCTCGTACTGCTGGACGATCCGGATCGACCGTCCGGCGGCGATCAGCCCAGCTATTACGACGATCACGATGATTACGACGATGACGGCTACCATCGGGTTCGCCTCCTTCTCCCATTGCGGGCTTATGTCCAGCCTAGTCCGCGCCGTAGCCGACTGGGAGCAATCGGTTGCCCGCAGAGTCAGCCGGGCCCGTTCTGATTGAATCCGGGCAGCACGTTCCGGTGGTCAAGCGGCGATAGCCTCCCATAGAGGGTTAACGAAAAAGGGGCACTAGGGCATGACCGCGAGGGACACCGACTGGGATGGCGTGCGGCTGCACGTCGTGACGGGCAAGGGGGGCACTGGCAAGACCACCGTCGCCGCCGCGCTCGCGCTCGCCCTGGCGCATCGCGGCCGCAAGGTGCTGCTCGTCGAGGTGGAGGGCCGGCAGGGCATCGCCCGGCTCTTCGACCGCCCGCCGCTGCCGTACGAGGAGCGCAAGATAGCCATCGGCCCCGGCGAGGCGGACGACGGGCGCGACCCCGGCGGCGACGTGTACGCGCTCGCGATCGACCCGGAGGGCGCGCTCTTCGACTACCTGCACATGTTCTACGGCATGCGCACCGCGGGGGTCGCGCTGTCCAGGCTCGGCATGGTGGACTTCGCGACGACGATCGCGCCCGGGCTGTCCGACGTGCTGCTCACCGGCAAGGCGACCGAGGCCGCGCGCCGCCGCGTGAGGGGGAGCGGGGGCGGCGGGTACGTGTACGACGCCGTGGTGCTCGACGCACCGCCCACCGGGCGCATCGGCCGGTTCCTCAACGTCACGACCGAAGTGTCCGGGCTGGCGAAGGTCGGCCCGATCCGCGCGCACGCGGACACCGTCGCGAACGTGATCAAGTCGCCGCAGACCGCCGTGCACTTCGTCTCCACCCTGGAGGAGATGCCGGTGCAGGAGACCCTCGACGGCATAGCGGAACTGCGCGCGATACCGGGCATGCAGGTCGGCGGCGTCGTGATCAACATGGCCCAGCCCGCGGTGCTGACCGCGGAGGAGCTGAAGGCCGCGCCCGACCTGCCGGCGATGTCGGCCGCGCTTGCGGCCGCCGGGCTGCACCGGACGGACGAGCTCGCCGCGGAGCTGGCGGACGAGATCGCCGACCAAGCGCGGCACGTCGAACTCCAGGACACGGAACGGACCGAGCTCGAGGCGGCGGGCCAGCCCGTCTACGAGCTGCCGATGATCCCCGAGGGCATCGACCTGGCCGCCCTGCACCGGCTGGCCGCCGAGCTCCGTGCGCAGGGGGCGGCATGACCAGCCCGAAGCTTGACATGGACCGGCTCATCGACGACCGCCGCACGCGGATCATCGTCTGCTGCGGCTCGGGCGGCGTCGGCAAGACCACCGCGGCGGCCGCGATCGGCCTGCGCGCCGCCGAACGCGGCAGGGAAGTCTGCGTGCTCACCGTCGACCCGGCCCGCCGCCTCGCCCAGTCGATGGGCCTGAACTCGCTCGACAACACGCCGCGCCTGGTAGAGGGCGTGCACGACGAGACCGGGGGCAGCCTGCACGCGATGATGCTCGACATGAAGCGCACCTTCGACGAGATCGTCGAGGCGCACTCCGACCCGGCCCGCGCGGCGCAGATCCTCGCCAACCCGTTCTACCAGTCGCTGTCGTCCAGTTTCGCGGGCACGCAGGAGTACATGGCCATGGAGAAACTCGGCCAGCTGCGGCGCTCCGACGAGTGGGACCTGATCGTGGTGGACACGCCGCCGAGCCGGTCGGCACTCGACTTCCTCGACGCGCCGGATCGCCTCGGCAGGTTCCTCGACGGGCGTCTCATCCGCGTGCTGACCGCGCCGGTCAAGGCTGGCCGCCCGTTCGGCCGGATGCTGAACGCCGGGTTCTCGATGATGACCGGCGCGCTGACCAGGCTGCTCGGCGCCCAGGTGCTGCGCGACGCGCAGACGTTCGTGTCGGCGTTCGACACGATGTTCGGCGGGTTCCGCGAGCGGGCGGACGCCACGTACCGGCTGCTCCAGGCGCCGGGCACGGCGTTCCTCGTGGTCGCCGCGCCCGAGCCGGACGCGCTGCGCGAGGCGTCGTACTTCGTTGAGCGGCTGGACGAAGAGCGGATGCCGCTCGCCGGGCTGATCCTGAACCGCGTGCACGCGGTGGGTAGTCACTGGCTGAGCTCGGCGCGGTCGCTCGCCGCCGCGGAGACGCTCGAGGGAATGATCCAGAACGAAAGCGGGTCTTCCGCCCCGGCCGCCGGTTATTCGGTGACGGCGGCGGCGCTGCGGCTGCACGCCGAGCGGATGAGCCTCGGCGAGCGGGAGCGGCGGGTAGCCGGCGCGTTCACGTCGGCGTACCCCGCCGTTCCCGTCGTGGAAGTACCTGCGCTGCCTGTGGATGTCCACGATCTCGAGGGACTTCGCCAGATCGGCGAATCGCTCGCGGATCGGTGATAGCTGGCTTTGGCTGGCCTCATTGCCAGCCCGGCGTCATTGCCAGATTGCCGTGCTGCCCGGGGCAGAGTCAGCTGGTGGCGACCAGCTCATCGATGCCCTGGCGCTCGTAGCGGTCACGGGCCCGCTCGAGCAGTTCACGCCACGACGTGACGTCGGGCCTGCGGCGGAGAAGCGCGCGCCGCTCGCGTTCGGTCATTCCGCCCCAGACGCCAAACTCGATTCCGTTGTCGAGCGCGTCCGCAAGGCACTCGGTACGGACCGGGCAACCCCGGCAGATGAGCTTGGCCCGGTTCTGGGCTGCACCCTGGACAAACAGTTCGTCAGGGTCTGTTCCCTTGCAGGCGGCGCGTGTGGTCCAGTCGGTGATCCACATGTGCCCAACTCCTCTTGATCGCCGGGCGCGCATGCGCCCGGACGGTCTGCGTTGACGGATTGCTAGCCGTGAGGGTGTGCGGCCACCCGGTCACGGTTATCTCTTCGTGACAATGCAACTTACGGAAGTCGGGGCATAGCTGCCAAGACCCCGGCGAGCCATTTAAGAGATAGTTCTGATGGGCTATATACACGGGAGTGCCTAGTCACGGTTCGGTTGCGAACAGGGTCCTAGTGTTACCAAAGTGGCAGCATGTCGGTACAGGTCTGCCCATGGTGTCGGTAGTACGGTGTCCGCCCGCGTACGCTAAGACCCGTGCAGCTCTTGGACTGGACTGGACGCAAGACAAGCGCGGTCGGGCGCCTGCTTCTGATCTCGGGGCTCGGCGGCGTGCTCGCGGCGGCAATGGTGCTCCCCATCGTGGCGGCGACCGGAATTCTCGTGCGCAACTCCGCGGACAAATTCACGACGCTATCGCTGAACCCGTCCAGCCTGCCGCAGCGGTCTGAGATCTTCGACAGCGAGGGCCACCTGATCACGTCGGTGTTCGGCGTCGACCTCGGCAAAGGGATGACGTACAGCGGGCTCGACAGGCAGCCCGTGGCGTACAGCCAGATCTCGCCGTACATGATCCAGGCGATCGTGGCGATCGAGGACGACAGGTTCTGGACGCGCGGCGCGCTCGACATCAAGGGCACGTTCCGCGCGCTGGTCAACGACCTGGAGCACAAGCCGATCCAGGGTGGCTCGACGATCGAGCAGCAGTACGTGAAGGGCGTGCTCGTGCTGCAGGGGCTCGGCAACCCCGCGGCCGAGCAGGCGGCCATCGCCGACACGCTGAACCGCAAGGTCGACCAGCTGCGGATGGCCGTGCAGGCCGCGCACACGATGTCCAAGCAGGACATCCTGGCCGGGTACCTGAACGACGCGTTCTTCGGCAGCGGGGCCTGGGGCATCGAGGCGGCGGCGGAGACCTACTTCGGCTGCACGGCCGCCAAGCTGACCCTGACCCAGGCCGCCACGCTGGCGGGCATCGTGGAGAACCCGTCCAGGTACGACCCGGCCGTCAACCCGGCCCAGGCGGTGATGCGGCGCGACACCGTGCTCGCCCGGATCGAGCAGACGAACCCGATCGCCCCGGGGACCACAGCGCCGCGGCTGACGGCCGCCGCCATGGCCGCCGCCGAGAAGCAGAAGCTGGGCCTGCACCCGGGCCCCGTGCAGAACGGCTGCTCCGCGAACACCGTGGGCAACGACGCCTTCTTCTGCGACTACGTGATCCACACGATCTTGCTTGACAAGTCGTTCGGGGCAACCACCCAGGACCGCGCCAAGCTGCTCGCCACCGGCGGCCTGAAGATCTACACCACGCTCAGCGAGCAAGACCAGTCCGCGGCCACCAGCGCCGTCAACTGGGTGCTGCCCGCCCACAGCAATACCTACAACCCCGCCGGAAACGCCGACACCGAAGTGCTGATCCAGCCGGGGACCGGCCAGGTCATGGCGATAGCCGAGGACCGGCCCTACGGCACGGGCAAGGGCGAGACCGAGATCGACTATGCCGTGAACAGCAAGTACGGCGGCGCGGACGGCGTGCAGACTGGTTCGTCGGCCAAGCTGTTCACCCTGGTCACCGCGCTCGAGGAGGGCGTGCCTTTCGGCTTCCAGGCGACCGTGCAGAGCCCGGACGAAGTGGCCGGCTTCACTAACTGCGCCGGGCAGCCGGTCGGCGTCGATCCGCAGACCGGCCAGGTCGGCGTCTTCCCCGTGAGTAACGCCGAGGGGCCCGGCCAGGGCGCGTACTCGCTGTACACGGGCACGACCCAGTCGATCAACGTCTTCTACGCCCACCTGGAGCAGAAGGTCGGCCTGTGCAACGTGGTGCACACCGCCGCGAACCTCGGCATGACCCGGGCGGACGGCAACTCGCTGCTGTCCTGGGACGGGAAGAACCAGCCGCCCGCCGACGACCTGCCCGCGTTCACGCTCGGCGTCGTCAACGTGTCTCCGATGTCCATGGCGGCCGCGTACGCGAGCGCGGCCTCCGGCGGCACCTACTGCGCGCCGATCGTGCTGCACAAGGTCCTCGATTCCGCCGGACAGAAGATCCCGGTGCCCTCCGCGAACTGCCACCGGGTGATGTCGAGCGACGTCGCGGCCGCGGTGAACTACATCCTCCAGGGCGTGCTCACCAGCGGCACCGCCGCGTACCCGGGCGGCCTGGCGAACTACCAGGCCGCGGGCAAGACCGGTACCTCCAACGTGGCGAGCGGGAACGGCACGCCCTTCGCCGCGTTCGCGGGATACACCACGGCGCTCGTCGGCTACGTCTCGGTGTTCAACCCGGTCTCGCCGACGCAGGACACGATGACCGGCGAGAGCGCCTGCTACCAGCTGGAAGGCGGCGGGCAGGACTGTCCGGGCGAGATGTTCGGCGCCAACGCCCCCGCGTCGACCTGGCACATGACGTTCGACCACGCCAACCTGTCCGGGTCGTACGACTTCCCGCAGGTCTCCCCCTCCAGCTCGCTGTGGAGCCAGGGCGACGGCCAGGTCGTCAAGCAGCCGCCCAAGAAGGGCAACAACGGCAACGGCGGCAACGGCGGTAACGGCGGTAACGGCGGCGGAGGCAACGGCGGGGGCACTGGCGGTGGAGGCGGTACCGGCGGCACCGGCGGTGGCGGTACCGGCGGCGGCTTCGGCGGAGGCGGCGGCCCGCCTGCCACCCCGTAAGGCCCGTGCCGGCCCGGTGGCCCGGAGGCTGTCTCCCCCATTGCTGATGTCCTGACATCACCGCGGTGGCCGCGACCTGCGGTGATCCCGGGTTACGCGGTGTCCGCGAGCTGGCGGCGGACCTCCGCGGCGACCCGGGCGCCCTCGGCCCGGCCGGCCACCCGCGGGGTCACGGTCTTCATGACCTTGCCCATCGCCGGCATCCCGGTCGCCCCGGTCTCGGCGATGGCCGCCGACACGATGCCGGTCAGTTCGGCGTCGGTGAGCTGTGCGGGCAGGTAATCGGAGAGGACCTCACCCTCGGCCCGTTCGGCCGCCGCCTGGTCGGCGCGCCCGGCCGACTCGAAGGCGTCGGCGGCTTCCCGCCGCTTTTTGGCCTCGCGGGTCAGGACCCTGACGATTTCGTCGTCGGAAAGCTCCCGCGCGGTGTGGCCGGACACCTCCTCGTTCGTGATCGAGGTGAGCGCCATGCGCAGCGTCCGGAGCCGCACCTGGTCCCGTGCGCGCATGGCGGCGTTGAGGTCGGTACGGAGCCGTTCCTTGAGTTCGTTCACGGCTCTATCCTGCCCGAGCCGCACGATCACGGACAGCGCATCGGCGCTCGCGTGGCACCATAGGTTGGGTGCGAGCACGAACACTCATGTCCATCGCGGCCGCCGGCGGCGCCGCGGCAGTTGGCTACGCCACCCTAGTCGAGCGCAACTGGTTCGCCCTGCGGCAGCAGGACGTGCCGGTCCTGCCGGCCGGCGCGGACCCCATCCGGGTGCTGCACATCTCGGACCTGCACCTCACCCCGGGGCGGCACCGGCTGATGGCGTTCGTCAGGTCGCTGGCGGGGCTCGAGCCGGATCTGGTGGTCAATACGGGCGACTCGATCGCCTCGCCCGAGGCCGTCGGACCGGTGCTTGAGTCACTCGGGCCACTGCTCGACCGGCCGGGGGTGTTCGTCTACGGCTCCAACGACCTTTACTCCCCCAAGCCTAAGAACCCCGCGCGTTACCTATGGCGGACCAGCGCGGGCGAGCACGCTGCTGACGAGCCGGACCTGCCCTGGCAGAAGCTGGGCGGTGAGCTGGCCGCGGGGGGCTGGCTGGACCTCAACAACAAGCGCGGCCGGCTCACGGTCAACGGGGTCGACATCGCGTTCGCCGGCGTGCACGACCCGCACAGCGACCGCGACCGCTACGACCTGGTGGCCGGACAGGCGGACCCGGCGGCCGGGCTCCGGGTAGGCCTTGTGCACTCCCCGGAACCCCGGGTGCTCGACCAGTTCACGGCTGACGGCTACGACTTGCTGCTCGCCGGGCACACGCACGGCGGCCAGCTCCGCGTTCCTGGTTACGGCGCCCTGGTCACGAACTGCGGCATCGACCGCGCACGTGTGCGCGGGCTGAGCATGCACCCGCAGATCGCCCGGCCTGACGGCAAGACCGCGTGGCTGTACGTCTCCGCGGGACTCGGCACGTCCCCGTGGGCCCCGGCGAGGTTCGCCTGCCGCCCGGAGGCGACCCTCCTGACCCTGGTCCCGCACCCGACCCCGTGAGTATCGCGGCGCAAGGGAGTCGGGATATCCGCTAGACTAGCGGAGGTTCGCCCGCGGGCAGTCTGCCTGGGGCGCCGGGGTGTAGCGCAGCTTGGCAGCGCGCTTCGTTCGGGACGAAGAGGCCGCCGGTTCAAATCCGGCCACCCCGACCAGCTGAACGGGCATGACAGGTCACGGACCTTGTAGGAACACGCCCAGGGCCCCTAGCCTGGCTCTCAGGGAGTCTAGGAGCCATCGGTACGCTGCTGACTGCCGCTATCGGGGAGAGGGGGGCAAGATGTCTGAGCACGTGGTGAACGACCTCGACAAGCTCAAGGGAATCGGTCCCAAGTACAAAGAGATGCTCAAGAGCATCGGCGTCGACTCGATCAAGGAGCTGCGTCACCGCGACCCAGCGCACTTGAAGCAGATGATCGAAGAACGGCATGGACCGGTTGTGGGCCTGTCCGAGCATGAGACGCAAACCTGGATCGACGAAGCAAAGGCGTACCAGGAGTAGCTCGCCCAGTGCCGCCATGCCCGGACCGCCGGCCGGCGGGAGGTGGCATCGGTAGACGACTGGCGCTCGGGCCTGCGCGAGCTGCTCGCCGCACTTGGCGACACGCTGGCAGCCCACGGCGGCTCGGGTCTGCTGGGGCAGCAGGGATGTGGATGCCGCGTGCCCCGGAGTGCCGAACTCCGCTATTCGCCGTCGCCGAAGTTCCGGCGCAGCGTCTCGCCGTTCGGGGTTCCGCCCAGGGCGGCCGAGATCCTGTCCCACGACCAGTCGGCGGCGCGGGCTTCGCGCACGGCGACCCGGATCGCGTTCTGGGCCACGCGGCGGGCGTCCATCGCGCTCTTCATGAGTTCTTCGATCGTCGTAGTCATGCCTCATATCGTGCCACAAAATGTGGCACATGTCGAGCATTCATCCACAAGGTCAAGAACTGGTAAAGGACGTACTCCGGAGTTAACGATCATGCGTCCCCTTTAGTAGGGAAATGGCGCACGGGGCAGACACCTGAGCGAACCCGCATCCAGAAGGTCCAGAAGGGAGGTAGGCACAGCGGTGGGGCACTCGCTTGGCATCCAGTACGCAGGCGTTTCGGTGATGCTCGGTATAGGATTTCTTACTCTCTGGCTCCTGCTCGCAGGTCACAGCATCAAGGATCTCTCGGCTCGGGCGATGCTCAGCCTGGGCGGCCACCTCCGCACCCGTCCCGATCCGTGGCTCGAGCGAACACTGCGCGCCGCCTTCACCGAGTTCGATCGCGAGCTCGCCCTGATCATGGAGGACCGGCGGGCAGCCGGCGACCGGAACGACCGCCGCTAGGCCTCATCGCCCCGACCACTGAACACCGCGTGTCGTTCAACATATAGCAACCGCTCGGATACTCACAGAGTGTATCTTCCGAAGTACCGCGCACAACATCAGCCACTGTCGCGGTGGGCTACCGCCCGCGACGCGACGAGTCGCCAGGAACGGAAGGACCCGCCCATGAGGCTGACCGTGATCGGGTGCGGGCACCTCGGCGCTACCCATGCCGCGTGCATGGCCGAGATCGGCCATGACGTGCTGGGCGTCGACATCGACCAGGACAAAGTGGGACTGCTCAACACGGGCCGCGCCTGGTTCGCCGAGCCCGGGCTCGACGACATGCTCGCCCGCCAGACGCAAGCCGGGCGGTTGCGCTTCACCACGAGCTTCGCGGAAGCGGCCAGGTTCGGAACCGTCCACTTCCTCGGCGTGGGGACCCCTGGCCTGCCCGGCGACGAAGGGTACGACCTGTCGCAAGTGTTCGGCGCGGCGGCCGCGCTCGCCCCGCACCTGACTGGCCCCGCCCTCGTCATCGGCAAATCCACGGTCCCGCCGGGCACCGCCAGCCGCCTCGCCAGGGAACTCAACAGCACCGCGCCGGCGTCAGGCGCGGTCGAGGTCGCGTGGAACCCGGAGTTCCTCCGCGAGGGGCACGCGGTGGCCGACACGCTCCGCCCCGACCGCATCGTCGCCGGGGTGCCAAGCCTCGCTGCCGAGACGACGACGCGCGAGATCTACCGGCCGCTCACCGAGGCGGGCGTGCCGCTGATCGTCACCGACCCGGTGACCGCGGAACTCGTCAAGGGCGCGGCCAACGCGTTCCTCGCCACCAAGGTGTCGTTCATCAACGCGATGGCCGACATCTGCGCTGCTACCGGCGCGGACGTGGCCACGCTTGCCGATGCCCTTGGCCTGGACTCCCGCATCGGGCGCGCGTTCCTCACCGCGGGTCTCGGCTACGGCGGCGGGTGCCTGCCGAAGGACGTCCGCGGGCTCCGCGCGTTCGCCACCACCACGGGCGCCCGGGGCAGCGGTGCCGCCGCCCTGCTCACGGTGATCGACGAGATCAACTCCGCCCGCCGGCAGCGGGTCGTGGACCTCGCCAGGACCCTGCTTGGCGACCTGGCCGGGAAGCGGATCACGCTGTGGGGCGCCGCGTTCAAGCCCGGCACCGACGACGTGCGCGACTCGCCCGGACTTGACGTCGGCGACCGACTCTCCCGCCTCGGCGCGGACGTGGTGGTATACGACCCGCAGGCCACAGGGAACGCCCTGGTGGAGTTCCCGCACCTCGGCTTCGCCGACACCGCGGTGGCGGCCGCGCGCGAGGCGGACGCCGTGCTCGTGGTCACCGCCTGGCCGGAATTCGCGGCGATCGACCCGGCGGCGGTCACCGCCGCGGTCCGCGACCGCCTGCTCATCGACGCATGCCAGGGCATCGACCCGATGCGGTGGCGGGCCGGGGGCTGGACGGTGGCCGCCCCCTTCCCCACCCAAGACAATCATCCCGAACGTAAGCGGCTTACTCCCGAGACCCCCGCTTCTCACCAGGGCTGAGTCATCATCGTCCACACTCGTCCGTAGTCAATGGCCCATCTACCGCGTTTGCCGGGCGACGCGGCCGGACGGGGCGTTAGCCCGCGGTGATGGACTTCGGGCCGGTGACGCGGCCGCCGAGCAGGCCCGTGCGGAGCGTGGGAGCCGGGATTGGCAGCGGAGCGGCGCTCGCGCCGCTCTTGCCGCGCTTCTTCGGGTCGGCGGCGAGCCGCAGCGCCAGCGCGGGGCACATCTCCACGGCCTGCTGCGCGTCCTTTTCCAGCCAGGGCGGCACCGGGATGGGCATGACGACGGGGAACCCCGTCTTGTCCAGGTGGATGAGCTCTGGCACCAGGTGCGCGCACAAGCCGTGCCCTTCGCAGCGCACCCAGTCGACGATGAGCTGCTTGGCGTCCGCCGTCTCGGGGCCTTCGGGAAGCGGCAGCACGCCGCGGACCGGGCGGCCGCAGGAGGAATGGAAGACGTGCGCCGCGAGGTCCTCGGTAAAGACCTCGAGCGCGGACAGCACGAATCGGGTGGTGCCGTCCGGGTGGGAGCAGGCGCCGCGGCCGTTGACCGAGGCCGCCGAGCGCCTGGCCACGTCGAGCGCCTCGATCCCGCCCGATCCGTCGACGATCGCCGCGAGCGCGCGCGCGATCGACGGGAGTCCGAGCTTGCACGGACCGCACTGCCCGGCCGACTCCCCGGCCAGGTAGTTCGCGATCCGGGAGACTTCGCCGAGCGGGCAGGTGCCGTCGCCGAGCGGCAGCACGATCCCCGACCCGAACGTGCCGCCCGCGGCGGCCAGCCCCTCCCGGCCGACTGGGACCTGGTAAGCGGCTTCGGCGTCCAGCCACATGCCGTGGTATCCGCCGACAAGCACGCCATCGCCGGCGGGCGCCTGGCAGATGTCAAGGACCGCGCCGAGCGGAATGCCCGTGGGACACTCCACGACAGCCGCGTGCTTCGCGGATCCGCTGACGCTGAGCAGCACCGTGCCCGGTTCCTCGGGCACGCCGACCGAGGCGAACCTGGCCGGGCCAAGCAGCGCGAGCACCGACACCTGCGCGAACGTCGACGCGTTGGACAGCAGGGTCGGCAGGTCGTCCACGCCCTGCTCGGCGGCCAGCGTCTTGCGGCCGGGCGGCACCGGCTTCTTGCCGTTGATGCCGCGAACGAGCGCGCCCGACTCACCGGAGATGAAGCGCTCCGGCTGCTGGATGACCCGGACCATCTTCCGCAGCCCGGGCTCGGCCGCGATCGCCGCCTCGATCGACCGGTTGGCCAGTTCGTTACTGGTCACGCCGACGATGATCTCCTCGGCCTCAATGGCCTCGGCGACCAGCGCCGCACCGCTCAGGATCAGGTACGGAGACCTGATCATGAGCATCTTGTCCTTGAAGGAGCCGGGCTCGCCCTCGGTCGCGTTGACCACGACGATGGACGGCTGCCCGGTCTTCTTGGACGCGTCGATGACCGCCTTCAGCTTGCGCGCGAACGGGAAGGCCGCGCCGCCCTGGCCGCGCAGGTCCACCTGGGACGCCGCCGAGATCAGCTCGTCGGCCGACATCCGCGGCAGCGGGCCGAAGACATCGGTGTGCGCCTCGAGGTCAAGCCGCGTCATCCGGTCCAGGCCGGCCGTCATCCGGGCAGCCCCGATCCGCATGATCGTCGGCACGTCGAGTTCTGTCGGCGAACTCGGGTTCATCGAAGGTCGTCACCACCACGGTACGGGTCACGGGCACCCCGGTAGCCGGGCATGCCAGGTCCTGGCTCCCGATACCTGAGGCCGGGATCGGGCTCGGGCGCGCCACCATCCCACGGCGGCAGGCCGTAGTTCCAGTCGACGGAGCTACCGTCACGCCCTGCGCCCCGGCGCGCCGTGCCGCGCGGTCCCTGCCCGCGGCCGGTGCGGCCGTCAGGCTGGTCCGCGGCCCGCCGGCGGCCGCGTGCCGGGGCCCCGTCCCGGCGGCCCGACGGCGCGGCAGCGCCCGGCCAGGTCTCGGCAGCGGCGTGCGGCACCGGCCCGGAGTCGGCGCGCGGCATCGGGCCGCCCGCGGCCCGCGGGATCGGCCCGGTAGCGCCTCGCGACCCACGCCCGGTCCCGGCGCGCGGCGCCGGCCCGGTGTCATGACGCGGCGCGGCGCCACCCCAGGAGCCATTGGCCTCCGCGGGGTTCCCCGCCCGTGGCACAGGTCCCGTATTCGCCCGCGGTAGCGGGCCGGTCGCGGCCCGGGGCATGGGTCGCGTGGCTGGCCGTGGCTGCGGGCCGGTCGCGGCCCGGGGCATGGGACCCGTGGCTGGCCGTGGCTGCGGTCCGGTCGCGGCGCGGGGCATGGGGCCGGTTCCCGGCCCGGTCGCGGGCCCTGAAACACGCGGCATCGGTCCGCTGGCCGCACGCGGCTGCGGACCGGTGTCACGCCGCGGCGCGGTGCCGCGGCCCCGGACACCACCAGCCGGCGCGCGATAGCCCGCCTGCGGCATGGGACCGGAATCCGCCCGCGGTATCGGCCCAGTCGCCGCCCGGGGCATGAGTCCGGAATCCGCCCGCGGCATCGGCCCGGTGGCTGCCCGCGGCAGCGGTCCGGTCGTCGCCTGCGGCATCGGCCCTGTCGTTGCCCGCGGCTGCGGGCCCGTGGCCGCCCGTGGCAGCTGCCCCATCGGCGCCCGTGGCATCGGGCCAGTCGCCGGACGCGGCATGGGCCCGGTCCCGGCGCGCGGCTGCGGTCCGGTGGCCGCCCGTGGCATCGGCCCGCTCGCAGCGCGGGGCATCGGCCCGGCGGTGTCGCTGCGCGGTGCGCCCAGGTAACGCGGCGGTCCCTCGTATCCCGGCTCGTAGAACGGCTGCCGGCCGTCGTTCTCGCCTGGTCCCGGGGGGAGCTCGGCGATGGATGCCCGCCGACCCGTGGTCGCCCGCGCGTTCCAGTCGCCGACCGGCGCGGTCAGCATCGGCTGCGGGCCCGACTGGGCGGCGAGCGCCGTCTGCGAGGCAGCGCGAACCATGTTGAGCTGCGCGAACATGGACGCGGCGCGCATCGGGGCGGAGCCAGATGTGGCCGACTCCGGCACCGGCGGCGCGCTCAGGTTCTCCTTGGGGCGCAGCGAATTGGCCAGGATCCGCACCGCCAGCGCGACGGCGACGAACGCGACGACGAACCCGTAGCTCCAGTCCACGTAGGGCTTGCCAGGCCGGCCGCCGAGCAGGCCGTGCCAGACGCCGAAGACGAACGCGACGTACGACGTGTAGTGGATCGCCCGCCAGCGCCAGGCATTGCCGTTCGCGGTGAACCGCTTCCGCAGGATGCCCGTTACCACGATTAGCAGGATGAGATCGGAGGCGATCGTCCCCAGCCCGATGTAGAAGGTGCGGAACGGTGACAGGAACGGCACGAACGCGTCGAGCACGTGCGAGCGCTGGGCGAGGATCTCGGTGACGATGTGGACGATCAGGAACGTCACGGCCCCGAAGGAGGCAGCGCGGTGCGCCGACTGGACGAAGACCCGGTGCCCTGGGTTGAGGATCATGCGGTCCGTCGCCACCAGGCCGAGCGCGACCGAGGTGCACAGCGCGATCAGCGCGAAGACGCCCGCGTAGTAGAGCATGAAGTGCTGGGTAGCCGCGTCGATGACATGACCGGTGCTGGTCAGCGCCAGGAACGCGAGGATGACGACAGTGCCGCCGACCGCGACGCCGTAGATCTTCGTCGCGTGCTCGGCGACTATCCCGTCAGAGGACGGGCGAGCGCTCTCACGGCCGCGGGGACGGCTGCGAGTCGTTGCCACGGGGTTACCTCCTCGACAGTCGCTACATGCATTCTGCGTAGTGCGTAACTCCGGTGCGCGCCCCACCGCGTCCGTTATCCGCCACTCAGGCGGTCCGACTCTATCAGTCCGGATAAACGTTAGGACACAAAACGATATATATCCAGGATCTTAACTGGATGTGTTCGATTTCTGTGCGCGACCAGCAACGCACTCCGCGCAAGGACCCCCGCGGAGCATCTAGTCCCTTTATACCGCCACCGGCATAGCGATGCCTGTGAAATTGCGAATGAGAATATAACGACCCGGAATCAGACATCGATCACGAAACCGGTCGGGAGAACTCGGCGGCGACCAGTTCGGCGATCTGAGCGGTGTTGAGCGCGGCGCCCTTGCGCAGGTTGTCACCGCAGACGAAGAAGTCGATCGCGCTCGGGTCGTCGAGGGACTCCCGGACCCGGCCAACCCATGTCGGGTCGGTGCCCACCACGTCGGCCGGCGTCGGGAACTCGCCGCGCTCCGGGTCGTCGCAGAGCACGACACCGGGCGCGGCCCCCAGCGCGTCCCACGCGGCCTCCCGGCCGACATGGCGTGAGAAGCGGGCGTGCACCGCGACCGAGTGGGTCGTCACGACCGGAACCCGGACGCAGGTCGCGTTGACCCGCAGCGAGGGCAGGCCCAGGATCTTGCGCGACTCGTTGCGGATCTTGAGCTCCTCCGAGGTCCACCCCTCGTCGCGCAGCGAGCCGGCCCACGGCACCACGTTCAGCGCCAGCGGCGCGGGGAACGGGCCGAGGTCGCCGACGGTGCCGCGCAGGTCGCCGGCCCGCTGGCCGAGCGTCCTGGTGCCGGCGACCTTGTCCATCTGCCCGTAAAGCGTGTCGATGCCGGCCTGCCCCGCGCCCGACGCCGCCTGGTAGGAGGCGACGATGAGCTCTTCGAGGCCGAACGCCCGGTGCAGCGCGCCCACTGCCACGATCAGCGACAGCGTGGTGCAGTTCGGGTTCGCGATGATCCCCTTGGGCCGCCGGGACGTGTCCGAGGGGTTGACCTCCGGCACCACGAGCGGCACGTCGGGGTCCATCCGGAACGCGCCCGAGTTGTCCACGCAGACGGCCCCGCGAGCGGCCGCCACCGGCACCCAGGCTGCCGACACCTCGTCGGGCACGTCGAACATGGCCACGTCAACCCCGTCGAAGGCGTCCTCCGACAGCGCGATGACCTCGGTCTCCGCGCCGCGCACCTTCAGCCGCCGCCCGGCGGACCGCTGCGAGGCGATCAGCCGGATCTCCCCCCAGACGTCCTGCCGGGTGGAGAGCAGGTCGAGCATGACGGTGCCGACCGCGCCGGTCGCGCCGACAACGGCCAGCGTGGGGCGAGGGCTCATCGGCCGGTCCCCCCGTACACCACGGCCTCGACCTCGTCGGCCTCAAGGTCGAACGCCTTGTGCGTCGCCTTCACCGCGGTGTCCACGTCGTTCTGGCTCACCACGACGGAGATGCGGATCTCCGAGGTGGAGATCATCTGGATGTTCACGCCCGCCTCGGCGAGCGCGGCGAAGAACTTGGCGCTGATCCCCGGGTGGGACCGCATGCCCGCGCCGATCAGCGAGACCTTCCCGATCCGGTCGTCGTACAGGACTTCCTGGAAGCCGACCTTCTCCTGGGCCGCGCGCAGCAGTTCGAGCGCGTTCTGCCCGTCAGTGTCCGGCAGCGTGAACGAGATGTCGGTGCGGCCGGTCGCGATCGCGGACACGTTCTGCACGATCATGTCGATGTTGATGCCGGCCGCGGCCACGATGCCGAAAATCCGTGCCGCCTCGCCGACCTTGTCCGGCACGCCGACCACGGTGATCTTCGCCTCGCTCACGTCGTGCGCGACCCCGGAGATTATGGCCTGCTCCATCCCGGCTTCCTCCGACTCCTCCGATGCGTGCCCCATGACCCAGGTGCCTGTCTTGTCGCTGAACGATGACCGGACGTGGATCGGCACCCCGTACCGCCGCGCGTACTCCACGCACCGGGGCACCAGCACCTTCGAACCGCACGCGGCCATCTCGAGCATTTCCTCATAGCTGATCCGCGGCAGCCGGCGCGCGGTCCGCACGATCCGCGGGTCGGCGGTGAACACGCCGTCCACGTCGGTGTAGATCTCGCATACGTCCGCGCGCAGCGCGGCCGCGAGCGCGACCGCCGTGGTGTCCGTGCCGCCGCGGCCGAGCGTGGTGACGTCCTTGGTCGTCTGGGACACTCCCTGGAAGCCGGCCACGATCGGGATCGCGCCCTCGGCGAGCGCGCTGGAGATCCGGCCCGGCGTGACGTCGATGATCCGCGCCCGGCCGTGCACCGCGTCGGTGATCACGCCGGCCTGCGACCCGGTGAACGACCGCGCCTCCATGCCCAGGCTGGCGATCGCCATGGCGAGCAGCGCCATCGAGATCCGCTCGCCGGCGGTCAGCAGCATGTCGAGCTCGCGCAACGGCGGTGCCGGGCTGACCTCGTTAGCCAGGTCGATCAGCTCGTCGGTGGAGTCCCCCATCGCGGACACGGCCACGACCACCTGGTCGCCGACCTTGCGCGTGGCCACGATGCGCCGCGCTACGCGTTTGATGCCCTCGGCGTCGGCTACTGAGGAACCACCGTATTTCTGCACGACAAGGGCCACATGGCCAGAGTGTAGCTGGCACCTGGGGCCAACGCCCAATCTAATTAGTCACACGTCGAGCAGCCGGCGCCCCTCGAAGGCACGGCCGAGCGTCACCTCGTCCGCGTACTCGAGGTCCCCGCCGACCGGCAGCCCGCTCGCGGGCCGGGTCACCCGCAGCCCCAGCGGCTTGACCAGCCTGGCGAGATAGGTCGCGGTGGCCTCGCCCTCGAGGTTCGGGTCGGTCGCCAGGATCAGCTCGGTGACGGTCCCGTCCGCCAGCCTGGCCATCAGCTCGCGGATCCGCAGGTCATCGGGCCCGACTCCGTCGATCGGGCTGATCGCGCCGCCGAGCACGTGGTACCTGCCGCGGAACTCGCGGATCTTCTCCACGGCCGCGACGTCCTTGGGCTCCTCGACGACACAGATCACCGACGGGTCTCGCCGGGTGTCGAGGCAGATCCTGCACTCCTCGGCCTCGGCGACGTTGCCGCAGGTCTTGCAGAACCGGACCCGCTCGGTCACCTCGATCAGCGCCGCCGCCAGCCGCCTGACGTCCTCCGGATCGGCGGCGAGCAGGTGAAAGGCGATGCGCTGCGCGCCCTTCGGCCCGACTCCGGGCAGCCGCCCGAGCTCGTCGATGAGGTGCTGGATGACGCCCTCGTACATGCCCCGCCGTCAGCTTTCGTCTTCGTCTTCGTCGTCTTCTTCGTCGTCGTACTCGTCTTCGTCTTCGTCTTCGTAGTCGTCGTCTTCGTCGTCGTAGTCGACGGCCTGCGGGCCGGCCCCGGGCAGGCCGAGGCCGGACAGATCCAGCCCCGGCACGCCGCCGCTGATCGCGCCGAGCTGCCGCTGCTGGAGGTCCGCCGCGGCGCTCGCGGCGTCCCGTACCGCGGCGAGCACGAGGTCGGCGATGGTCGCCGCGGTCTCCGCCGGATCCGCCGGGTCGATCACGCTTGGGTCGATGGTCAGGTCGAGCAGCTCGCCGGCGCCGCTCACGACCGCCCTGACCGCACCACCGCCCGCTGTTCCGGTCACCTCGCTGTCGGCGAGCGCCTGCTGCGCGCTCGCCAGCTGCGCCTGCATCTGCTGCGCAGCCGCGAAAATCTGCTGCATGTCAAAGCCGCCAGGTTCCATACCGAGAGCCTACTTCCGCGCTCGCTGCTTCTAGTCCTCGTACTCGGCGATGATCTGGGCGCCTAGCTCCCGCTGCACTAGCGCCATCCCGGTCAGTTCGGTCGTCGCGGGCCCGGCCATGTCCTCGTCGTCCGGATCAAACTCCTCGTCTGGTGGTGGGGGAAGATCCGACATTCCGAACGGACCCGTTCCCCCGCCCCCTCGGCCCATGCCACCCGACGGCGGGGCGGGCGCCTGCGGCGGCTCCGCCGGGTACGCCAGGGACGGCCCGTCCGCGGGCGAATCCGCCGGGCCGGCCGGCGTGCTGCCGGGCCGCGCCGCCGGCGCTGGCTGGCCGGCCTCCGGCGCGGGCGCCGGAGGCGGCGGGGGCGGTGGCGAAGCCGGCCCGGGCCCCTGGCGGCGCCGCTCCCCCGGCGGCGGGTCGCCGCCGGCGACCGCCCGGACCACGACGTTCACCCCGAACCGCGCCTGCAGCACCTGCTTGAGCAGGTCCTCGTACCCGCTGCTCTGAAAGCCCTTCACGTCCCCCTGCCGCGGGAACCTGAGGGTGAGCACGCCCTCGTCGAGGGAAACGACGCTAGCGTTGCTGAGCAGCATCCAGGCGACCCGCCGCTTGGCCTTGAGCGCCTCGAGCACGCCG
>Ga0187812_1000041_pt1 | contig 46289 bp, 32 predicted proteins | sample NC_S_2_FD_130582 | JGI IMG/M metagenome (GOLD analysis project Ga0187812, IMG submission 130582) | Wetland sediment microbial communities from Neuse River Estuary, North Carolina, USA - ASW-S_2 | ecosystem: Environmental > Aquatic > Freshwater > Wetlands > Sediment | place: USA: North Carolina...
CCAATCTTATCAAACTGTTTTACAAAATCCCGGGATGATGCCCGGCGACTTTGACACAGCGGAAATGAAAAAAGATGTTGCTCTATACAATGTTTTTTATCCTGTAGTTAAACGTTATATTACATTCACCGAAAAATTAGTGGATACACTAAAAGAAATCGGCGCGGAATCATATAGCGAATCATTATTAGTATATACAATGGCAAAGCTCAAGGGAAAAAATGTAGGCGGTATGAATGCCACATTAGATGAGCTTGGAAAAAGGTTTGCTAAAAAAAGCGGAGGCACGCAAACCCCTCCTTCTACTCCGGCTCAATAAATAATAATTCTTAAAGCCCCCTCACAATCAAAAATGCCCGGTCTTTGTTAAATCAAAGCCGGGTATTTTTATGTACTTTGGTCACAATCTTGTGCTGATAATCAATAAGCTCCGGCATTTTCCGAAAGCTTTAGTCTAAAAATGCCAGCTATAATTGTTTGACAAAAAGCAACTAATGCTGCGAAAACAAGCTGAAAATGCTCCCGCCGCAGCAATTTCCCTTCCACGAAAGCATTAATCCTTCCGGCGAAGCATCACTCCTTATCCGGCAAGCAACTGTCCTTCCCGGGTAAGCATTAATGCTGGCAGCAGAAGCAATATTCCTTTGCTCCGAAGGAAAAGTCCTTCCCCGCTAAGGGAGTAACCCTTACCTCCGAAGGAATATTCCTTGTAATGGAAGGAACATTGCTTCGACGGGAAGGAATGTTCCTTATCCAGGCAGGAAATTTCCTTCCGCTTGAAGGAACTTTCCTGGCAATGGAAGTATTACTCCTTCAAACACAAGGAAAGATGCTTCTCTAACAAGGATCATTGCTTATAAATGAAGGAGCTTTGCTTCTTAATAAAAAAAGAGCCGCATGAGGCGGCTCTTTTCCAATCAGTAATCATACATAGAACTTCTCTGAAGTTTTTTTTGTTCGGAGCGATCAATTCCTGCTATAAACATAAGCCTCCTACCGGAGTAATTCCGTATCATGTGTGCAGCCTCAGTGAAACACTGTGATTCCTCTGTACAACTCTGTGTCACCTTCCTCCCTATCCATAAAATATTCATCCGAAAATAACGGAGCAATATTAAAGAATCGTTTTACAAAATTTTTCTTTTTGGTCACCCTTGCAAAGTTATTTAACTTAAAGACATTCCCCTGCGATAAAAAGTATTTGGCTTTATTCTAATGAAAAAGGATAGCAGCAAACAGCTTTACTATGATTTCAAACTTATTTGCTCTATCTTTGCAGTCAAAATTTCAACCTTCGATATATATTTTGTTATTCTCAGTTAGATCATTTCTTCGCCACTTCGTTGAGAACAAAAAAGCTTTATCAGAGTATAAAATTAATTTCAGATTACAGTTAAAAATTTCTACAAAGGCATTAGTATATGGACAATAATAGTTTTGATGAGCTGGGGTTATCGGATGAAAGCCTTCATTCGATAAAAATGAAAGGCTTTGAAGAGCCAACGGAAATACAGCGCAAAATGATCCCGCTGATTTTAGAGAATAAAATGGATTTAATAGGACAGGCTCAAACCGGCACCGGGAAAACCGCCGCCTTCGCTCTGCCTTTAATAGACCAGATACAAACAAGAGCCGGTCATCTTCAAGCGGTTATACTTGTCCCTACGCGCGAGCTAGCGGTTCAAGTTGCGGATGAATTCAATTCGCTGAAAGGTCATAAGAATATTCACATCGCGCCGATATACGGCGGACAATCTTATGAAACTCAATTCAGAATACTTAAAAAAGGCGTGGATATTATAGTCGGCACGCCTGGACGCGTTATTGATCATCTTAACCGGAAAAGTCTTTTGTTCAATAAAGTCTCATTCGTAATTCTTGATGAAGCGGATGAAATGCTGAATATGGGATTCATCGACGACATCGAGGAAATATTAAGCAAGACAAACCCGGATAGAAGAACTCTTTTATTCTCCGCTACCATGCCGGACAGAATCCTTAAGCTTGCAAGGAAATATATGGGCAAGCATGAAATAATTAAGGCGGATAAAGCAGGGCAAACTATCGACCTGACAGATCAAATTTATTTTGAAGTGCGGGAACCGGACAAGTTTGATTCTCTCTGCAGGATTATAGATACAACGATTGAATTTTACGGATTAATTTTCTGCAGAACAAAAAATGACGTTGATACAATTACGCGTAAGCTTATTAATAGAGGTTATGATGCCGAAGGCTTACACGGAGATATTTCACAAATGCAGAGGGAAAAAGTTCTAAGCAGGTTCAAGATGAAGAAAATTAATGTTCTTGTCGCTACAGATGTGGCTGCACGAGGGCTTGATATTTATGACTTAACCCATGTAATTAATTATTCACTGCCGCAGGACCCGGAGTCTTATCTTCACAGGATAGGAAGAACCGGCAGAGCGGGCAAAGAAGGCAAGGCGATTACATTTGTAAATTCGGAGGAGCACCGCAAGCTTACTTTTATAAAAAATATTACTAAAACCGAAATACGCAAAGAAAGAATTCCGCACGTTAAAGATGTCATAAAATTCAAGAAGGATAGAATCCTCGCTGAAATAAACAGCATCATCGAATCTGGGCTGTCGCGAACCCATATTTCATTGGCGGAGGAACTTCTAAATCATCAAACCCCGGAAGAAGTAGTTGCGTCGTTAATAAGTTATGCTTTTAAAGATACTCTTGAAGAAGACAGCTACGCGCAAATTCACGATCTATTTGAATCACCGGGCAAGTCAAAAGGAAAATTTGATAATAAAAGAAATAGGGGCAAACACAGAGAAGTAAAAGGTTATTCACGAATGTTTATTGCGATGGGGAAAAAAGATAACCTTGGTCCGAAACAATTATTAAACTTGCTTAAGAAAAAGGCTGACGTTGATCCGGATAAAGTTGATGGGATACAAATAATGGATTCTTATTCTTTCTTTAATGTTCCCTCAAAAGAAAGCGACACAATTTTATCACGCTTAAATTCTAAAGACAGAAAGCAGCGCACTCTTGTAGAGATAGCAAAGCCTTCAAAGAAAGGATGATAAACTCAATTTGTCTTTTTACTCCAGCTATCCTTTAACGTTACGGTTCTATTGAATACAAGCTTTTCTTTTGTGGAATATTTTGTATCAACACAGAAATACCCGTTGCGTTCAAACTGGAAACGGTCTCCAGGCATGGAGCTTTTTAATGATGGTTCCAAATAAGCCTTCGGTATAATTTCGAGCGAATTGGGATTAATGAATTCAAGAAAATCTTTTTCTTTATCAGAGTCCGGCGCTTCGACAGTGAAAAGTCTATCATACAATCTAACTTCGGCTTCTATCGCGTGAGCCGCAGAAACCCAGTGAATTGTTCCCTTCACTTTTTTATTGCTTGTACCGGTCCCGCTTTTAGTTTCCGGATCATACGTGCAATGAAGTTCAATAATACCGCCTTTTTCATCCTTAATTACTTCTTCGCATTTAATTATATAAGCATAGCGCAGCCTTACTTCTCCGCCGGGAATTAATCTATGATAACCTTTAGGAGGAATTTCCATAAAATCATTCTGCTCAATATAAATTTCGCGGGAGAAAGGAACCTTGCGCGTACCTTTAGAAGAATCCTCCGGGTTATTAACAGCGTCAAGCTCTTCAACAACATCCGGATAATTTGTAATTACAACCTTAAGCGGATGAAGAACAGCCATAACACGGTTTGCGTGTTTATTTAGATCCTCGCGGATAGAATATTCCAGCAAAGCAATGTCGGTCATTGCATCGCGTTTTGCTACGCCAACTATTTCAGCAAAATTTCTTATTGCCTCGGGAGTATAGCCTCTTCTTCTGTACGCGGAGACAGTCGGCATGCGCGGATCATCCCAGCCGTCGACATATTTTTCCTGAACAAGGAGCAAAAGTTTTCGTTTGCTCATAACGGTGTAGTTTAAATTCAGCCTGGCAAATTCAATCTGCTGAGGATGATAAATTTCAAGCTCATCAAGGAACCAATCATATAAAGGTCTGTGGTTTTCAAATTCCAAAGTACAAATTGAGTGGGTTATCTTTTCGATTGAATCTTCCAATCCATGAGCCCAGTCATAAGTAGGATAAATCGACCATTTATTTCCCTGCCTATGGTGTTCGGCATGAACTATTCGGTACATAATTGGGTCACGTAAATTTAAGTTAGGAGAAGTCATATCTATTTTAGCGCGTAATACTTTCTCTCCGTTTTTAAATTCCCCGTTTTTCATTTTATCAAACAGCGCAAGATTTTCATCAATGGTTCTATTCCGGAAGGGACTTTCTTTCCCCGGTTCGGTTAAGGTTCCTCTGTACTCTCTAATTTCATCCGCGCTTAGATCATCAACGTAAGCTTTGTCTTTTTTGATAAGCTCCAAAGCCCACAAATGCATCTGATCAAAATAATCGGAAGCATAAAGAATTCTATCTTCAAAATCTCCGCCGAGCCATTTAACATCTTCAATAATTGAATTAACATATTCCTGTTCTTCTTTGCTGGGATTTGTATCGTCAAACCGAAGATTAAATTTGCCGTTGTAATCTTTTGCGATACCGTAATTCAGACAAATAGATTTAGCGTGCCCAATATGAAGATAACCGTTTGGTTCGGGGGGAAATCTTGTGTGAACTCTTCCCTGCCATTTGTTTGTCTTAAAATCTTCATCTATTATTTCACGGATAAAATTCTTCGGTTTATTTACCGGTTCTTCCGTATTCTTTTTTTCTTCCATAATATTTCAACTGTTCGTGTTAGATATAAAATAATTGAGAGCAAAATTACAGAATTCTATTTAGAGGCTCAAATTTAAGTGCGGATTTACTTGAATATAAAATGAATTAAGCATAGATTTACGCCACAAAATTCGGAAAATATTTAAGCCGAAGTGGCGGAATTGGTAGACGCGCTGGACTCAAAATCCAGTCTGGCTCACACCAGGTGCCGGTTCGAGTCCGGCCTTCGGTACTTAAAGCTCAACCCTATAGGTTGGGCTTTTTTATTTACTCTTCTTTAAAGCCTTATCTGAAATATCCGTACGGTAATAAATATTTTCAAAAGAAATTTTAGATAGCGCTTTATATGCTTTTTCTTTGGCGAGTTCTAAATTATTTTCGGCAACAAAAGATGTTACGCCGAGAACTCTGCCTCCGTTTGTTAAAATATTTTCTCCATCTGACTTTGTACCCGCATGAAAAATTATTGCTTCGGCTGAAGCTTCAGATAAACCGGAAATTTTATATCCTGTTTTATATTCATCCGGGTATCCTTTTGAAGCCGCTACAACGCAAACAGAAGCGCCGCCATTATATTTAACCGATTGCTTATCTATCTTACCCGAAGCCGCCGAGAACAAAAGTTTTAAAAAGTCTCCTTCAAGTAAAGGTAAAACAGCTTGGGTTTCCGGGTCACCAAAGCGGCAATTAAATTCCACAACTTTTGGTTCTCCATTATCAATCATTAAACCGCAGTAAAGACATCCTGCAAACTTTCGTCCTTCTTGTCTCAATGCAGAAAGTGTGGGAGAGATAACTAGTCTTTTTATTCTTTCTAAAATATCATGCGTAATCAAAGGTGCCGGAGAATAAGCTCCCATTCCTCCGGTATTTTTACCGGTATCATCATTCCCTATCCTTTTATGATCCTGCGCTGCTGGCAAACATACAAATTCATTGCCGTCTGTTATAGCAAAAATTGATGCTTCTTCTCCTTTCAAGAATTCTTCAATTACTATTTTTTCTCCAGCTTTCCCAAAAATCTTCTTTACGAATAAATCTTTTATCGCAGTGCCGGCTTCTTGAAAATCATTGCAAATAATAACGCCTTTGCCGGCGGCAAGCCCGTCAGCTTTAATTACACATGGATAATTGCAGCCGGATAAATATTCGACTGCTTCATTATATAATGAAGAATCAAATTCTTTGTAAGAGGCGGTAGGGATATTATATTTTGCCATTAACCATTTAGAAAATGATTTATGCGCCTCAATTTCGGCAGCATTTTTTTCAGGTCCGAAAACGCAAACATTATTTTTGATTAGGAAATCTGCCAGACCATCAACCAAGGGATTCTCTGGACCGATAACCACAAGATCAATGTTTTTATCTTTGCACACGGACAAGATAAAATCTTTGTCGTCTGCTTTACCGGAAATATTTTCGCCAACGCTTTGGGTACCCGGATTTCCCGGAAGTATGAATAATTTATTTAAAGCCGGGCTTTCATTTATTTTGTATGCTAAAGCATGTTCTCTTCCGCCGGAGCCGATCAATAAAACATTCATATTACTTCTTCCTTTACAACAAACTGGAATTGTTTTATCAGCTGCTCTGTTAAAAAGTCTCTCCGGTGCTTCAAGATAAATTCTTCATCAGGTACCGGCAAATTATTTTTTGAATAGAGTTCATAAATCTTAAGGATGCAATTCTTAATTTCATCAACATCATCCGGTTGAGTTATAAACGAAGCTTTATATTCAAGCGCAGCAGCTTTTAACGCTCCTTCCGGAAGTGAAGCCAGCACCGGCTTCCTGGTTCCGAAATATTCATACAGCTTTCCGCTGGAAATTGTATCCGCATTTCTTCCGTTGCCCACCATCATCCATAAAACATCGCTTGACATTAGCTTTACCAAAGATTCTTTATGATCAAGATAGCCATATTCTTTAACCGAATCCTGCAGCTCAAGTTTTCTAACTAATTTTTTATTCTCGTTCCTCAAATAGCCGATAAAATGCAGTTCAATATTAGCTGTAACATCGGGTCTTTCAATGGAAAGTTTTTTAAAAGCGTTAAGAAAATATTTGGGTGTGATAAATTCATAGAATATTCCCGAATACGTTAGGCGCATTTTTGTATTTGGTTTTTGTTCGCTTCTAAGATTTTCAAAATCAGCAGGATCATATCCGTGCGGGATAATATAAATATCCTCAAACGTTAGGAATTGATACCTGTTAATAATTTTTTCTTTCATTTTCCTATTAGTGGAAATAACCATATCAGCAGCCTTTAGCGCCTTGTATTCCATTTTTTTGTGGAGATAACTATGAAACGGAGTCGGATAGAAACCGAACTGATTGCCGTACCAAAGGTCGCGGTAATCTATAATCAAAGGGATATTAAATTTCTTTTTTAATTCCACAGCCATATTTATGGAAGAAAACGGCGGCGCACTGACAAATATCAAATCAAATTTTTCTTCCGTTAATATTTTGCTTGCTTCTATTATTGCTTTATTAGCCCAGCCTTTTTTATTATCAGGTATAAAAAAAGTATTGCTTATTCTGCTTAGAGTTTTTCTTATTATTTCCGCAGGGATTTTCACCGTTCCCATTTTGGAAATCATAGAGTTTACGTCTCTTCCGTTAACTCTGATGATTCTGATATTTGCATGCTTCGCTTCATCAAGTAATGATGAGTCATGTGCATAATACCCGGCAGATGAAGTAGTAAGAACTGTAGGTTCCCAATTATTGCTCTTCATATATTTAACAAATTTAAGCGTTCTTTGTACACCGCTTAAACCCATTGGCGGAAAATAATATGATATCACTAATACTTTAAACATAGTAGTTTTCTAAAAATGCGTAATTTAAGAATGCCCCGGAAAATTTATTAGTCACTTTGCAAAAATCACTTTCTAAGAATGATAATTCGGAGCTTCTTTGGTAATAATTACATCATGAGGATGAGATTCTCGTAATCCTGCCAAAGTTATCCTTATAAATTTAGTTTTAGTTTTAAGCTGATGAATATTTTTTACACCACAATAACCCATTGCAGCTCTTAAGCCGCCTAACAATTGATAAACTGTATTAGCTAATGGACCTTTGAAAGGAACTCTACCTTCTACGCCTTCCGGTACCAATTTGGCAATATCATCTTCTGTATCTTGAAAATATCTGTCCTTGCTGCCTCTCTTCATAGCGGAAAGAGAACCCATGCCGCGGTAAGATTTAAAACTTCTTCCTTCATAAAGAATCGTCTCGCCGGGACTTTCCTCTACTCCGGCAAACAAACCACCGATCATAACAGAATCTGCTCCGGCGGCAATTGCTTTAGCGACATCTCCTGTCTGCTTGATTCCACCATCGGCAATCAATGGAATCCCCCAGCTTTTTACAGCTCTGTATACATCAGAAATGGCAGTTATCTGGGGAACGCCTATACCGGCAACAATACGTGTCGTGCATATTGATCCCGGGCCAATTCCTACTTTAACTGCGTCTACACCGCAATCCAAAAGATCAAGTGCCGCTTCATAAGTTCCTATATTACCGGCAATAATTTGTTCATATCTGAATTTTTTTCTTGCTTCTTTTATTGTTTTAAGAACACCGGTTGAGTGCCCGTGCGCAGTATCTATAACTATTACATCTACTCCGGCTTTTGAGAGCGCGCTTATTCTTTCCATCGTATCAAAAGTAATCCCAACGGCAGCGCCTACGCGAAGTCTCCCATGTTCATCCTTGCAAGCAAAAGGATGCTTTTTCTTTTTCTGGATATCTTTGAAAGTAATTAATCCTTTTAGAACATATTTATTATCAACTACAGGTAACTTTTCTATTTTATGTTTTTGTAATATCTTTTCAGCTTTTTCAAGGTCGGTATGTATGGGCGCAGTAATTAGATTTTCCTTGGTCATTAAATCTTTTACTTTTTGATTTTTATTAGGTTCAAATCTTAAATCCCTATTAGTTAAAATACCGACTAACTTGCCTGAAACATCAACAACAGGAATGCCTGAAATACTATATTTTTTCATAAGCGTTAAAGCATCTCCGATAGTTTGTTCCGGCGAAAGAGTGACCGGATTTAAAATCATCCCGCTTTCAGAACGCTTTACCATGTCAACTTCTATGCATTGCTCTTCTATCGTCATATTTTTATGAAGTACCCCGATGCCGCCTTCTCGTGCCAATGCAATCGCCATAGCAGATTCAGTAACCGTATCCATAGCCGCTGAAACGACCGGGATATTCAATTTTATTTGCGGAGTTAATAAAGTCGATGTGTCAACTTCTCTTGGTAATACGTTAGACTTACCGGGCTCAAGCAGGACATCATCAAAAGTTAAACCTTCTCTAATATTCATATTTTCTTTCATAATTATCAGGTTGTATTATTAAAATTTTTATTCGAACGCGGCAAAGCCTGTTATATCTTCACCGATAATTAGAGTATGCATTTCATGAGTGCCTTCATAAGTTTTAACAGCTTCTAAATTCGCCGCATGCCTCATGATTGGATACTCGTCAATAATTCCGTTTGCTCCAAATATCTCACGGGATATATGGGCAATTTCTAAAGCCTTTTCACAATTGTTCCGCTTAGCCATTGAAACCTGGGTATGTTTTAATGTACCGTTATCCTTCAGTTTTCCTAACTGATAATTTAATAGCTGGGCTTTTGTTATTTCAGTTAGGATATAAACTAATTTTGACTGAGTTATTTGGTAAGCGGCAATTGGTTTGCTAAACTGGATTCTGCTTTTCGCATATTTTAAAGCAGAATCATAACATGCCATCATTGCGCCTACTACGCCCCAAGCAATTCCATAACGCGCTTGGTTTAAACACATTAAAGCATTTTTTAAACCTGTAGTTTTATGTAATATATTTTTTTCAGGAATCAAAACATTGTCAAAAATTAATTCTGATGTTACAGATGCGCGCAACGAAAGTTTATTTTTCATTTCAGAGGCAGTAAAACCTTTCGTACCCTTCTCTACTAAAAAACCTTTTACTATTCCATCTAATTTAGCCCAGACAACGGCTACGTCTGAAATAGTGCCGTTTGTAATCCACATTTTAGCGCCGTTCAGCAAATATCCGTTTGAAACTTTTTCGGCTTTAGTAATCATGCCTCCGGGATTAGAGCCATAATCCGGCTCCGTCAGTCCGAAGCATCCTACTTTTTCACCTTTAGAAAGTTTTGGAAGCCAATAATCTTTTTGCTCCTCGCTTCCAAATGTAAAGATGGGATACATTACTAAAGAACTTTGCACTGATACAAAACTTCTGATGCCGCTGTCGCCCCTTTCCAATTCTTGCATTATCAATCCATAAGAAATATTATTTAGCTCAGCACAATTATATTTTTGCGGGAATGTACTGCCGAATAACCCGAGATCGCCCATTGCAGAGATTAAATGCATTGGAAAAGACGCTTCACGGTTATGTCTTTCTATAATTGGGATAACTTCGGAGGAAACAAATTCCCGTACGGTATTGCGGATCATTAACTCATCTTGAGTATATAATGAATCAATACCGAAATAATCTACTCCGTTATAATTCTCCATAAAATCTCTTTAATAATTTGATATTCAAATTTAAAGTATAGCATTAAGACAAGCAATAATTTTGATCCATCGAATTGGTTAAAATAAGTTAATGTGTCCTAATAAATATTTAGATTTTTTCTTTAATATATTTTAATATTAGAATTGATATGTTATCTTTGTAACCGTAATAAATAGAATTAAGTGACGGAAATTAATTAAAACTTTTTTTTGACGGCAGGGGGAGACATTATCAATTATATTTTTTCAGCATGGAGAGGTGGGTGAGTGGCTGAAACCAACGGTTTGCTAAACCGTCGTAGGGTGTAAAGCTCTACCCCGGGTTCGAATCCCGGCCTCTCCGCTCTTATTTCTGTAAAATGTTTTATAATAGACATCCCTTCCCTATCATTTCAAAGCAAATAATCATTTCCATTTTTTTTATGAGTATTACAAAAACAATATTCTATAGATATCTTTTATTATTTTAGTTAATATATTATTAAAAAATATTGTCAAATAAATTAAAAATATTATTAGTTAAGAATATTAAGTTAAGCCAACAAGATTATTATTAGAACAATTAAATATTTCTGAGAACACATTCCTAATGTTAAACAGACTTACAAACCAAGTAAAAATATTTGGTAACAGCACTTTTTCATCATTAAAGATCCGTAATTATCGCCTTTATTTTATCGGGCAGAGTATTTCGCTTCCAGGCACCTGGATGCAAACAATAGGTCAAGCATGGCTTGTGCTAAAATTAACTGACTCGGGAACGGCGCTTGGTCTGGTCACTGCGCTACAAACTTTGCCTGTGCTTTTTTTCGGACCTTTAGGCGGCGTTATGGGTGACCGGTTTTCAAAACGGAAATTACTATACATTACTCAATCTGGAGCCGGTGTCCAAGCACTCATATTGGCAATCTTAATTTCTACAAATACCATACAGCTATGGATGGTTTATATTCTAGCTACAATCGGCGGACTTTTTAACGCTGTTGATAACCCGACTCGAAGAACTTTTGTTGTCGAAATGGTAGGCAACAAACAATTAGGTAATGCGGTTACACTGTTTTCAACTGCCTTCAATTTAAGCCGTATTATTGGACCTGCGATTGCCGGAGCTATAATAGCAAGTGCTGGACTTGCTGCTTGTTTTTATCTTAACGCTGTTTCGTTTATTGCAGTTTTAGTATGTCTTTATTTAATCAATCCTCAAGAACTTCACGTTACAGAGCAAATTAAAAAGTCAAAGGGGCAGCTTCGTGAAGGGTTCAAGTATGTATGGAACACTCCATTCCTACGTAACTTATTAATTATGATGGCGATTATAGGAACGCTGACGTATGAGTTTCAGGTTAACTTGCCTTTATTAGCCAAATATACCTTCTTCAGTAACGCGACAGGTTTTGCTTTGTTAAATTCTGCCATGGGTATCGGCGCAGTACTCGGGGGATTGGCTGCTGCAAGCCGTAAAAAGATATTACCTAAGAGCATGATTAAAACTATTTTTGCTTTCGGATCTGCCATAATATTAGTTGCAATATCTCCCAGTTTGCATATAGCAATTTTGGCGATGATAGTTGTCGGCTTTTTTTCAATTAGATTTACTTCAATTGGTGAAACTTTACTTCAATTAGAAAGTGCGCCTTCCATGCGCAGCAGAGTAATTTCATTATGGTCAGTAGCATTCTTAGGCTCAACACCTATAGGCGGACCAATAATAGGCTGGATAGGCGAACACGCAAATCCAAGATGGGGTTTAACTGTAAGTGCATTAGCCGCTATTATTGCAGCGGTTTATGGAGTATTTACTCTAAGAAACTCCCAAGTTCATTTTTATAAAAATGATATGGAAAATCCGATTGTTGTTGAAAAAGAAGGAGGCAAATTATAATCAAAGAATAAAACAAGAATTAGATAAATATTCTTTCTCTTAAGCTTGTTTAATAGTTGATCTCAAAGTTAGAATAATTCTTTTATATTTCTTCGCCCTGTTTTACAATTGATGTCAAATATTTATTAAAAATATTTGACTTGGAAATAAAGCCGCAATACTTTCCATTATCTGTAACAACCAAATTCCAAACATCATTGGCTTCAAATTTTTCTAGAGCGGTATTTATATCCGCGTTTATATCGATTGAGTGAAAATTCCTATCCATAATTTCATAAGCTAAAATAATATCGTAAACATCAGAGTTAAGCATTACTTCTCTAATATTATCAAGGGTAATTATTCCGACTATGTTTTTTTCATCATCAAGAACTGGGAATAAGTTTCGCCGCGAATGTGTTATATCGTTTACAATTTCTCTCAAAGACATACTTGGACTAACAATAAGGAAATCATTTTCAAGTATATCCCTAACGCTTATTTGCCTGATGTAGTATTTTTCTTTTTCAGATCTAAATCTTATACCGCGTTCAACAAGAGGCGTAGTATAAATTGAATGAGGATGATAATGCCTTGATATAAAATATGAAAGAGCCGTAACAATCATTAATGGAACAACTAAAATATACCCGCCAGTAACTTCAGCTATTAAAAATATTCCGGTCAAGGGCGCATGCAAAATGCCGGCAAGTACCCCAGCCATTCCAACTACAATAAAGTTTGCATAATTAAGGTCAGCTATTTTTAGATAGCTCATTAATTGCGCAAGAAAAAAACCTGTAATTGCTCCGGTAAATAATGCAGGTGCAATTATACCTCCATTGCCGCCGGAGCTAAGTGTAAATGTAGTGGCAAAAACTTTTGTAACTATTATTAAAGCTGCTACAATGATCAGCAGAAGATTTTTATCAAAGAAATTTAATAAGAAGTTGTAAGGAATTAGCTTTTCAAAATGACCAGCCAGCAAATTCATAACGCTGATATAACCTTCACCATAAAGAGACGGAAATAAGAAAATTAGCAAGCAAAGAAAAGTACCGCCTAAGACAGCCTTTTTATATTGGCTTTTTATCTTTTCTAAATATTCTTCAATATAAAATGTGGCTTTAATATTATATAAAGATATTACGCCGCAAAGAATTCCAAGAGCAATATAAAATGGAATCGCATTTAAGCTCCATCCTTCAGTTACAAGAAAAAATAGCTGTCCGCTATATAAAAATTTAGAGACAACTGCGGCTGAAGCAGAGGCAATTAGCAGAGGAATAAAAGCGGGAATTGAAAACTCAGGCAATAAAACTTCAATCGCAAAAATTACACCTCCAACAGGGCTGTTAAATATTGCGGAAATACCGGCAGCAGACCCGCAAGCTAATAACAGAGTTCTTGTTTTATAGTCAAACTTTAATTCCTTCGCTATGTTAGAGCCTACTGCCGCTCCGGTAATAACAATAGGCGCCTCCAAGCCAGCCGAGCCGCCTAATCCAACTGAAATACCGCTAGTAATAAAGTGCGATATCATATCAACCTTCGGAATATTAGACGCTTTCCTCATTATTACATAAATAACGTTAGAGATACCTTTACTAATTTTTCCGTTAAAGAATACATTAACAACTAATACTGTTAGTATAATACCAAAAAGTGGAGTAAATGGGAGTAAGAACCCGATGCCCCAATGGTTAAAATAAATTTTAGGATATACTTCGAGGAAGTGAACAATATTTTTTAATAATGCGGATGCTAATCCGGATATTACTCCCACTACAAGGCTTGCCAAAATTATAAATGTTCTTAACTCAACTTTGGCATATACAAAAGATATAAATTTTCTAATGAAGATTCTTAGATTGACTTTGAGAAATTTTAATTTGTACGACATTTGTGAATTGGTTTTATTTTACTTTTTACAAATATATAGAAAGTAAAATTATTAATATGAAATCAAAATCAATTTCTATTGTTTAGCTTATTTTTGGTGAGATTAAAGCTTACACTTAAAAAATAATTTTTAGAATATTATAAAAAGTTTTTCCCTTTTAAATACTTCACCAAAAGGAAACGCAATCTATATTTTTCTATAAAAATAATTTATCTTCATTCTAAGCAGCTTCTTCAGCGGCAATTTCAGTAAGCGCTTTATGCAACGCAGCGGCGCACTTCCTGCCTTCTGTAATTGCCCAAACAATAAGTGACTGTCCGCGGCGCATATCTCCGCATGAAAATACTTTGCCTAATGAAGTTGAATGAGCATTGTCGTCGTCTCCAAAAACAGCTTTTACATTTCCCCGCTGATCAAGCTCAAGCCCTTCTTCTTTTAATTGATCTATCATTCCATGATGAACAGGGTGCAAAAATCCAGCGGCGATTAGAACTAAATCAGCAGGCAATTCAAATTCGGTTCCAGGAATGTCTACAAATTTTCCGTCTTCAAATTTTACTTCGGTACATAATAATGATTTTACTTCTCCATTCCCGTTGCCCACAAATTGTTTTGTGTTTATGCTAAACTTTCTTTCAGCGCCTTCTTCATGGCTCGAAGAAGTCCGCAGCATTAAAGGCCAATGAGGCCAAGGAGTGCTTTGGGCTCTTTCTTTTGGCGGCATGGGGAGCACTTCTAACTGGGTGACTGATTTCGCTCCCTGCCTATTTGAAGTACCAACACAATCAGAACCGGTATCTCCGCCGCCAATAATAATTACATCTTTTCCGGTTGCAACAATTTGATTTTCTATATCATCGCCGGCATTCACTTTATTTTGCTGTGGAAGAAATTCCATTGCGAAATAAATTCCTTTTAACTCCCTTCCCGGAATTGCTATGTCCCTTGGCTTTTCAGAGCCTCCTGCTAATACAACGGCATCAAAATTTTGGACTAATTCTTTGGCTGAAATATCAACACCAACATGTACCTTTGTTTTAAACTCGACACCTTCAGCAGCCATTTGATCTAAGCGCCGATCAATTATCCATTTTTCTAATTTGAAATCAGGAATACCATATCTCAATAATCCGCCTAACCTATCATTCTTTTCAAACACCGTTACGGAATGCCCTGCTCTTGCCAATTGCTGCGCGGCTGCTAGTCCGGAAGGACCCGAACCAACTACGGCTACAGTTTTCCCGGTTAATTCTTTTGGCGGAAGCGGTCGAACCCAGCCTTCTTTAAATCCTTTATCAATAATACTTCGCTCGATTGATTTTATTGTAACGGGTAATTCATTTATGCCGAGTGTACATGCTGATTCGCAGGGCGCCGGGCAAAGTCTGCTTGTAAACTCCGGGAAATTATTTGTAGAATGAAGATTCTCGAGTGCTTCTTTCCAATGCCCATTATAAATTAAATCATTCCACTCTGGAATATAATTTTGAACCGGGCAGCCTGTATCGCCGTGGCAAAAAGGGATTCCGCAATCCATGCACCGAGCAGCTTGCGTTTTAGCCATGTCGTCTTTAAATGAATGTTCAAACTCTTTATAATGTTTTATACGCTCAGCGACAGAATCCTTTTTGGGTATTTCTCGTTTAAATTCTTTGAAACCAGTCGGCTTACCCATTTACTACCTCCTTAAATTCTTGTACTTCGGATGATGATATTTTTTCTTCTTCTTTCAATTTCGCAATTGCCTTTTTATATTCTTCAGGAATTACTTTCCAAAAATTTTCTACTTCGTCATCCCAATTATTTATTATATGCTCAGCCCTCTTAGAGCCAGTGTACTCAAAATGCCTTCTGACTAAATTATAAACTTCATCTATGTCTTCGTCATTTACAAGATACTCCATTTCAACGAGCGAATGATTAATATATTTGTTGAAATCATGCTTAGGATCCCAAACGTAAGCAACGCCGCCTGACATCCCCGCAGCAAAGTTCCTTCCGGTTTTCCCAAGAATTATTACGGTTCCGCCGGTCATATATTCGCAGCCATGATCACCGACTCCTTCTATAACAGCTTTTGCGCCAGAGTTACGCACAGCAAATCTTTCACCGGCAACTCCATTAATAAAAATTTCACCGCTTGTGGCGCCGTAAAGGCATGTGTTGCCGATTATAATATTTTCAGATGCATCGAATGTCGCGGCTGCGGGAGTTTTCACTATTAATCTTCCTCCGGATAATCCCTTGCCTGTATAGTCATTTGATTCTCCGGTAAGGTGAAGTTCAATACCTGATGAAAGAAATGTTCCGAAACTTTGTCCGGCAGTTCCTGTCATAAATATTTTAATAGTTCCATCCGGTAATCCCGCATTACCGTAACGTTTTGCAATTTCGCCGGAAAGCATTGTACCGACAGTTCTATTTATATTTCTAACAGGCATTTCGATTTTTACCGGGATGCCATTTTCGAGAGCCGGCTGAGCTTGTTTAATTAATTCATAATCTATCTGTTCATCAAGAGCATGGTTTTGATCGCGCGTTCTGTACAGATCAGTATTATACAAAGGTGTTGGCTTGAAGAGTGGCTTACTCATATCAATTCCACGCGCTTTCCAATGGTTATTCAATCTCTTAGGAATTATCTTATCGGTCTGCCCAATCATATCGTTGAAATTTCTAAATCCTAATTGAGACATCAACTCACGGACTTCTTCAGCAATGTAAAACATGAAGTTTACAACATACTCAGGTTTGCCGGTAAATTTTTTCCTTAATTCAGGATCCTGTGTAGCGACGCCGACCGGACATGTATTAAGATGACATTTCCTCATCATAATGCAGCCTTGAGTAACTAAAGGCGCCGTGGCAAATCCAAATTCTTCAGCGCCAAGCAAAGCAGCTATTACAACATCTCTGCCTGTTTTCATTTGACCATCGACCGCGACATAAACACGGTCTCTTAGTCCATTTAAAACTAATGTTTGATGAGTTTCACTTAAACCCAATTCCCACGGAGAACCCGCATATTGAATTGAAGTAATTGGGCTCGCTCCCGTGCCTCCGTCATGCCCGCTGATTAAAATATGATCCGCATGAGCTTTCGCGACTCCAGCAGCGATAGTTCCAACACCGACTTCAGAAACAAGCTTAACACTTACGCGAGCTTTCGGATTAATATTTTTCAGATCAAAAATTAATTGCTTCAAATCTTCGATTGAATAAATATCGTGATGCGGCGGCGGACTTATCAGAGTAACTCCAGGCGTACTATGCCGTACCTTAGCAATTATTTTATCAACTTTGAATCCTGGAAGCTGACCTCCCTCGCCCGGCTTTGCGCCTTGCGCCATTTTTATTTGAAGCTCATCGGCGTTAACCAAATAATGTGCTGTAACGCCAAATCTTCCCGACGCAACTTGTTTTATTGCAGAGCGCATACTGTCACCGTTGGGAAGCTGAATATATCTTTCTTCCGATTCTCCGCCTTCTCCAGTATTGGACTTTCCGCCAATGCGGTTCATTGCTACCGCGAGAGAAGTATGAGCTTCCCATGAAATAGAACCGTAGCTCATCGCGCCGGTCGCAAATCGTTTTACAATTTCAGATGCCGGCTCAACTTCTTCAAGAGGAACTTGTTCACCGCTTGAGTCAAGGTTGAACAAACTTCTAAGCGTTACTCTTTCTTTGCTTTGATCATTTATTAGCTGGGTATATTCTTTAAAAGTTTTGTAATCTCCGTTTCTCGTACTTAATTGAAGCTTTGAAATTGTTAATGGATTCCACAAATGTTTTTCACCGTCTCTTCGATAGCTATACAATCCACCTGCTTCAAGATTATTTAAACCAATAAAAGGATTAAATGAGTTTTGGTGCCTTGCGACAGTCTCTTCCTCAAGCATTTCCAGGCTTAATCCTTCTATGCGCGTTGCGGTTCCGGTGAAATAATTATTCACGATTTCTGTATCAAGCCCAACTGCCTCAAATATTTGCGCGCCGCAATATGATTGCAATGTGCTTATTCCCATCTTGCTGAAAATTTTGAATAAGCCTTTGCTAACAGCTTTTACAAAATTTTTCTTTGCTGTTTTATAATCGACTTGAAGAAAATTATTCTTACAAAGATCAGCCAAAGTTTCATAAGCCAGATACGGATTAACAGCGTTTGCTCCGTAGCCGCACAACAATGCAAAGTGAGATACTTCCCTCGGCTCGCCGCTTTCAATTATTAATCCGGTTTTGGTTCTTAAACCAGCTCTAATTAAGAATTGATGTACGCCCGAAACAGCAAGTAAGCTCGGAATTGCTGCGTGCTTATCATCTACTCCTTTATCGGATAATATAATTAACGAGACACCGGACTTTACCGCTTCAACTGACTCATTGCATATTTGATCAAGCCTTTCACGCATGTCGTGACGAACATTCGGGTCAAATAAAAGTGAAATAGTTACCGCCTTATAATGTCCTCTTGTAATATGCCGAATCTTTTCCAATTGTGAATTTGAAAGCAGCGGGTGCTCAAGCTCTAAACGGTGAGCATGTCTTGGTGTCTCATCAAGAAGATTCTGCTCCGGTCCGATATATGTTGTTAGTTCCATTACAAGTTCTTCCCTGATAGAATCGATAGGAGGATTTGTGACTTGCGCAAACATCTGTTTAAAATATCTAAATAATATTTGCGGACGATCCGACAAGACTGCTAAAGCCGCGTCTGTTCCCATAGAACCGATAGCTTCTTCACCTTTTGCCGCCATCGGCGTAATAACATTACTTACATCTTCTTTTGTATATCCAAAGATTCTCTGTCTGCTGACCAATGTTTCAGGGTTGGCATTTGAGATTTGGTTTGGCGTTGGAAGATGGTTCATCTTCAGCATATTTTCTGTAATCCATTGACGGTATGGTTTGCGGGTAACTATTTCTCTTTTTACTTCTTCATCATCAAGAATCTTTCCCTGCTTAAGATCAAGCAAGAACATTCTTCCCGGTTGGAGTTTTCCTTTAGATAAAACATTTTCCGGATCAATATCTAAAGTTCCCGCTTCGGATGTTAAGATGACTAAATTGTCTTTCGTAACAGTGTATCTGGCAGGGCGCAATCCGTTTCTATCGAGAGTTGCTCCGATTACATTTCCGTCAGTAAACACAACAGCCGCAGGTCCATCCCATGGTTCCATCATAGTGGCGTGGAATTCGTAGAATGCTTTTCTGTCCGGGTCCATTAAATCATTTTTTGACCAGGCTTCGGGTATCATCATCATCATCGCGTGTGGAAGGCTCCGACCGCTCATAACTAAAAGTTCAAGTACAGTATCAAAAGTTGCGGAGTCGCTCTGTCCATCCATAATTATCGGGAGCATTCTTTTTAAATCTCTGCCGTAGTATGGCGATTCCATAACCGCTTCACGAGCCTTCATCCAATTCTTGTTACCTTGAAGCGTATTTATTTCTCCATTATGCGCAATCATCCTGAACGGATGAGCAAGATCCCAAGTAGGAAAAGTATTTGTAGAAAACCGCATGTGGATCATCGCCATTGCAGATTTCATATCTTCCGACAAAAGATCTTTGTAGAAAGCCGTCATCTGAGGTGCTAGAAGCATTCCTTTATAAATTAATACTTTGCTTGAAAATGACGGCACATAATATTTACTTCTGTCGCATTTTAATTCTGTTCTAATTCTATGATCAATTATTCTTCTTATCAAATAAAGTTTTCGCTCAAACTCATCCTGAGATTTTATTTGCTTATCCGCTCCGACAAAGCATTGACGGATAAAAGGCTGCGTGATTCTTGCGCCCTCACCCGGAACATTAGGATCAACCGGAACATCTCTCCATCCAAGAAATATCTGATCTTCATCGATCACAATTTTTTCTACAATATTCTCTACTGATTTTCGCAGGATTGGATTCTGCGGGAGGAACATTACTCCAACGCCATATCTTCCTTCCTTTGGAAGAGTAATATTTTTTTCGGAGGCAACACGCCTCATGAATTCGTCTGGCATCTGGATCAATATTCCCGCCCCGTCACCGGTAAACGGATCAGCACCAACAGCGCCCCGATGTTCGAGATTATTTAATACTTCAATTCCTTTATCAATAATATGACGAGATTTTTTGCCCCTAACATCAGCGACGAATCCCATACCGCATGCGTCATGTTCATAGCGGGGTTCATACATGCCTTGTTTTGCAGGCGTAAATGAATTCAAGTTTAGACCGGTTTTATCATTCATATTTGTCTCGTTGTTCATCTAAAAAATCTCCTCGTAAGGATAATTAAATAATCTAATTATTTTTCTAACTCGTTAAATCATAGTTATATCATTGAGAAAAGGTAATTTGTTTCTTACTTCCTCAATTTCACGTTTGTTTATTTCGCAAAGAAAAATCTTTTCCTCATCTGTTGACGAAACAATTTCTTTGCCCATCGGGTTTACTGCCATACTGCTGCCGGGATAAAAAAGCTTTGGATCATTGCCAACTCTGTTAACACCAATAACGAAGCATTGGTTCTCAATTGCTCTTGCCTTAAGTAGTATTTTCCAATGCTCTATTCTTGTATCAGGCCAGTTTGCAGCAACTATTATTAATTCTGTTTTTGATTTCCCATAGAATCTATACAATTCAGGAAATCTTAAATCATAACAAATCGATAATCCAGCCTTCCAGCCGTTAATATCAGTTATAATCGGAAGTTCACCTTTTGTATAATGCTTATCTTCCGAGGAATAACTAAAAGGATGAATCTTTCTATATTTATTAACGAACATTCCTTGCGAATTAATATGCACAAGAGTATTAAAATAAATACTGTTGGCTTCTTCGATTACACCGTACATTATATCGGAATTATATTTCCGTGCAATTTCTGAAAAATATTTATATGTATTCCCTTCAAGCGGCTCGGCATATTTTTCCGCACGCATAGTAAAGCCGGTTAGAGTCATCTCCGGGAAAACTACAAGATCAATCTTACTGTTTCTCTGATCTTGCAAAAGCGAATATAATTTTATTTTATTCTCTTCCTTATTTTCCCAAACCGGGTTATATTGAACAAATCCAATCTTCATTACGCCTAATATTTTTATGCTGTTAGTTTAGCTTTAGCAGTTTGAAACTTAAAAAGCTTATAATTTATACTGTCATTTAAAGCCTGAAAACTTGCTTCGATAATATCTTCAGAAACGCCGACAGTGCTCCATGTTTCCGTGCCGTCACCGGATTCAATTATAACCCTTACCTTAGCGGCGGTTCCTTCTTTTTCATTAAGCACACGCACCTTATAATCGACAAGCTTTATCAATGCAATATCGGGATAAAATCTTAGCAAAGCTTTTCTGAGCGCGTTATCAAGCGCATTAACAGGCCCGTCACCATCGGAAGCAGTGTGTTCTATTTCTCCGTCTACTTTTATTTTCAAGACAGCTTCTGCTTTTGACATTCCTTGATTATCATAAAAAACATTTACTTTAGAATCAAGAACATCAAAGAATGGCGTAAACTCGTTTAGCTCAGAGCGCAGCAGTAGTTCGAATGATGCTTCCGCGCCGTCAAACTGAAATCCGTTGTACTCAAGATCTTTAATATAACTAACCAGCTTCTTGCTCAATTCTTTTTTATCCGAAAGATCAATCCCAAGTTCTTTGGCTTTATAATGAATGTTACTTTGACCCGATAAATCGGATACTAAAACACGCTGACTGTTGCCGACAACTTTGGGCTCAATATGTTCATACATCTTGCTGTCTTTTAGCACTGCGCTTACATGTATTCCGCCCTTATGAGCGAATGCGGATTTGCCGACGAATGCCATTCTTGAGTTTGGCGCTAAGTTCATTAACTCGTAAACATAATTTGAAAGAGAAGTTAAATGTTCCAGATTAATTTTCTGCTTGGTTTCATTCTTTAGCTTAATAATAAGATTCGGTATAATGCTGCAAAGATTTGCATTGCCGCATCTTTCTCCGACTCCGTTGATCGTGCCTTGAACGTGCACGGCACCGGCTTCAATTGCGGCTAATGAATTTGCTACTGCCACCTCAGAATCATTATGAGTGTGAATTCCTATCGGTGTTTTTATGTGGTTTTTAACAGAAGAAACTATATTATAAACATCTGTAGTTAATGTACCTCCGTTGGTATCACATAGAACGATTACGTCGGCTCCCGCAGCTTCTGCGGACTTTATCATTTTAACCGCAAATTCATTATCCTCTTTGTAGCCGTCAAAAAAATGTTCCGCATCATAAACAACTTTCTTATCGTGTTTTTTTAGAAATTCAACAGACTTAAAAATTAATTCCGCATTCTCATCTTCGGTTATACCCAAACCTTTTTGTGAATGTAGCTTCCATGTTTTACCAAAAATTGAAACGACATCGGTTTCAGCTTTAATCAATGCTAGTAAATTTAAATCTGTGTCAATTCCTTTAAGCGAACGTGCAGTAGAGCCGAAAGCGCATATCTTTGCGTTTTGAAAATGCTGGTTCCTAACTTTTTGAAAAAAATCTTCATCCCGCGGATTACTGCCAGGCCAGCCTCCTTCAATAATATCAATTCCAAATTCATCCAGATGCTGTGCTATTAATAATTTATCTTGAACTGAAAGATTAATTCCTTCACCTTGAGTTCCGTCTCTTAGAGTCGTATCGAAGATTTCTATTTGATGGTTCATAGCCGTTCCAATTATTTATAATCTTAAAATAATTAATTACGCCAGCATACCTGACTGTCTTGCATATTTGAATATATCCCCTGCTTCAATTATAGGAAGAATATCACCAAGCGGTCGAAGCTTGAATGACTCACCGGTTGATTTATCCTTTAAAGTATTTGAAGCAACATCTATTTCCAGTTCATCCCCGGTTTTAATTTTGTCATTTAGCTTAATTGGGGTTTCGTACGGAAGCAAGAAGCCGCCATCGACTGAATTTCTAAAAAAAATCCTGGCGTAAGATTCCGCGATGATCGCCTTTACTCCGGCTACTTGAAGAGCGAAAGGAGCATGTTCTCTTGAAGAGCCGCATCCGAAATTTGCACCGCCAATAACAATATTAAATTCAGAGACATGACTTTCTCCTTGAATAAATTGTACACTGCCCCCGGGCAAACCCGCCTGAGTAACCGGTACGCCTGAAAAAGCAAAATGTCCGTACTTCTTTATTTCTTCCGGATCGGTTAAACTATATACTAAATGTTCAGCAGGAATAATCTGGTCCGTATCAATATTATTTCCAAGTACAAATGCTTTTCCTTTAATTATTTTTTCCATTAAATTTTTACTCCGTTATATTCAAATAATCTTTTTTAAAAAATCGACTTACTACAAGAAATCTCTTGGATCTGTAATCACTCCGGTAATTGCCGAAGCAGCCACTGTCAATGGCGAAGCCAAATAAACCGCGGATTTTTTGCTTCCCATTCTTCCTGGAAAATTTCTATTAGTAGTAGACACAATTGTTTCACCATCAACTGCTCTTCCGATTGTATCCATTGGTCCTCCAAGGCATGCCGCGCACGAAGACTGAGCAATAGTGCATCCTGCATTCTCAAAAATCTGTCTCAATGAAATTCCGCTTATGGTTTCTTCATCAAGCTGTTGAGCAACTAGCGTGCTAGCGGGAACCACAAAAGTCGGTATTTTAACTTTTTGACCAAGAAGCATTTTTGCCGCCGAGACGAAGTCGCTTAGTTTCCCTCCGGTACATGAGCCTATGTAAGATTTAGTAAGCTTTGTTCCTTGAACATTTCTTACGGAATCATAATTGTCAGGGCTGTGCGGCTTAGCTACGGATGGTTCAAGTGTGCTTGCATCAACAACATATTTTGATTTATATCTTGCATCAGAATCGCTTTGATAAATTTCATAAGATTTGTTTGTTCGTTGTTTAACATAAGCTTCCGTTACAGCATCAGCCGCTATAATTCCGTTCATTGCACCCGCTTCAATAGCCATGTTTGTAAGCGTCATTCTTTCATCCATCGATAATGAAAAAACAGCTTCTCCGTCAAATTCCAGTGCGCAGTAAGTTCCGCCGTCAGTTGTAATTTCTCCAAGTACTTTTAAAATCAAATCTTTCGCTGTTAAATACGGAGGAAGTTTTCCTTCAAAAGTAAATTTTATAGATTGTGGAATCTTCTCCCAAATTTTTCCTGTGCCGAGAATAAACGCTGCATCGGTATTTCCGACTCCGGTTGAAAACATTCCGAATGCGCCCGAAGTGCATGTATGCGAATCGGTACCGAATAAAACTGTTCCGGGAATATTATATCCTTCTTCTGCAAGCGCAATGTGACAAACACCTTTATACCTGTTTGTTCCAACATCATAATAGTTTGCTATGCTGAATTCATTGGCAAACTCACGAAGAAGTTCCACGTTACGGTTTGCCTGCGGATTTTTTGTAAAGATATAGTGGTCAGGGAATATTACAAGTTTATCTTTATCCCAGATTTTTGCATCCTTACCGAATTCACGTTTCCAAATTCCGATTGTAGGAGGTCCGCAAACATCATGAGTCATCAATACATCTACATCAAGCCAAACATTTTCGCCCGGTTCGACTCTTTTTCTTCCTGATGCTTTAGCTAATATTTTTTCCGTTATTGTCATTGACATAATTTATTTCCTTAAACTGCTTGTGATAAATCTGATAATGAATGATCAAGTAACTTTTCTTCTTTAATCATCTTTAAATATATTTGATGTTGATTTAAAGCCTGTATATACGCCTTAGCGCTGGCTTCAATTACATCTGTTGAAATTCCTCTGCCGGTAAATGAATGCTCTTTTTCGCGAAGCCGTACAATCACTTCGCCCATAGCCTGCCTGCCTGAAGTAACCGAGCGAACGTTATATGATTCCAACTGGGGTTTTAGTCCAAGCGCTCTTTCAATCGCGTTGAAACATGCATCAACAGCGCCGTCGCCCGTAGCTGATTCCTGAAGAACATTTTCTTTTGACTTAATTTTTACTGTTGCTGTCGGGATAGAATTAGTTCCCATATTTACATGAAGATATTCCAGTTCAAAGTATTCATCTTTTTTATCTACGACTTGATCTCCCATCATGATTCTTAAGTCATCATCAAAAACTTCTTTTTTCTTGTCAGCCAGCGCTACGAATTGATCATAAACTTTATGCAGTTCGGTTTCACTAATTGTATAGCCTAATTCTATTAAACGCGACTTCAATCCGTGTCTGCCTGAGTGTCTTCCTAAAACAATTTTGGTTTTATTTACGCCGACGCTTTCAGGAGTCATTATTTCGTAAGTCTGTCTATTCTTTAACATACCGTCTTGATGTATCCCCGATTCATGTGCGAAAGCATTTTCTCCAACAAGAGCTTTGTTAGGCTGAACTATTATTCCCGTAAACGAAGAAACCATTTTACTTGTATTATATATTTCTTCCGTCTTGATCTTAGTAAAATACTTCACAAGATCCTTTCTTACTTTTAATGCCATAACAATTTCTTCAAGTGAAGCGTTCCCTGCACGCTCGCCTATTCCGTTGATAGTACATTCAACTTGACGTGCGCCGTTTTCAATTCCGCTTAAGGAATTTGCCACTGCCAAACCAAGGTCGTCGTGACAATGGACGCTTATGATTGCTTTCTCAATATTTTTAACTCTTTTTATCAGCTCCGCAATTTTAGCTCCAAACTCCGATGGAAATGTATAGCCTGTCGTATCTGGAATATTCACAGTCGTTGCACCCGCTTCAATGGCTGCTTCAATCACTTCGGAAAGATATCCGAGATCGGTTCTTCCCGCATCTTCAGCAGAAAACTCAACATCATTAGTAAAAGTTTTTGCATAGGCAACTGCATCGTAAGACATTTTAATAATTGTTTTTCTTTTTTCCTTAAGTGTTTTGCCGTAACGGTCATCGCCAAATTTTCCAAGTATATGAATATCCGATGTGCTTGAGAAAGTATGTATCCTATATTTTTTTGCTTCGCGTAGAGCGTCATAAGCTGATTTAACATCAATTTCTTTGGCACGCGCTAGTCCGGCGACAACAACATCAAGTTCGCCCGCAATCCTCTGCACGGCTTCAAACTGAGCAGGTGAGGAAACCGGGAAACCCGCTTCAATAACGTCTACATTTAGCTTTACCAGCTGTCTTGCAATTTCCAATTTTTCAAAAACATTTAATGAAGCTCCCGGCGACTGTTCGCCGTCTCTTAATGTTGTATCAAAAACAATTACTCTATTACTCATTTTCTGCCTCGATTATTAAATCCATTTTGAAATTCCTAAAGTGTAAATACTCCTAAAGATTGCTCGTCATAAATCTGGTTAAAATTTTCAATAACGGCTTCTGTCATCTGCGCCGTTGAGACGAGTATCGTATCAGGTGAATAAATATCCGCCGTACGATATCCCATAGTTAAAGTTCTATCAATTGCCGCTTCGATTATTTCCGCAGCTTTAGACATCTGGAACGAAAGTTCAAACATCATAGCAACAGAAGAAATTGTCGCAAGAGGATTTGCCTTCCCCTGCCCTGCAATATCGGGAGCGCTTCCATGAACAGGCTCGTACAATGCATAATTCCTTCCCAAGCTCGCCGACGGAAGCATTCCCAAACTTCCCGTTATCATTGCGGCGATGTCACTTAAAATATCGCCGAATAAATTTTGTGTTAAGATAACATCAAATTGTTTCGGGTTGCGAACTATCTGCATGGCAGCGTTATCGACGTACATATCACTTAACTCGACATCAGGAAAATCCTTATGAATCTCATGAACAATTTTTCGCCAGAATTGTGAGCAGTCAAGTACATTAGCTTTATCAACTGAAATAATTTTTTTCTTGCGCTTTCTTGCTAATTCGAATCCGTATTTAGCAATGCGTTCAACTTCTTCACGAGTGTAAACCATCGTGTTCCAACCCCGTTCTTCGTTGAAGCCGCGCGGTTCGCCAAAATAAACATCGCCTGTTAATTCTCTTAAAATTATAAAATCCGTTCCTTCCAGTACGTCGGGCTTTAAAGTCGAAGCGGAAAGCAAGGCTGAATAAACTTTAGCGGGACGAATATTAGTATAAAGCCCCAACGCCTTTCTAAGCTTTAGCAAAGCAGCTTCAGGTTTTAAATTCTGCGGAAGCGATTCCCATTTATAACCGCCTACTGCGCCGAGCAGCACGGCATCGGAATCATAGCACGCGCTTAACACCTCATCTGTAAGCGGAACGCCGTTTTGGTCGTAAGAACATCCGCCTACAAGCTGCTCATTAAATTTAAAAGTTACATTAAATTTTTCTGCCGCAATCTTCATAACGGAAACAGCCGCACTGACAACTTCAGGACCGATTCCGTCTCCGGGAAGAAGAGTTACTTTGAAGTTCATACACCAACCTCTTCTTTAGCATTTTTCTTGAACAGCCAGCTCATCATTTGTCGGAGCTTACTTCCAACTTTTTCAATTTCATGTTCGCGGTTTTCTTTTCTTAATTTTTCCATCAATGGTTGACCATTTTTATATTCGGTAAGCCACTCATCGGCAAACTTTCCGCTTTGAATTTCGCCTAAGATTTTTTTCATTTCTTTGCGGGTTTCAGCGGTAATTAATCTGCTGCCTCTTGTCATCCCGCCGTATTCAGCAGTATCGCTAACCGAATAATTCATTCTTGAGAGACCGCCTTCATAATATAGATCAACGATTAGTTTCATCTCATGCATGCATTCAAAATAAGCAAGCTCCGGAGGATAACCCGCATTAACAAGAGTTTCAAATCCTGCTTTAATTAATTCTGCAGAACCGCCGCAAAGCACTGCTTGCTCCCCAAATAAATCTGTTTCCGTTTCGTCCTTGAAATTTGTTTCTATTACGCCAGCTTTTGTACCGCCGATTCCTTTTGCCCATGCAAGAGCCAATTGTTTAGTCTCTCCGCTTGGATCTTGATGAACAGCTATCAAACACGGAACTCCGCTTCCTTCAATATAAGTTCTGCGGACAAGATGTCCCGGGCTTTTAGGAGCTATCATCATAACGTTGATATCTGGAGATGGAACAATTTGCTTGTAGTGAATATTGAAACCATGACCAAAAGCCAAAGTGTTTCCTGCTTTAAGATGCGGAGCAATATCTTGATCGTATACAGCTTTTTGATTTTGATCCGGCAGCAAAACCATAACAACATCACCCCATTCAGCAGCCTCTGGAACAGTCTTAACTGTTAGTCCGGCAGCTTCAGCTTTTGCCCATCTGTCACTGCCTTTACGAAGTCCGACAACTACATTGCAGCCGCTTTCTTTTAAATTTAGAGCGTGCGCATGACCTTGACTTCCAAATCCAAGAACGGCAACTTTTTTATTTAATAAATAATCTAACGAAGCATCACTATCATAATAAACTTTCATTTCTTTTTTCCTTTTTTTAAATGACTGTCTCTTTTTTATCTTGTTTTAATTGTTCGCCTCTCTTTAATGCTACTGTTCCCGAGCGAGCCATTTCTTTAATACCGTATGGTTCAAGAACATTTATAACTGCATCAATCTTATCCGGCGGTCCGGTAATTTCCAGTGTAATTGTTTTATTATTTATATCTACTACATTTCCTCTAAAAATATTGCAGATGTTCGTTACTTCCGCACGGGTTCCTTTCTGATAAAAAATTGTTATTAATGCCAATTCTCTCTCAACGCGTGATTGTCCTGTTAAGTCGATTACTTTTATTGTGTCAATTAATCTATTTAATTGTTTTACAACCTGTTCAATAATTTTATCTTCACCCTCGGTTACAATTGTCATTCTCGAAACTTCGGGGACTTCCGTTTCGCCGATTGAAATGCTGTGGATGTTAAAGCCTTTGCCGCTGAACATCGTTGCCACTCTATTAAAAGCACCGTAATGGTTTTCTACCAGGACTGAAATTGTATGTTTCATTGTTTATACCATCTCCTTTGGATCAAGTCTCTTCGTCATAATTTCATTTACCGTTTGACCGGCAGGGATTATCGGGAAGACCATATCTTCTTTTACTACTTTAAATTCAATTAGGACTGGACCATCGTTATAAGCGAATGCCTGGCTCAAAATATCATCAACATTATTTGGAGAGTTTGTTGAGAATGATTTTAATCCGAAAGCTTCGCCTACTTTTACAAAATTCGGATTGCTGTCGGACAGATCTGTAAAACTATATTTTTCCGCGTGAAATAATTCCTGCCATTGTCTTACCATTCCTAAAAAACTGTTGTTAAGAATGATAAATTTGATCGGAAGTTTATTATAAGCCGCGGTAACAAGTTCCTGAATGTTCATTTGAAAACCGCCGTCACCGCTTATTGAAATTATTGGTCGGTCTTTTATTCCAAATGCGGCGCCGATTGACGCAGGAAGCGAGAAACCCATCGTACCCAAACCGCCGCTTGTTATATGCGAACGCGGATTAGTAAATTTATAATACTGCGAGACCCACATTTGATGCTGACCAACGTCAGTTATTATTACTGCTTCGCCTTTAGTCTTTTCGGAAATTTTTTCAATTATAAATTCCGATCTTAATTTGCCGTCATTCTTTTCATAATGAAGAGGGCATTCTTCTCTCCATGAATTTATTTGCTGCCACCATTCGGCGAGGTCAGGCGCTTCATCCATTTCCGCTGCTAATTCGGCAAGAACATGTTTTACATCTCCGACTATCGGAAGATCAACCACAATATTTTTGTCAATGCATGTCGGATCGATATCAACATGAATCTTATAAGCCTTAGTTGCGAAAGCATCTACTTTTCCTGTAACGCGGTCATCAAATCGAGCGCCGAGGGAGACAAGGACATCGCAATTGTTAACAGCTTGATTAGCCCAGTATGTCCCATGCATTCCAAGCATTCCAAGTGACTGGCTGTCAGTCATAGGGAAAGCTCCTAATCCTTGAAGCGTCATCGTTACCGGAAGATTATTCTCTTTCGCAAACAATCTCAGTTCTCTATCGCCGTCTGACATTATCACGCCACCGCCTACATAGAGTAAAGGGCGTTTGGCTTTCTTTAAAATCTCAGCGGCTTTTTTAATTTGATTTTGATGCCCGAGAAAAGTAGGCTTGTATCCGCGCAGCTCAATTTTTTCAGGGTAATCAAATTCACATACGGAGTTGATAACATCTTTTGGAAGATCTACAAGCACCGGACCAGGTCTGCCGGTTGAAGCGATGTAGAATGCTTTCTTTATAGTTAGTGCAAGTTCATTCACATCTCGAACAAGAAAATTATGTTTCGTTATCGGTCGTGTAATGCCGACAATATCGGCTTCCTGAAACGCATCGTTTCCAATTAAATGAGTGGCAACCTGTCCCGTAAAAACAACGATCGGCACAGAATCCATGTAAGCATCTGCAATTCCTGTGACGGTATTTGTAGCTCCCGGACCGGAGGTTACAAGTACAACACCAACCTTACCGGTTGCTTTCGCATAACCTTCAGCCATGTGTGTTGCGCCTTGTTCGTGGCGGACAAGAATATGTTTTAAGAAATCAACATCATAAAGTTTTTCATATAGTTTTAGCACTGCACCGCCTGGATATCCAAAGATATATTCAACCTTCTCTTTTTTCAAAGATTCAAAAAATATTTCTGCGCCAGTCAGCTTGGGAGTTGCTGTTCTCATAATTTTCCTTTCTAACGATTATAAGAAAAATTTGCTGTTCTTATTAAAGTATTAATTTAATTTATGTTATTTACTAAGCTTAAATTTAATTTGACTCTGCATCTAAGTTTAAGGAAGTTCTAAAATTAAAAAACTTCTTTTAGCTTAGATGCAGCTAATCGCCAATTCACAAATATTTTTTAGAAAAAATATTTTTAGATTTGCGAAAAGTGCATTGATAAAAAAGCTTTTGGTGAGATGTTGTTTTAAGTTTACAACACTTGTGGTGAGAACGGCACAGGTATCAAACCTTCTTTTGGAAGTATTTTGACTGCCGCTATTTTCGAATCGAGATCTCACTAATGCCTCTGAAAAATCACTTCAGACACTACTTTGGGGCTTCGTCAATCCCGAATCTTCTGTTTTAATTTTGTTTTGTTGATTTGGGATTGACTATGCTATTAGCCTAGAATAATAATACCTAGCACGCTAATAATAATTGAAATCCCTAAAATGATATCTAAAGAAAGGTTATTTTTTGAATATGTTAACGCAACACGGCGACCGCTATTTGTTATAGCGATTAAATTCATTTTTTTATTTGTTGTCGTGTTATACATTTTCTTATAATTTTAGTGCAAAGATAAGAGCCGCTCTATTTAATGTCAAGATAATTTTCAATTATTATTATGGAATTGAGATAAATCATATTATTTATACATTTATTCGTAATTTAATGCCGGAGTATATTACCATTTTTTTATTTGAAATATAGTTGGAAAAATTTTTATTTAATTTTATTTTTCTTAAGATAAAAACTTAAACCATTAAAGGGACAGTTATTATGAATGCAATGCCGCTGATAGTTATCGCAGTTGTTTTCTTTGCTCTATCCTATAGGTTTTATTTCGGCTTTATTGTTGCAAAAGTAGCCGTTATCAATTCATCTAATGAAACTCCGGCAAAAAAATTGTACGACGGACAGAATTATTACCCAATGAATAAATGGGTTTTGTTCGGACATCATTTTGCGGCGATTGCAGGTGCAGGTCCTTTGGTCGGTCCGGTTTTGGCAACTCAATTCGGATACTTTCCCGGGTTTATATGGATGCTTTTGGGAGCAGTTCTCGCTGGCTCGGTGCATGATCTTATAATTTTAGTTGCTTCCATCAGACACGATGGGAAATCAATTGTTGAAATAGCTAAATTCGAAATCGGCAAAGTAAGCAGCGTTACTACAAGTGTTGCGGTGTTAATAATATTAATAATTGCTTTAGCTGGATTAGGTTTAGTTGTTGTTAATTCTTTAGCTGAAAGTTCATGGGGAACTTTTACAATCGCCGCCACAATACCAATAGCGATAATCATGGGCTTCTGGATGTTTAAATTCCGCAAAGGTAAAACAGTAGAAGCCACCATATTCGGAGTAATTTTTCTTTCAGCCTCTGTAATTTTGGGAAAAGATATTCCCGGCTCAATCTATGCTTCATGGTTTAGTTTCGATCATCATACTTTAACTATTTTATTAGCGTCTTATGGCTTCTTAGCATCGGTACTGCCGGTCTGGGTCTTACTATCTCCAAGAGATTATTTAAGTTCAATAATGAAAATAAGTGTAATCGGACTTCTTGCTGTGGGGATAATTATAGTTGCCCCAAATTTAAAAATGCCCGCATTTACAAACTACATCAACGGCGGAGGACCCATAATTCCAGGTACCTTGTTTCCGTATTTGTTCATAACGATTGCTTGCGGAGCAATTTCCGGATTTCATTCTGTAGTAAGTTCAGGTACAACCCCGAAGATGTTAACTAGTGAATCACATATAAAAACTATTGCAGTCGGAGCTATGCTTACTGAAGGTTTAGTAAGCATTCTAGCATTAATAGCGGCATCAAGCTTATTTCCATTAGACTATTTTCAGATAAACGTACCGATAGAAAAATTTCAGAGCATTCTGCCTCAATTGCATGCAATGGGTTTTAATGCGTCGGCATTAACAAGCTTGTCCGCCGAAGTTGGAGAAAAAATTGCCGGAAGAACCGGCGGTGCGGTTTCTCTTGCGGTTGGTATGGCACAAATCTTTTCGTCTATTCCTGGAATGAAAGGCTTGATGTCTTATTGGTATCACTTTGCAATTATGTTTGAAGCACTCTTCATTCTAACAACTGTGGATGCCGGTACAAGAATCGCAAGATTTGTTTTACAAGAGTCTTTCGGAAAAATTTATAAGCCATTTGCAAAAACCGACTGGCTGCCGGGAAATATTATAGCAAGCTTGTTTGTAGTTTTCGCATGGAGTTATTTCATTTACACGGGAACCGTCTCTACAATTTGGCCTTTATTTGGCACCGCAAACCAATTGCTTGCTGGAATAGCTTTGATCATCGGGACGTCGTTTTTAATTAATAACGGTAAAGCCCGTTATTCCTGGATTACAATAGTACCGATGATTTTTGTACTTACTACTACGCTCACTGCCGGCTTGGAAAATATAATTAATATTTATTACCCTCAGGCGCTAAAACATGATTCAATGCTTCAAGGAATAATAAATCTATCTGTAACAAGTTTAATTATGATTTGCGCCGTGACTATATTTGCCAGTGCAGTTCCGAAATGGATAAGAACAATCCGTCATCTTGAAACTGTTTTAATTCCCTATTAGGGTTTTATAACGAATTAATATTTTTCAGCTTAATATTTTATAAATGATAAAAATGGAAAAAGAAAGAAAGCTTCAGATAATACGGATGGCGGCAAAACGCTTTGCAAGACATGGTGCTAATAAAACCACTCTCGATGAAATAGCAAGAGACATGAGAATCGGCAAAGCTACAATCTATCATTATTTTACTTCCAAGGAAGAACTGTTTTATGCCACGCTGGATTGGGAAGGTCAACAATTTTTAGATGATATAAAGAATATTTTGTCAAAGGATGACCTAAAAATTAAGGATAGGTTGATAGAATTTTTTGTTTACAAGGAAACATTGAACCAAAAATACAAGTTGTTGTATGACGCTCTTTTAATAATTTTAAAAGAAGAATATTTTGAGAGAGAAGCAGAAATTATAAAAGGTATAATTACAAAAGAAGAAGAAATTGTAGGCTCGTTTTTGAGTAAATATTTTATTGAAAGGAAAGGGGCTGCGTTTGTTTCGATTATTTCTTTTGTTGTAAACCAGAGCTGGGGACTTTTGTTTACCGGAAAAATAAACCAGTCTTTTCAACCCGGTATTCAAGCTGCCTCAAGGGAGTCCTTGTCAATTTTTTTAGATAATTTCCAGGAGAAGCAATAAATATTTATCACCTAACTTTTATTGATAATCTTTTCATCTTCATCGTCGTCCTCATCAGAGTAATCATCTAAAATATATTTTTCATATTTATGTTTGATCATCTGCGCTTCAACAATAAAGAAAACATCTTCGGCAATATTTGTAGCATGGTCACCAAGTCTCTCAAGCTGGCGTGAGATAACGATTAGCGCTACGGCTTGCTCAATATTATCCGGATTTTCTTTCATAATATTTATCAGGATTTGATGGTTCTCAATGTTATAGCTGTCAATAACCGGATCAGTTTGAATTACCTTTTGCGCAAGCTTAGGATCATTTTGAATAAACGAATCAATAGCGTTCCGAATCATCTCTTTAACTATTTTTGCCATCTCGGAATATTTAGTGCGCGTAATAAAATCTGGTTTGGATTTTAGGATTAAAAAATTTTCAGCAATATTAACCGCGATATCACCAATGCGCTCAAGGTTTGTATTTATTGTTATCGCAGACATAATTAATCTTAAATCCATTGCCACCGGCTGATTTAGCGCGAAAATTTTTTGACAAATCTTTTCAATCTTAATGTCGTACTTGTCTACTTTCACATCTCTTTCAATTACAAGTTTGGCAAGTTCAGGATTGTTATCGTCAACAGCTTTAATCGCAAATTCAACTTGTTCATCAACAAGACTGCACATCTTCAAGATTTTTTTCTTTAGCTTGTCTACTTGTATATCAAATTGACGTTCCATTATTTCCTTATTGAAATATTAACCAAATCTGCCTGAGATATAATCTTCAGTTTGTTTCTTAGAAGGATTAGTAAAAATTTTGGTGGTTTTATCAAACTCGATTAATTCACCAATATAAAAGAACGCGGTCTGATCGCTAACTCTGGCTGCTTGCTGCATGTTGTGTGTAACTATTACGATGGTATAATTTTTTTTTAGCTCATGAATTAGTTCTTCAATTTTGGCGGTGGCAATCGGATCAAGTGCGCTCGCCGGTTCGTCCATTAAAATTATTTCTGGTTCAACGGCAAGTGCGCGTGCTATGCAGAGCCTTTGCTGCTGTCCGCCTGATAAGCTTAACGCAGGGCTGTTTAACCTATCCTTCACTTCGTCCCATAAAGCAGCGTACGTCAAAGTCTTTTCTACAATTTCATTAAGTTTTTTTTTATTTCTTGTGCCATTAATCTTAGGACCGTAGATAAGATTATCATAAATGCTTTTGGGAAACAGGTTAGCTTTCTGAAAAACCATACCTATTTTTCTGCGAAGGCTCACCACATCAACACTGCTATCGTAAATATTTTGTTTATCAATTACTACTTCACCTTTGATCTTAACACCGTGTATTAATTCATTCATCCGGTTAAGAGTTCTTATAAATGTGGATTTGCCGCAGCCCGACGGACCAATCAAAGCCGTAACTTTGTTCGCTTCCATTTCTAAAGATATATTTTTAAGCGCTTGTTTGCTGCCGTAAAATAGATCTAAATTTTTTACATCTATCTTTATTTCATTCATTTTATTGTCTTAAATATAAAAGCATGACTGAAATCAGTATATTGCTTCTCGAATTTTGGCACTAATATAATCCATAATCCAAACAACAAATGCTATCATCAATATTATTAAGCCTACTTCATGCCATCGTGCAAGCCCCTGATATTGCATCAACATTGTTCCGATTCCTCCGCCGCCTACAAGCCCGATGATTGTTGCCATCCTTACATTTATATCCCAGCGATAAATTGTAAATGATAAGAATGGAAGAATAATTTGAGGAACGACTGCATGCCAAACAATTTGAACTTTATTTGCGCCTGTAGCTGAAATGGCTTCAACCGGACCTTCTTCAATCCCTTCAATTGCCTCAGAATATAACTTAGCATTTGAAGCAATCGTATGAACCAGTAGAGCTATCATACCGGCAAACGGTCCGATTCCAACCCATACTGAAAATATAATAGCCCAAATTAAAGGTTCTATTGAGCGAACAAAATTCAAGATTAATCTTAATATGTAGTAAACAGCAAATGATATTTTATTATCCTTCATCAAATTTCTTGCAGTGAAAAAGCTGAGAATTAAAGTTGGAGGAATTGAAATCAGCGTTGCAATTAAAGCGATATAAATCGTCTCAATCATAGCAAAAAGCGCATCGTCGAAAATTCCGAATTCGGGTCTGAACATTGCACCGAAAAGTCTTTCCGCACCAGCTAATCCTTCGCCGCTGAAGATGCTGACAATCGAAATTTTTGTAACGACCCAGCCGGCTATAAATGTAATATCAAAAAGGAACCAGGCGAAAATTTCCACAGTCCACTTGGTTACGTTGTTATCTTTTGCTATTCCGAAAAGCTTGCAGGAAAGCGAAGTTCTTGTAAGCGCCCAGAAAGTTCCGATTAAAATACTTGCAATAAAAAGAATTATAATCTCATTCCATGAGAACGGAAGATCGTGGATATCCATTATATATTTTAAATATATCGCTCTTTGCACAACAATAATTGAGTAAAAGACAAAGAAGATATCGAGCAGGATAGCTTTTACGAGATTGAACTTATCGTCTTTTTTCTTTTTATCTGAAATTATTTTTTGTGGAAACAAATCAACGTCAGTATTTTTTATCATTTTATTTCTACCTCTTCGGCTTCTTCTCCGTATATTGTTTTGAACCATCCTTCGTTAATATCCGAAGGTAAGCCTTCGTAAATAATTTCCCCGGCTTTGAGTGCAATTACTCGTGTTGCGTATCTTCTGACAAGGCTTAGAAAATGTAAATTACAAATAACAGTTGTACCGAAATCTTTATTTACTTTTTCAAAATACTGCATGATTGAGTTTGACGTTGCGGGATCGAGCGAAGCAACCGGCTCATCCGCTAAAAGCAGCTTTGGGTTCTGCATTAAACTTCTTGCTATTGCAACGCGCTGCTGCTGCCCGCCGCTCAAAGAGTCCGCTCTGACTTTCGCTTTATCGCCTATTCCTACAATCTCCAGGCAGCTGTATGCCTCTTTATAAACTTCGTCGGAATATTTTTCAAGAATTGTATTTATTGTTCCAAGCGAGCCAAGTTTTCCGTTTATAACATTTGAAAGAACAGAACGTCTCTTTATCAAATTAAACTGTTGAAATACCATTCCAATCTGCGATTTAATTTTTCTTAGTTCCTCACCTTTAATATGGGTAATGTCTTTTCCAAGAAATCGAACTGCGCCCGACGTAGGTTCGATCAGCCGGTTAATCGAACGAAGTAAAGTTGATTTGCCTGAACCGCTCAATCCGATAACGACAAGAAATTCGCCTTCTTTAACTTCAAAGCTTACGCCTTTCAAAGCGTGGGTTCCGTTATTGTAAACCTTATGCAGATTTTGAATTTCTAAAATCATTACTTCACCAATTTTTCAAATGATATATGCTGCTGCTTTAACAATTCTCTGATACCTTCATAGTCGCTGTCTTTTGTGCGGATGAGACCAGTAATATCATAAATATCAAATAAGGCTTGCTTGCCTTCTTTAGTCGAAGCAAAATCAAGTATAGCTTTAATTAATTTTTCTTTCATATTTTCATTCATGTTTTTTCTAAATACCCAGGGATCATTCGGAATATCTTGAGTGAAGCCGATTATTTTGACTTTCTTAACCACATCCGGAAATTGTTTTAATACTCTGCCCCGCGCATCCATAACTTCGCCGGTAGCAGAATCCGGCGGCGAATAATATGTTGCTCCGGCATCTACCTGGCGTTGGTAAACCATTGTAACAACATTGTCGTGTCTCATGGCAAAAACTGTTTCGCTGGGATGTATGCCTTTGCTATCAAGCAGCGCCTTAGGCAATAAATAACCAGATGTTGATGACGGATCAACGTACGCTATTGATCTTCCGTTGATATCAGAAAGTGTATTTATGCCTGAATCGTACCGGGTAATAATTTGTCCTTTGTATGTTGTTTCATTTCCTTCCCGGACAACTCTCAGCTTTGCTTCTGCGCCGTATTTTGCATTCGCCATTAAATAGGAAAAAGTATTAATCGCCGCTATATCGCATTTATCCGTCCCGAAAGCTTCTACAACCGCTATGTAACTTGCCGGTACCGCCGTTGTAAAATACCAGCCGGTTTCTTTATGTAAAAAATCCGTTAAGGATTCTGCGTTAAAGGAAATCCTGTTTGCATCTACCGAAGGAGTAAAATAAATTTTTATGGGATTTAATCTTGTGCCAAGTGCCCCTTCATTTAATTGCCTGATAGTTATTGCCATAACGAAAACTATCAACGGTAAAAGGTATATAAGATACTTTAATATTTTCATAAAATTTTCCTGATAGTAAATATGCTAAATCAAGATTAGCTGGACAAATAAAAAACTTAATCTAAATATTAAATTTTGGTTATTAATTTTTTGAGATTTGAAAATAGATATCTTTTCAATCAAACAAGAAACCGGATTTTCCGGTGCCGGTTTTATTTTTGTTAAAACGTTTGTAAGCAAGCTCTGTAGCTTCTCTGCCGCGCGGTGTTCTCTGAATAAAACCCTGCTGGATTAGAAACGGTTCATAAACTTCTTCAATCGTGCCAGGATCTTCATTAACTGCTACCGCAAGCGTTCCTAAACCAACCGGACCGCCCTTATACTTTTCTATAATTGCCAAGATAATATCTTTATCCATTTCATCGAGTCCGTACTCATCTACTTCCAATGCAGTTAAAGCTTTTTTAGAAATATCAATGTCAATAATTTTTTTATCCTCGAAATCGGCGAAGTCGCGTGTTCTTCTTAAAAGTCTATTCGCGATTCTCGGCGTTCCGCGCGAACGTTTTGCTATTTCAAAAGCAGCCTCTTCTTTAATCTTGAGATCAAGAATATTTGCTGAGCGAGTTACTATTTTATTAAGAGTCTCAGCCTCGTAATAATCTAATCGAAATTTAATTCCGAATCTATCGCGAAGCGGTGAAGTCAGCATTCCGGCTCTCGTTGTAGCTCCGACTAAAGTATATTTAGGAAGACTAATTTGTACTGATCTTGCATTCGGACCGCTGTCGATCATTATGTCCAGTTTGTAATCTTCCATAGCTGAATAAAGATATTCTTCAACTACAGGGCTTAGCCTGTGGATTTCATCAATAAAAAGAATTGACTTTTCCTCAAGCGTAGTTAAAAGTCCAGCAAGATCGCCCGGCTTTTCAAGGACAGGCCCGGAGGTAATTTTGAGCTTTACTCCAAGTTCGTGAGCAATAATATGAGCAAGAGTTGTTTTGCCTAATCCCGGAGGTCCTGTTAAAAGCACATGATCCAGGGCTTCATCTCTTTTTTGCGCCGCGGAAATAAACACATTTAGATTATCGGTTATTTTTGATTGCCCTACAAAATCCGATATTCGCAATGGACGAAGAGATTGTTCAAATTGTTTTTCTTCTTCACTTACCGCTGGATTTGTGGATAAAGATTTTCTCATAAAAGTTATGCGGAATTATATTTAATAAAATCTATTTATAAAATTATCAAGTAACAACTTCTTTATTCCTTATTTTAAGGTAATGGATTACTATCACCATCAAAGTCATTGTAATAATCATTAAAAGCGCTGTACCGATGGTATTCCATGCATCAAGACTTTTGTCAAAGAATGCAACTAAGCCAGGGTTCCATGCGCTGCCGTACAATATAACTAAGTGTACGATATAAATCAGCAAAGTATTCCTTCCAATTAAAATAAATATTCGTGGTATGGTATCTATCTTGATCGTAACAAACGAAATTATGGAATTTAAAATCAGTACGATGCCTAATCTATAAAAAATTAAATTAGGACTTGTCGTCCAAAGACTGCTTTGATGGTAAATCAATATCTCTGCCTCGTTCCCTATTAATGCAGCCAGAATTAAGAGCAATCCGAACGAAAGAAGTTTTATGCTTAACTTCGGGCTTTTAAATACCATTGGGTGTTTGGCAAGATAGCTGCCCAATATGCCGCCCGCAATAACATAGCCTGCCCACGGGAACAACGGAAAGTTAGACCCCGTTCCTGTATAAAAATATCCTGCTAAAGGAGCATGAAAAATTTTGAGCCAATCAATTTTACTAAACGGCGGATAAAGCCCAAAGAAAATCAAGCTTGCAACACTAAAAACTAAGTAATCATTTATTTTAAATTTTTCAATTATATAAGCACATAAAATTAAAAAGAGAATACCAAACCCGATAAGATGTAAAACGTCTACCGCAAAAAATATTTGCCATTGTTCTTTAGTAACATTAGAAAAAAGAATGAGTGTTGGTGTTGGATAACGAAGCATGTAGCCTAAAAACAGAAGAAGCAAAAATCTTTTTAACCCTTTTCGTACCCTAGGATTAGTTTCAAACGGCTCTCCTGCAAGTTTAAAGAGATACATAAATACAGTGCCGGACGTAAACATAAAAATAGGAGCTGTCATCCCCCGCATAAAAAACCAAAAAGCAAAGAGAGGTGAATTCATGTCGCGGTAATTATTAGCAAGAAGTGCGTCAACCGTATGCCCCTGAACCATTTGCAAAACAGCAAAAGCTCTCATTAAATCTATAAAAATAATTCTGTTTTTCTTAGGGCTTTGAGTCATTAAATCCAATTCTAAAATTACTGGTTGGTAAAAATATAAAATATGAACTTATTATTAAACAATTTTAAAAGGTATCCGGTTTAATTACAGAATTAATTTTATCCATAAAATTTAATTTCGGAATAACTCACAAAATCTCCGGATTAGAGTTTCTCCGATCATGATTTTCTCTAATTTATCCTCCGGTTGCAAAGCCGGGGTACAATGTCATTCCGCCGTCAATAAAAATACTCGTGCCGGTAATATAATCCGCGTGATCTGATGCTAACCAGACCGCTGCTCTGCCTATATCTTCGACCTCACCTATTCTGCCGTATGGTATTAATTCCATAAGTTTGTTGTAAGCTTCAGCCGTATCCCATGCATTTTTATTAATAGGCGTTCTAATCGCACCGGGACAAATACTGTTTACGCGGATTCTAAACGGCGCTACTTCCTGCGCTATACTTTTCATCAGCATCATTATTCCTCCTTTCGACGAAGCATAGTTAACGTGGCCTGCCCAAGGAATTACTTCATGAACTGAACTTATGTGTATAATTTTTCCGGCGGCACACGATATTTCTTTTTTCACTCCGCGCTTTTTAAATTCTTTAATGGCTTCACGAGCACATAAAAATTGACCCGTTAAATTAACTCCTATAACTTTATTCCATTTTGCAATTGACATCTGATCAAAAGGAGAATCTTGCTGAAGCCCTGCATTGTTAATAAGTATATCTATCGTCCCGAACTGCTTATACATTTCTTCTAACATAGCAATAACTTCATCTTCTTTACTTACATCTGCTTTAATTGCAACTGCATTCGATCCAAATTTTTTTATTGTTTCCACCACTGCGTTGGCTTCATCAGGGTTTGCTACATAATTTACTACGACATCCGCGCCTGCTTTTCCAAGTTCTATAGCTATGCCTTCTCCAATTCCTGAATTCGCACCAGTTACCAAAGCTTTTTGACCAGCCAATAATTTTATAGGTTCAATCTCCGGCATAACAACTTCGGGTAAATTTTCTTTTGTTTGATTCATCATTCACTCCAAAATATTCTTAAATAAATTTAATTCCTCGGCAAAAGCAGCTTTGCAATTAAGCCCGTCCAGCCTGTTTGATGCGACGCTCCTAATCCTTTTCCTGTATCCCCATTAAAATATTCATTGAATAAAATATAATCCTTAAAATTCGGATCTGTTTGGAATACATCATTATCTCCAAACACAGGTCGTTTTCCTTTTTCATCTCTAAGAAATATTTTCGATAATCTCTTTGTTAGCTCATCAGCAATTTCTTTAAGAGTAAAAACCTTTCCGGAATTTACCGGATATTCCACTTTAAAATCATCACCGTAATAATGATGAAATCTTTGCAGCGATTCGATTATTAAAAAATTCACAGGGAACCAGATTGGTCCGCGCCAATTTGAATTTCCTCCGAATAATCCTGTTTGCGATTCAGCCGGCTCATAGTTAACGGAAAAATTATTTCCATCCATGGAAAAAGTATATGGATTTTTTTTATGATATTTTGATAATGCTCTCACACCGTATTTTGAAAGAAATTCTGTTTCATCGAGCATCCTTTTTAATATACACTTTAATCTATGACCTCGGAGCAAAGAGAATAAACGCGTCTCTTTCATTCCTTTGTCTTTCCATCTTGAAACAAGATTAGCTAGATCGGGGCGGTAATTCAAAAACCAATCAAGCCGCTCTGAAAATTTTGGACAAGTGTTCATAATTTCCGGTTCGAGCACTTCAACCGCGAATAACGGAATCAGTCCAACCATCGAACGTACTTTTAGCCTTACATAATTATTGTCCGACATATGCAGGACATCGTAAAAGAATTCATCTTCGTTATCCCAGAGATCAATTCCTTCGCCCGCAATATCCGTCATTGCTCCGGCTATATATAAAAAATGTTCCAAAAATTTTGTGGCAACATCCTGGTAAACCGGGTTATATTTTGAAAGCTCAAGTGATATTCGTAATAGGTTTAGAGAATACATCGCCATCCAGCTAGTTGCATCGGCTTCTTCAAGATGTCCGCCGGTTGGAAGATTAGCGCTTCGGTCAAACACCCCGATATTATCCAGACCTAAAAATCCGCCCTGAAAAATATTCCTGTTATCTTCATCTTTTCTATTAACCCACCACGTAAAGTTCAACAGCAGTTTATGAAAAATAGCTTCGAGAAAATTAATATCTCCGTTTCCTTTATTAATTTTTTGATCAATCTTATAAACGCGCCAGGCAGCCCATGCATGTACCGGCGGATTTACATCCGAGAAATTCCATTCGTAAGCGGGAAGTTGCCCGTTGGGATGCATGTACCATTCACGTGTTAATAATTTAAGCTGATGTTTTGCATACTCAGGATCAATTAAAGAAAATGATATGCAGTGAAAAGCAAGGTCCCAAGAGGCATACCACGGGTATTCCCATTTATCGGGCATAGAAATAATATCTGAATTATTTAAATGTGCCCATTCATAATTCCTTCCGTTAAGTCTTTCAATAGGCGGAGCAGGCTGCGCTGGATCGCCTTTTAGCCAGTTTCGCACATCAAAAAAATAAAATTGTTTGCACCAAAGCATACCTGCAAGAGCCTGCCGCTGAATATTCTTTTCGTCTTCACTTTCTATTTTAGATTGAAGATCGCTGTAAAATTCATTTGCTTCTGTAATTTTTGATTCAAATGTTTCATCAAAGTCGGCAAACGGATTAATGCCGTTTTTTTTATTGTCCTTTAAGGTTAATCTAAGCCTGACCGTTTTTGAAGATAGAGGTGAAAGCTTAATTTTATAATTTATTCCTGCTTTAGTTCCTTCGTTATAATTGACAGATTGTTTGTTGCCGTTAACTATGTAATCATTAATTCCGTCTTTATAGAATCCATTTGAATTAAGATTATAAAGTCTTTTCACATTGGTTTCGTTTTCGCAAAAAATAATTTCCGGGCTCTCATCAAAGAATAGGAAATAATCACCTAGTTTGTCATGGTTTAATAAAAGTGAGTTCTCAGTATTCTTCTTAATCCATGGCTTATAATTATTATTATCCCAGGACCAGGTATTCCTATACCATGCTTGCGGAACAATATTTAAGGAAGCCTCTTCGTTTGCCCGGTTGAAAATGGTCATTCTGATTAATAAATCTTCCACGCTTGCTTTAGCGTATTCAATAAATACATCAAAATATTTGTTGTCCTTAAAAATACCGGTATCAATTAATTCATATTCGGGATCAAGCCTTGTTCGTTTTTGGTTTTCGATGATTAATTGTTCGTACGGGAATTCACTTTGCGGATACTTGTACAGCATTTTCATGTATGAATGCGTAGGAAGATTGTCCAGATAATAAAAATATTCCTTAACATCTTCACCGTGGTTTCCCTCTTTGCCTGTTAACCCGAAATATCTTTCTTTTAATATTGTGTCTTTACCGTTCCAAAAAGAAAATGCCAGACAAATAATTTGTTTGTCGTCGCAAATGCCGCCAATGCCCTCTTCACCCCATCGATAGGCTTTACTGCGGGCTAAATCATGCGTTGTATAATTCCAGGCGTCGCCGTTTGAGGAATAGTCTTCTCGCACTGTTCCCCATTGCCGGTCAGTCATGTATGGACCCCATTTGCGCCAAAGTGTGTTACTATTTTTTATTTCGAGTAGCCTTGCGTGCTCGGCTATCATTTTTTCTCCGTGAATTTTATACAAATATCACAATATAAAGATGAAACTTCTGTAAGCTATGTTACATTATTGTAAGCAATTATTTTTTGATAAGAAAATGATAACCTATTTTTTAGAACTTATTAATTATATAAAAATATTTTGCCAAAATAATTTTTATCTCTGGAGATTATTCTGATGAAATAAACACCCGAATAAATACTTTTCAAGCTTAGACTGAATGAATTATTTCCGGCGTCAGTCATTCTGCCTTCGTTTGAAAATATAATTTTCCCAAACATATTATAGATCTTAATTAAAATGAAACTTCTTTTTTTAATGTTATAATTAATTTTTACAGTGCTGTCAAAAGGGTTTGAATAATCTTGCGTATACCTTACTTCAAATGGATTTAACCTTTCAGAAGAGACGAAATACGGAGTTACTACTCTTACGATGTTGCTGAGGTAGCTTTCATTCCACGCCCTGTCAAGCGAAGTAACAGCAAAATATTTACTTCCTTGACGCGATATATTCAAAAACGTTTTTTTCTCGCCGGTAACACAGACTATATTTTCAGCGTTTAAATCGTTTGCATTGGGATAACCAGCGTCAAATTTATAAACTACATATCTAAACGCAGAATCTCCGTCTCGCGCTATGCTTGGAGATTTCCATTTCAACTCTATACCAGTTGAATTAGAAGTAAAACTATACTCTAACTTCTGCGGCGGATTAGGCGGGATAGAATCTTTCCACGCCATCACCGGGACCAAAGATTGATACCTAAATAAATTATTTTTTAAGCTATCGGCTATTCCGTTTGGGTTATCTAAAATTCCATCTCTTGCTCTATACAAAATACTTCCAAAAACATTTTTATTTTTTCTGTCATCACGTATTTGATTCATAATTTCTTCAGCGCCGAAATTATTGATCTTGTATGCCGCCTGCCCGGCATACAATTGCCGTCCGTTTGTTATAGACGACCACCATCTTAGCAGTTTACCGTAATCTTGTTTCCCGCCGAATGACCAGTACAACTGCGGGGCGGCATAATCAATTAATTTATGATTAAGCCAATATGCGGCGTCAGCATATAATTTATCATAAGACGAAAATCCGGTTATTCCTTCCGGGACCCCGCTTTTCCAGATGCCAAATGGACTGACTCCGAATTTTATAAAAGGTTTAACAGTCATAATGCTGTCATGCAGCATCTTTATAAATTCGTTTATATTATTTCTACGCCAATCATCTTTTTGGTTTTTGTAAAAACCATTTTGATATTTTTTAAAAGCGGCGTCATCCTTAAATTTTAATTTTCCTTGTGGATATGGATAGAAGTAATCATCAAGATGAACGCCATCAATATCGTATCTCCTCACAACGTCCATAATAACAGAGACAATATATTTTCTTACTTGAGGCAGACCGGGATTCAACATTTTTATATCGCCGTAAGTTACTATCCAATCGGGATACAGCTTAGTAATATGGTTATATGCTTTAGGATAATAATTTTTTAAATTGTTCACCGCTCTAAACGGGTTAAACCATGCGTGTAATTCCATACCATTTTTATGAGCTTCATCAATCGCAATTTTTAGAGGGTCAAAAAAAGGATTTGGCGCTTTACCCTGAACTCCGGTTAACCAAAATGACCAAGGCTCTATTTTCGATTCATACATTGCATCGCATTCAGATCTTACCTGGAAAAAAACCGCGTTAAAGCCAATCGATTTAAGGCTGTCTATTATAGATTTCAATTTAGATATTTGTTCGGCTGAAGTACTTTTATAAGAAGACGGCCAATCTAAATCTGCGATAGTAGCAATCCACGCTCCCCGCAATTCTCTTTTGGGAGGTTTTGATTGACACTGCAACGTCCATCCGCATAAGCAAACAATAATTACTGTTAGCTTTATCTTAAAAATAAAATCGATTCTATTCACAATATTTTTTCAAAATTAATAGGATAGTGTAGTTATTGAAGTAAAAAAGTTTAGATCAATAGTTTCCCATTTTCCA
>Ga0187812_1000043_pt1 | contig 45605 bp, 38 predicted proteins | sample NC_S_2_FD_130582 | JGI IMG/M metagenome (GOLD analysis project Ga0187812, IMG submission 130582) | Wetland sediment microbial communities from Neuse River Estuary, North Carolina, USA - ASW-S_2 | ecosystem: Environmental > Aquatic > Freshwater > Wetlands > Sediment | place: USA: North Carolina...
ATGGGAACATTATTAATCAATCATTGCATATAAACGGCACTGCCGATGTTCGCGGCTCTGTAGTTTCAAACTCTATAAAACAAATTCTGATAAAGAATAAAACAGTTAAATAAATAAATGGGAAAGCTTATGTAAGAGGAAATTTATTCAATTATACTCTTAGCATACAATAAAGCCGTCAGTAGAATGACGGCTTTTTTATTTTCAAACTATATTTTGCATTTATTTCATAAGATAGGAGGAGGATTCATTTTTAAATAATAACTGCCGCTCCCCTTTTTGATGGGTAATCAATTCAATTAGTTAAATAGCATAAATAAATTTTCTAGAAATATTAACTTGCTTTTTCTTCTTTAGACTTCATGGTTGAAATCCCAAAAGGCATATATGCCGGACAGAAGCGCATAAAAGCCGTACCGATCGGTAAAATAGCCAGCAGGCCCCACCATGATTGAAAAACAATACCAAGAATTGCAATTATTATTCCCAGAAATATTCTGAGATATCTATCTGCGTTGCCAACATTTTTTTTCATTTTACATCTCCTTAATTAAGTTGTATAAAATGTTAATAAGAATTTATGATGTTAGATTCAAATTAGCAACTGTGGTTTCAAATAAATATTTTATATAAAAGTTTTTTTGTAAGAAGTTTACTATTTATTTTTAATTATTACTTTTTCATTCAGTCAACAAATTATGGGTATTTTATGTATGCTTTAGAGGTCCGTAATCTAACTAAAACATTCGGCAGCATTAAGGCTGTTGATGACGTTTCTTTCTCCATACCTGAAGGCGCAGTGTACGGATTGATCGGAAGAAACGGCGCCGGCAAAACAACTACGATCAGAATGATCATGAACATATACCTGCCGGACAGCGGCGAGGTTATTCTGCAAGGCTCAAAGATCGGGCAGGAATTTAAAGATAGAGTCGGTTATTTGCCTGAAGAACGCGGTCTCTATAAAAAGATGAAAGTGCTTGAAACCCTGCTTTTCTTTGCCGAGTTGAAAGGGAAAAAAGGAAAGTCGATTGAGAAGAAAGCGAATGAATATCTTGAAAGATTTCAACTTGCCGATAGAAAGAACGCTAAAGTTGAAGATCTATCGAAAGGCAACCAGCAAAAAATCCAATTTATAACAACCATCCTGCACGAGCCTGAGTTTATTATTCTCGATGAACCATTCTCAGGGCTTGATCCAATAAATACAAACATTCTCAAAGAGATTATTCTAGATTTAAAAAAACAAGGCAAGGTAATTATTTTTTCAACCCACCTTATGGACTTTGCAGAGAAAATGTGCGACCATATTACGATGATCAATAAAGGCAAACTGATACTTAACGGTTCCCTTGAAGATATCAAATCGAAATATTCACAACGGAACATAAGCGTAAATTATAAAGGTGATATTTCTTTCCTTAATTCAAACCCAATTATAGAGAAGGTTGAGGATTACGGTAACTCCACAGGAATAAAAGTTAAAGAACCGCAGCACGTTCAGCAGCTGCTAAAGCTGTTAATTGATAATAATATTACAGTAACAAAATTTAACGCGAATGAAATTTCGCTCCAGGAAATTTTTATTGAATTAGCCGGTGAAGGAGCTGAAAATAATTCAAGCATGGAGGTAAAATATGTTTAACAGAAGAACGCTTGTAATAATAAAGCGCGAGCTTGGAGAAAAAATATTAAGCCGCAGTTTTATTACCATGACTCTAATAATTCCTTTAATTTTTGTCGGACTGATTTTTTTCCAAATGTATTTATTAAATTATGACAGCAATTCAACAGCATCATTAAAAGTTATTTCCGCATTGGACCAAATTACTCAGGCGGTTCAAAAAGAATTTAATAAGCTTCCTATCGTTGAAACTAAAAGTTATAATATTACTTATTCTACAATGAGCAAGAAAGATTTTGAATCTCAATTACCTGATCTTCAAAAAGATTTGCTCAACGATAAATTAACAGGCTTGATATATATTCCTCTTTCCGCCGATTCAAATAAAGTTGTTGATTATTATTCTAAAAATCCGAACAACAACTCTCTATTTAATAAGATCAAGAGCCCCATAAATAAGGCTTTGGTGAACATTCATTTCACAGGGAAAGAGCTTTCAGACAAAGAAATTTCTTATGCTTCAGAGAATGTGGACTTCAACGGGTTTCGTATCGCAAGCGGGAAAAATATAAAAGCAGAAGGAGAAGGAAACCAGATACTTTCTTTCATTTTCACTTTCTTGTTGTACTTGAGCTTGCTTTTGTCCGGTACGATGATAATGCGTTCGGTAATCCAGGAAAAGAATAATAAAATTGTAGAAGTGCTTTTATCATCTGTAAACAGTAAAGAATTAATGACTGGTAAGATTGTCGGCGCCGGTTTAACTGGCATTGTGCAAATGACAGTTTGGCTTCTGCCTCTGATTTTTCTTATATCAACTTCGTGGTTTGCGCTTCCGCAGAATCTTACAATTGATATAAATCTTTTCCAGGTAATCTACGTACTTATTAATTTCTTTATAGGCTTAATTACATTCCTTGGGCTCTTCGCAACAGTCGGTGCAATTTTCGATAATGATCAGGATGCGCAATCCAGCATCTGGCCATTGATGATGCTGATACTTATTCCATTTTATATCGGCATCTCGATGCAGAATAATCCGGAAGGAATGATCGGAATTATAGCGTCAATGTTTCCATTTGCTTCAATAATAGTAATGCCAGCACGAATGGCTTTGGTAGATATTCCCGGATGGCAGTTTATAACGGCAGTCTTAGTAAACATCGCAACCATGTTTTTGATTTTTCCATTTGCAGGTAAGATTTATAGAGTTGGAATTTTAATGTCCGGTAAAAAACCATCGTGGGCTGAAGTGCTCAGGTGGTTCAGATACAAATACTAGGACGAAGATCAATATTTAATCTTCAAAAAATATGATAAAAAAATATTTTCAGCTTGAAGAAAACCGGAGCAATATAAAAACTGAAATTCTTGCAGGTGTTACCACCTTCCTTGCAGCCATGTACATTATTGTGGTAAACCCTGCAATAATTAGTAAAACCGGGATGCCTTTCAATGCTGTTTTAACGGCAACTGTTATAGTTGCAGGCTTCAGTACAATTATGATGGGCATTTATGCGAAGAACCCTATTTTAGTAGCTCCCGGTATGGGATTAAATGCATTCTTTACTTTCTCAGTAGTTTTAGGAATGGGAGTAAAATGGGAAACCGCTTTAGGCTCCGTATTCTGGGCGGGCATTGTTTTTTTAATCTTATCTGTTTTCAATATCCGGACGTATATTGTGAAAGCCATCCCAAAGCAAATAAGATATTCCGTATCGGCGGGTATTGGATTATTTATTGCTCTTATAGGATTGGTTGACGCCCACTTTATTGTAGGCGACCCCGCTACTCTTATCAAACTCGGCAAGATGAATGAAGTTACAATAACATTCATTGTTGGGTTAATTATAACTGCAATCTTTGTAATTAAAAGAATAAAAGGTGGGTTGATTCTCGGAATTTTAATTACGACAGTCCTTTCAATACCTATTGGAAGAATATACGGGAACGCATCAGCAATTAATTTTGGACTTCCTACTTTAGTTACATGGAAAGGAATTTTCGCCCAGCCTGATTTCAGCCTTTTATTTAAAATGGATTTAATTGGCTCTCTTCAATTTGCAATTTGGCCGGTAACCTTTGCGTTTTTATTTACAGATATGTTTGACAGCTTGTCAACTTTTGTCGGTGTAGCAGAAGCGGCGGATTTAATCGATCCAAACGGTGAGCCGAGAAATGTAAAACAATCTTTAATAGTCGACGCTATATCAACCACTATCGCAGGAATTTTCGGTACTAGCGCGGGCACTGCTTATATTGAATCCGCGACTGGCATTGAACAAGGCGGAAGAACCGGTTTGACTGCATTGACTGCCGGATTATTATTTTTTCCATTTATGTTTATCTCTCCCTTGCTTTCAGTTATTCCATCTATTGCCACAGCACCGGCTTTAGTGCTGGTCGGCGTTTTTATGATGAAACCAATACTGAAAATAAATTGGACACATTTTGATGACTCCATTCCTGCTTTTATCGCTTTAATAGTAATTCCTTTTAGTTATTCTATAACCCAAGGTATAATTTGGGGATTCTTAACATGGACTGCCATTAAATTAATTTTAGGAAAGAAAGACGAAGTTTCTCTTATGTTAATTGTTATAGATATTTTCGCAATACTTGCTTTGTTATAGAATCCGAATTGAATTCCGGCTTATCAGATCAAGTTGCAACAAAAGAAATTGATTTTATTTTTTTGGACAAAATTTGTTCAAACATACCAATTTATTAATAATTTTATTTTATATTCACAAAAAAAATCCGGAAGAATATTTATGAAAAACTTCAGCAGAACTTTTGTCGTATTTTTGATCTTATTATTGTCAGCCACATTATCTTTTTCCCAGGAAGGATATAATCCGCGGAAAGTTTTTGATCCGACATTTGATAGTAACCCCGGCACTGCTTTTCGAAGCGGGAGCGGACAACCGGGACAATATTACTGGCAAAATTCTGCCGACTATAAAATCAACGCGAGTCTTAATGATTCAGCAAACAGTATCTCCGGCAGCGAAGTAATTACATACACAAACAACAGTCCTGATAAATTAGATTTTTTATGGCTGCAGCTTGATCAAAATAATCTTAAAAAAGATTCGCGTGGAGAATTAACATCGGGGCCTTCAATAAACCCAAATAGGTTTTACGGAGGTGATGTCATCAATTCAGTTGAAATTGAATATCACGGAAAGAAAATTAAAGCGGATTATATAATTACCGATACAAGAATGCAGGTAAGGCTTCCCGAAAGTATGAAACCGCACGGAGATAAAATAAAATTATATATTGACTATTCTTTTTTAATTCCTCCGCCTAATTATGGTCGCAGCGGGTATCTTGAAACAAAAAACGGAAAGATATTTGAAATCTCTCAGTGGTTTCCACGCATGGCGGTCTATGACGATATTAAAGGTTGGAACAATCTTCCATTTTTAGGCGCCGGCGAGTTTTATTTAGACTACGGGAATTTTGACGTTTACTTAAATGTACCGTGGGATCAAATTGTAGTTTCATCCGGAACGCTGCAAAATCCAAATGAAGTATTGACTAAAGATGAAATAAAAAGACTTCATCAGGCTGAAGAAAGCGATAAAACTATTTTTATAAGAAACGCCGGTGAAATAAATAATCCGAAAACCCGACCGGTTCAAAATGGAAGATTGACCTGGCATTTTAAAATGAATAACACGAGAGACTTTACGTGGGCATCGTCAAAGGCGTTTATCTGGGATGCGGCAAAGGTCAATTTGCCGGACGGGAAAAAATCTTTGGCAATGTCGGTTTATCCCATCGAAAGCAGCTCTGATTCAGCCTGGGGGCGCTCTACGGAATTTCTAAAAAACAGTATGGAAATATTTTCAAAAGACTGGTATGTATATCCTTATCCCAGCGCTGTTAATGTAGCCGGACCAGTTGGCGGAATGGAATTTCCAGGAATAATTTTCTGCCACTGGAAAGCCACTGGAAAAGTTTTATGGATGGTTACAAATCATGAAATCGGACATAATTGGTTTCCAATGGTTGTCGGCTCTAACGAAAGAGAAAACGGATGGATGGACGAAGGCTTTAATACTTTCATCGACATTTATTCTTATGCCGAGTTTAACCATGATGAGTTCGGATTGAAGCGCGACGGCGAATATGCACCAAAGGGTGGAAACCCGGCAAAGGAAATAATTCCATATTTAACCAGTCCGCAAACACAACCAATTTTAACTTATGCCGATGCAATCCCGGGCAAATACGAACATACTCTTTACTATTATAAAACCGCGCTTGGTTTAGTAATCCTGCGGGAGTTTGTTCTCAGCGAAAACAGATTTGATTATGCTTTCAGAAATTATATCTCAGATTGGGCGTACAAACATCCGTCACCGATAGACTTCTTTAGAGAGATGAATAACGGAGCCGGTGAAGATTTGAATTGGTTCTGGAAGGAATGGTTCTGTAAGACTTATACGCTTGATCAAGCCGTCGACAGCGTAAAATATATTGACGGGGACGCTTCAGAAGGAAGCTTAATTACAATTGAGAATAAAAATCAAATGGTAATGCCTGTTGAAATTGAAGTTAAAGAATCAAATGGAAAAGCAGGCAGAGTAAAATTGCCTGTGGAAATTTGGCAGCGCGGCGGATTGTGGACATTTAAATATAATTCTACAAGCGCGATTGATTCCGTTATTATTGATCCCGATGGTATGCTGCCCGATGTAAATCCAGCCAACAACATTTGGACATCAAAATAAAGCAAAAGTTTTTTTCTCATTAAAACTGATCGAAAAAATTCAATTGTGTAGTTGCGACTATCTCATCAAAGGATAAGTCAAGCAAAATTAAAATTGAATCTGCAATCGGTTTCAATTGTTTATCGATATAATGCTGGTAGTCAATATCGCTGTAATCGAGCTCAATTGGAACCGGTCCTCTTTTTGTAATGATATATTCAACATATCCTCCTGTAGTTCCAATCATTCTTGCGGCTTTAACCTGCGGCGGAATATTTTTTACATATTGATCAACTTCTTTTCTCAATCTTTTTCTGTAAACAAGCTTATCATCAAAACCTCCGTCATAAACTTGTTTAACATAATTTCTAAGCCAAACCGGAATTTCTTGATTTGTAAAAACTCTTTGGTAAAGTTCAACCTGAAAATCTTTTGCAAGGCGGGTCCAATCCGAACGCACGAATTCCATTCCTACAAAATCCAATTTTTCTTTTCCCTTTTCACAAAGCAAGCCTGCATATCTTTTCTTCGCGCCATATTCGCTGCCGCGCGCATGCGTTAAAATAAATTTGCGGTAATATTTTTCGTATTCAATTTCCAGATAAGATTTTATATTAAATTTTTCCAGCAAAGCTTTTACCCAATATTTATTCATCCCAGCCGCAAGCGAGCTTCCTATTTCGTCAGCGTTATTTCCTTCGCCGATCTTTAATTTGACAAACAATGAATCCGTATCGCCGTATAAAACTTTATAGCCAAGTTCCTCTAAAAATTTTTTACTTCCTAAAAGCAGCCATTGTCCGCTTCCGGTGATAGCAGTCGGTAAATCGGGATGATAGAATCTGCATCCATAAGAACCCATAACTCCATAAAAGCTGTTCATCAATATTTTAATTGCCTGGGAAAGATGTGCGTCTTTGTTCCTTTTTGCTTCAGATCTTTTCTGCATCAGCTCATCAATAAACTCCGGTAAAAAATGTTTTGTGTAAGAAAACTTAAGTCCGGCGGGAGTTTTTCTCGAATCGATTTCATTATATAAACGGGAAACAGGATCAATTTTGAAAGTTTGAATTATCGAAGGATACAGGCTTTTAAAATCCAGGACAATTACATCGTCATACAATCCCGGCTCCGGATCAATTACATAGCCGCCGGCAGCGTGCTGAGAGGCTTCAAGGTCAAGCACATTTGGAGCGACAAGCCCTATCCGATGAATTTTCGGCAATAAAAAATGATCGAATGCAGCAGTCATCATTCCAAGCTGATCCAATAAAAGTCCGGAAAGCTTTGCTCGCTTAACCGATAAGTCTATCAAACCTGTTTTTTGAAATATCTCTGTTACCAAGACTGCGTCATTTAAATTATATTCTGCAAATTTTTTCTTGTCATGATTAAACAGCCGCTCAATTTCCTTAACTTTATTCTGTTCGGAAGTAATTGTCTTACCCACGCCAAGCAGTTCTTTGGCAACGGTATCAAGTTTAAAATCCTCAAACGAATAAAAAGCAGCACGCAACGCAGGCGGTCCATCTATAACTACTCTGCCTGGAATATATGCAAAATATCCGCCGGATTTTCTTTTCCTCAATGTTGTTCTTGATTTACCTCTGCCGAGATCAAACTGAATTTCAAGCTCTTGAAATTTCTTTTCAAGAAACATCAAGTCAAAGCCTATGACATGCCAGCCGATGATAAAATCCGGATCGGATTCTTTGAACCAATCCATAAAACTTTTGATTAAATCTTTTTCATTTTGGAATAATTTAACTTGCTTAGAAATCTTTTTGGAAGGATCACCGAGCATAAAAACAATTTTCTCGTCGCAGTCGCCGGTTAAATGCGCTGCAATTGAATACAACATTCCATTATTTACACCTGTCTCTATATCAAGCGAAAGCACTTTGAATTTTACATCAACCAGGACCGGCTTTATTTTTGGATTAATAAATGATGATAAATTATTTTTCTTCGCAGACTTTCCGGAAACATTCATCTGAGCATTTATAAAACGCTCCATTAAAAATCTACGAACTGGATCCACATCGGATTCAAAAGACAAAATATTTTGCGCACGTAATTCTTCATCTCCTTTTTTCAAGTCGCGCATTGTATTAAAATAGAGAGCATCTACCTCTACTCCGGAGAATGATTTCAACTCCAGTGCTTTTCTTTGACATTGAACCTTCAGTTTGTCAAGGTTAGCCTTTCTATCTATAAAAAATACCGGCTTTACATTATCAAAAATTATTTCGACCGGCTTAAGATCTTCTGATTTGCCGTAAAATATTAATATGTTTTTCCCCCGAATGTCCTGCCATTCGCTTGTAAGGATAAAAACATTAATATTTTCTACAGAGCTGTCCATTCTATAAATAAAAATCATCCGGTTGATTAGAAAATAATTATCTCGGTTTTCCTTTTTAATAAAGTTCCATCTATAAAATTATAAATCGCGAAAAGTTCAAGAGAAAACGGAATGTAGCCAAGGTAGCCGAGTGCGGGCATTTCAAATATATGAAGAAAGTTAACTCCGGGTAAAAAGTAAATCCATTTGGGATAAGAAAAGTAATTCCACATCTCCCAGAAAAAACCGCAAATCAAACATCCGGTAATCAGCGATGAAACGGGTTTCCAATTTCCTTGTGCTAAGTATTGAAAAAGATTTTTGCTGCCAAGCAAATAATTAATCGGATCAATGAGAAGATATAATGAAACCCAAATTAAGAAATAAAAATATTCCGGGAGTAAAATAACAGCTGATAAAGTTATAATGCCTGCAAGTATTAAATATAGTGATGATCTTTTGGTTAGAACAATTTTTTTGTACGATTTACTTTTGTTCCGCCTGAATGAACTTACCAATTCCGCAGTTTCAAATACCGCTGGTATTACGGTTGAAAAGCTTAACGAAGCTAATAAGAAGAATTGAGTGTCGCTGAAATATTCCCTTCCGACATAAAACCAGTTCTTTGTAAAATGATTTAGTATTTCGAACAGCCACCAAACAGGAATGGAAAAAATAAATAACTCGATAAATATTTTTTTGCTCCTGCTGAATATTGAATTACCCTTTCGAAGAAACACGAGTGAATCGGCGAGCAGTATATAACCAAGCCACAAAGGAAAAAAAGCCCAGTGGGTTCTTAAGCCGTTAAGCGACCAGTTTAAGGACCAGAAAATTATTATCAAAATTATCCCGTAATATCCGCGCGATGGAAATTGTTTCGACTTAGATATATTAAGCATACTAATTCCCCGGATTAGAAATTGGTTTTAAGCAGAAAAAATTCTCGTTCCAAGAAGATAAGACATTCATTCCGTTTCCTTATTTTATCAATTTTACGGAATGAATTTACAAATTATTTTCTAAACCATAAATGTTTAGGCGTGACTTAGAGCCTTAATGTTATTGATATATTCGATCGCCCCAAGCGCTGCGATTGTACCGTCTGCGACAGCGGTGGTTATTTGCCTGTATTTTTTTTGTACCGAATCGCCGGCGGCAAAAACTCCTTGCTCGCTCGTCTCAAGATTTTCTTTCACCACGATTTCGTTCCTGCCGTTCAGCTCAAGCTTGTCTTTTAGAAATTCAGTGTTAGGCTGATAGCCGATGAAAATAAATACGCCGTCAATTTCCATTTCGGTAATTTCATGCGTGTTCTGATTTTCAATTAATACTTTCTTCAGCGATTCCTCGCCGATAAATTCCGCGATCTTCGATTCCATAATAAAGCTTAACTTGGGATTACTTTGCGCCTCTTCAATCGCGTGTTCAAAAGCCTGGAAGTTATCGAACTGATGTACAATCGTTACGCGGCTTGCATACTTAGTTAATGAAACAGCTTCCTCAAGCGCCGAGTTGCCTCCACCGACTACAATTATATTTTTATCCTGGAAAAAATCACCATCGCAGGTTGCGCAGTATGATATTCCCTTTCCCTTAAACTTGTCCTCGCCAGGAACATTTAGATTTCTCGATCTTCCCCCAGTAGAAATAATAATAGAGCTTGCTGAAAAAGTTTCTTTATTATTTATCTCAACTGTCTTGATATCTCCGCTTAAATTTAGATTTGTAATCCTAACATTTGATTTAATAATACAACCGAAATTCTTCGCCTGGTTTTTCATAACGTTTGCAAGCTGGTAGCCGGAAATCTTTTCTATACCCGGATAATTTGCTATTTCGTGTGTTAAGATTATTTGTCCGCCGGCAGTCCCTTCATTAAGTATTAATGTTTTCATCTTTGCCCGGGCAAGATAAATCCCGGCAGTTAAACCTGCCGGACCGCCTCCGATAACAATTACATCATAGATCTCGCTCATTTTTATTCCGCCTTTATTTACTTCTTAAATTCCTTATCAAGAATATCTTTTACCTGCTCCATCGACTGGATGCTGCTGGTGGCGTTAACAACTTTTCCGTTCTTATAATAAACTGTAAAGGGCAGACCTGCAAAGCCGCGGCACTCCGGCAGATTTCTGATTGCCCGCGCATCCGGTGAATCAAATTCCATATCTCTGAATGCAACGTGCTTATATTCATCTTGAAGCTCATCCATAACTCCGTAAACCGGTACGCACATCGGTCCCATTCTTCCGCAGCATACCATTACGTTTTCATTTTCTGTTATTTCCTTATTTAAATCCGCTTCTGATAAAATATGCTTTAAATTTGTCTGTAACATTTTTACAACTCTCTTTTAGTGAATAAATTTTAATTTCGCAAAGTGTGATGCAGCCAAAACAAAATCGTTTCAAATTGTAGTTTTGCTTTTCGTGACAATTCGTATATGAATTATTTTTTATATTAGAATAGAATAAATTAGAAATTATTACGGCATATGCATGTAGTTTTTTGGATGCAATATGAATCACAACAATTTATACTTACATGAAATAAATTTAATTAATTAGAACAGCGGATTAAATGAAAGCAAAGCCGATATGGATAGATTGAGCAGAATAGATAAATTAATCGAAAGCGATTATATAGTGTTCTTGAATTTTATGAAAGCTAAATTCCCGGTGTTTCATAATTCAAATATATTTTTTAGAGATATTCAATTTGGTTTGATTAAATATCTAGAAAAGAAAGGTCAAAAAGTTTCATCAGCCGAAGCACAGCGTTTAGCCGTGGGTTTAAGCAGGCATTTTGAAGAAAAAGGAATTTTTACAAAAGTGAATAATTCCGGCTGGAGATTAAATTATCCCGAGTTTACTACAACCAAACCGGGCGATCCGCTTTAATTATAAAAAATGAAATAAGGATTTATTATGTCAGAAATGCAAATAGAATCGGAAATAAAGATAACCGAAAAAGCTTCAAAAGAAGTAAAGAAGATAATGGAAGAAAATAATATACCAGCAGGCTATGGACTGAGAGTCGGTGTTAAAGGCGGCGGTTGTTCAGGCTTAACTTATACGCTTGGTTTTGACGGCGAGCAGAAAGAAGGCGATACCGTAATTGAGACTAACGAAATAAAATTATTGGTCGACGGCAAAAGTTTATTCTATTTATCCGGTACCGAATTGGATTTTTCAGACGGGCTGAACGGAAAAGGATTTGTGTTCAACAACCCGAACGCTGCCAAAACTTGCGGCTGCGGCGAATCCTTCGGCGTATAAACAAATTTAATTAATAAATATTTTTATTAACATTACATAAGGAGCTAAGAAATGGGAAAGTTTGAACTTCCTAAATTACCTTACCAGTATGATGCGCTGGAACCTTACATCGATAAGATGACAATGGAAATCCATTACACAAAGCATCATAACGCATACGTTACAAATTTAAATAATGCAATTGCCGGCACAGACTTAGAAAAAAAATCGCTGGAAGAATTATTTGCTTCCGCGTCTAAGTTACCTGCAGCAGTTAGAAACAACGGCGGCGGTCACTTTAATCATTCAATGTTCTGGACTTTAATGAAAAAAGGCGGCGGCGGAAAGCCTGCGGGCAAATTAGCCGACGCTATTAATGCCGCTTTCACTTCATTCGATGAATTTAAAGCCAAGTTTTCTAATGCCGCCGCTACAAGATTCGGTTCCGGCTGGGCATGGCTTATAGTTCAGAACGGCAAATTAGTAGTAACATCAACTCCAAACCAGGATAATCCGCTTATGGATGTTGCCGATGCCAAAGGCGCGCCAATCCTCGGTCTTGATGTTTGGGAACATGCCTACTATCTTAAATATCAGAACCGCAGACCGGAATACATTGAGAACTGGTGGAACGTTGTAAACTGGGATGCGGTCGCGGAAAGATTCTCGTCAGCAAAATAAGTCATTATTTTTTTTATTACTCAAAAACCGCTTCGCTTTTAGTGAAGCGGTTTTTTTTAGACTGATCCCAATTTGCCATAAAGACATACATTTCTCCGGAGCATTTGATATAACAGGTGGAAAAGCCGGTTACTAAGCACTTATTAATTATCTTACTTTAACAACTTTAACATTATCGAATAATATATGGGCTGTTGAATCTTGTGCCCATGAAGTAAGCGCGACACTTAACTTATTTAGCTCAACATCACGACGAAATAATGTATCGGCAAAAAATGTCCATGATGTACAATTTATTCCCGGTGTTGAAACTACTCCTCTATCTGGGGCATCTATACTAAAGACTACACCACCTTTCCCTTTTGCCCAAAAGGTAAGTATATAATTCGTTAGCGAATCGGATGAAGAGAGGATAATATTTGTATCAATACTAACCTCCGTGTATTTTACCCCTTGGAGTTTGAGCGACCAATGGCCACCACCATTAGGAACGTCATTCGAAAATGAATATTTAAGTGCTGAAAGTGAGTCCGAAGGTAGCCAAGGTTGCCATCCTTGTAGGCTCGCTCTTGCATTATATTCAAAAGATGATAGAAGGACAGCATTTGTTGTGTCTCCAAAATCAATAAGACCTATTTTAGGATTAGTAATATTGTCATCATTCTTTGAACAAGAATTTATTACCAAAAACAAAAATATTGTTACGACATATTTAATTATCTTAATCATCAAAATACTCTTTACCAGCTGCCTATTACTTAAGCCGAGCAGTTTTTAATTCTGCTGATGTCTAAGTAATTCTTATCATATCCGTTCTACAATAAATGCCTCACTGCAGGCGATGAAAAATTATTTTTCAACAATTCAGTCCGGCACAATTTAATTATTCTTATTACTTTATCCAAGAATTAAACAAAGTCTACCCGCCGCAAATAATGTTCTGAAGCCAGCAATATATTGGCACTGTCATTCGGGAGGGTAGTAACGAATTAGAAAATTTATCGGTACTCCCGCCTGCAAGTAGCGGCAAATACGAAAATTTATCGGTACTTCGTTTGCATGTAGTGGCAAATACGAAAATTTATCGGTACTTGCGTTGCAAGTAGTGGCAAATACAAAAATTTATCGGTACTTGCGTTGCAAGTAGTGGCAAATACAAAAATTTATCGGTACTTGCGATTGCGGGTAGTGGCAAATACGATAATTTGTTGATACTTGCGATTTCATGTAGCGGCAAATACAAAAATTTGTCGGTACTTGCGCTTACGGGTAGCGGCAAATACAAAAATTTATCGGTACTTGCATTTGCGGGTAGTGGCAAATACGATAATTTGAGGGTTTCCAGGTTCGGGAATATAAAAAAAGGATAGATTTTAACTCTATCCTTATAAGAAAACTGGGGATTTCTAAGCAACTTTAGTGAGTAATTAAATTCTTTTCAGCCAATTTAATCCTGTTCATCGCTCTTGCGAGCGCAGCTTCCGCGCGGGCGACGTTAAGATTTTCTTCCCTATCTTTAAGACGCTGCTGCGCTCTTTCAAGCGCACGCCTTGCACGGTCAATGTCTATATTTTCCAAAGCTTCAACGGAATCCGCCAAGATTCTAACATTATTTTTTAGGACTTCTACCGTTCCTCCGCTCGTCGCAAAATATCCGGTAGATTTATCAGTCTTTTCAATTTTGATTGCGCCGATTTCTATTGTGCTTATAATGGGCGCGTGATTTGTTAATATCTGGAAACTTCCGAGCGTTCCCGGCACAGTTACGGAATTAACATCACCGTTGTAAGCAGATTTTGAAGGTGTAATTATTTCTAAATGCAAGCTCATCTTTTTACTTCATCGCCTTAGCTTTTTCTACTGCTTCTTCTATTGTACCGACGTACATAAACGCGCCTTCTGGAAGATCATCATACTCGCCGTTGATAATTCCTTTGAATCCTCTTATCGTGTCTTCGAGCTTAACGTACTTTCCTTTATAACCCGTAAACTGTTCGGCAACGTGGAAAGGCTGGCTGAAGAATCTTTGAATTCTTCTTGCTCTTCTTACAACAGTTTTATCTTCATCCGAAAGCTCATCCATACCGAGAATATTAATAATATCCTGAAGGTCTCTATACTGCTGAAGAATTTCTTTGCAGTTTTTAGCTACATCATAATGTTCCTGACCTAAAATTCCAGGCTCAAGTATTCTTGAAGTTGAATCAAGCGGATCAACGGCAGGATATATTCCAAGCTCGGAGATTTGCCGGCTTAATACGGTTGTTGCATCAAGGTGAGCAAAGGCAGCAGCAGGTGCCGGGTCGGTTAAGTCGTCAGCCGGAACATAAATTGCCTGAACAGAAGTAATGGAACCTTTATCGGTTGATGTAATTCTTTCTTGAAGAGCGCCCATTTCTGTCGCAAGGTTCGGCTGATAGCCTACTGCCGATGGCATTCTTCCGAGAAGCGCGCTTACTTCTGAACCGGCTTGAGTGAAACGGAAAATGTTATCTATAAATAACAGAACATCTCTTCCCTCTTCATCTCTAAAATATTCCGATATGGTTAAACCTGTTAAAGCCACTCTTAACCTTGCCCCGGGCGGTTCATTCATCTGCCCGAATACCAAAGCTGTTTTAGCTAAAACGCCGGACTCTTTCATTTCAAGCCATAGATCATTTCCTTCACGGGTTCTTTCACCAACGCCTGCAAACACTGAATAGCCGCCGTGCTCCTGCGCGATGTTATGAATAAGTTCCTGGATAATAACTGTTTTACCAACTCCGGCGCCGCCGAATAAGCCGGTCTTGCCGCCTTTTGAATAAGGCTCGATCAGATCGATAACTTTAATCCCGGTCTCAAAAATTTCACTCTTGGTTGATAGGTTTTTAAATAGGGGTGGCTGCCTGTGAATGGGATATCTTTTCTCAGCCTTAATTTCTCCTAATCCGTCAATTCCATCGCCGATAACGTTTATTAGTCTTCCAAGTGTAGTCGGACCAACTGGAACTGATATCGGTTCATCGGTATCAATAGCTTCCATACCTCTGACTAAACCGTCCGTAGTATCCATAGCAACCGATCTTACGCGGTCTTCGCCAAGATGCTGCTGCACTTCAACAATTAAATCTTCCTTTACACCTTCGGTGTTAGTGCGGGGAATCTTAACCGCATTATATATTTTTGGTAAATGACCTTCTTCAAACTCAATATCAACAACCGGCCCAATTACTTGTATGATTTTTCCTTTTGCTTCGCTCATTATATCCCTTCAATCTAAAAATTTAGTTGCCAAATTTAATTATAACGTCAAGATTAAACAAGTATTTTTACTATCAAAATGAAATGAATTTTCTTGCCGCAACCTATCCGCCGAATTTCCGGTTTACTTGTTCGAAGGCGGATTAAAATATTGCTCTCGCATGTTTATCCGCATGGTAGGAACTTCGTACCAGCGGGGATGATTCAACTATTTTGAATCCCATTTTTAATCCTTCGTCATGATACATTTTGAATTCTTCGGGGGTAACAAATCTATCCACCGGCAGATGCAATTTTGTCGGCTGAAGATATTGTCCAATAGTTAAAATATCGCAGCCATGCTCAACAAGGTCTTTCATTAAAGATAAAACTTCCTCAGGCTTTTCGCCGATGCCGACCATTATCCCGCTTTTAGTTCTAAGATATTTATCTTTGAACCATTTGATCAAAGCCAAACTTCTTTCATATTTAGCCTGCGGGCGGACTGCGTGGTACAATCCAGGAACAGTTTCTAAATTATGATTAAGAATATCCGGCGGATTTTTCATTATTATTTTGAAAGCTTCTTCATCGCCTTTAAAATCCGGGATTAAAATCTCCACGGTTGTTTCGGGCATGTCTTCATTAATTAGTCTCACCAATTCGCTGAAGATAGAAGCGCCGCCGTCTTTAAGCTCATCGCGGTTTACAGAAGTAATAACAACGTGTTTAAGTCCTAATTCTTTTACAGAATCAGCGACACGTCTTGGCTCATTAAGATCGAGTTCGGTCGGAAGCCCGGTTTTAATATTGCAGAAGCCGCAGCTGCGCGTGCAAGTATCGCCAAGGATCATAAAAGTTGCGGAGCGATTATTCCAGCACTCGGCAATATTCGGGCAGCGCGCTTCTTCGCAAACCGTGTGAAGCTGCTGCTTGCGCATAAGGTTTTTTACATCGCTGTAATTTTCCCCGGTCGGCAGTTTAACTTTAAGCCAATCCGGTCTTTTGCCAAGCGGCACTTTAATTTTTTCCGATTCTTCTTTAAAATTTCTCTGATGCTGATTAATTACCATTTTATTTCTTCCGTCTTCTTAAACTTAATTATATCTCGCTGCTGTCGAAATTTTCCAGGCTGTCTTTTAAGAACTTCAGGAACTTGCCTCCGAGCATGCCGTCTACCAAACGGTGATCGTGCGATAAGGTCAAAGCCATTACCGGCTTGATTGCAATTGTATCCGCGCCGTCAACTTCAATTACGACAGGCTTTTTAACTACAGTTCCGACACCAAGAATTGCAACCTCAGGCTGATTGATGATCGGTGTTCCAAATATAGTTCCGAACACGCCGTAGTTTGTAATTGTAAAAGTGCCGTTAGTAATATCATCCGGAGTTAATTTTTTTGTCCGCGCTCTTACCGCAATATCATTTATTGAGCGCGCAAGACCGATCAAGCTTTTTTCATTTGCCGCTTTAATATTCGGAACTATTAAACCAGTAGGTTCAACCGCAACTGCAATTCCAAGATTAATAAATTTTTTCCGTACGATTGATGAACCTTCTATCGAGGCATTGATCAAAGGGAACTGTTGAAGACCTTTAACGCATGCTCTCGCTACGAAGGGCATATAAGTCAATTTGATATTTTCTTTTTTCAGAAATTCATCACGGTTTCGCTGGATGAAGTTATAAATCTTGCTCATATCTACTTCAAGCATAGCGGAAACATGAACCGACGTGTCCCGGCTGTTTACCATGTGCTGCATAATTTTCTGGCGTATGTTGTCCATCGGAATAATTTCAACTTCGTTTGAAGAAAATGTTTGCTGCACGGAAGAATAATTATAAGCTGGAGCTACATTTTCTTCCGTAATTATTTTAGTCGGTTCCTTTTTCTCTTGAGGTAAAGCAGTCTTAGCTTTCGCCCGGTTTTCAATGTAGCTCAAAATATCCTTCTTAGAAACCCTGCCGTCAAGCCCGCTTCCTTTAATTTGTGCGATTTCATCAAAGCTGACATTTTCTTTGCGGGCGATATTTAAAACAAGAGGAGATAAAAATGAATTAACATCCCCTGCCGCCTCTTCGCTTGTTAATTTTGCAGATGAAAAATTATCATGCATTGAAACAGGTTCTTCAACTTTTTCCGTTGAAGCAGCATGTTGAATTTTTTCTTCTATAACATGATTAGATTTTTCTTTAACAATTTGTGGTGACGCGCCTGTAGATAGTTTCGCTACAACTGTTCCAACTTCTACTGTCTCCTGTTCAGCTACTAAAACTTCTGCTAAAATACCTTCTGCTGGCGACGGGACTTCAGTGTCTACTTTATCTGTGCTAATTTCAAAAATAGTTTCATCTTTTTTTATCTTATCACCGACTTTCTTATGCCATTTGATTATTGTTCCTTCCATAACCGATTCGCCCATCTTAGGCATCTGTATAGAAAGAAGCTCGCCTGCATGTTCTGTGCTTTGATTTTTCTTTTCTTCATAAGAAGGTTTTTCTTTTTCAGCCTTAACAGCAATTTCTTCATACTGAACCTGTTGAATGTCTGGCTTGGACGTTTCGGCATGAGTTTCTTTTACAATTGCATTTACGCCGCCGTCATTTATAACCGCAACAACAGTTCCAACAGCAACCGTATCGCCTTCATTATATTTAATTTCTGAAACAACGCCGTCTGCAGGAGATGGAATTTCCGTATCCACTTTATCTGTGCTTATTTCAAAAATAATTTCGTCGCGCTTAACTGCGTCGCCTACTTTCTTATGCCACTTAATTATCGTGCCTTCGTTTACGCTTTCGCCCATTTTCGGCATTATAATATCCATCTTCAAAACTCCTAAGTTCGATTTGTTAAAATTCTAAAAGTTGTTTAATACCACTATAAACTTCTTCACGGTTGGGAAGAACAGCGTTTTCAAGAATCGGCGAATAAGGGATATGTGTGTCTTTCGCAGCAATTCTTTTTACCGGTCCGTCTAAAAACTGGAAACAATTATCTGATATTCTGGCGGCTACTTCCGCGCCGAAGCCTGCGGTTAATGTATCTTCATGAATGACGATTGCTTTGTTTGTCTTCTTCACTGAGTTGAAAATTGTTTCTTCATCAAGAGGAATAATAGTCCTCAGATCGATTACTTCCACGGAATAACCTTCATCTTCAAGCTTGCGAGCCGCAAATAAAGAATCCCACAAAGAAACTCCGTATGAAATTACGGTAAGATCGTTTCCCTCTTTCACAATTTTTGCTTTGCCAAACGGTACCAAATAATCTTTGTCAGGCGAAGGCGACATTGCAAAGCTTTGCCTGTACAAGCCTTTGTGCTCGCAGAAAAGAACGGGATCATTTATCCTGCAAGCTGTCTTCAGCAGACCTTTTGCATCTGCCGCGTTTGAAGGATAGGCAATAAATATTCCCGGTATGTGGGCAAATATTGATTCAATATTCTGGCTGTGGTACAATCCGCCGTGGATATATCCGCCAACCGCAACGCGCGTTACAACCGGCGCGGACCATGTGTTATTAGATCTATATCTTATCGTTGAAAGCTCATCTTTAAATTGCATGAAAGCAGGCCATATGTAATCGCCAAACTGAATTTCAACAACAGGCTTCAAACCGGCTAAAGCCATACCGGTTGCCACTCCCATTATGCTTGCTTCGGCAAGCGGCGAGTTAAAAACTCTATCAAATCCGAATTTAGTTGAAAGTCCTTTCGTGGCTGTAAAAACTCCGCCTTTGCTGTCCGCAACGTCTTCACCGAAAACATAAATATTATTATCTAGTTCCATCTCTTCGTGAAGAGCATGATTAATTGCATCAACCATAACAACAGGTTTGCCTGAAGGCTTTGATTTTTCATATTCTAATTTTTCTTTTAAGCCGCTTTCATCAAAGACGAAATGCAATGCCGTCTTAGGATCGGGATCTTTTTCTTTTAACGCTTCGTCTGCAGCGCTGTCTATTTCATCGTGAATGTCTTTTTTTAATTTTACGTATTCATCTTTTGAAATTACTCCGGCAGATATTAATTCTTTATATAGTTTTTCAATCGGGCATTTTCTTAAATCTTCTTCAAGCTCTTTTGAATCTCTATATTTTTTTTGATCATCCGAGGAAGAGTGCGAGAGAAGTCGTACAACTTCAGCTTCAATTAAAGCAGGACCGTTTCCCTCTTTAATATATTTAACAGCTTCTTGAACTGCCTTGTATGATTCACGAAAATCTGTTCCATCTATTTTAAATCTCAAAAGATTCGCGTAGCCGCCCATCATCTCGGCGATTGAACTGTCTTTGCCTCCGCTCTGTTGTTCAACCGGAACTGAGATTGCGTACTTATTATTTTCGATGACAAAGAGAACCGGAAGCTTTTCTCTGCTTGCCCAATTTATAGCTTCGTGAAATTCGCCCTGGCTTGTTGTGCCTTCGCCGCTGCTGACGTAAGATACATTTTTTTCTCCACGCTTAACCATTGCCATAGCCGCTCCAACAGCGTTTAGAAACTGAGTGCCGGTAGGACTCGATTGCGATGGAAGATTTATTCTCGAAAGTCCCCAATGGCATGGAAGCTGTCTTCCTCCGGTTGCGGGATCATTTTCTTTAGCAAAACATTGGAAGAAAAATTCCACCGGTTTTAAACCGGAAGAAAGGACAACAGCTAAATCTCTATAATAAGGGAACAGCCAATCTTTATGCGGATCGAGAGAAATACCGGCTGCTACTTGAATAGCTTCATGACCGGCGCCGGCTATATGAAAAAATGTTTTTCCCTGCCGCAGCAGGTTCATTGCCTTGTTGTCAATCTCGCGTGCGAGCAGCATTAATCTTAGAGACTTTAATAAATCTTCTTTGCTCAAAGAATAATTTTTATCAGCAAAAACATTTTTGTTCAAACCGGATTCGCCGTTTCCGTTATTCGATTGATCATTTTTATTAAGATATAAAATTGGCTTTTCAATTGAACCATTTTTTGATGAATTCTTTTTAGCCATTTAGAGCCTTTCTAATTTGCTGTTTGTAAAATTGATGAATAAAGAATTTCTTTTCTAATTCTATTTACGTCCGAATATTCAAATATTTCCTTGAAGTTTCTGATTAACAAATTTTTCACTTCGTTAATATTTATTTCTCTGCTCAATTCTTTTTGTAAAGATGTTACTTCTTTGTCTGAAATACCGCAAGGAATAATCCCGTTAAAAAGAGAAAGATCAGTATTAACGTTGAACGCGAAGCCGTGCATTGTAATCCAGTGGCTTACCTTAATTCCTATTGCAGCAATTTTTCTATTCTCAATCCAGACCCCTGTGTATTTGGGAACTCTACCAGCTGTCAGCCCGTAATATTCGCATGTTTTAATAATTACTTCTTCAAGCGCTCTTAAATATTTATGAGTATCGAGCTGCCAGTTATTTAAATCTATAACCGGGTAACCGACAATTTGTCCCGGTCCGTGATAAGTAATATCTCCGCCTCTGTCAATATCATAAACAGAAATTTTATTTTCTTTAAGATATTCTTCCGAGCCGATTAGATTTTTTTTATCCGCAATTTTTCCGAGAGTATAAGTATTTGGATGTTCGAGAAGGAAAAAAATATCATCGATTTTATTCTTGCTCCTAAGCTCTAAAATTTCTTTTTGGAGATCCCAGGCTTCTTTGTAATCTATAAATCCTAAATCGCAAATATTTAATCTCTTCGTCATTTTAATTATAAAAAAACTTAAATATGAATAGCTTCGCCGTAAGCTGCTGCAGCCGCTTCCATAAGAGATTCGGATAAAGTCGGATGAGCGTGAACCGTCTTAAAAATTGATTCGGCAGTAGCTTCAAGAGATTTTGCCAATCCTATCTCAGCGATCAATTCAGTCGCTTCCGGTCCGATTATGTGAGCGCCAAGTATCTCACCGTATTTTGCATCGAAAATTAATTTTACAAAGCCTTCTCTTTCGCCGACAGCAAAGGCTTTACCGCTTGCCATAAAAGGAAATTTTCCGACTTTAATATCATAACCCGCTTCTTTTGCTTTTGATTCGGTCAAGCCAATACTTGCAACTTGCGGCTGGCAATAAGTACAGCCCGGAATATTATTATAATCAATATCCGGAACGTTCATGCCTTTAATTTTTTCCACACAATGAATTCCTTCATGCGATGCGACGTGCGCAAGCCACGGCGGACCAATAACATCGCCAATTGCATAAATGTCTTTTATGTTTGTCTCGTAAGTTGATTTATTAACTTTTATATGATTCTTAAAACTCTCAATCCCAAGTTCTTCAAGTCCTATCCCTTCAATGTTTCCTGTAACACCGATGGCATTCAAAACTTTATCAGCAAAAAATTCTTTTTTCTCACCATCAACGTTAACCGTTACTTTAACTTTGCCGTCTTTAACTTCAGCTTTTTGCACGGCGGCTTTTGTATAAATTTCAATTCCGCGTTTCTTAAAATTCTTAGACAGCGTATCTGAAACTTCTTTGTCCTCAATCGGAAGAATGGAATCAAGCATTTCTATAATTGTTACTTTCGTGCCGAGAACAGAATAAAAATATGCGAACTCAATTCCGATTGCACCCGCGCCAATTACTACAAGTTCTTTTGGCTGTTCAGGCAAAATCATTGCTTCAGTACTGGTAATAATATCTTTTTTATCCACAGGAATTGACGGCTGCATTCTTGGACGAGCGCCAGTAGCAATAATTATTTTATCCGCGGAAATTACCTGAGTTCTTTTTCCTGCCTCATCAAAAATTTCAATTTCACTTTTAGAAATTAGCTTTCCAAAACCTCTAATTCTTTCAATCTTATTTTTTTTTATAAGCAGTTCTACATTCTTAGTAATTCTGTCTGAGATTTCCCTGCTGCGGGCAATAATCCTCTGGAAGTCAAATTCCAAACCTTGAACTTTAATACCGAAATCATCCGCGTGATTCTTTAAGTTGTCATAAATCTCAGCATTGCGCAGCAACGATTTTGTCGGAATACAACCCCAGTTAAGGCAAATTCCACCTAATTTGTCCTTATCAATAACAACCGTTTTAAATCCAAGCTGTGCAGCCCGTATAGCAGCAACATAACCTCCCGGTCCGCCGCCCAAAACAGCGATATTAAATTGAGCACTCATCTATATTATTACCTATTTTTTTATTAAGTGGTTGAGAAATATAAAGAACTATATTTTAAAATCGAAATAAAAGGTTGATATAGAATACCTATGATAATTTATTTATGACTTATTAGTCATAAATATTTTTTATTAAAAATATTCATAAAAAAGAAAATTCCTTTCAGGTTTCCCACTCGTGAAAATATTTATTAAACATCAAACCGGATTTTATATTAATTCAAAGATTTTTTCTTGGCAAGAGAATTGATATTTATAAATATCAACTTTTACAAAAGGTTATTTGAAATGCCAATTGAGGAAAACTTTAATCTACCTATGCTTCCAATAAGAAGCGCTGCAAAAATTTTAGACATTTCCGTCCATACTTTAAGAATGTACGAAAGAGAAGGTTTGATAATACCATACAAAAAAGAATCAAGCCATCGTCTTTACTCAAATTCCGACATTGAACGATTGAAGTGCATCAGAAGAGCAATAAACGAAAACAAAATAAGTATTGCAGGAATTAAGACAATTTATTCCATGATTCCCTGTTACGAAATAATTAATTGCGACAAATCGGAAAGAGAAAATTGCAGAGCCTACAAAGAGCATGAAGAACCATGCTGGACTTACAACCATAAAAACAATCCATGCAAAAAGCGTGAGTGCAGAACCTGCGTTGTTTATAATGATTATTCAGAGTGCGGGAAGATTAAAGACTTAATTAAGAGTGTTCTAAGCGAAAACTAAAATTGCTTGATATTTAAAATTATACTTTAGCTTCACAACTATGAATTCTATTCTGATTATACTATCATTTATCACGACACTGAATGTTGCCGGATCAAAACCAATAATAAAGTCCAACAAAGAGATAAATGAAAAATGTTTAAAGTGTCATTCTCTTTCAACGTTAGGTTACCGGGACGAATCAAGCGGGTTGATTATAAATCTTTCAGTTAATCCTAAAGAATTTTATAAGTCAAATCACAAAAATCTTGAATGCATTGAATGTCATTCAAAAGATTTCCAGACTTTCCCCCACCCCGAAAAACTGAAACATGAAAATCTTTATTGCTTAGACTGTCACAAAGATGAAAAGGAATTCAGCAAGTTTCATTTTAATAGTATTGAAAGTGATTTTAAAAACAGCATTCATTATAAACTCCTCAACAATAAGTTTAACTGCTTCAGCTGCCACGATCCGCATAGCTTTAGAATCAATGCGCGGGTTAATCAAAATATCGCCGAAACAGTTTTATATGATAACCGTATTTGCCTTCAATGCCATAATAATGAAACGAGCATATATAACCTCTCCGGCAAATATCTGCCAAGCTTGAATGAAGTTCATACATGGCTCCCCCATAAAGATTTACATTGGGCAAATGTTCGATGCATAGACTGTCATACGATTCCTACAAAGGCAGGAGTATCTCATTTAATTTTGCCCAAAGAAGAAGCACTTCAAAATTGTGTAAAGTGCCACTCAACAAACTCCATTCTTTTGCAATCGCTTTATAAGTTTCAATCAAAGCAAGCTAGAAATAAAGAAGGATTTATAAACGCGGTTATATTTAACAACTCATATGTAATCGGTGCAACCAGGAATTATTATTTGAACTTGTTAAGCTTTATGATTTTCGGCGCGGTAATAATAGCTTTGTCCGTGCATGCAATATTAAGGTGGCGTTCAACTAAAAGGAATGTTGAAGATGAACAATCATAGCGAATATTATTACCCGGTCTGGCTACGAATATGGCATTGGCTAAATGCTCTGCTTTTTCTTCTGCTTATTTTCACAGGAATAAATCTGCAATACGCAAGCATCACAGCGCCTATCATAAAATTTAAGACAGCTATTTTGATTCATAATGCGTCAGGGATTCTTCTTACTTTAAATTATTTATTTTTCTTCACGTTGAACCTTGTAACCGGGAATATTAAACAATACATCCCTTCATCTAAAAATTTTCTAAGCAAATTAATTATTCAGGCGAGATTTTATTTATCAGGAATTTTTAAAAAAGAAGATCATCCTTTTGAGACAAACAAGCATCAGAAGTTTAATCCGCTTCAACAAATTACATATCTTAAAATAATGTACTTTGCTCTACCTGTTATGATTATAACAGGCTGGGCTTTGCTATTTCCCGAATTTTTGATAAAACAAATTTTCGGCATTTCGGGTCTTACTTTAACAGACCTTGTTCACACAATCGACGGATTTTTATTGTCGATTTTTATGTTCGGACATATTTATTTAGCCACAACCGGGACAACAGTTATAAGCAATTTCAAAGCTATGATTACCGGCTGGCATCAATCAGAAACTCATCCTAATTCAATTAAAGAGGTATCAAATGAAAAATAAAATTTTGAATTTTTCAAAGACAAAAAAAGGAAAAATATCTATCGTCATTATTGCGATTTTCTTACTCGGATTTATCTTTGCACAATTTCTATATGAACCATTTTTTGAATGGTATACCGGAGTAAAAAACGGTGAGCTGACTTTTGATACAAGTATTAAACTAACTGAAAGAGAGTTTAACAATCTTGCTAAAAGTTTAACTTACCAGGAAAGATTGCAGCGTGCTGAAGAAATGACGAAAGACGAAAAAGATCCTGTCACAAGAAAAGTAAAAATTGAAATGCTGATGAATACTCCGTCATTCATGCACGACACACAGTTTAATCATATAAAATATTTTAGAGACGCCGGCATTCTGCAATATAAAGGACCGGAAACTTGTTTAAAATGCCACGAAGATATTACCGTTAGACATTCGGATGGTACTACCGAAAAAGTAAATACAATGGATGATATCGTAAACTCTGTCCACTTTGAATTTCAAAGAATGGCATCTGGATTTTCCACATACGGATTTAACGGCAAACAAGTTAATCAAAAAGGCAGAGCTATTCCTGTCGGCAAAATTGATAGAGCATGCGGCATCCCTGGCAGCTTTTCTTGGACCGGCTGGGCTGAACTTATTGCTACTAAGCCCGACAGCCTGCATGGTAAAACATTAATGCGGAGTGAAGGCTGCGGTCAATGCCATATAGGAGGCAACTATCAGCCTGCTACTGAAAAAATGATGCCCTTCGGTGATGTTCCTAATTCTGCCAAAGAAGGAATTGACTGCCTGATCTGTCATTCGCAGGCTTATGATATGAATTATAAATATGTTATTAAAGATAAAGTTGGAATGCGCTGGAATCAGGATAGAACTATGAAAGCCGCTCTTACTGTAACTAAACCTTCAAATCAAAATTGCTTGTACTGCCATCAGCATAATATGGGCGGCGATACTTATTCGGGAAATGTTTCTGCTCATAATTTAGGTTATGAACATCCAAGAATTCTTCATACCGGGGCTAAGCGTGGAAATCCATTCAGCCCCGAAGAAGATGTTCACTCAGCAGCCGGAGTAAAATGTCTTGACTGCCACGTGCCCGAAGGGCATAAAATACCGCGCGGGACAAAAGGAACAGACCTTGTAGCCAATGACTTGCCAAACAGAACCGTCGCTTGCGAAAATTGCCATACTTCTGCGCCGCACACGAAAAATGAATTGGAACGTGTTATTCTAAATGGTCACGTTTCAAGAATTGCTTGCGAGACTTGCCACATTCCAAATTTAAGAGAAGATAATGTTGTACTTAGAGATTGGGTCCATCCGACTTATAATAAGGAAGAAGGAATGTACGTTTATACCGATATATTAAAATCCGGGAAGCCCAATATTGGATTCACTTATCTCTGGTACAATGGCGATGGAACTTTCCTTGCCGGAGCACTGGGAAATAATCCAAACAAAACAAATATGTATAATCCTTTAATGAATCAAATGACGAGCATAACTAATCCGGAAGCTTTAGACGAGATTAAAAATAACCTCGAAAAAGATTTTCATCTCGACAATAAACAGGTTGAAAAATATATGCTCGCCGCTACTAATACACTCTCACAGCTTACACCTGCTATGCTTGAAAAAAGAAGCAAAGATATTGCCGATAATTTAATGTCAATAAGCGATCACGGCGACAGCAAGATTTATCCTTTCAAACTTTTTAATGCTTATATGTATGAAGATATGTCTAACCAGGGTCCTTTTGGTGCAATGATTCTTCCTTTCGATTATCCCACTTACTATGAAACCGGCAACACTAAGGAAGCAGTAAAAGTGGCTATACAAAATCCAATCGTCAAAAGGATGTATCAATATCCATTTAAAAAATATATGATGGATGACTTTATGCATTATTTCGGGGTAAATACCTGGTCAGATGTTTACCCGATTGATAATAAAGGTAATTTGAGAAACGTTGAACCGCATTGGATGAGACAGTTCGGAACATTAATGATTAATCATTCTATTAAAAAAGAAGGACTGGCTTGCGCGTCATGCCATTCACCAAATGGAATTTTAGATTTCAAGAAACTTGGTTATTCTCCTGAAAGAGTAAAAGATTTAGAACATCTTCCCGAACTGAAATATTTCAAATCAAAACCAAATAAAGTGGCAACACACGGTAAAGAAACAAAGAAGACCGTTGCTTTAAATTATAAATAAAAATTACAACTGTTTTTTCTAGAAGAGATTGCATCCTTAAAAAAGGTGCAATCTTTTTTTATTTACGTTAAGCTGTCCCCTGGGAAACTTCTGCACGGATGAATTTCATAAAAGAAAATACCATCTTTAACGGCAGGGTCTTCATCCATAATCTTCTTAGTCTCCTCAACACTTGCATTAAATATTCCTAAACCGGAAACATCGCTTCCGTCGGAAATGGGACAAACAATTGAGAGTAATCCTTCCTGCCTCAAAGAGAAATTTCTTCTCCCGTGTTCCCAAATAATTTTTTCAGAGCCTTGTTCTTTCTTTTTAGGCCCGGCTTTTAGAATGACTATGGAATATTGCTTAGTCTTTTTCAGCATCTCGTGCATGAATTCATCGGTTATTGTCAACATTGGCATTCTTTCTTATGTTTATGAATAAAAATTTTTCCACTAAAATATAGAAGTAAAAAAATGAATACAAAAAGACATCTATTACTATTTGCTCTTCTCTTATTCTTGTCTGCAAATATTTACCCGCAGGATTCCCACGGTTTTGTAAAAGAGGGGCTCACTATACAAAGCAAAATACTTGGGAAAGACGTTCGGTACACAATTTATCTTCCATATGATTATGAAACATCAAATCGTTTTTATCCTGTAGTCTATATGCTTCACGGCTTTGGCGATAATGATATAGGATGGATTCAATTCGGTGAAGCCAATATGATTGCAGATAAAGGAATTTCGGACATGGAAATTCCACCTATGATTTTTGTTATGCCAGACGGCGGCGTTTCATGGTATATGAATAATTACGACGACTCAGTTCGTTATGAAGATTTCTTTTCCAAAGAATTTATTCCTTACATAGAGCAGCACTACAGAATCTTAAGTGAAAAAAGATACAGAGCAATCCTCGGTCTTTCAATGGGAGGCTATGGCGCTTTAGTTTATGCACTAAAGCATCCGGATATGTTCTCTTCATGCGTTGCGTTCAGCGCAGGTGTTTTTACTGATGAAGAAATAATTAATATGAAAGACGACGAATGGAAGAATCTTCTGGGTCCGGTATTTGATTCCGGTCTGAAAGGCAAAGAAAGAATTACTGAGCAATTTAAGGATAACGATCCGCTTTATTTAATTAAAAACTCTGACATAAAAAAACTTAAAAGCGTTCGCTATTATCTTGACTGCGGAGACAAAGATTTTTTGTATAAAGGTAACGCTGCTCTTCATGTACTTTTAAGAGATATGAATATTCCACACGAATGCAGAATGAGAGACGGCGCTCATACTTGGAGTTACTGGCGTTCAGGCTTACTTAATGGCTTGGAATTTATCGGCGCAAGCTTTCATCAGCAGTAATTTTTTTAATAAGAATAATGCAGTAATGGAATTTTAGGACATTGTAAAAATATCATGTTATGTTCCATTAATCTATTACCGCATAATTAAATTTCCTATTTTTGCCCGGCTTTACTTGGACTGCCTGCTTTGAATTAACTCTATTAAATTAATAACCGACTCAACTTCATCCTTTGGAGTTTCAGGTATTGCTATATCTAGAGCTATTCTCAGCCAGCGAATATTTAAATGTTTTGATGCGTAAGAAATTTCTTCCTCAGCTTTTTCAGGAATACTTTGCAGGATATCATAAAATCTTGCGGCTGCTTTAATACAAATAATGCTCGGTACAAGGTTGTTATTGCAGATCTTTATTAAATTATTATTTTGCTCAATATTCGATTGGCATAAGTCTATTGCTCTAAGTCCTGCCAGCTTTTGAAGGTCGTGCTTATTAAAAGCTTTTACATTTTTATCGCCAGCTATTTTTAATAAAATATTTATACTATTATCAATATCAAAAATGCTTTTTAATCCCTTATTAAAGGCATCGTCAATTGCTGCCTTTATCGCGGTCTCAATATTGTCTTTAGCTTTTTTAATTAAGTCAAAGCCAATTCTAAAATCTTTTGATAGCTGGATCACTTTTTCATAATCGCCCTGTTTTATCGCTGAATCTAATAATACTGAGGGCGTATCCCTGCCGGATATTTTTCTATCTCTCAATTGGGAATAATTTTGTTTGCCGGGTTCCTCATTCAGCAGTCTTACCTGTTTTCTTCTTTCTGTCGATTCGGGCAAAAGTAACTTAAGTCCACGCAAAGTTAAATTCTCCGATACAAGATCGTAATTTTCTTCGTCTACATTAAAGCTGACTAAAGTATGATTCCCAAGGCTTCCGTATCTCAAAGAATTTATCTCTATCTTCTGAGAAGATTCTTTCAAAACCTTCAACATATTCTTCAAAGATTCTAACTCATCATCTGTTACTTTTACTACTACTTTCCGTTTCATGCTTTTCTGTGTTTTCTTAACAAACTACTAAATTAATTATTTTCTTTATTTTTTTGTAAGATCAATTTTGTTTGGCGTTATCAACGAAAAATTTTAATCTAATTTTGAAAAAGTTCCGGCGTGTTTATTAAAACAGTTGCCCCATAAAAATTCGGAAAAGCTAACGGTATAAACACTGTCCGATATTTTTTTTGGCAAAGTTGAAATCTTCAAAGAATCATTTGACAAATGGTAAGCGAAGTAATGAAGAGTACTATCTTTATCCAGAATGAATAGAAGGGTATCTTGATGAGTAGAATATCTACCGGTGTATAAAGTATCTTTATTTAAGCCGCTATAAGCAGAACCATTATTTACATAAGTTACGAGATTTGGTGGTAGTATGGTTAAGACAAAGTTATTTCCGTTTAGAAACAAAGTTGCAGTCTTTTGCATGTTGTTATTGAGTCCAAAAGCTTTGGCAAACTCGGCATGCGTTCCTTCATTCCACTTGAATGATTCAGACCATCTGCCGTTTTGCAAAGGTTCATTGCTTACTTCGGTTGGGCTTTGTTTACAGCTATTAATAAATAACAGCATTAAAACCAAAAGTAATACTTTATATATGACTGATTTCATATCCATAGTTTTAAGCGTTTAGAGAAATATTCCCTAAGCTGTTCAAAAATAAGCAATATTAAAATTAAAAGACAAATTATTACTATTTTATTCAACTTTTTGATATGCCAAGAGATATATAAAATTTAAGAGCATACCTAACCATTTATATTGTCGATATTTTCGCAAATTAATTTAGCTTTAAAATTTCCAGAGGCTTTATAATTTTTAATAGCGGTTAATATAATTTTGTAAAATTATAGCTATGCTTGTAGACTAGTAACTTGCTGGGCTTAATATTATAGTTAGGATAATATAATAAAAATGCCGGGCAAAACCCGGCATTAGTTTTATAAGCATGAATTAAATTAAGAGAAATGCAATCTTTAAGAATTAGCTTTTCTTCTTTTTGGTTTCATCGTCAACAACCTCGTAAGAAGCGTCCTGGACTTCCTTATCGTCTGCTTTCTGCTCGCTTGATGTAGCTCCGCCGGCTTGTTGTGAGCCTTCACCGCCAGGCTGCTGCGCGCCAGGTTGTGAATAAAGCTCGGAAGCTATCTGGCTCCAGACTTTATTTAAGGATTCCGTAGCAGCTTTTATCTGTTCGGTATTATTTGAAGCAATTGCATCTTCAACTTTTTTAATTTCCACTTCAAGTTTGTTTTTTGAATCAGCCGGCATCTTATCCTTCAGCTCTTCAATTTGCTTTTTAGTTTGAAAGACCAAACTGTCTGCTTGATTCTTAACTTCGATTCCTTCTTTTTTCATCTTATCTTCAGCAGCATGTTCTTTAGCGCTGTTCTTCATCTTTTCAACTTCATCTTTAGACAAGCCGCTTGAAGAAGTAATCCGAATACTTTGTTCCTTGCTTGTAGCTTTGTCTTTAGCCGCAACGTGAAGAATACCGTTAGCGTCAATATCAAAAGTAACCTCAATTTGAGGAATACCTCGCGGTGCAGGCGGAATTCCGTCGAGATGGAATCTACCCAGCGATCGATTATCCACTGCCATAGGTCTTTCACCCTGCAGAACATGAATTTCTACCGAAGGCTGACTATCGGATGCGGTAGAGAATACTTCACTTTTCTTTGTAGGAATTGTAGTATTCGCATCTATCAATTTGGTCATTACGCCGCCGAGAGTTTCGATACCCAGAGAAAGCGGGGTTACGTCCAGCAAAAGAACATCTTTAACATCGCCGGTTAATACCCCGCCCTGAATAGCTGCACCGACAGCAACTACTTCATCAGGGTTAACGCCTTTGTGAGGTTCCCTATTAAAAATTTTCTTCACTAACTCTTGAACCATTGGTATTCTTGTTGAGCCGCCGACAAGGATAACTTCATCTATCTGGGATGAGGAAACTCCGGCATCTTTAATAGCCTGCTCACATGGTATCCTTGTCTTCTGGACAAGGTCATCTATAAGTTGTTCAAACTTTGCTCTTGTTAAAGTAATGTTTAAGTGCTTTGGACCATCTTGCGTAGCTGTGACGAATGGAAGATTTACATCAGTTGAAGATGATGATGAAAGCTCTATCTTGGCTTTTTCACCGGCTTCTTTTAATCTCTGTAAAGCCATGGGATCTTTACGAAGATCAATACCTTCCTGTTTCTGAAATTCGGCAGCGAGATAATCAATAATTCTCTGGTCGAAATCGTCGCCTCCAAGATGGGTATCGCCATTGGTAGATTTAACTTCAAAAACGCCGTCGCCTAAAGCAAGAACGGAAATATCAAAAGTACCGCCGCCAAGGTCGTATACAGCAACTGTATGATCTTTATTCTTTTTATCCAGACCATAAGCAAGAGCCGCCGCAGTAGGTTCGTTGATAATTCTTCTAACTTTAAGACCCGCAATTTCACCGGCGTCTTTTGTAGCTTGGCGCTGAGAATCATTAAAGTAAGCCGGAACAGTTATCACGGCTTCAGTTACTTCCTGCCCTAAATATTCTTCAGCAGTTTTCTTCATCTTCTGAAGAATCATTGCACTTATTTCAGGCGGAGAATAAACACGGTCGCTAATTTTAACACGCGCTGAATTTCCATCGCCGGCAATTACTTCATAGGGAACTTTAGTTTTCTCATCTTGAACTTCACTTACAACTCTTCCCATAAATCTTTTAATTGAAAATATAGTGTTTTTAGGATTAGTGATAGCTTGTCTTTTTGCAGGCTGCCCAACTAACCGGTCACCGTTTTTTGTAAATGCAACAACCGATGGCGTTGTTCTGCCGCCTTCAGAATTAGGAATTACAACGGGATCGTTGCCTTCCATAACGGCAACACATGAATTTGTCGTCCCTAAATCTATTCCAATTATCTTACCCATCTTGTTTTCTACTCCTTAAAGAATAAATATGCGGTTCAGTTAAACTTGGAACCGCATTGTTAATAATTTAGTTATTTAATTTCGATAGTTTTTTCTTTTTGTGATTTAACTTCAGCTTTTGGAACTGAAATTGTAAGAATACCGTCTTCAAATTTAGCTTCAATACCGTCTGCATTTATGTTATCAGGAAGTCTAAATACTCTCTTGAAATTTCCGAAATATCTTTCATTTCTCAAAACTTTTATATCTTTTTTATCTTGCGAAAGATCTCTTTTTTCCCCGCTAACAGTTAAGACATTATCTTCCAATAATATTTTTACATCTTCCTTCTTAACTCCGGCAAGTTCAACCTCAAAATTTATCTTGTCTTCATATTCACTTATATCTACTCGCGGGCTGAAGGTAAACCCATAATCTAAATCGAAGTTAGAAAAATCTTTGTAGAACGTTCCACAATTGCCGTAAAAAGTTTTATCAAACTCTTTACCGGGATGAAATTTAACGAATGTCATGTTATGCTCCTATATTTTTTTAAGTTTTTGGTATTTAATAATCAAGCTAAATGCCAGAAAATATTTTATAACTAACTGCTTACATACAAACAAGTTAGACAAGTTATTATTTAATTTATTATTGCGGTCATTATGGCAGTGTATAGGAAATTTTGGCATACAGCTACAATTTTATACCTAAAAATATGACAGTATTTCTAAAATTGATTATCTTGCGCGCATAAATTTTAAGAGGTAATAAGTTGTTCAGTTTAGAAAGTTTTGATATAAAACTTGATACGGAATTTGTGGGAAGAAATTTTATTTTTACAGAGGAAGTAGAATCAACTAATACTGTCTTGCTGAACAGAGCTAACAAATTTAATTCAGATGGCACTGTTGTTTTAGCGGAAAAGCAGAGTAAAGGTAAGGGCAGAAAAGAACGCACATGGTATAGTGCTAAGGGACAAAATTTAACTTTTTCAATTTTATTAACGAGCAAAAAGTTTTTGGGTAAAAATTTCAATCTCTTAAATTTTGCTTCATCCCTTTCCGTTGCTTTCGCTTTAGAAAATCTTTTCCAGCTTAAGCCGGAATTAAAGTGGCCTAACGATGTTCTGATTAACGGGAAAAAAATCTGCGGCATCTTAATGGAATCAACATCGCAAGGCAGCAAGATTGAAAGGGTTGTAATAGGCATAGGGTTAAACGTTAACCAGGTTATCTTTCAAGGAAGCTTTAACCTTGAGCCGACTTCAATTAAGCTTGAGTTAGGCGGGGAAAGTATTGACCGTGAGAAACTTCTTGCGGAGTTATTAAATACTTTCGAAGAAACACTTGCAAGAATTCCAACAGAGCCACAACAAATCTTTAAAGATTGGAAGGACCGGTGCAGACTGCTTGGCGAAAAAATTTCAATTATGGAAGACGGCACGACAAAATATGGAATTTTTGATGACATTGATAATGAAGGTTATTTGCTTCTTAAAACAAAAAATAAAATTGAGAAAATTCATTTCGGCGATGTGAGCGCGGCAAAATGACAATTACTTGCGATGTTGGCAATACGAATATTAAGACCGCTCTCTTTGTTGATAATGAAATCTCGGAACTTAAAACTTTCAACGACACTAACGAGCTTTTTAGCTTCTTAAATAAAAATATACCTGATAGCTTCGCTTTATCATCAGTCGTTCCAGCTGTTTCTAAAAAAATAAAATATTTTCTACAGCACAATCTTAAGATTTCACCTTTCATTATCAATAAAGATGTCAATTTCAATTTAAAAATTAATTATATCTCTATGGAAACTCTCGGCATTGATAGGATTTGTTCTGCCGAGGGTGCTTTTTACTTATATAAGAATTCTGGTGAGTTGAAAAACTATAGCGAAAAGACATTTATTATTACAATCGATTTTGGTACAGCGACAACTATAAACATTATTAAATATCCGGGAGAGTTTATAGGCGGTCTAATAGCGCCCGGCATAAAAATGATGTTCAATTCTCTTTCACAAAACACGGCACTGCTTCCAAGTGTAAGCGATAATGATTATGATAATATTATTGCACAAGATACAAAATCATCTATAGCGAGCGGAGTTTTAAATTCATCTTTAGGTTTAATTGGAAAAGTTTTAAGTCATCTAAAAAATATTTACAATGCTGAAGATTTAAAAATCTTTATAACAGGCGGTAATGCTGATAAAATTACACCCCACATTGACTTTGAATTTTCATATCAAAAGGCTTTAGTGCTTTTGGGAGCAAAAGCGATAATGGATTTAAATAAGTAGATTCAGAATAAAACGCAGACCGGATAACTGCATCTAAATTTTCAAAAATGTATTGTCGATAAGTCTTGTACTTCCTATTTTGCATGCAACTAAAGCAAGATATATTTTCCCTTTTATAAAGTTACCCGGTACAAGGAAATTCTCAGCATCGACTATTTCCGCATAGTCAATCTTAGAGGACTTAACTGAATTAATTTCATCAATCATTTTTGATACTATAATTTCAGGAAGCCTTTCGCCTTCCTTAACTAATTTTTCCGCAAGCTTTAATGATCGGAACAAAACAAGCGCGTCTTTTCTTTCTGCCTCGGATAAATATACATTTCGAGAACTCATCGCCAAGCCGTCGCTTTCGCGAATGATAGGACAAACAACTATTTCTATATTAAATTTTAAATCTCTTACCATTTGTTTAACTACAGCAATTTGCTGCGCGTCTTTTTGTCCGAAAAAAGCATAGTTAGGATTTGTACAGTTAAATAAAATTGCGACTATTGTTGCGACTCCTTTAAAATGCGCAGGACGAAATTTACCCTCAAGCCTTGATGAAATGTCTGTTACTTCTACAAACGTTTGGTAACCGTGCAAATATATTTCTGAGGCAGCCGGATAAAAAAGATAATCTACTTCGTTTTCTTGAAGCAATTTTTTATCACGATCAAAATCACGAGGATACTTAGCAAGGTCTTCAGTAGGTGCAAATTGTGTGGGGTTTACAAAAATGGAAACTACAGTTATATCAGATTTTTGTTTCGATTTTTTTATTAAAGATACATGCCCTTTATGCAGAAAGCCCATTGTCGGGACAAGCCCGATTTTTTTCCCGCCGGCTTTTATCTTTGCCGACAGCCGGTGCATTTGTTCAACGCTTGTAATAACTTTTATGGCAGCCTCAGGTCATTAAAGTTAGAATATTAAAAATATTATTTTTTAATTCTTTTCTTGGAGAAATAACATCGACAAAACCCTGCTCAACTAAAAATTCGGATTTTTGAAAGCCTTTCGGCAAATCTTTTCCAATGGTTTGCTTGATTACTCTCGGACCGGCAAAGCCGATTAAAGCCTGCGGCTCGGCAATATGAACGTCTCCAAGCATAGCATAGCTTGCAGTTGTACCGCCGGTTGTAGGGTCAGTTAAAACAGAAATGTAAGGAATATGGGCGTCAGCCAGGCGCGCAAGTCTTGAACTTGTCTTTGCCATTTGCATTAATGAAAAAGCACCTTCCATCATTCTTGCGCCTCCGCTAGCCGAAATAATAATCAAAGGAATTTTATTTTTAAATGCCCGGTCGATTAATCTTGAAATTTTTTCGCCTACAACAGATCCCATACTTCCGCCGATGAATTTAAAATCCATACAGCCTAAAGCAACATCCATTCCGTTAAGTTTTCCAGTGCCAGTTCTAACTGCATCGTTTAGACCAAGCTTTTTAATAGTTTCATGAATCCTATCTTTATACTTTTTTGTATCTTCAAACTCTAACGGATCGCCCGACCGCATCTTCTTATCCATCTCTTTGAAAGAACCTTTATCCAAAAGTATTTCAATATATTCCTGGCTTCCAATTCTAAAATGGAAAGAGCATTTTGTGCAAGTCCACAAATTATTTTCAAGCTGTTTTTTGTGAATGATCTCGCCGCAGTTTGAGCATTTTTCCCACAGCCCGTCCGGCAAATCTTTTTTTTGCGAATCTGGAGAAATATTTTCTTTTGATCGTTTGAACCATGCCATGTGAAATCTCTATTTTGTTATGTCTGCATTAATAGTTAAAAGCTTACGGGAATTTTTCGGGTCATTAGTTGTTATAAAAACTGTTCGCGATACTTTTCCTATCTTGCCTGAAGAATCAAACTGAACGCGAATTTCGCCCGTATCTCCCGGCAAAATATTTTTATTCTTAACAACTGCTGCCGTGCATCCGCATGAAGTAGTAATGTCTTTTATATTTAATGTATTATTTCCCTTATTAGTTATCTTGAAAATATAATCTACAACTTGACCTTGTTTTATAACCCCAAAATCATGTTCGTTCTCAGGATAAAATGCAACCGGATGAAATGATGAATCAACAGGCATTCCCGAAAGCGTCGGTCTGTTATCCGGATAAGCGCGAGTTATGAACAATTTTAAATCCGGGTTATTCGGATCGTTTGTCTTGATAGTAACATAAGTATCTTCAGGTCTAGCTTTTCCAAGGCTTACGTAAACAATATCGACATGTGCGGAATCTCCGGGCACCAACTCGTTTTTATCCAGCGCGGCAGTTATGCATTTGCAAGATGATTTTACATCTCTTAAAGTGAGTGTCTCCCCGCCGCCATTATATATTACAAAAGAATGCTCGACAGAAGTACCGGCTGGAGCATTGCTGAAATCATAATTAATTTTAGGAACCGAAACTACCGGACCAACTGTTTGTGCTATGCTTAAAGAAAAGAAAATAAATACGAGGCTAAAAACTTTTTTAATCATTTTTCCTGTCCTTTACAATAAAATTTTTAAGATAATTAGGTTCAAGAAAATCATAGTCAATTATTTTAAACTTTTCACCGAACATTTTCCCCCATCGTGCAACATAAAAAGAACTTGGCGAACTAATACTGTGCCTTTTACTTTTTTCAGATTCCGTAACAGCATTTCCGAAAACAAGCTCGTGATTAGTTTTTTTCCGAAACTCATCCCGCGTTATGATGTCGAGATTCTCCGCAAATATATAATTATTAGATTTAATTTGAAACTTGGCATAATATATCTCTTCAACATTCACTTTATTAGCAATTATAAATTCGGTTGCATCAGGCAAAAAATATGATAGTTGAAAAGCCATCGCTTCAAATGTAGGGACTGGAATTATAGGCAGCTTCGCACCAAATGCAATCCCTTTTGCAGCAGACATTCCTATTCTTAATCCAGTGAATGATCCTGGCCCCGCCGATACCGCAATTGAATCCAGTTCATTCGGCTTGATACCGGAAATTTTCAAAACAGAATCAATTATTTCAAATAATTTTTCAGCGTGGGAATTTTTCAAATTCATATTCAATTCGTAAAATTTCTCATCCGAAAAATAGACACACGCACTGCAGAGGTTTTGGGAAGTTTCAATTGCTAATATCGGCTTTTCTTCATGCATATCTTTTAAATTCAAATACTCTTGAAAAATCATCATTTAAAGCAATATTAATTTCTATCCTTTTGCGCGGCAAAACTTGCGGGATCAGATTTCCCCATTCGATAAAAGTTATCGCCTGGTCATCATTAAGATAATCATTAATGCCAATGTCAAAAAGTTCAGCCGGATTATTTATCCTATAAAAGTCAAAATGGTAGACGTTATAATTGCCCGAATATTCATTTACGATTGCAAAAGTAGGACTGTTAACGTTTTCGATGCCGTAATTTTTCAAAGCTTGTTTTATAAAGAAGGTCTTGCCGGAGCCTAAATTCCCATTTAGAATTACAACATCACCAGGCCATAAAATTTTTATAAACTCATTGGCAAGCGAGATTGTTTCTTCCTCACTATATAATTTTTTTGAATATGGCAGTTCCACTTTTATTTCGGTTCCATTGTTATTACCGGAAGTATCATTTCCTCCATCGATATTCCACCATGCTGGAATGTATCCTTATAGTAAGTTAAATATTTATGATAGTCAGTCGGGTAAACAAAATAAAAGTCTTCTTTAGCGATAATGTAATTAACGGTAACACCTCTGCGCGGAAGTTTATAGTCATCGGCGTTTTTTATATAAACCGCATGCTTCTCATCCACTTTAAGATTTCTCCCATATTTAAATCTTAGGTTGACAGATGCCTCTTTATCACCCAGCACTTTTGCGCCGCGCAAAGATCTGATGCTGCCATGATCTGTAGTTACCACGATCTTAACGTTATTTAAATTTGCGAGCGCTTTAAATGTTGCAAACAAAGAAGAGTGCCGGAACCAACTGTCGGTTAGCGATCTATAAGCAGGTTCATCTGGAGCGATTTCTTTAAGCAGATCGGAGTCGGATCTTCCGTGCGCAATCATATCAAGGAAATTGACTACTACAGCTGTAAGATGGCTGTTCTTGTATGAAAGAATATTTTGTTCGAAATTTCTCCCGACTTCAGGATCTATGATCTTAATATATTTAAGATCGTTCCGGAGCTTAATTCTTTTTCTATCTAATAAAAGTTGAAGCAATTCTTTTTCATATTTATTCATGCTTCGTTCATCGTCGTCACCGTTTGTCCAGTATTGCGGATAATTTTTTTCTATCTCGGAAGGAAACAGTCCGCTGAAAAGCGCATTTCTCGCATACGGTGTTGCGGTTGGCAAGATTGCATAGTAATAGTCTTTATCGATTTTAAAAAATTCGGATAAATGTTTTTCCATTATCAGCCACTGATCGAGCCGCAGGCAGTCGATGACAAAATAAAAAACAGAAACGCCCGGTTCATTAAGATGCTTTAATACATACTTCTGAGAAATTTCCGGTGTTAAAACGGGCGTATCAATATCGCCCATAGAAGACGTCCACTTTTTATAATTTCTTTCTACATATTTTGAAAATTCCTTGTTGCCTTCTTTTTTTTGATCGTTAAGTGACTGCCGCAAATTAATTCCGGGATGCGTATCGAGCTCAACATCCCAGTTAACAAGCTTCAAATAAATCTCTATCCATTCATCAAAATCCAGCTCATTTAAAAATGCTCTCGAAATTTCATTGAAGTCTGAAAGATAATCTTTTGCGGCATATTGGCTTGATATTCTTTTGCCTTCTAAAATTTTTTTACACACGAGAAGCACCTGGCTTGGATTAACAGGTTTAGTTAAATAATCGGCAATCTTACCGCCTATAGCCTCATCCATCAAAGTTTCTTCTTCGCTTTTAGTAATCATTACAACAGGCAGATTCGGATGTAATTCCTTTATCTGGCTTAAAGTTTCCAGCCCGCCCATACCAGCCATCATCTCGTCTAAGAAAATTAAATCATACTCATTTTCATTTACGGAAGAGAGCGCATCCTCGCCGTTAGTGGCGGTATCCACAGCATATCCTTTTTCGGACAGAAATATGATATGCGAACGAAATAATTCAATCTCATCATCTACCCATAAAATTTTTTTTTCTTTCATAATAAAAACTTCTTGATAAGTTTATAAAAAATCTTCTAAAAATCGTTTTATGATAATACAAAAATTTGATCTATCAATCACGGAAAAATTGCAATCCCAAATCGTTATTGAATTGAAATGTGTACATCCAAACCAGCTTCATTAGAAGTTGACGGAGGAATTCTTGATGCCCCAACCGGCGAAACAGAAGTTCGCGTATAAAATATTGCAATGGTAACTTTAGAGCTAATCGTGTATTTAACTCTTGGTTCAATTGTAATTCTTTCCGTGCCGTCTTGCGGCGTACCGCTATCGGTGTACTGATTCATGTTGTATAATACAGTTGAAGTTTGAGAATTAGTATAAGAAAAACTAAACTCAACATCGTTCTTTAACGAAATACCAAAAATCGGCAATTCAAATCCGGATTTTGAATAGCCAGCGGTAATCCCGATATCACGCGAAAATGATTCTGTGATACTGGTAGTAGATATTCCAAGATCATAAGTATCATGAGTTGAGTACTTAATACTGCTTGTTAAGTTTCCGCTCCAGAAAGGTAAAAATGTAAAATTAATCCCAACAAGCGGGGCAAAGCCATAATCGACTCTCTGGCTTTGTGTTATTCTTGTGCCGTCGGGAGAAATATACCAGCCTTCGGAATAAGTCGCAGAATATGAATGATCTAAAGAAACTCTTTGCGCAAATGATTTGAATATAGACATCTTCTCCAGACCATCCCAGCTAATGGACCAATTCGGGCGCGGTACATAGCTTGCAAAGTTCTTTAAGAAACTAAAATTTGAAAATATCGGCAAGCTTTCGAAGCCTTCTACAAAGGCATTAGACAAGCTTTGTTGAGGGTTCGGCGCAGATGGATCATATAACTGGCTTACTCGCTTTATCCCGCTTTTTAAAGCGCTTAAAAATAAAAACGGCGGAAGCGTAAAGAACGATCTTGAAATAGTTCCGCTTGAGCTTATTGATTGAATGCTTACATTCCCATGGTTGTCAGACTGCAATGAAGTGCTCTTATTCATAGACCAGCCGACCCGCCAATTCAAATCTATTCTTGCCCCTTCCCACAATGGTTTTGAAGTTGAAAAAGATAAATCATTGCTCTGAGAAAATGCATCTTGAAGAGTTAAACTATCTACTCTCCTTCCAACATCACTGCCTAATCCCAGCATAAATAGCCTTGAAGGACCGTCTGTGTAGTGAAAAGAAAGACCAAAAAAATTGTTAAGCCCCGTGCCGCTTCCTAAAATTCCTGATTTGGAAAGACTATTGCTGTTGCTGAAGTTCAGCGAGATTGATTCATAGTCGAATAATAAAACTCTGACGAAAGTTTTTGCATAATTCAACACCTGAGTAAATTGAATTTTTCTACCTTTTTTAATTTGTGTGGTATCTTTTAATGCTAATGAATCTTTTACCGATGTTGTATCTTTTCCATTTAATTTCGGATTAGGTATTCCCGGCGTATTATTATTCGGCTCTTTATTGTTATCTCCTCTATTACCTTGCTGCGTCATTTCATTGCGGCGCTTTTCTTCCTCTATCATTCTTTCATTGTTCAGCTGGGAATTTTGATTATTAAAATTTTGCGTTTGATTTGAAGAACCGGCATCTGCAAATAATGGGTCCATCAAAGATTTTAATCTTAATGTAATACCAACTGTAGATTTTTGGCTAAAGCCTGCGCTTCTGCCTGCGCTTTGTTGGCTAAAATTATTATTCCACTGATAAGATACGTTGTAGCCGCTTGTAAGTGATAAATATTGATCGATGTTCCATATACTTGGAAGCCTTGGGCTTGTATTGATGCTTAAGCTTTGCTGATATGAATAGTCCTGACCGAAAAATGCGCCGGAAAAAATATCTTTCCATATTTGGCTTTCAGTTCGCTGAGTGTTGCTGCTGGTTGTTTCGAGATAAGCAAGAGAAGAGCTAATATTAACATTAAAATTTGAAGAAAGATTTAAGAAGCCGCCGTCAACAAATTTCCATGAAGTATTAAAACCACGCGTAGTGGCAAAGTCTCTAGAAATAATTGGAACCGGTGAAGTATTATCTATCGGTCTATTTATATTCACATTTCTCATCCTTCTTGCGGTAATGCTAAAGGAAAAATTCTGCGGTGCGTAATAAATTTTCATGTCCCTGTAATCTTTAAAGAAATTGAGAATCGTACCGAAGAAAGGAATTTTAGCGGCATAGAAATAATCATCGGGACTTATGTTTACGCCATAATTTAGGTTCGCATTCCATTGCCAGCTTTTATTGGATATTACAGTTGGGTTTCTGCTAAATGAATTATTATAATTAAAGCCGAGAGTAATCGCGTTAAATGTGTCTCTGATGAGCCAGTACGAAGAAGGTATTTTCAAGCTGATGCTTGAAGCGGACCAGCTGTCTGATACGTTTACTGTTTGTGTTGACGTTATTAATTGCTGCGGCGTTTCCGTAATAACCTTGTGTGTTCTGCTTGAATCATTAATTGAATTTTGAAGCTGCTGAGCCGCGGAACTGACGTTAATATCAGTCCCTGGAAGATATTGAGGTACTCCGATAGATTCTGAATGCGAATAATTCAAACTTAAACTGCTGCCGGGCAAACGGATAGGCAGCAACTTAAGCACATCCACGTTTGTTGAAAGGCTCCAATTTTTTGTGTCTACCCGCGAACCAAACCTATCAGACAAGCCGTGGAAATAGGGGTCTTGATGATTCATATTAAAATTTACAGTCATCAGATCTGCAAGTTTAAACGAAGTACCAAGGTTGTATGCCGCGCCCGGGTGATTGTCTGCTCCAAGAACTCTTAACTCATCTATCCAAACAGTTCCGGAAACAAAACGCGGCTTGTTTGTTTGATTAGTTATGTTAGTAATTCCAACCGTTAGAAATCTAATTGATGTAAGGGTCGGCTGCCCCTTTACAGCATAAGAAATATCTCCTAGCTTATTAATATAAACACGGGCTACATTCCCGGTAGTGTCAAGGTTTTGTTTTACCGCCGTCAATTCTTTAAAGATTATATCAACGTCATTCCAGCCAGGCTTTACCGGTTGACGGTATTCGTAATAATTAGAAGTATCCGTTCCGAATTTCAAATATACTTCCGAAGTATAACCTTTGTTGGTTGTATCGGCAATGTTATCAGTCAGTATATTCGGGTGGTCATCTCCGTGGACAAAAAATTTGAGCTCTTGATAATTGAAAATATCAAGCGGTTGGTATAAATATTTTACCGACTCGCGGGACTGCCCGGCTGGCAAACCTGATAATATTAAACTTAAAGATTGTTCATTAAGATATACTGTTTGATTTGGCTGTGTTGGATCAATTGGTCTTGTTACGCCCGGAGGACTATAATAATCAATATTATCTTCAACGTTAACAACTGAAACAGACAGCGTTGTATCATTTGGTAGAGCACGCTGCCATTGGTTTCCGACAAGATTAAATTCCGCCAGGCGTAAATGGATCTTATCGTTTACGCCGGTTGCAAACAATCTGATATATTCCACATCCGAAAAAGTTGGTTGCCCAACAGTTAACAAAGTATCTTTAAGTGGAATCCTTATCAAATACCAGCCGCCGTTATCTCCGCCGCCTGAAATATACGGATTAGTTGTAGTACTTGTATCTAACGGAATAGCATATCTAAAATAACTATCCACCTGATCAAGATTACCGTTGCCATTTAAATCTTCCGTATCAGGGATTCTACCAATATCAGTTAGCACTGCATTGTTTTCGGTGCCGTTAACGTTGTACCATTTCATTATATTAGGCACACCGCCAGGTAAATAATCAGGCTGGTTAGTATTTAAAGAAAAATCATCTCCGCTTGGATCAGCTTTTGTTGAATGATGGTTTAGTCTCTCGGCAGCATCGTCCATACCATCAATACCAACATCCGCCCCGGGCGCAAGAATTCCATTATGGTTTATATCTTCCGTACGTATTGTATTGGTACCATCATCAGGTATAACCGCTTCACTTATTCTTCCAAGGTCTAAGTACACACTGTCTGATCTAAGCGTGCCGGAACTTATATGCATCCAGAATTCGATGAACTGGATATTTTGGGATTGCAGGTTGGCAGCAGTAGATGAAAGTGCTTTCATCATTCCGCCCCAGTTTTTTTGGGGATTCGGAAGAGGACCGTCTGTATAATTATAAGTTCCCGGCGAATCCGGTATGAACACAAAATCCATTACAGGCACTGTTTGGTCAGTTGCAGAAGCATACTTTCTGTTACCCCAGATCGTATGAATATTAACATCGGACGGAGTAATTGAATACCAAAAGCTTTTTGCTTTATAGTTCATCATTTGAAGAGGAGTTAATCCTGCCAACGCCGGTATAGCATTCGGCGGACTTAAATCTTTCCAAGCTGTATATGAAACGCCAATCGGTATTAATACTTTTGCGCCTTCAAAATCATCAACGTAAGCAACACTCTTCCCCTGATCATCCGGTATATTACTAATTTTAGTATTAGGATTAGGATTCATTCGCGCATATTCACCGGTGAGTGAAATTGAAGACATTGATTTTGTTGAAATAACATTGTCGAGCGCTTTTGTTAAAATAGGAAGATCAGCACTGGTTGAAAAATCAACACCCATTATCGTATTGCTTAACGGCTCTTCACCGATTCTAACTTTATCACTAAGCGTTTGCTGATTTAAATTTAAAATTGAAAATCCCAGCTTAGTCTTATCGGAAAAATTAAAAACTCCTCTTGCGCCCACAAGTGTCTTTGACGCAAGCTGGAAAAGATCATTTTGCTCATAGGTAATATTTAAGTTTGCGCCAGGAACAAGAGCGGCGTCATTACGGATTGTCAGCTGACCAACATTATAATCCATGCTGTAATCAACTCCAGGAGTAAGCTCTCTTCCGTTTAAAGAAACTCTAACAGAATTCTCAACAACGTTGAAGCCAAGTTGATAGACGGAACTTGCTTCGCCGGAATATTGACCTGTTAATTCCCACTTATCATGTGCCTGATCATTTTGAGTACTCTGAAGAGTGTCGTATACGCTTTGAAATGCCAACGAATCAGGAATATCTTTTGGAAGATTATGCCCGAACGGTTCAAGAGTTGGGAAAATAATTTCGCCTTGTACCGGAAGAATGTCTCGACCTGGATACCAGTCAAATATATTATCAGGCGTCGGATTACCAGATGCATCCGTGTTATCAAGCCCAAAAGCATTTAGTAAACGGACGGTAGTTCCGTTAGTTGCCTGTATGCTTGTCACAGGGTCACCGGCAGGCACTTCATATTTTACATTAAAAACAAAACCATCCTGCTTGATGTTTACGCCGCCAATAGGATAAATATTTTTTAGTAAAAGCCTCCACGCGTCTTTATA
>Ga0187812_1000044_pt1 | contig 45412 bp, 56 predicted proteins | sample NC_S_2_FD_130582 | JGI IMG/M metagenome (GOLD analysis project Ga0187812, IMG submission 130582) | Wetland sediment microbial communities from Neuse River Estuary, North Carolina, USA - ASW-S_2 | ecosystem: Environmental > Aquatic > Freshwater > Wetlands > Sediment | place: USA: North Carolina...
ACATCTTCATTATCATACCAAGTTTGCCAAGATTTTTCAAACGCGGCCCAATTACGCTACGCACTAGCTGGCCGAGCATTTGGTAGAGATCCATTTGTGTTATGGAGCCAGTTTTGCCTGATTGATAGAGGCAAAGCATTAGGTACGTCTGCAGGCATGTTTCGAGAAGCATTTTGGCGGCGGGTTAAATCACCTTGGGGGACTAGCTGGACATTTCGCAAACGGCGCGAGAAAGAGCTGGCTAAATTCATCGCGGCCTCTTCACTACGGTATGCGATTGATGAATGTGTCCAATTACCACCCAAAGTCTATATCCGCAAAGAGTGTGAATTTCCGGAGGAAAATTGGCAATATTACGATATGATCAGAGACGAGCTGATTGCATCAAAGGGTAATTATCGGGAGGTGCAGAATAGCTTTCTGCGTATGCGGCAGATCAGCTCTGGTTTTGTTGGCTTTAAAGATGATGAAACCGGAGAGAAAGCTCAGATCGAGTTCGAGCATAATCCAAAATTAGACCTGCTAATGGAGCTTATTGACGAGGCTCCAGAGGACAAAAAGTTAGTGGTATTTTACGAGTTCAATTATTTTGGAGCCCGTATTTGCCAAGAATTGACAAAAGCTAAATACAAGTTTGGTTGGCTATGGGGCGGAACAAAGGATTGGACTCGGATCAAGGACAGCTTCAATAACGACCCAGATTTCCGTATATTGGTAGCTAATTGGAAGAAAGGAGCTATGGGTTTAAACCTACAAGCCGCGAATTATGTACTGTTTGCAGAAAGCCCGGTTAGTGGTATTGAACGGTATGAGTGTGAGGGCCGTATATATCGGACCGGGCAGAAATTCAGGTCTATGATTTATGACCTCATCGTAAAAGGTTCCATAGATGAAAAGATTTTAGAGTTCCATTCTGAATCGAGGTCGCTATTCAAAGCACTAGTAGAAGATCCAGGTAGGGTACTAAATAGGCAAAGAATATGACAGAAACAGTTGATCATCCGGCGCACTATACCAAACATCCTTCCGGTATCGAGTGTATCCAGATCACCCGCCATATGAATTTTAATCTTGGTAACGCGATAAAATATATTTGGCGCTCGGATGAGAAAGGCGATTCGATTGAAGACTTGAAAAAAGCACGCTGGTATCTAGCCGATGAAATCAAACGTCTTGGAGGCGAACCATGAGCTACCTTACGTCCGCAACAATCATCCTCGATAGCGTTACCCCGTACGGACCGGAAGCACGTCTGACGTCCATGTACGTCGTTTTCCCTCACATGATCCTCGGGGAGCGCAATCGCCACCGCGGCTTTAGCTTGTCCGACCGCAGCTCGCGCGCTGTGCCACCGGAAAAGCTCATTGCCGAAGTCCGCGAAGACCCAGCGATGCCGGCGAAGTTTCGCCGCCGGGCGAAGGGCATGGGTGGGGGCGAAGAACTCACCGGCGGCGATCTCATCTGGGCAAAAGTTATGTGGCATCAGGCGGCGCACAAGGCTGTCGAAGCAGCGGAGGGCCTGCTAAGGGGTGACTTAGCCAAAGAAATCGTCAACCGCCCCTTGGGTCCATACATCCGAATGCACAGCTTAATGACCGCAACGCGCGACATATGGCTGAACTTCTTCGGGCTGAGGCTCGATGCGGCAGCCGACCCAACAATCCAGGTACTGGCCCAGGCATGCTTCGCGGCATACAAGTCTAGTGAGCCGAAGCTGCTACAGCCCGGCGAATGGCACCTGCCGTTTGTCGATCTCAACGAGCCCGAGCTCGCGGGCAATTCGGCAGACCCAGACCAGGAAGTCGCTCGCTATCTGTCGGCTGCCCGCTGCGCTCACCTCTCCTACAACGATCTGGAAACCGGCAAGCGCATGACAGTAGATCGTGGACTGGCAATCTACGATAAGCTAGTTGGCTCGTCACCAATCCATGCAAGTCCACTAGAGCATCAAGCGACACCGGATGAATACATTAGGATTAGTTTAGGTATGGGTTCCGGTTGGCTGTGTCCGAAGGAGCATGGCAATCTCGTTGGGTGGCGTCAAGCCCGCAAAATGATTCCGGGCGAAGCTGTAGCGCCGCTCCCCGAAGGCTACGAACTGTGACCCTCACTGGCTTCACACTGTTCAAAGTCCAGTCTGGCTGGCAGTTGAGCACACGAGAAGGCGACGATACCGCATGGAGCGTGCGCATCATCTCTGAGGAGCAGGCACAGACGTTGCTACGTACGGTTGAGCCGATAACGCCCGTACATGATAAGCCGCGCAACGCGACGGACTTGTTCGGTCGAGCCTCGCCAAAGCGCCCTCGCGTGCATCTTTGATGCTAACCTATTGATTCTCCAACATAGAAAAAAAGTTGGATACGCGTGCGGGTTTTCCCTTGCATTCGGTACCAACAGGTATAACCTACTCATCAAGCAGAACGTCATATAGTCTATCACCTAGCGGAATGAGAACGAGCGCAACCCGAAAGGGATCTTGGATCGAAGTCGTATATTATCATTGCCAGACACAACCCGCAGCGTCCACGTCGCGTCTGGCGGACAACGGCCATTGGCCGGCTGACAGCGGGAAAATTCCTAGGAGGACAGAATGAGAGAGCATGAATATGAAGTGTGGACTGACGATGAAGGTGCAATAGCGACCTTCACGCAAGAATACTACGCTTCATTATTCTACGATCGTTTGGTCGAAAGTATAACCGAGTCCGATTCGATGTGGAATGATATACTGCTCGATTATGCAGAAGAAAACAAAAACGTGACCCTTGAACTCAGAGACTATCCCAAACCGGATAACGACGATTATATAGTTATGCGATCGGATATATTTCGACCGTCTAACGATGGCGATGACCGAGATAACGGTCCTGATCCCGTGAAACCAACACCGGTTCTTACTGGTAGTGTGTAACGCAGAGGACAATGGGCAGTAATGCCCATTGTAATGCAGCAGTCCGGTTCCAAGCCCGGACAACGCATCATTCCTAGGAGGACAGAATGAAGTTCCATGATCAGCACGACCCAAATCCGGAGACCTATTTCTTGGAGGCCAAGAAAATGGAGGATGGCAGTGCGTTTTTTCAGATACGGCTCAAGGAGGGGCCGCGCCGGTGGCGATCTGAAGATATAACTATATCTCCAGACGATGTCCAACGTCTTATCAAACTGTTATCTAACGACTAGGGCGTCCAGCGCCCCTTTGGCCGGCAAGATCGAACGCCTCCCCGCGGTGCCGGCTGGGTAACGCTAAGTTCGATCGCAACGAAATCCTAGGAGGAGAGTATGACGACGTTACAGACACCGCGCTTGGTAGAGCGCTGTGGCAATCGCCGAGAAGCTGATAAAAGCGTCGAACAGCGAACCAAGATACAGGGCGGCGTTTGGTCCGTTCGCGGCACCCGCGGCGACTACCAAGTGTGGCAGGAATTGACCCGCGAGCAGATCGAGTTTACCAAGCGCCTCGACAGCGCCAAAATGATGCTCAGCCCAGAATTCGACTGGCTCAACCCTAAGGCTGTCATGTCTGCCTACCGTGAACGTGACCAGAGCAAAGCCGAGCTGGACAAGTGGGCCAAACAATTTGCGCTTCACCCGCTTGACGCATTTGAATGGTCTATAGCCACGGTCGAAGAAGCCGCACGGCACACCGTGCTTTGCCAGATCATTCGCTCTGCCGAGGAAGGCGCAACTGCTGATGAGCTGGCGCGCTACTTCACTAGAGAGAGCGAGCGTCAAGACAGTTATGAACACCTAAGCTATTCGTTTAGCCCGATAGCTAACCTCACCAAACAAGCCGAGCGCATCGCAATGCGCAAATACGCTGCGCATCTGCGCTCTTACGCTAAAGCACGCGCCGAAGCTATCGGCACACTTTACGAAGTGGCGGAAATAGAGGCAGAGCAGCAAGCGGCAAATACCGTGACATAGACGTTTCAATCCACCTTCGCTAGTAGTTCTGCGGCTTGCCCTCTTCGGAGGGCAGAGCGCAGCACTACGGCTGCAAAATCCTAGGAGGAACAAATGTCAATCGATCCCACCATCAGCGCTTCGGCTATCAGTGAAGTCGAGCGCGCCATTATCGACCAATATGGATTCGATCTGAAGGACGACACCGGTCATTTCGTGCTAATCGATCCGACCTGCAAAAAAGCCAAACAGCGGTACAAGTTCGGTCCGGGCGGCAATCTATCACTGTTGTTGAGGGCAGCGATGGACAATCACGATCAGCACAAGCGCGCTCAGATCCTACCAAAAGTAGAGCCGATAGCCGATGCAGAAAACGACACGTCACAGAAATGCGTAGCGTCGTCTGAGGCGCACGAAACGTCTGACGCGTGTGTTGATACGTCGAGCGTGTCTTCGCAAATCCCCGACGCACCAGAGCCGCCGCCATACGATTTTACAGCGGAACAGAATGCGACGATCGCAAAATACGGATTTGTCGTCACAAGCAACCCACTCAGCGATAACATCGTGATCGAAGATCCGGCCGTTACGAAGTTCTACGCGTTCAAAAACGCATCGAAAAAGGGCCGGTATGTTGGGTCCTATCTCGATGAGCTGCTGAATCAGGCCGTGGTCATTCATGAAGAAATGCTTGCTGAGCAAGCCGGCGGTGGCAAGAACGGCAACGGCAACGGGAAAAAGACAGCCACGAAAGCCGCTGGTAAACAGAAGGCCGACAAGCCCGCAAAGCCGTTAAAGGTGAAGAAGGACAATCGTTACCTGCGGGCGTTTCGGGTGATCATTGCCGATCCAAATATAACGGCGGACTCAGTCGCCAAGAAAGCGAACATGTCTATCAGTATGGCCAATGCGTGCATCGCAGCGTGGCAAGCCGCCGTTGCGGTTATGAACGAAAAAAAGTGAGCCGGGCGCAACGCAAGCGCAACGCTGAGAAGTGGGCCGACGAACAGATTGCCAAAGCCGACAGGTTCTCGGTGGTGCTGTTCGTCGGCGCGCCGCAGCTGTATGATAAGCGCTGGACTTCATCACTGGCGGATGCTCGTTGCTTGAAGCGGCGTATGATTACTGAGTATGGCAATACCAACTCAGGGCGGCAGCCGATGATTTATGCAATAGTGCCGCCAAACGACATCACAGTGTTTGTGGAGTGAGTCTTTAGGCCTGCCCTTCTTAAATAGGAAGGCAGAGCGCAGCACTACGGCTGCAAAATCCTAGGAGGACGAGATGTGGGTCTTACATCATAACGGTCTTATGTGGACACAATGCCATCAAAAAGCTCACACTGGAATGCTTGGTTTCTTACCCGGGTTCTTGAACGTAGACGATGAACGGCCAGCTTGCGAGCAATTTAAGGCTGCGTATGGTTGGCGGCCGTTTGATGGATTCAAGATGCTGCCAAACGGCAATCTGTCGTATCCCGGCGATCCAGAAGTGCAGTTGCTGGCGGAGACGAAGCTCCGGTACGAAACCATCCGGTTCTATGATTGCGCATGGGTGGCTATCATCCAACCGGACGAATCGTTTGAAATCTGCCGGATGGATTGAAAGGAGGACGGTGTGATCATAGTACTACTTCAACCAGGTGATAAGAAAAGCTTTCGCGCACGTATCGCAACAGCCACGCTGGCCAAACTTTCCACATACATAAGGGGGTAAAAGCAGATGATGGACGTACAATCGCTACCGCCAAAGATGGCGGCAAAGTTTGCCCAAGATGCAAAAGATGGTAAAGCTACCCGCAGCCTTGGTAACCAATTTTATGAATTTGATAACGGCAGCAACATTGTCGTTCTTGTTTCACTTGATCCACCTAGTGGATATACAAGAAGAAAAACACCAGCCGAGAAAAGGAAGGATTAACAAGACATGAGTCTCATCAAGATAGAAGCTATCTTTAGCTGCGATGGCTGTGGAAACAGATTCACGGCTAATCTCGATCCAGCCGGAAAACTATCCGACAGTTGGACCCTATTCGATCAGGCGGTTGATACGATAAAAAATGGGATATTGGCATATTCAGTGGAAGCCGGCATGCACCTCTGCTCTAAATGCACAAAACTGGTATGCCGGGATAAGCGCTTCGTTGACAGAGATCCAACCGAGGAGGAAATTGAACAGCTCTTGGCCGAGAATGCTTGTCACATATGCGGAATGCTAACCACTATGCGCGAATACGCACATGGGCGCCCGCTGTGTCTCGACTGTTTTGGAAGATCGTCGCCGTAAACACAGAAAAAAGGGCTGGTAAAAAACTACCAGCCCCTTTGTTATCTGTAGTGGTTTTTTTTGTTTTTAGCTGAACATTCCTGATACCTTCGAGCCGATAGGAACGCCAAGGCCATCGCATACAGTCGCCGGCCACTTGCCGTTATTGCCCACAACAATCCGCTGAAGACAACTTAGGTTCTTATAAAACTGGTGCTCAACGGTTCCAGGCTTTGCCTTGATTGCAGCTGCAAGCGCTGCCCAAAATGGAGCTACAGCAGACGTGCCGCCGACAACGATCTTCTGGCCGCCACAGACGATCTCATAACCAGTATGGGGATCCGCATTAGCCGCTAAATCGCCAACCATGCGACCATTAGCGAGCTTCGGCACACTAATTTGCCAAACTGGGCGATTGAAGAATACAGAATACCCGCCGCCGGTTCCTTCGCCACCACCATTGTTCCAACAGAATTCGCTGGTAGTTGTCTTCGTCGTGCCCGAGCACGCAACTACACCAGGACATGAAGCCGGGCAATCGACATGCGCCGCGCCTGGCTCACCATCACTATAGTCATTGTCGCCGGAAGCTGCGAAGACTGCTGTCCCCTTATCACTAGCATCAACAGCAGCTGTATGCATCGCATATGCTGCAGTTTTGCCCCATTCGTTCTCAGGAGCACCCCAGCTTATTGATACCACGTCGCAACCTGCCTCTGCCGCTGAGGCGACCCCTGGATAGATGTTGCCGGTTTCATCCCAGACCATGACCAGCGTTGGTACTTTTCCTGTACACCACCAACTGACGAATGCGGCCACTTGCTGGTCGAGGGCTATTTCTACATTGGCTCCTTCAGGATCGGAGGGAAAGGGAGATGTGGGATAAACTATGTTTGGTACTGGCATTCCAACCGACAGGCAAAACTCCTCCATATCCGATGCAGAGGCGGTACCGCCTAGCTCGATGATGCCGATTCTATTGCCGCCGGTGAGGTTCCTGGGGAGGCCGTAGGCGGCGCACAGTGCGGGCAGCGTCCACGGTGTTGACAGCATGCGGGGGCTAGGACGGTGAACATAAGGGTGAATACCATCGATGTAAGGTCGCAACAGCATATTCGTCCCCTGTCACCGTATAAGGTGGTTAATCCAACGGATAGTTCCATGTTCTACATATTCTGTGAGAGCGCAGCGTCCGTCGTGGACAGCACCTCTATGGTCGCCCAGCAACGCCATGCCAGTATGCATAACTGCTTCTGGGTCATATGGCCTTTGGCACTGCCAAGACCACGGTGCCCACTCCATCGCGGGCGTGACAACACTCGGAACGCCCATACGGATGCCGTCTGCAACAACACAGCAGAAGGTCTCATCGAAACTCGGCATCAGGAGGATATCCATATCCTCAACAATCTTGATAAAGTCACTCCAGACACACCAATCATGCTCAATGATCGTTGCTGATGGTATATTAGAGTATAGCCTTTGTCTCGACTGTAGGATGTGGTTCGCGCTATCAAAACGCTTGCCGAGAACGTGCCACTCTAGATGGACGCGGCGGCGACGTGCCATCCCTAAAGCAGCCTGTTGAGCGACGGACTGGTTCTTGGCCTCCCGAAGCGCCCCGAAGGTTCCTATACGTAGTGGATCAAAACCCTGACGTGATGGTGGGTTAGGTGTGAAGCCGTTGATATCGTAAAGATTGGGCAGCAGGGTAACGTCGACGCCGAAGCTGTCCCGGCACATGGCAACAAAACGGGAGTTATTGCCTGCTACGACTACATTATGCGTGCTATTTTGAAGATCAAGCACGGCTTTAACATTGTCCATCGCATTCGGGTCGATGTGTAGAAAGCTCTGGCCCGAATGGTTGAGCACGATGAATTCGATATCGTCAAACTGTGCGGCAAGCGCGGCTATATTGTGCCCAGTAATGAACCCATAAGTATTGATAACCACATGGGTGACTGGACGGTTACCTGTCCATTGTTGGGCCTCCAGCCAGGTTGTAACCTCCTCTGCATTGGCGGCGCGTCGGCAGATACAATGAACATGCGCGCGGCGCAGTATGCGCATTTCAGCTGTGATGATAGAAGAGAGACCCGCATCAGATCCTGGCGCCATAGGCATCAGATGGCTGATCAAGACGACATAGACACTCGACAGGTCGGGTGCAATTGCATGAGGGCGTCGTATGACCGGCTGCTCGTAACGGAAATCTGGATGGCGCGTCATGCGAGCGCCCTCCGCAACTCAGCAACATTAGGCACTCTTGGCCGGAGCGCCGCCGTGTCCTGACCACCGGTGCGCACCATCTCGTTAATGCGCGGTAAAGTTTCCCGCCAACGTGCGTGGTCTACGTGTAGAAAACGCGACAGCCGTTCAAAATCGGATGTCGTATTTAGCCGCTCAGATCGCAATTCAAAACACAGCGGTAGCTTCTCAGATATCGCGCGCCACTGTCTTTTTGCTTCGTTGTGGCGTGCTATGAGCCACGCCACATTGAGAGGCTGACCCTGGTACTTACCGTGCTGGTCACGCGTCCACCTGCACGATGAAATTGCCACCCCAAGTGACACCAGACGCGCTAGTGCATCAAGACGATCTAGGTGTATATGACGGTAACCTGATGCGTCAGCAGCGCGTACCAGTGCTAGATTAAAGTTTAGGGGCAGCAAATCGTAGACGTGCTTGATAATCCAACCTTCGTCACATACCTGTCGAAGGTGCATCGGCCACTCAGCTTCAGGTCGGCACGCTATCCAGCCAAATTGCCAATGAGGTCCGCTGCCATCAAACACTGCGGGGTCGAAGGGCTCATCGTCAGCCATCGGCCAGTCGGACCACAGCTCCAATATTTGCCTAACGAGGGTGCTACGCGATCGTTGTGTAGCCCATATTATACAGGGATTCATCTAAGGGGTTCTCCACCACGCCCAGCCTTGCAAGCCCCGGACGTGTTCGAGGGGATTTGATCGGTGATCTAAAATCCACCGGGCGTGGTGAAGTTCGCTCATCGACCACGTCTGCCCACCTGCAAGCTGGGCAAATTCGTTGTTTGTACACTCTGCTAGCAGTTGTCAACACTAGGCTCTCAAACGTTTAATACCACATTACTTGACGGTAACTCAGTCACGTTAAGAGGATTTCCATCGGCAATCAGATTACACATTACAACATAAGACATGATCGCCGAAATTACGGCTGTGTATTGTGCGACTGTTAGTATATGCCACACGCCAGACACATCCTTTATTGGAAAAGATTCTAATCCACCACTGTTTGGAGTGTTTAGGAAAATAGCAACTTGATCAATCCTTCTCTGTGTTGCTACATCAGTAGGAAATAGTGTTGCTGGAAGATCAATTGAGCCTTTTAGTGTAACTGTTAAACCACCAGATGCTGCCGCCAAAGCTTGCTGTGCCAAAGTTAGAACCGGACGGGTTCCTGTTGGCGAAAATGTATTATTTGTATAATGCCATCCACGTTTTGGCATGACACCAGACGGCACAGCAATCGCATTTGCTTTCTGCGCCGGACTTAGGTGTGGAGAAGATGTTATAGCCTGACCATCTGGTAGAGAAATAAGGTCTTCTATAATACCATCAACGACAATCGCGTGCAGTGCCATCAGGCAATCCTTTCAATACTAAGTGCGCCGGTAAACGCACCGCCAGGAGCAATGAATAATGTACCAAGCGATGTCCATGGCGTAATTGTATCATTCCATAAGGCAAAGCACACAGAGCCGCCTCCAGTAATACCGCCAACTGTCCTGAGAGATTTTCCTTGTGTGTACGTCGTAATTTGCCAATCAAGCATAGATGGTCCAATGTCATTTATTGTGTCGGATACACTAGGACCATAAAACAAATCGACTTTAAAATAATCGCTAGTGAAATAATCAACATTTGCTACCTGACTAACGTAACCATTTACATTAGAAGTTAATAAAGTAAAACCTTCTATGCTTGAGGCGCTGCCAAATGCTGATAATACGCCATCACTTGCTTCTATAGCGTGAGATGCAAAAGCGCCTGAATAGGAAGTGTTATTTGGTTGTAAAGCCCAATCCTGATTTGTTGCTGAACAGGCATATACTGCCTGTTTAATTTCATAAAACTGGCCACTAGCAGTTGCGATCTTCAGTGGCAAACTCGTTATATCGGTGAATGTGATTATTGCTTTGCGACCAGCAGGAAGGAGTATATCACTGCTAGGCGGCGATGACGCATCCCAACGGATTATTTCAGGCTGGTAGACATTCATTATCTGCCAGCTTGTACCACTATAAATAAGTGTTACATAACCGCCAGCTTGGATCTCGCCACCTTGGAGTGCGTAACCATCCGGAAATGTTATAGGATGGTTTCCAGTACCCATCCAATTAAACGTTGCAGCACCAGTATTTGTCGCAGACGCCTTAACAGTAACTTGAAGTCCCGCAGTAGGAGCTGGAAAAGTCAAACCTAATGGAGATGTTGGATTTGCGGTAAGCAGTGCATTAACAGCACCTACATCAGTAAAAGCTCCTCCTGTTAACAATGCCTGCCATAACTGGGTGACAAATCCTGCCAGATTGGCATTATCAGAAACATTGGCTTGTAAGACCTCCGCCATATAATTGGCTATACCAGCGCCTATAAATGATGGCTGCCGCCAAGCTTTATTGAACCCGGCCGATGGCGCAATGCCAGATGAAAATCCGGCCGTAACGACCGGATCAGCTATCCAAGTAGCTTGAGCCTCAACATTTGCGCCTGCGCCTGTGGCAAAGGGCAAAAAATCAACAACTGGAGTCGGCATTTGTTGCCCCTTTACACCGAATAAAAAATTTCATTTTGTCGGTGGATTCGGATGTGGCGATGTATTCCCAGCAAGACCCTAAAGCTTGGCATAACTGCACACCCCAGTAAAAGTCATGTTACTTCCCGATAACTTGGCCGTGTCTATCAGAGACTGGCCCACCCCAGGCCCGCTCTCCAGAAGCTTTATATTTGGCGCATCAACGTAAGCACTGACCTGAGTGTAGCCCGCGTCTAGGTTCAATCCTGAGTAAGCCTCAATCGTGCATCCGGCAGCCGCGGTGCTGTTCTGGCGCACCGGAACTCCCCCTATCTGGATTAACCCCGACTCTCCAGATATCGAGCTTACCTCAAGCTGAAAATAGAGCGTGGTTTGAAAGCCGGTCTCGACGACTTTCCCATACTGGCCGTTTGTTGGATACGTTGCCGTTCCCGCCACGGTGCTCCCAAGTAATGTCGGAGTCCACGGGGCATACGTGTGGCTGACGATAAGACCCGTATCATCAATGGGTGGAAAATTACCATCTCCAACTATAGGATTGTTTATGGTGTTCACCCCGGACGGGTACCCACTTCCATTATCGTATGTTGGCGGGGTGCCCAAATCCGAATAAACCGCGTTGACCTCCGAGAAACTATTTCCCCCCGGAAATCCGTGAGAACCGCAGGTGGTGTAGTCCAGGAGGATGCCGTGTTCCGTGTGGTTTCCCAGATCGTGTAATGCTTTTATAAAGTTCCCGTCGGCAAACCGGACGATGATGCTATACGAGTTGGGAAACATGGCCGTTATATTAGTAATGAGATTCCCGGTTGTGTCCCAGTTACAGCCGTTGCTTCCCCCATCCAGTACCATGCAATTGTTGCCCGCAAGGCACACGATGTTATTGTATGAGTTTGACAAACTGTCGACTTCCGGCACAGTGGGCGGCGTCGTGTCCTGTGTCCAGCTATAAATGCCCACAGAGCAGTTGTCAGTGATGAAATTGCTGACCTTACCAAGCCTGCCACTGCGGATATCCAGCCCCCAAACGGTGCCGGTCGCATTGGTGCAATCGACCTCTAGGTTGCTTATGCCCCACCCCTCGAGTGGGCCATCTATAAACACCGCGCTTCCCGTGCCACCGCGGTAATCGATCTTGGGTGCGGTGACGGTGGTGAAATTGTCCCACCCGCCGCCGGTGATCAGCGGATCCCCGTCACCTTTTAGGTAAACTCCTTGTTTCGTTGATAGTGCTGCTCCGGTGCCGTTACCCACAAACAGCCCAGGACTGCTAATCTTGAATGTTTGATTTGGGAAGAAGATTGTGCCGCCTGTTGCGGGCAGTGAATTTATCGCGGCCTGGATGGCGGCAGTGGCGTCTGTCGTATCATCTCCCACCGCACCGAACTGCCGAATATCGCGACCGCCCGGTGGGAACTGCCCACTCCAATGAGCGCTGTTCGACGAGTTGACGCAAGATGCACCGTCGTCGGTGGCGCAAGCACCGGTACCCGGCGTAAAGAACAGTGGCGGTGCTCCTGCTACACCATCGGTAAGCCGAAGTACACCGTTTGGAAACGATGCGGTAGAAGTAGCACGGAGCGATGTCGTATTGACGACGTATGAGGTACTTGGGGACAACCCGCTCGCGTACGTTGCGATCGCGCTTGGCGTCGTATAGACGGCTGGGTTGGAGCCCTGGAACATAGGTATCAGTTCGGGACCCGTGAGCGCAGTGCCGGGAGATAGGGTATTTATAGTGCCGTCGGCCCACGCGTGCGGACACCAGGCCATGAAGGATGCGCATAGCAGTCCGCAGATGATGTGGATTATCAGTCTCATTTTAGTCTCATCTTATTAGAAAACAGCTTCCCGTCTTGATCAGCAGGCATGAGCCCGTCTGGATCAGTAAGTGGTAGCTGGAAGTAGCCGGCCACATTAAGTAGACGAACGCTGCTGCTGGTGCGCACGTTAGCGCCAGCAGGACCGCGGCTAGCATGAACGTCTTCATGGCGTCGCTACCCCTATAGAGTTCCCTGATCCCAAGTTCGAGACCTGCGTGGTGACGTTCCCATAGGTGTTGCCGAGTACGACCCATCCAGTTGTTCCGGTGCCGAGAACGACACCTATGTTGAACTCCGTGAAGTTGTTCCCCTCCACGGTGCCGAAGCCGAACCCAGTCCCACTAACAACAATCCCGTCATCGGTCGTCGTGTCGTGACCGGCGAACTGGTTCGCCTCGAAGTTGGCCCAGTTCCCGCCGCCGCCTAGCTCAATCGCGTCGTAACCAGGCTGCACGTAGAACAGCGAGTCGACGACCTCGATGCCACCGATCGGACCGTACGCCCTGATGCCGGCGAACTGGTTGTCGAACTGGCACGCGGTGCAGACCAGATCGTCTATGCCCGGGCCGCTCGGGATGAATATTCCGACGGAACCGTTGGTAAAGCCCGTCTGGCTTATGACAACTCCCTGGACGTTCTGCGGCCCGGTGTTTATCCCAACGCTCTCGCCGTAGAAGCTACAGTCCGTCCAATTAAACGCAATCCCTACACGACCTGCGTTTAATGGAGCTACCAGGTAGGTCCCTGTTCCGAAGTTTCCGCCCTTCGGACCCGCGCCATAAAACATGTCGTTTATAAAGTTTATGTTTCCGGGGTCGCCGCCGGCGACGACGGCCGACATGTTCATCTCTGTGTCGTAGTTCCAATAGTCGGTTGCCTGGCCACCGTCGGCACCCCGAAACGTAACGTTCATGACGTCGCGTTGATCCCACGAGTTGGCTTCGACACTCGCCCAATTGACGAGAAGACCTATACCCCCACCGGCAACTCCGGTGGATATCGTCATGTCACGGAGATGAAAGACGTCGTTAGGTGGCCCAGACGCATTAAAGTTGATGGTGATCCCAGCGGTGACGGCGGACGGCCAATAGAGAATTGTAGTGTTCTGCCCCGCGCCGGCGATCGTCACCCCGAACGTGCCCGTCGGAAGGTTGGCCGTAAATCCGCTGAGCATCTTGAACGTACCGGACGGAAACTGGACACACGCTCCCGACGACGTGACCGAAGCGGCGTAGGCTTCGGCGAATGCCGAGGTGCTGTCGGCCGTTCCGGTCGGGTCGGCTCCGTATGTCACCGGGTTGACGCACGACCCGACCAGAACGGCGGCCGTCGTCGTGCCGGCGCACACCATGTGTACGTTCGTGTCCGCGATGCAACTTACGCCGTTATAGGAATTGGACAATGTGTTGAATACTGGATACCCGCCAGGGAAGTAGTATTCGCTGCCATAGCTGCCGATTGTCCTGCCTCCTGTGGTATCCTCTTTGAATATGAAGTCAACGAACTGTCCGGCACTAAGGGCAGATGGATTCGACAGAGTATACGGCGAGTTTGATGACATGGCAAGCGTGTAGGAGGAACCAAGCCCAGTTGGCGCGGGGACGGATAGCGTCGAAGAGTCCGTCAATGCTACTGGCGCTGAACCGGACGTGGAGATTGTTTGATTAGGCCAAGTACCGGTAATCGTAATATTGGTTCCAGCAACCAGACTAGGCGTTGCAGTTCCTGTACCACCTTGCGCAACCGGTAGTGGCGTAGAATTAAGGGCTGTTATAATCTCAGATGACGTAATTCCAGCACATGTGCCGACACCAGCAGAGGTTAGTACAGTCAAAAATTGATTAGTACAGCTCGTCGTTCCAGCATAAGCTGAAAAACCACCTCCAGTTGTACCAAGCAGAATACTTGCGCCAATGCTAGATGTGTCGGTTAATGTCTTACCAGCAGCAATATTAAGCGTGTTAGTACCGTTATTTGTAATAGTAAGACCATTGATCGTGGTTGCAGTAGCTGCACCTAATATCGGTGTTATTAAGCTGGGACTAGATGCGAGGACGACTACACCAGAGCCGGTCACACCGTTTGATAGGTTGCTTACGCTTAGTTGACCAACCGTGAATGCCCCGCCAACCGAGGTCTGCTGGACAACCTCATTCGCTCCTCCAGTCGTCCCAAAGTTAGTCGTACCGGCTGGAAGCGTAATTGTATAATTCGTCGCTGATGAGTTAGCAGAGTTAAGCGCTGTCGTTCCAGTCGATGACCCGCCAAGCAATAGATCACCAGATGGAAAAGTTTTAGCCGCCGTAAATATCTGTGCCAAGTTGAGCAGGGCACAATTCGACGATACTGCCCAAACCGGAGTCGCGTTGCCCAAAATGCAACTACTTTGAATTGCTCCCGTAATACCAGTCAACGGCAGCCCGGTCGCGTTTGTAAGAGTTCCCGACGATGGTGTTCCAAGCGCCCCGCCATTCGTCACAAACGCACCAGCGCTACCAACGTTATCGGCTAAAGCAGTCAAAACGCCTGTGCCCGGAACGATTGTGCCGGCAAGGGTCGTCCCCGATGCCCAAATCCCAAAGGATCCCGTTGTGATTGTTCCGGAAGTAGAAACATTACCAGCGCCACTCGGTGTAGCCCAAGTACCATCACCGCGCCAGAAGGTGGTTGAGGACGCCGCGGTTCCTGAATTTAGATTATTGACGGCTAAATTTCCAACTACGCCTGTAGCAAGTGGCAGACCTGTAGCATTTGTTAACGTTACCGAAGATGGTGTACCAAGCGCCGGAGTCGTCAAGCTCGGGCTGGTGGTAAGAACAATTGCCCCTGAACCAGACGTTCCGTTGGAGAGGTTGCTTGCAGCAAGTTGTCCTACCGTAAACGCCCCGCCACTAGTAGTCTGTTGTACAACTTTATTTGCGCCGCCGGTTGACGAGAGATTGGCGCCTGTACCTCCAAACTGTACGCCAATTGGCGTTGCTTGCCATATTCCTGCTGTAAGCGTACCAACTCCGGTTATGTTTCCAAAAGTACCAGCGGATAGATCAGCGTTGACAACAGAAGCACACGAAGCAGAGCCGGTTACACCGAGAGCACTTATGAATTGGTTGGTGCAGCTTGTCCCACTATAAGCCGAAAAACCACCTCCTGTCGCGCCGAGCAAGAGCTCCGCGCCGATACCGGACGTATCGGTTAATGTCTTACCAGCAGCGATGTCAAGCGTATTTGTACCATTAGGAGTTATGGTTAAACCGTTATAAGTCTCACCAGTCAACGCCGTAGCTAATCCTATTGTACCGGTTCCAGTTAAGGGAGAAGGCGTTACAACAATATTAGAATTTCCAGCTGTAATGCTAACTGAACCCCCCGAGCATCCCGTTCCTGTTCCAACAAGAAGACCCAAGGTATTAAATTCAGCACATTGCGTTAAACCAGTAACGCTTGTATCTGTAAGACTGCTAAATTTTCCTATGCCGGGCGTGGTAGTTCCAATAGATCCGGGAGACGCCATTAATGTTGAAAATGGCTCGTCCTGCCATACTCCGCTAATAACATAAGGGATATTACCACTGGTTGCCGCTAATCCGGTTGCTGTTCCACTTAATCCAGGTGAGACCATCAATGTTCCGAGCGCGGAACCTGATATTCCGCCACCGCCGCCGCCAACAGTAGTCGGTGTGTAAGTTGAGCCGTTCCATACTAGAGCTTGGCCTGGAGAAGGAGCCGTAGATGAAACCGGTCGGCCCTGAAAGCCACAAACAGTAGGATTCGGCAACGCTCCGCAAAGATCGCCTCCGAGCGTGCCTTCTCCTCCAAGACTAGCTAAAGCTCCAGCTGCGGTATTAGCACCAGTACCGCCAGAAGAAATAGCAAGTGGAGTATTAAGTGTTACACTATTAAAGGTCGGATTTGGTGGAGTCTGGGCCCACGCCGTTTGACTAACCAACAACAATATCAGCGCTATTAAGTATTTTATGCTACGCATATGACATTGCCATTGTTGTAGAGTTGGCCTGGTAAGAGGCCACCACTTGGTAGAGGTAGATTACCACCACCAATGAGCAGAAGCTGGGCGGCAAAGATTCGACCGAAAATTATAGGGGGTGCTGAAGGATTTGGGGTTATGCCGGGAACAATCGCAGCCACTCCACCATCGCTGTACACAGCGCCGGGTACACTCGAAGTATCTGGCCAATCGGCTTGAGGAAATAGGGCAAGCACTCCACCATCGTTCCACAGCCACGGCTGTAAAACTTCAACCACATAAGGCACGCCAACTTCTTCTTCGACCCAATACCCCCATGCTCCGTAATCCAAGCCGGCTATAGATTGATTCTGTGCATCAAGTCCAAAAATTGGTACTCCTGGAATAACCGCTGCCGGGTAAAGTGTTGGTAGGACATGATACAATGTCACCCCAGCAGGCTTTAAATCCAATTCGCCGGTCGTAAACAGTGCAGATACAACAGCACTCGGCAATTGGCCAACCAAGGCAATCGCCATTTCCAGGGAAGCTACGGTATCAATTAGAATATTTACGCCAGTTCCGGCGAATAAGATATTCCAAGCGGTGTAAGCTCCTGGTACGGTTCCATTCCAATTATTTGCAGCGATAACAGCCCTTAATAATATCCGATAGTCGTCATCATCGAGTATCGTTAATCCGCTTAATGGATCGCCGATTTGATACCAAATACCTTGATCTAGTCCTAGGCCAGCCGTATCTAAACTAAAGTAGACATTTAGCGTCTCTTCAAGATATCGGGAACGGCCTACCCACAAACCCACCGCATCTTCTTGAACACCAACAGCTGTATCTAAATCATAACATTGGATTAGCGCTTTCAATATAGCTTGAAGATCGGCAAATGGTTGTATAGCAGCAGCAACCGATGCCGTAAAATTAGGCTGACCAGAATACTCGCTGGTTATTAAATTAGTGTAACCCTCTACCGGCGCCGGTAGCACCGTATTCAAAGAGGTCGGGGTATCGCTCATGATATAAGAAATTGCACATTAGAGGCCACAGCACTAGCGGCTTCGTCATACTGGAAATCAATATTACCGACTACATAAACCAAAGCACCTGTATTTACAGAATCACTACCACCTATTGCAGGACTTATTGTAATGTTGTTGCCGGAGATCAATGTTATTGTAACTTGGTAGAGCAGACCATCTGACAGTGTAACATAGGCCATCTGGCCTTCAGAAAAATTGGTTACGTTCGTGATATTAAGTACAGAGCTGCCACCAGAATATGACGTTGTTGTTGTCATATCCTGCCGCGCTTGAGCTAAACCAAACGGTACTTCAATGTCATAAGTCGCGCTGAGCGTATCTAGCTGAGTTTGAGATAAACCAGAAGAGCTGGTGGCTGCGTCGCCTGAAAGATTTGCTGGAGAGTACAAGCGTGATAGATAGGAATCCTCGCCAATAGCAAGCTCGGATAAAAAAGTTGCTACAGCAGCCTTTACCAAAGTTCCAGTGCTGCCAACATATCCTGCTAAAGCTGCGGCAGTAATTGCCACGCTGGTTGTGATCAAGGTCAATGGCGTATACGAGATCATCCTGGGCACACCATTAGCGTCAAATACGATCTCGGTAACTGTTCCCCAAGTCAGGACGCCGGGCGTTAGTGTATCTGCGATGGTTTGGCATATAGCCATCGCATCACCGCCTTCTACAACAAAATAAACAACATGACCTGGAGCACCATTACTATCAGTAGAGCCAGTATCATTTTCGTATGCTTTAACCCTTATAACTCCAGCAAGGTTCTCAAGATTTCCTACAATCGATTCAAGTACCGTCAGCGCCGGTATGGTTGTTGATATAGATTGACGCAGACGGAGCTGAGCGTCATCTTCTACGGGGGCGCCAGGAGTAGCAGAATAAGAATTAGTAACCGTCTGCCATCCTGGAGTCGGCGTAAGGATAACAATAAGTGTGCCAGGAGCAGCAGTAGAATGGCCGGGAATTGTGCATGTAGCGGTTACATCAATTGTCCCGGATTCTGGTATCGTCACAGACGCGGGCAACGCCCACTGAGTTCCTAGATTCTGGTTATCACCGATAAGCCCATTGTTTATCAGCGTTCCAACTTGGCCAACAATCGTAACGACATCGGTGCTGCTAGATGGCACATACCGCGCGATACCATTGATTTTGACTACCGACGACAGTCCAGTTCCTACAGCGGTTGCTGGACTAAATTGGTTGTAGACCGCAATAGCCGTCTGGTTTGAATCGTTTATTGCATCGGCAATAATACCTAACCACTGTCCATCTTGCGTATCTGGGCCTAAGTACACATCCGCGCCATAAATCCCCTGGTAGCTCGCAATGAGAGAGCTAAGTATGTTATTAAGATCAGGCGCCGTTATGCCGTGGGCACTTACTGTTGCGGCAAGTGTGGGAAGCGGATAAGTCGTCATCCCGGCGGTACCGGCAATGGCAAAGTAATATTAAATGGTTGTGCCGAGAAGATCGTCTGTACGCCAGTGGCGTTTATCGTTATGGTTCTTGTATTAGCATCATAGGACGCTGAAAATAACTGGATAGAAGAGACTCCAGGACAAGCTAAAATCTGAGCACGTAATACCATCTCAGCAGTAGCCACAGAATTAGGTTTGCCTAGAATTTGCTGTAAATACGGCACGCCAGCTTTCAGATTCAAAAACCATTCGCCACTCCACAAACGTAAGCGGGTACCGATGATCTGCGCAATGGTAGCAGACGAATTGATCAGGAAATTACTACTGCCCTGACCAAATGCCATATCACCGGTAGCGGAGAGTTGACGGACGCGCAGGGTCATTGTATAACTGAAGCCGCTTAGCTAAAATTCTGTTTAGATCCAGCCAATCGCATATAAATACGCTGCAACGCGCGCACATGCGCATGATCGATCGACGCGTCATTGATACGCAAAAATCGATTCAGCGCATCAGCGACGTTTCTAGACGCACCAGAATCGATTTTATCGAAATGATGTTCGTCACGATGTAAAGCGAGCGATCGGCTCGCTGCCCTCGATATGGACCCCGGCTTTAATCAGAGGCACGACGCCGATTTCATCGATTGATATACCGGGCACAATCAAACAAACCTGCGAGCCTTGACGCACCATTCCAAACCGTTCGCCCTGACGATAGAACCAACCCTGTCGTGTAGTAAACGGCGCGATAACGTTGACCTCTTGGTCTGCAATCTGCACAACCAATACATCACGGTTAGCCGCTACAAACCGATTAATAGTCCTGGCATTGTACATTTCATAACCGGCTCTAGAAGATAACGCACGGCCGAGTTTGTCTTTCAGCAGCTCATTTTCGGCGAACACTAGCGGTAGATTCTGCGTTTTAAGTGCTGGAAGCTCTCGGTAGAATAATGGACCGGCTACTGGCGCGCGGGTTATGTGGACGCACCAAAAGGTCATGAAAATACCAACCACCAAACACGGCACTGTTGGTAGCCAATGACCCTCTAATAACTCTCCCAGTGAGAGTGAACGGCCTTTGGCTTCTATATTATCGCCTTCTGCGTATATGCCACAATATAGCACAATACCGTCTGCTGGCGATAACAACAAAGAAGGGTCATGAAAAATGGGTCGGATAGGGTCGCGGTGGAGCCAAACTTCGGACACTTCTCGGTCGGAAATATCACGGAATTGCGCTTTGCGCTCTTCCAACCACTGGCTTAGGGGAATTGGCATCAATCAGCAAAATATGGTTTATTTAATGACAATACAAGACAGCTAATATCCGCCCCAGATTTTGAAAATTCTGATAAATCGAAAAACTGTGGTTCTAGCCTATTATCCGCTGCTACCTTTGTAACAAACTCAACTAATGCCCTTGCTTCGTTATAATCCTCGTCGTCATGTTTCATATTCCACAGCGATGTACCACAAAGCAAATTACGGTCAACGCGTACCAGGTTCGTAGCCCCATACATACCGGTAGGCGTTGGTGTGATTTCAGTAACCCGCTCTAGCATCTTAATATTACTAGGATCCATAATCGAAACAAAGGCTAACGTCTTCTGCGAATCTATTGGAAAAATCAGACAGTCTAAATGGTAAGCTTTCGGATCACGCATCCGGATAGGAATTACTTGCATCTTATACTGATCAGCGAACCAATTAGCCGTCAGTCCGCTAGTACGCGACCCAACACCAACAGCGTAAATATTGTCCCGAATTAATTTACAGTCCGCATCGCCCTCGAACCGGTATGGACAAGTAACGACCGGACCAGCACGTAATGATTCCAAAAAAGCCCGGCCCGGAGCTTGTTCGCCTTTACGCTCTTCTGCTGTAAAGTTAGACACCACAATCGGCATATCTGGTAGGTGGGTCAGCACAACAGCAAGATTAGCAACATATGACTGATCCTGTAGTCCTTCTGCTTGGGGCAGCAAGGCCACTAAACTCATCGATGCTAGGAAATTGTAGACTTCAAGCCATTGCCGTAATGCTTTTTCTCTATCCACTTGCCGCTCGGTTGGAGACAGCTCTTTCATAAACGCATTGTTTGGTTCAGATGCGGAAAGACCAAACGGTGGGCTCATCAATAGGACGGGGTATTGTTTAAGTAATGTCATGTTCCAGCGACCGGGATGCCTGTCTCGCCTGAACCGGTCTGGACACTGCCATGCTTATGGCCAGCTGCATCAGTCGCTGTAGTTGAAGTATTCCAAGTTATATTTCCGCTGATACGTAGATTACCGTTTTTATCCAAGCTCATAGAACCACCAGGCATGGTAATACTAAATCCATTATCCTCATCGAATGATATCACATTGTGGCCAGCATTATCACGTAACTGGACAGAACTAGCACTCGGAACCGGGCTACGAAAATTTGGTTTGCTTCGACCGCCAGGTACATAGAAACCATCCGACAGATTATGTTGGCGCAGCGAGCCGGCACCGTTCTGTGCCAATGGTGGCTGCTCTCCACCGTATAACCACCAGTTGTCTACGCAACGGGACGCTAGATGGACAGTGCCTTCATCATTCTCAGCAATTGGGAATGTTAATGACCAGCCACCACCTTCTGGATATTTAATCGGTACCATAGGCATTTCTGGCATTGAATACGGCTGCCAATAATATTGGCCCTGGGCATTTTGCGCCCTCTTAACACCTTGGACAAGTATCTGTACCTTAACATGCTCACGCGAAGCGTCTATCGACAATACTCTGCAGGGCATCATTGTCCAGATACGAGACTGAAGCCGGTCTAGTCCAGCTTCAACCGCGACTTGGGCTTGCTCCCACCGCTCCCCCAACTGCATTTTAAGAACCTGGATTTTTTAGGCCGGTAGCGTAACCAACATCACCAGGCGATGGTAGTATCTCATTTGGTTTCGAATACATTTGAGTAGTTGGGTCGATAGTTAGTGCAACAATATCGCTGTACCAATCTTGTCCTCTAGTATCCCCATGGTGCTCTACCACCGCTGCTAGATACATACCATCATCGCTTACAGGCATAAAAAACGACAATGATTGGTCTGGATTGATCGTCTGACCAATGCCATTAATAATACCGCCGCCCATTCCTGCCGCTATCTGATTAATCTCCGCGTTGTTTAGTTGGATCTTCTGGCCAACATGCAAGCTAGGATTTAACAGGGTTCTAAGTTCGATGCCGTCAGTAGTAGCAGTTGGAAAACCAATCAGACCAGTAGCAGCATTGATTACTGCAGTTTCACCACCAACTGGTCCGCCAACCGCGGGAACCAATACTAGCTTTCCCTGTTGGATCGACCAGATAACACCTTGATGACCATTTATCGTAGACGATTTGGATACGACCCCCATCTCGTCATACCACATACCATTTATTACTGTAGGCCGAGATTGCGGACTGACAGCTACAGAATTGACGCCAGAACCCACTCCTAAACCATACGGCGCTGCTTTATTCTGGAGGTACTGGACAACTTGTTGTTGCGAATTAGCTCCCGGCATTAACGTACCAGTCACCGTCAATTGGTTTATTGGTAAATCGCCATCTTGTGCGTATATCTCCAAGAACTTATCAACTGGAGTTTCTCCGCCGTACTTGTATTGCGTTATCCATCCATCAAAGATGGTAGCAAATCTACCGGTTCGATAACCAGCAGCTATGGTAATGCGGGTGAATTCCTTAATAACCTTCTGAACGGTATTTGGCGATGGATTGTATATCCTAACTACCATACTATTTGGGATTGGTACGACAACAGCGCGCACCTCAAACATGAAACGAAGTTGCTCGCGGCCGGATGAATCACTGCCTTGCGAGAGAACAAGCGCCTGGCTGCTATTGGGGTTGTATACCACCAAACCCCACGTCCGTATAAATTGATCGGTAGTAAAACTATTGGATTGCATTTATCAAGCTCTGTCGTTGAGCGCATCCGCTTAGATGATTAAGTAGAATTTGGTATATAATAGAGGAATGACCCTGTACCTAAATTGTCAAAAGTAGGGGTAGCATCAGGATCAGAGGCGCTTTGAACGAAAAAATCACCAGGGAAGTTTAAGTATTTGTATTGGGCCAATAGAAAAGCGCCGGTCACTAAAGGTATGCCGCCTATAATCAAATTACCAGAACTATCAGCAATGTCCATGATCCATAAACCCGTTGGATCGCACCAATGCAAGGTTAGTGTATAGGGCGTTCCAGACAGCGTGGTAATTAGTGTTTGTGGAACAGCCATTTCGTATATCTTAAGATAGAGAAAGTGAGGAAGAAATGAAAACCACCATAAACATAACTCATCCGTCAAAAGACCAGAAACCAGCGGTCAATAGACCTAGGCCAAATCTGGGCGGTTGGGAGTTCGGCACGGCGGAAGGCAATATCCGTTGGTCTTTGGTATTCGGCTGTGTTGTCGGCCTATTGACGTTTTTAGCGCTGTACGCACAGTATGGTTTCAAATAAAATGAGATCACGGAGCGCCATAAAATGGTGATGATAACGGCGACGTGCCTAAACTGCTCTCCGGTCCAGCTAATGGTACTGTTTGGACAGATGCGACTGCTGCTGAGGACGCACCGCCTGGAATTAAGTTACCAAGCGAGGTGGTATTGACATTGCTCGCGCTACCTAGGGTTTTAGATCCAGCGTCGACTGTAGGCAACGCGGTCTGTGGAGACGCCAATGCGCTAGGATCGGTCGAAATCGCATAAACCTGAGTATTGACCAAAAATATCTGGCGGCAGTTTGCCTCTATCCGTAGTGCCCATTCATTTGCAACGTCGGTTTCAACGATTAAACCAGCCAGCAGCATGTTTGTGTAAACGCGTTTACCGGTATAAAGGTCAAATGGAGTACGATCAGCTTGAAAGCGCAATAGATCCTGGTAAATCTGAGTAACGAATGTTGGATCCGCGTGCGTCGCATTTGAATAGCCGATACGCAATTGTATCTCTGCTGGACGCTTATAAGCATGGTCTGATATTGCTGCACCAGATTCTATAGGGTGCTCGGTAATATAAAGCTGATCTCTGTGCTCCTCTCGTTCGGTTACGTCAGCATTAAACACCAAACCAGGAAGTAAGCCACTTGACGCCTCAGGGCCGATTTGGCGCAACGCGTAGCCTGGCGCTACCCATACCGGTCCGGAGAAGGTTGCCGCTTGTTGTGGTACTGGAGCTACCATTGCGTATATTTTACTGAATAGCCGTAGTCAGGTTTCGGACTAGATCCCCATTTAACCGACTCTGAGCACCGAATACGTAAGAACCTACTTCTGGGCCGCCGCCATAGACGTGGATCGTTGTTGTCGGGGACAGCGTTACATTAGTGCCCCCAGCCGCAGACAAGGGGGCGATGCCTGCTGGAAGTGGTGTAGATAATGCCCCACCCGCAACTAAATTTGTGTGTCTGCCTCTTAATGCTCTTGCAGCGTCACGCCACGATGCAGCTCGTCGTGGTCCTTGTTCTTGGGCGACGATTGCATAATGCAACATCGCCAATGTAGCTGGATCATGAAGATCCAAAGGCTGGTCAGGAGCGATTCCAGTACGCCTGGCAGCATTTAGAATTAGCTGTCCTGTAGGATTTTCGTTTGGGGGCGCCCAACGAGATATTATTCCAGCCAATGTCTTTAACCCATAAACATCTTGGTACCTAAGCAATAGCTTATCCATCGCAGCTGCTCCCTCAGCCGCGCTACCATATTGCATAAAGCCGCCAAGTGGATTACGGATATTACCTGGATTGTTACGAGGAGCGCCGCCAGGGACGCCGCCAACAGTGCCGCCACCAGCGCCACCAGGTACGAAAGCGCCACCGGGTATTAAATTCGGTGCTTGGTATCCTTGCCATGGGGTATCCCCAACAATAGCAACTCTTGGCGGTACCGCAGATGGATAACCCATTAACCAGTCTTTGAATCGACCCCACAAACCTTTAGCTTCTTCAATCTCGACTTTTGGTGAATGCGTCGCACCGGAAAGCCAACGCTTAAACGCATCCCACCCGGTAGCTACCGGATTTTGCCGTTCCTTTATGCGACGCTCAGTTTCGGGAGTAGGTTGCACCGCATCTCGGGCTGTGCCAAGATTCCACGCCTCGTGAATTATTGTAATACCTTCTTTTATGCCCTCAATCGCCGCGCCGATAGTATTTAATATGGCTGCAAGCGCATTGAATGCTCCTGTAATATTTTTAACCTCTTGTTCTATCTGTGCCCATGTTGCTCTATCGGCAAGCTTAGATATTGCGGGCATAATCGTACCCGTCACAAACTTGTCGATATCAGGCATAGCATTTTTAAGATACGCAGACAGCTCCCGTAATCCAGCCTGAAATGCCGGCATCAAAGATAGAACTAACCGGTCCCATATTATGCCCAATTGGAACCAAAACTTATTTGTCTGGCGGATATAGTCTAGTCCTTGTTCAGCCGCCTCGTTAAAATTAAGCCCTATTTCTTGTGCCCACCTAGGCAAATCACGGGCAGCCGATTCAAATTCTCTCAGATTAACAGCAATCTGTCGTATCTGCTCAGGATCAATCCCTAAAGTTTCCAGCCTTTTGCGAAACAGCATCTCTGCCGCTTGGCCAGCTTCCATCGCCTGCCGGTAGGCTTTTGCAAGTTGGAATATCTGGACAGAAGTATCGCGTGCTGTAGCGCCAAGTGTAGCTGCGTAAGCACGCAAGTATGGATTTTCACGGAATAACGTACCAAGCTGGACTGCCAAATCAGCAAATTGCTGTGTAGACATGCCAACTTGACGCGCAGCATAACCAAACTTTTCTAGATTAGTCGCAGTTGTCCCGGCCCGTTGGGCTTGGTAATATAAATCAGCGAAACGCCCAGCTGTAAGTTGTACTGCCGCGACTATACCAGTTAGTGAGGCAGTCATACCAACCGCGATTTTTGCGACCTCCTTCGCGGAATTAGCTAAGCCAACCTGAAAATTCCTAAGAGAGTCCCGGTCAACGGCATATCTCAGCCTTACCAGGAATTCTCGGATTATGGAGGTACCAGCTGCCATTTTAATGATGTTTTGGTGAGTTGGCGTCTAACCAACGTTGGAGGCGAGCATTGTTTTCCTCTAAGGAATCAATGTATTCGTTCATATCGGCAAAGTCACAAATATCCAGTTCTGTTTTATGGAGTGATTCATAAGATACCATTCCAGCATAAACTGGACGGAGCAGAAAACCTAAACCGTCTCTAACTTCTACGAACTCAATACCGATCGAAGTGCTGGCCGAGACGCTAAATCTACGGCTCGGCCTATTGAAAAATTTAACAAGTTTTCCTCAACAACTGTCCAGATTAACTGCATCATATCCATCAGAGCAAGGTCTTCAAACATTAACTGGCCCTTACGAGGCATTACCTGCGCCCACACATCCCCAACCTTTCGGTTGACGACAACGAGACAAGCATTGACGATCGCCTCGACCTCTTCATCCGTTTTAGAGGCTAGCGATTTAACAAACGGTCCGCTTGCTTTCAGCATATCCGGCAACGGAGTATTCTCATCGGCCAGTAAATCAATCAAATCCCCGGCTTCCGTCAACATAGGCAACAAGCGCCGGGCTAAGTGGAATTGCTGCAGCGGCGTCAACTTACCTGTTCGGTAAGTATTACCGCCAATTGTTACCTCGGCCATCAGTGCTGGACCTCCACCGAGTTTTTAACTATAGGAATTATACCAACATTCGCCTCGTAGACAGCCACTGTTCGTTGTAAAATCTCCAAAAGTTCTTTGGCAAGAGTTGGGCTCATAGCGACTACCGCGACTGGTATAATCGGTACTTGCACCGAGACCATTGGATCAGATGGCGGGTCTGTTGGAATCTGAGCTTGAGAAAACACAAGCGAAAAGTCGTTTGAGCTATTAAAAACCGTAGCCTTAGAAGCCCAAACGCGCGCCGGTTCAGACATAGAAAACCCCACTTTATGGTGCTGGTGTTAGCCCGGGAATACCCTGGCCCAATTCTGGCACAATGTAGCCAGAAAATTCCCATTCGTTAATGTTACCTTCAGTAGCATACACAATATCCGGGTGTTTAACAAACGCCATTTGTGTTCCACCAATTTGATCGCCAAGTGTCGAATTTGAGATCAAGAACGTATTCTGACCCCAATAGGCACTACCACCAGTTCGCTGGTAATTGTATAAAGTGGACAGCATACCATTCGTTGGCGAAGTCTTCAGCAGACGCACAGTAATCCGACCGGTCATACCGGCATGCAACGAGTGCATGATTGCGCCGTCAGCGCCGGTAACAATCGTATCTTTTTCTTCTGTATGCGTGAAGGTAATACCTTCAGCCGCAACGCCAGCACCGTTGCCCAGATGGAAAGTTCCGCCTGGCCCGGTGATCGAAGCGCTGACATCCTCGAAAGAATATGTGCTCATACCACTCTCCTAGATCATCTCATCATGATGATTGCGTATAGAATTGATTCTGGCGCGCTGTGGACGGCGCAGGATGCGATGAAGAGATCTTTGCGCATTTTCTATGTGCTGATCGCTTTCACGCGCCACAGCGCATCCCAGCGCGACGGCTGACGATCATCGGTTCACAAGGGCATTGATCAAAACGTCATTTACGGCACCGGATTCCTTCGCCGCGACCATAAACGTCACGCTCTGCCGAGCGGACCTAGTAGCAATAGATTGAGTAGCTACCGGAGGTGCATACACATAATAACCCTTCGACAGAGTATCTCCTGGATTTAAACTACCAAAACCAGCAGCTGTCCACGTACCTGGCGCTAAAAACCCGTTATAAACATAAGCAGCGCACGAGCTTTGAATAGTCACTGTGATATCATGCATACCAGGATCAGTTTGAGGTATCTTTGTTGGTGTTGTTACCATAAGGTTAAACACATCAGTCTGGATCCTATTAGCAAAAGCATCCATACCAAAGATTTCGTCTATATAAGCATTAGCCGCCATCATACCATTAACAATAATAGCAACGCCATTGTTGAACAACGTGTAGTAATTATACCGTTTACTGTCAAGCGAGTCGGCTTGGGTCGCTGTCAATGTTTCATAAGTCACGCCAGCTATTTGCTTCCACATGACATTGATCATCGAATTTTGCGCTTCGAGATTAACGGTTAGCAAAATCCCGAATATCCCGGCCTCGGCATAAGCAGATTCGGATGAGTATTGACAAAAAGTACGATCGTAGCCAGCTGCCATCAATTCAGAGCCAATATCTGTTAAATTATTCACCTCAAGCGCTGTAGTCTCGGAGGTTACCAAACCAAACATATGTGGATTACCCGAAGACGGCCCGCTCGCTTCAATATAAGCAGCGATGGCTAAGTAATCTGAATCGGCAATGTCTCCGTTATTGCTACCGGCTGCGAACATTAATGCATACCACTGCGTTGGCAGTTGATCTAAAATTGTAACAGCAGTAATAGCAGATTCAGCCGCAATTCCAGCTACAGCATAGTCAGCAGTAGCAGCAGTACCTTTCAACTGCGCGCTGATGTCCACACCACCACCAGCCGTCAAAAAACTTACTGTGCTAAGGGTTCCGGTTACACCAGAAGTAATTACAAATTGGCCCTCCTGGGCAAACCATTTACAAGTAGCACTACTAAAACCACCACCACCAACGTTCTGTAAACCAGTTTGGATAACCGCAGCGACGCCGTTCAAATTTGTCTGTGTAGAAAAATTCAAGCCAGTAACATCTGCCGGCGTGCCATCAATACTAACCGTAAACGAGCCATTCGTTAAAGGTGTCCAATTCGACATCGCTTGTTGGGCGCCAGATAGTACACCACAAACAAGAGAGCCGGCTGTTGCCGTCTTCGCCCAACGGCCTATATAGACTTGAGTTGGTTCCGGAGACTGGCTGAAAAATATCTCCGCTGCGTAAAACTCGGGCGCGGTAGTACCAAAATCGCCCTCGACTTCAGCTATGCTATTGTAGCTTCTGATACGCTGATAGGTATCAATAACATTAGAATCGCCCATGATCAGCAGCGTATCAAAATTTTCATACGCAGCGCCAGGCGGAGTTAAGCTAATAGATACGCTAACAACCCGCGATACCGGAAGACCTAGAGGCATTGTCCCAGACTCCTACAATAAAGAATTTTCAGGTGATGCCTGGGGGAGTAACCAGTACATCTTCATGGATCGTCGTTTCGCCTTGTGTTTCAACTGTCACTGACACCGACGCTGACAGGATATTTAGTATTGGATAAGTTCGTCTAATCTCACGATGGATTCGGACATGGCGATCAACCCGCCGCCACCATTTATTCTTTATCATCTCAGGCACAACAACCCGATGGTGCCAATCAACTAAACCCATTGCATTTAGTTGCAACACCTCAGAATTTTGTGGCACTGATAATCCATCCCGCAACAAGCCATCATACCAATCCGCCTCTGGTCCATAAAACGCACACAATAATGAGAATATTTCATGCTGCTTCACAATCGATCGGCCGCCATGCGCTGGATCATGCAACCTATATGCCCAACCAGGATCCAACTCCGATTCAGTAATTCCAACCGCTACCCAATTAGTCCAAAAATCTGGGATATTTGGAGGCTCTGGCTGCCATAATGGGCGAACGTAAGTCGGATCTAAACAAGTAATACCAGATATATATTGTTGGCAGAAATCATCGAGAGGCTGGCCATCTCGCGGATATGGACCACCCAGATAACCTTCGTCTAATCCATTACTTTGCATATCAAAGGTGAGTCTAAACAAGCCGGGCCCTGGCGGTAGAAAGCCTCGCTGAGAAGAGTTCTCTGCAATTGAAGGCGTATCAGCCATTTTAATGAATACTGTTTGCGGTTTTAGCTAATAACCGAAAATTAGGATGTGCCTCAGCCGCTTTGACGATTTCTGCATTGCTGTGGTGAGCAAGTAAATCTACAGCAGATACAACAGCTTTTGTCGCATCACCGCCGCTAGCCACTGCACGCAGTTGAGCAGCTACCAACGTATGGGACACATGCGCTACAGGATCCATATCGGTCTTAGCAGCGTAAGCAAGCCTACGTTCACGAATAACTGCTTTAGCCGCCCGTTCAGCACGGTTCTTTGATGCTACGTCCTGACCCTTACTTCGTTTCCAACGATCAAGGTTATCGTTATAAATTACTTCTTGCCGCTCCGCTTCTGCTTCGTGCCGTGATGCTAATTCCAAATCTTTGTTAAGAATATGTAGCGATGACAATTTATCATGCCATGCTACCATCTCCAACATCGCCGATGAGGATGCGTCTCTTCTAGTGTTTTGCATAGTTCATCTCTCAGACAGCTTTAGGGGGTAGAAACCAGTTCACGAGTGCTTTGATCGCTGGCGGTGACGCGATCAAGAGTCCAGCCATACCTGCTATCGCCGCGTCATCAGGAGAATGGATGGGCCATGTCAAAAGCCATTTCAAAACAGGTATAAGGATCGCCGTCGAAAGAATGCCTGAGCTGTGCGTCGCATTCATATCTTAAACCTTTCAGTGCGCCGACTTTGAAGGTACATGTTCGTCCCAGAGGTTAATGCAGCGTGCGAGGGCCTCAGCCTGTTTCTCCTGCGCGGCGAGGATCGCGGCATGCTCCTGCATCATGCGCGCAATATCATCGCGGATTGTCTTCTGTGCTGCCAAGACTTCAGCATTCTGACTGCGGCGCGTATCATTATATGCGATGATTTTGTCCTCATTCGCGAGGATCACCCGGTCATTGTCTAGTTCCTGCATATTAGCCTTATGGCACGCCTCTAGCGCCTCACGTATGTATCCTTGGTTGATCTTAATCTCTTCAGTCTGACGGCGCGTGTCGATGACTATTCCTAGCAAGGAGATTATCACTATAATAAAGCTTACCACGTAAATCCATAAAGGGCGCGACATATCATCGATCCTTATTTTCTAAGTTCGACAGCCGACGCATGAGATCAAAATTCTCGTCGCGTAATCGCCTGCATTCGGTCCGGCACTCATCCAGACTCCGGCTCTGGGCCTCAACCTTATTCTCAAGAACATCGACCTCAGCCTTCAGTGCAGTGATCGTCCCAGCTGCTGTGGTCTGTCGCAGGCTGAACGTATCAGTGACCATCGAGGCCACGGCGATAACTGCGAAACCTATAGCAACTCCTGTTCCAATATCCATAATGTACTGCTCACGGGACTAATGCTCCTGCTCCTGGAATGCCGAGCTTCAGCAGCTCAGCGAGCAGATCGGTAGCAACTGGTTGGCATGACGGTGAAGCGATCGCTATCTTAAACGCACGCTGTTCTTCGACCGCTGTAAACACGCCTGGCTTACCGCCGGCAGCGGCGATGGCGCTAGTAATCGTCTCCCACACAGGCCAGCACTGCGCGCCTGCTGTATCTCCCACCGCAGCAGCGATCCCCGCCGCCGTTGCGGCGTCTTGGGCGCCGTATTGTCCTACTTGGGCGCACCCGGATAGGAGTACGAGCACCAGGAGCATATACCTCATATCAAGGAAGGTGTTAAGGATTCCCCGGAAACCCAATTGGCTGATCACCTGGTAGGACCTCCCCCAACATAACTACATACATCCAGCGTGCCCTTGTTAGAAATCGATTTCAAGCGTCGCTGATACGCATATTTGCGCGACGCGTCATTGATACGCGATTTCGCATTCATCGCATGAGCGACGTTTCTAGACGTGCCAGAATCGATTCTAATTCGATGTTCGATCACGAACGTCGATTTGACGGCTGACCTACCAACCGAAACGCGCACTGTCAGAGCGCCTTACGGCCCCGGCGTCACGCCTGCCTCTATGCCGGCGTTCGCCTCTACGTATCCGCACGTCCCGGGCGTCGATCCGCTGCATGGCGGGATCGTCGTTGTGCCCGATACGGTCAATCCCTGACTCGATGCACACGTCGTCTGTATAGAATAAAAGAAGCATGCCTGATTCGTCGTCCATTCGTTCTGTATGCTGACACCAGTCTCTGTGTTGTCGCCATTGGCATACACGAAGCAATTGCCGGTATTTATGTTATAATTACACGAGTTAGTCGTCAGAGGACTATCGGTCACATTGTTAGTAAACGTTAAATTGTTAGAGTAACTATCTACGAAATATGTGCCCTCGCGATACCTGGTGGAGTTGCCGCCTATCCCGGTGCTATAGTTGTTAGAGTAAGAGACGACTTCTGGCCCGTTGGTATAGAAGTCGCCGCAGTCCTCATATGGAGGCGTGCAGATCGTGTTCGTCTTGGAATTGGTTATGGAGTTATTCGCGTTGTAGTTAGATGCGAAGTTGTTCAGATTGCCCGTCGCAAACGCTACCCAGTAGAGGTGATCAGCTGCCGAGTGGTCGATGGATAGGTTCACGGTATTGGGCGCGTAGACGCAGCCGCCACCGTGGTATTCGAAGTCTGGACTCGCCGTACAATTCAGGTCTTTGATCGTTATGTTCTTGGTGTACAGGGCCGGGTTGGATTGGTTGTAATCGCTGATCTCCCCCACCTGGATACACCCTCCCGAGCTGTCTTGGCACAAGGCCGCATATACCGTGACGTTCTGGGTTCCGGCGGCCATGAACATCGCCCGGCCGGCCAAGTGGGTGAACTCGTCGTGGTTGAAGGCCAGGTCGTGCGACCCTCCGATTATATCAACGCCCGCGGGCAATCGCAGCCCCGTCGAGGGCGTCTCGCAGGAGCCGCTGGCAGGGCAATAGTAGGCAGACTGCCACTCCACATAGCCGTGGCCCGAAGAATCTGGATCTAACCACGTAGAATGCTCAAAGATCAATCGGTCAAACTCAATGTTGTGGACCCCGGACAGCGAGACCAGCGGGGACGCCACCGCCGGAAGCTCGACGTCCAGCGTAGCCATGTTCTCGCCGGTTCGCGGGACATAGTAGAGGATCGTCCCCACTGGGTCCCAATACCAACAGCCCTGTCCACACGTTGGCAACAATTCATATTGGTTCTCGATCCACATCGGCGTCGGTTGGGTGCCAGGTAACGTCTGAGCAGGCCAGAATGCGGCGATCATATTCGTCGAGCACGGGCTCTGCGCTGAGAACGTGACGGGAAGCGTGCTGCCGCTCGGGGTAGTTATCGGACAATAAGTCGTCTGCCACCCGTCGCCCGACACGACCTCGATATGCGTCGGATTGAGCGATGTAGAAAGCGGCTGCGTTCCGCTAGATGGCGTCGTATAGAGGGCCGTCGATATGTTCACTGTCCAACCGGAGGGCTGGTAAGCGCCACGGACCCGCGTCCCGTGCGTGCCGCCAAAGTACGCCTCGCGAAAGTCAGCTGGGTAGCCCGAAGCTGTCGGCAGGCTTATCTTATATCCACCGGCAGTCTGGCATGCGCCGCTGGTGCAGACGCTCCAGCTGTTTGGAACTTGTACGCTGCCGGAGATAATCGCCGTGTTGCTTGACGCGCTCTGCCAAGTGATATGCCTACCGGGAAGCGGACTGTCGGCTGAAGTGAACGTCCAGCTAGAAGTGAGCCGATACGTCCCGGTCAGAAAGTCGACGGCCATCGTCGGACTACCGCTCACTATCTGGGTCTCAACTACGCTCTGCGCATGCGCTGGGGTAGCGAATGCGGTCCCCGTCGTGAGCCCATTGTTGCTGTCACCGCCCGTCACGGACACGTAATAGGTGAGGACTGGAGCCGAATTGGCGGTCGCGTGCACCCACGCCAATGCACGGCCGCCGTCAAGCAGCAACAACGCGAGGATCGCCGCTGCTACATTTCTAGCGATGCTATACCTATGGCCCATCCAGCGCCTCCGCCTATACCAGCACCTCCAGCTGAAGTATATTCCATGAATTGTATGTATCCAACCCCAATGCTCGGGTAATAAGCGTCGTTAGTGACAATCGTCAAATTGGCAACTATGTTAAAATAACCGTTACTAGTATTGTTACCCGAACTGGTCGTAGTATTGCGAGCACAGGAGTCGGCCGAAGTGTAGGCACCAGCACCCGCAAAAGCCATTACGACGGCCACACTGCAAGTGACATTCGATTCCCCAAGACCGTCTACGTAGGTGACGCGATTCTTAAGATTATTTGCTGAGCCCACGTCTAACGGCTCCCAAGTGCCCGCTGCATGCACGGCCCATTGAGCGCCGTTGTCCGAATCCTCTGAGGATACCATAACGCGATTGTATCCATTGTAGAGGCCGAGGACAGGGTTGCTACCGCCCGAAACCGCGGCTGCGTGCTGCTGCCATATTGTCGTGCCGGCGGCTGTCGTATAGATCGTGCCAAGGTAGGTCGCCTCGTTCGCCGTGATGGACCCGTAGTCGGTCGTACCGTTGTAGCAGTGCGCGATCGTCGCTGCATTCGTGATATATGAGCGCGTGGTCTTGTCGATCGCACTATACCCAGAGCCACGCGCCGTGTTGCTCCCGCTCGTGTCGGAGGCCCACCCGCCGCCGGAACCGTTCGTCGCGACACAGATCCTGCTGGCTCCACCATGTACCCACCAGATGTCGAACACGCCGCCTGAGTTGGTGACTCCGGTGCTGCTCGTCGCCATCGTCAGTGAGACCTGGCACGAGGCAATGGTATCCACTGCGTCCGCGGTCCCGGTGTAGTACGGAACGGCATTCCCGCCGTTGTAGCAGACGTAGTAGATGGTGCTGGTCGCAGCCACGTCAGCGGTCATGACCGCAGTCCCGGCCGTGAGCGTGAGGCGCCCCTGCGGCATCGGGACACTCGTACCGCCGGTACCGTTTGCAGCCGAAGTTAGACGCCCCTGCGCGTCTACGGTGATATTGGCGTTCGTGTAGCTACCAGCAGTGACAGCTGTATTAGCAAGTGCCGGAGCCGCGTCGCTCCTCATGGCGGTGGTCGCACTACCATTCGTCACCGTGCCGCTGACGGTGGCCGTCGGGTTGGCAAAACTGGTGCTGCTCGTCCCGCAGGCTCCGGTCGCCGGCACCATCACGTTACCCGATGTCAATCCTAGGCAGGAGACCTGCGTTCCAGTTCCGAGCGATGCGGCGGTCAGCGTTCCGTTCAGCACGACGTTCTGAGTACCGGTAGACACGCCGAGCGCCACGCTGCCCGCCTTGTCCGACAGTACCACGTCGTAGGTGCTGCCCTGGCCCATCAGATTCAGGCCATTAGTGGCGCTCAGAAACGCATCGCCCTCGCTGTTCGCCGCTAGGGTAGGGACCGATGCCGTTCCGGCCAGGCCCAGCGTTCCCGCGCCCTGAGTCGGCAGGGCGGTGTTGGAAATCGCGAGCGAAGCTCCTGCCCCTACAACCATAGCAGCGGTCGTGTTGGTCCCGGACGCGAGCGAGCTGAAGGACGGACTTGGGACGCTCCACCCTCCACCAGCGGCGAGGAACTTACCCGCCGCCGCGTCGCCGGAGGCCGGCGCGGGGACCGATCCCTTGACTCCTCCCGACCCGCTGTCCCCAGTGAACGCTGGCAGCTCCGCCGCGACCTGGGCGTCAGTGAGGTCCGCGGCATTCGCTAACGAGGCCGTGTTGTTGCCCTTAATCGTGTGCGCCGCCATCTGAGCAGAGAGCGCGTTCGTGATCGCATTGCTGGAGACTGCGGGGGCCGCGTCGCTCCGCATGAACGTGGTGGCGCTACCGTTATGGACCGACCCGTCTATCGACTGCGTCGGGTTAGCGGCCGTCGGAACGGCTGCAACAGAGATCGTACCGCCTGAGCACGTGGTGTTTGTCCCGCACTCAAGGATACCCTCCTGTGAGGAGGACCCTGCCTGCACCGCTGGAGCGGCATCAGACCTCATAAAAGTGGCGGCGGAGCCGTTTATAGCGTTAGGGCCGGCTGTGGCCGTGGGATTAGCGGCCGATGGGGGAGCCGTGACAGTCATGACGCCACTCGTGCAGGACGTGCCTGTCCCACATTCGATGAGGCCCACTTGCGACGACGACCCTAATTGCACTGCAGGGGCCGCGTCCGACCGCATGTAGGTTGTCGCTGAGCCGTTGATGGCACTCGGTCCTGCTGTAGCCGTCGGGTTACCCGCGGTTCCAGCACCCGAACCGTTCGCCGCCGCCGTGACGCGCCCGAGCGCATCGACAGTGATGTTGCTGTTCGTGTAGCTGCCTGCCGTGACGCCGGACGCCTGCGCGCCGGGCTGCCAATCGAGCGTGGTCCCATTGCTAACGAGGCAGCCACCCGCGTTCGGCGGCACGCTGACGCTGTTGCCCGCGGTGAGCGATCCGCCACCCACGATGATGCCGTTGATCGTAGCCCCGGTAGATGACTGAGAGGTCAGTGTCCAGGTGCCAGTCCCTTGGTTGACATAACAGGTGACAGTCTCATTGGGGAAGTTTGCAATCGCCGGCACGGTCAGCGTAGCGCTGCTCGTGAGGTTGAGGACCGCTCCGATGTCGGTCGGCGACGTAATGGTGTGGTTGGCCGAGTAGAGAAGATCGACGGAGCCATTGCAGGCCGCCACCGTCCACGCAGGTGTCGAGTTGCCGACGAGACAGTCGCCATTAACTGCCGGATACTGTGCCTGTAGCGCTGCGTCGAAGTTCGTCTCCAGCTGCGCAGCACTTGGAGAACCTGATATGTCAGTGAAGGCCAGCTGTCCTACGGTTAACGCAGCACCAGCCGAGACCTGCTTCACTACTTGCGAGGTGCCGCCTGTAGACGAGAAGTCCGTGGTACCAGCCGGTAGGGTGATAATGGATCCAGTTCCAGCCGCTGCTGCCGATTTGATCTGTAAGGTGCCACTGGTACTGCCATACAGTTTGACCGATCCGCCTACGGGACCTGTGACCAAGCCCAGCGTCAGATCACCGTTGCTCAGCGATGCGTCCGCCGCCGCCGTGGCGCTATTCAGAGGAGTGCTGGAATTATTGGCCAACAGTAGCTCGCCAATTACCGCTGCCCCCGAACCCGATATGCCACCTGGGCAAGTCGCCACCGTCCACGCAGGGGTAGAGTTACCCAAAAGGCAATCGCCATTGACCGGTGGATACTGCGCCGCTAATGCCGTATCGAAATTCGTCTCTAACTGTGCGGCACTAGGACTCCCCGATATATCGGTGAATGCTAACTGACCTACCGTAAATGCAGCGCCGGCGGAGACCTGCTTGACGACCTGGGAAGTTCCGCCAGTCGCAGAGAAGTCAGTCGTGCCTCCGGGCAGTGTCAAAACCGATCCAGTCCCTGCCACAGCCGCTGGCTTGACCTGTAAGCTCCCGCTGGTGTTTCCCCACATCGTAACTGAGCCAGGGATAGGTCCCGTAGTAATACCGAGCGTCAGAGCGCCGTTGCTTAGTGCCGCATCAGCCGCCTTAGTAACCGTGGTCCCGCTCGTCCCCGCCTCGGTCACCAGTTGTCCAGCAACCGAGCTACTGTCCGAGGTCGAAACATTTCCACTCGGTGCGGCCCAGGTTCCGTCGCCGCGCCAGAAGGTCGTTGATGATGCCGACGTGCCGCTATTCAGATTAGTTACTGGCAGGTTGCCAGTAACGCCGCCGGCTCCAGAACCTGCTAAATTGATCGCTGGAAGGGATGTACAAGTAGTAACAGCAGTTCCCGACAATGCAGACGCAAATTGGTTAGAACCACAAGAATAAGGTTGAATTGGACCTTCAAAAGTAGTCCCAGCAGCATCAGCTTCTCTAGTTACTGCCAATGCTAATAGGACAATAACCAGGGATAAAAAGCGCACAGCCTTAGTTTCCCATAAAGGAATTTAGCTTGCCTATAATTCCCTCTTTCCTTTCATGTTGCAGATGCTTCAACTCAGCCTGCGCTTTATGCAGCGCATCTTGTGTCTTACGCAGTTCAGTTTGCACGGCACCTAGTTTAGCGCCGAGCTTCGCCTTATCATCAGCGTCCTGAGCTTCAGCCAACAAAGCTTCAGCTCGGTATTGCGACTTGGCGTCAGCCTCGACCATACGGTCGTTATCAACAACGTTGAGCAAGCAGTGTAACCGCGCAATCACCACGTTTGGTGTCACATCGGATGTAGGCAATGCGCACGTTAATCCACTATTAGCTGGCTCGGGCATAGCTGGCACGGCCCCAGTAACAGGCTCCCCAGCTGCCGCATATCCAACCAACATAAAGGGCAAACCGGCAGCCAATAGGCAGCGCGTTAGTTTAGCGTCCATTGGCCGGTCATATTCTGCGCGATCCACGAAGTCGTGCTATCAGCATATAAACACACGATTGCACCGACCTGCGACGATTGGATGTTACCCGCTGACGCACCAACCGCGCCGCCAAGGGATATCGTCTGGCCAGTGCCCGCCGTAAACTGAAAGTTTTGCGCTGCATCTACCGTTAAGCAATGATGCTCACCAACAGTTGGTGTCGTTGGCGCAGTAATCGCTACAGATCCAGACGCACCAGTGTTATTAAACACAACACCAGAATCAGTATTAGACGTTGTATAGCCTGTGGTTTTAGCGGTGACTGTATAATCCGGCGATGTATTAAGCGTCGCCCAGGTCATGGCGTTGGTACCACCAGCACCACTTTCCAATACCTGACCTGAACTGCCAGCCGTCGCCGGCAAATTGAAGTTGTAAGCGGTCGTCGCTGCAGGGTTTGTAACTGTTACAACAGCACCACTAGTATTATTATTAGCCAAACCAAGGGTACCAGCAGTAGTACCTCCAATCCCAAGAACCGGAGTTGCTGTGGCTGTTGGTGCCGCTGATGAGCCCGTAGGGTTGCCGAGCACAGTCCCGCCATTTACAGCAGATAAGTCACCCACAGCCGGCTGAGAAGCAGAAAACGCTCCGGTCGCTGATAACGAGTTTAACCACTGATGCGACGTTTGCGTAAACGTCTGCACTGGTGAGACTAGAGTGGTTGCAGCATAAGCTGGCACTGCTAACATAGTCAAAAGTACAACAACAACAGAGCGTAACATCTTCATCGGTTTACCCTCAGGAAAAAGCCCAACCTCCGGACTGAGACACCACTACCCATTGACCTTCTCCCATACCAGCCAACAACAATGCCGATAGTGGTTGACTAGCCATTGCTGATGTAAAACTTCCGATTGTGTTGGATATATTACCATCAGGCGGCGCCAGCACAGTTCCTGGCCCACCCACAATCAATAACTGCGTATTCGCTGTACCATCAGGCAACTGGTATGTATCGACCAGTTGGATGGTTTCGATCGTCGTTACAGCAATTGGCGTTGGTGGTATTACATAAGCAAAAGTCCAATCACCGGATTTAGACGTAACAACCCACTGGCCACCTCCAAGACAGGTTAGTGCCAATGCCGCAAACTGCTCAGAAGACTGAGCTGTTGTGAAGTTTCCAGTATCCGTACAAATTTGACCATTAGTTGGTGCTAGTATAGTTCCAGCGCCGATGAACAGCAGCCGCTGGTTGAAAATACCCTTAGTAGGAAGTTGGTATTCACCAACCAATTGGACGGTTTCATCAAACAACGTAGGTTTCATTGCCGCTTCCTGGCCTACGCCGGTTGCTTCTGGCGGCAAATCAACACCATCCATAGACGAGCATACCACATGGATAAAGCCTGGTCCGTAATTCGACCAATCGTCCAACAGCGTGACGACAAAAGTATCACCATGCCATAAGATTAGATCTGGAGACAGACCTTCTGCTGGACCGTGTAGGGGAAACGTGGTTGTAATTTCAATAGACTTGGACTGGTGCTGCTCTTCAGGAAGCCGGACAAGCTCGTTAGGCGAGGTTGCCGTTACTACGCCCAAAGCCCCAACAACCGCCATCGGCGTGTTGCGAGCACGCCCAGTGGTGTCTATATTTTGGTCGCGCCTAAGTACCCTAAATTGGTCGACAAATTCGGGCGCCGATAACGCATCGCGCAGATCAAAAGCAACGGGCATCTATCAGAATCGATTTTAACGCGCGTGTGATGCGTGTGATCGATCGGCGCGTCATTGATACGTCAAAACGCGATTCGCGCGCTGGCGACGCTTCTAGACACACCAGAATCGATTCTATTTGATCAGCTTAGAAAATTCGCCGCCGCCTTCGACTGGCTGCGTATAAGTACGCACGTTTTTCTTTTCCAGGGCATAGGTATAAGCTTGTCTAAGACGGCCGAATTCGATCAAAGGCCGCGTGCTCTTATGACCGCGTCTGCGCCGAGCACGCAGTGTAGCTTCTGCCAATGGTACAAACTGCGCGGTGGTCATATACCTACGCACAGATGCCTGGCAAATAAGCCCTACTTTGTGTAAGCCTTTATCAACCGCCTGTTGTTGGCCTCGCAAAGCTGCTTCACCGACGCTCCGAAGTATCGGCACAATTAGGTTTATAGCAGCTTGAATACCCGGCACTAAATGGGGTCTTGGCGGAATACCAGCAGCGGGTGAGCCATGATTTAAGATATACGAAATTGCGGCATTGTTATCACCAATATTGGTGCCGGTAAGTGGTTTAACACCTTTATTTCCCTGCGGGTTCTTCATACGGCCGGCGGTTTGTTCTGGAATACCAACCAGCACGCTCTGCTCGGTTAGGTTCCTAACTAGCCGCTCGACTTCCGGGAGGTTATTGATAACAGTGCTAGCTTCAACGATCATGTTACTATAATACCATCATTAGCCGTTTGTTTCTCGAACTCTGCATTACAATTAAGCAAACAATCCTTGCTTGGAGTTGGACAAAATTCGCAATTCATTAGTGTACCACCTCCTAACAAATCCATTCGGCGACGACCACCAAACGGATCAATTTCAGGCGGATTATCAGGTCGTGAAGGAATCAGTTCGTGGTATCGGTCGCTTATGTCTTCTGGCGTTGTGGGTCTCATGATATTTTCCAGTTGACAACTGTCTACATAAGCCCAACGAACGCCAGCGTGTTTATCTAAATGATTGATTTCATTTAGTAAACCGCACTCCCCGGACTCCCGACAATAAATGGCGGAGGACCAGCCCATCCTGGACCGTTCTGCCCACCGGTTGGATCAGCCCCTACGCCGATCTGTAATGGTATAGTACCAACCATCCGCGCTAGGTTAATGAATCTTCTCCCATATATTGTCAAATTAAAATGCGAGGCTTTTAATTCGATGCCAGAGCTTGCATCATAATTAACTGATACACCGCCAGCACTGCGGCCGGATATTGGTCCTGCCACAGTCCCCGGCACCGCTCGCAAAGCAGCAGCATCCGCAGCCTGGACCTCTAATGCCAGATTATGCCCAACAAACAGCTCAACCCCAAGGTCTAAAATTGTGCGCGGCGTAGATGCACCGTCGAAATAAGACGGAAACGCAGTCTGTGAATTCCACAAATGGGCGAGAGTAGAAGACTGCAATAACAGATTAGCGACAGCGCCCCAATAATTCAAAACCGAATTTGGGTACCGCCCTTGGTCCTGAAATTCGGGGAAGTCATGGCGAAAATCGGTTATACCAACAGACATCAGTACGCCATTTCTCGCCACAGTTTAGCGATTGCGTCTTCAGGCGTAGGAGCAAAAGCTACCTGGACTCCCGTATTCCATAATATCCAAATTACTGGGCCATCCCCAAGTTCCGGTACTTTAGCACGCCACGCACAGTAGCCATAAACTCCATTACGCGCAGGGCGCGCGCGGTAGAACCAATCGCCGTCAAAACCGCTGATCGTTTTAACAACTGCCATATCAGTTAAATCCTATACTACAAGGCAATGCCGCCGTAGCCGGCGCTGTTGAACCAGTTGCTGTAGTCGTAGCAGCAACTTGGATTGCGTTGATCATGCCGACACCCTGCCAACCAAGTATTACATTAACACCGCCTACAGGGATGGGGATAGCCATTTTAGGCGCTGTGCTGCCTAATGATACAGTAGCTGAAGTATCGAATACCTGCACGTATTCGGTTACGGCATTAGTGTTGCCACAAGAGATAAAATGCACAACACCGGGGGCGTTATTGCCCGCTGAGCCTTTTACAAACACAACAGTGGCGGTCAGCCCAGAATTAAAGTAGACCGCTGCGCCACCATAGGGTTGGGCTGATGCTTTACCATCAAAACCCAATAAACCAACAAAGAGTAATACCAATAATAACCTAATTCCAAATTTAATCACTACCCCCCAAAAACAAGCCCATCCAAGAAGTATCGCTATCCATGCAGAAATAAACGTTAGCCTAGACACCGATCAACGTCCCGGCCAGTGGGGGCCAATTGGGTAGTCAGATGGCAACGGACTGGGCTCACAATCCTCAAAACCCATGTTTTTGTTCCAATACTTCTGGTTTTTCTTATTCAAATCAGAGAGCGACTCATTGTTAACCTGCTTATATTCCGGCGCTGAAGCCGATTCGTCTCGGGAATAGTTATCGCGTGGTTGGAGGTATTGGAACGGCTCCTGGCCTTTACCTTGAGGCGAGGACTTAGTTTCCGGAGGTTTTGGTGAATTTTCCGGCATAGAATCTCCTCTATGCTCTGCAATAGTCTCAGCAGCTGTCTGTGCCATTTTACCAACATTCATATCCGTTGAGGATAAATGTTCAAAAGGCTTATCGTAACGGCTCGCTTGTACTGGCGGCGTCAGCATTGCGCCGGGACCAGGGACTTGACGCTCGCCGGGTTTTGGGTAACCGCTCTCACCAGGCGCGACATTCTGATCACCGCTGGTCTCTGGCAATTTACCACCGGGATCCTTCTCAATAAATTCCGCGCCTACAGACTTCGGGATACCAAGATTACTATGTCCAGACATAGCCGCACCCATAGCACGGCGCTGGGCTTCGGATATGGGCTTGTCATAGAATAAAGGCATTGGCTCAATCCTCTTTGTCTATCACACGCCTAGGCGTGCGCCTGTCAGAAGGAAACGGTGGCATTGATACGGGCTTGGTCTCCTCGACCTTTTCGGCCTGAGGATCATCATCAACAATCCGCGTCTCTGATGGCTTTACACCAAGGATGTGCAGATACGGATGCTTCGCTGTATGCTCATCAACCCAGACTTCGCCAGGACCAATATCAACTACATCCATATTACGATGGGCCAACGTCAATCGGATTTTACGCGGTAAAACCAATTTATGTTCGGATCTAGGCATGAATCATGCTTCCTTTTCTGCAACAGGCACCAATTCCTTTGGTAGGTTATCGACGCCTTGTCGAACCAGGGACCTAGACATACGTATACGGTTAAGCTGCGCTTCATCAGCCAATGTACCAGGCTTTAAGTCAGGCCATGCAATCTTAACCGCTGCGGCTATTTCATATGGTGAGAGATTTGGGTGCTCAATCACATAATTACGGACCACGGTCCGGATTCCAATCACGTCTAAATCAGCCCGTTTTAGATCAATCGTGCCATCTCTTTCACAAATCAATGGCACCAACACCGGAAAATCCACGCCACGTTTACGCCAACGCTCACGATGGTCTTTTATAGCACCAAATAGCTCGTGGACCAATCGGCCCGTCATTGGCCGGCCGTGGAATAATCTACAGCGCGCTTCCAGTTGACGGAGGGCTTTAAGCATCTCAGGATGGTCGGTATCGTCTATCACCGTATACCTTAATCTAGCATGGTAAAGTAGGAGCAAACTAAATGAAGATCGGCGTATGGCCGCGCTGTCTTTTTTCCATTGCCCTAATAATGGCGTTATGCGTGCTAGACCCAAAGTCGCCGATACCGGGTCTAGATGCTTTCGCTATCATAATATCTGGCATTTCTCTTTTCTTAGCGCTTTGGTGGGTCCATAAATGAAGATCAAAGGCTATTGGCGGTATTGGCGGGTAGTAAACGAGGACAAGTTTCAACGTATGATGAGACGGGCAACCCCCAAAACGTCATCAACAAGACGGCGGCGGCCAGTAGTAACAGCCTCTGCCGACAAAGACTTCGCAATTGCTGGAGATGCTTGGTCTAGGAAACATTCTGATGAAGCCTAGAACCGAAATTGTAGAGACCAGGCGTTACCATTGGTGGGTATTCTACCCATTCCGCTGGTTGTTCTGGGCGTTTGTCGGCTGTCTAATCTTCACGCTAATGGACTGGCCGATAAATACTACTAACCTATTGGGTCAAATCAATGCATGGCTCATAATCGCGTTCGCGTCGTGGATGACGTTCTCACAAAAATGGCGGCGGACGGTGGTTAGGAGGAGAGATGTGGAATGAGCATCACCGAACGCCTTCTGTGGATCGCGCTATTAGTTCTAGGGCATCTAGCCGATCTTATAACTTCCGGTATCGGCGTACTCCGCTTCGGAGCTGACCGATGGGAAGCTAATCCGCTTGCGCGTCTCGCCTTCGACCACTTGGGAATTGTCGGCGCTGGATTAATTAAGATGGGTGCTGTCTTAATAATAGTTATTTGGATCACATGTACAAAACAACGCCGTCCAATAATGTTATCTTTTATCTGCGGATTTCCGCTCTTATTGGCAATATCGGCAGTTATTGCTCTGTACTAGCCACTTAGCTATATCCATCAAACTAGTGGCGGCAGATGGTAGTTAACAGGAGAGAGCAATGAAGTCCAAAACCAAGATCGTTGAATTGCCACTACCAACAGATGAAATTCGAAACGATAGCAGCCTTACTATCTCTGAAGCAATGGCTCGTGTCGAAGGAGGTATCGAACTTCGATATGGCGATATTATGATCAAGGTCGAGCGTCATGCCTTTGAGCAAGCGCAACGGCACGTCAACAATATTCCGCTCAGCGAGCATAATCGGTTGAAGATCAGCATTGATAACGCGCTACGCCGTGCATTGCCGAAAATGCGCAAAGGCCACTTTTCAAAAAAGACTGCCGACAATTTCTGTAACGACTTGTTACTATGGGAAGCCCTGAAAAGTAGCACAAACTAGGAAAGAAGAATGAAATATCTAGCTGCTATGACAGCAATCATAGCATTATCCTCATCACCGCCCGAAGTCATATCATCACCACCGCCCGAAACCGGGATGATTATACAGGCCCATCCAGATGGATCGTATACGTGGGAATGCCCGGCGGGCGAAAGTCTGTATAACCTAAAATACCAATCTGCTGACGGCACGTGGAGACCGATCAAAGCTTGCGTCTCAATACAGGCACCTAAGCACCAAGAATGACGCGTTTGCGTTTGCGTCTGCGCAAGATGCGGCCGAGGTGCCAGCCTTCTGGCACCTGCTCACCCCTTGCTAATTGCTTATTGACCTTGCTATCAGTAATCCACTGTCGCAATC
>Ga0187812_1000045_pt1 | contig 45307 bp, 45 predicted proteins | sample NC_S_2_FD_130582 | JGI IMG/M metagenome (GOLD analysis project Ga0187812, IMG submission 130582) | Wetland sediment microbial communities from Neuse River Estuary, North Carolina, USA - ASW-S_2 | ecosystem: Environmental > Aquatic > Freshwater > Wetlands > Sediment | place: USA: North Carolina...
CGCCGCTCATCACCCTGGCCCAGCTGCCATGACCGGGACCAAGCCGCAGAACGCCGCGCCGGTCCGCGCCGTGACCGGCGCGCACCAGGGGGAGCCGTCGTGACCGCCGCCGAAGTCCGCAGCCCGTCGGCGCCCTCGGCCGCGCGGACCCCGCGGCTCGCCGTGCCGGGCATCCGCCTGGTCTGGCTGCACCTGCGCAGCCGCCGCGTCCCGGGCGCGGTGCTCGCGCTGGCCGTCTGCGGCGGGGTGCTGCGCGCCGCGCTGCACTGGCACTGGCTGTTCAGCACCGGCGCGCTCGCCCAGCAGTTCCCGATGATCGTCGAGGGCGGAGCGGCGGCGGTGCTCGTGATCACCACGCACAGCCCGTTCGGCGAGCCGGAGCGCACCGCCAGCCGGTGGCTGCCCTACCTCCGGCTGGGCACCGTGCTTTTGATGACGGGCCTGGCGATCGGCGTGCTCCAGCTCGCCGTCACCGGCGCCAGCCTGAACGAAGGCATCCTCGTGCTCGCCAGGAACGTCCTCGGCGTCACTGGCATCGGCCTGCTGAGCTCGCTGTTCACCGGCGGCCTGCTGGCCTGGATCCTGCCCATGGGCTACCTGGCCTTCGCCGAGTACGCGCTCCTCGAATCCTGGACGAGCCCGTGGACCTGGCCGGTCCGCCCGCCGGACGACCGCGGCGCCTGGCTCTGCGCCTGCCTCGCCTACGCCGTCGGCCTCGCCGCGTTCACGATCCACGGTGCCCGCACCCGCCTCGCCGACGACGCCTAACCCCATGCTCGCCTGTCGCCCCTTCTCCCGCGCATGCGGAGTGAGGGCGCCCATCATTCCCCGTTCTGGGGAGCGGCCCTGGATACCCGCCCCGGGGTTATGGCACGGACCGTAATTTACGAAATTTCATGATCACGTAGATTTGTGGTCGCTATCGGCTTCGGTTCCACGGACAAATCAGGCAAACGGGCCCCCGTCCCGCCCTCAGTCGCATGATCGTGGGGAGTTTTCAGTGATAATCACTGAAAACTCCCCACGATCATGGTCCGGACGTAGACAGCAGGCCTGCTCAAAAGAAATCATGAACGTCGCGGCGCGGTGAAGCGACCGCGGCAGCCACCGGGCGGGTGCTGACGCCCAATGGCGGCATGAATCCGGCATGGCGGAACACCGCCGTTCGACCACGGTTTGGGCCAGGGCCCGGCTAAGCGGCGGAGACGTGAGCGACGACTTAGCGCGCTACGTTGCCTAGATCACACAGGATAACTAGTTCCTCTCGTCCCTCGCTGACCCGGCCGGATAAGAGGCCAGCTCCGAGTGCCGGGTGGCGAGGGCGAGGTTGAGGACACTCTCAAGGGTTTCGACCTTGAGATTCAGCTGCTGAAGCTGCGGTCCTACGTTCGCTGCGATCTCACGCCGGAGGAATCGCACGCATAGCGCGCCGCCAATGAGCACGCCTAGCAGGAGGCCCACCAGGAAGATCAGCATATTTTCGACCCCCAAGAGCGCCGCTGAGTTCAGCGGCACTTTCGCCGCTGTCGACCGGGGGTAACCCATGGAACGACAACGTGGATTTTCCAGGGCAGACGATCGTCTGGCTGGACGCCCCCGCCCTGGCGCCGTCGGCGCCGTTGCCGCTCGGCGTAGTACCACCTGAATTGTTCCCGCCCGCGGGGCGTACTACGCCTAGAATTGTCACACTGGTCCCATCTTCCCCAGAAGTTAAGAGCGCCGTTACCTAAGCAGGCGGCTCGCTACCGCCAGGGTGGCCACCGCTAGAGCCACCGCGAAACCGAGGACCGCGACCTGCATGGAGACCCAGAGGGTAGCGACGCCGAGGCCGACGACGGGGATCGCCAGGCCGATGTAAGCGCCGAGGAAGAGGCCGGCCAGGCCCTCGCCGCGCATGTGCGCGGGGGTTATCGAGATCACCGTGGCCACCATCCCGCGGAACGCCGCGCCGGCGCCGGCGCCGGCCACGATGCCGCCGGCCACCAGCAGCCAGAAGCTCGGCAGCCACGCCGCGGCCGTCACCATCGCCAGCCCGGCGAGCAGCGCCGCGAGCCCAAGGCCGGCCTGCGCCCGCCGGGAGGTCCGGTTGAACACGATCTGCGCCGCGGCCGACGCACCGAACACGGCGAATGCCAGCAACCCGGCAACCGCGTGCGAGTCGTTGTGCAGCAGCCCGGCGAGCAGGCTCGGCGCGACCGACGTGAAGACTCCGAACAGCGCGAACACCACGCCGCCGGCCGTCGCCGCGGCGATGAACAGCGGCCGCTGGGCCGCCGGGACCGACACCCGCTGCGGCCGGTACGCAGGCCGCCGCTCCGGCATGGCGGCGGTCTCCGGCGCCAGCGTCAAGGCGACCGCTCCGGTCAGCATCAGCGCCTCCGACACCAGGAACGGCAGCACGAGCGCGTGCCCGAGGTACTGGGCGAGCAGGCCGGACAGCAGCGGCCCCAGGCCGATGCCGCCCAGGTTCGCGGCGATCGCCACGATCTCGCTGCGCGCGCGCCCAGTCCCAGGTCGGGCAGCGGCATGCAGTTCGCTCAGATAGGCGGTGGCCGTGGCGGTGAGCATGCCGACGCTGACGCCGGAGACCAGCCGGGCCACGATGAGGCCCGGTGTCGCGGGCCACAGCAGGAACACGAGTCCGGAGAGCATGTTCACGAGCACCGCCAACACGACCATCCGGCGGCGGCCCGCCCAGTCCGACAGGTGCCCGGCGAGGAAGAGGCTGGCCACCACGCCCACCGCGTACGCCGCGAAGATCACCGTGATCATGAACGTGCTGAACCCGTCCCGCGCCTGGTACAGCACGTAGAGCGGAGTCGGCAGCGCGGAGAACGCCATCGTGACGGCGAACGTGTAGCCGACGATCCAGAACGCCGCGTTGTGGCGGCGGCTCCGCACCGGAGCCTGCGGCTCGGTAATCCCGACAGGAAGTTGCGTGGTAGCGGTCATGTCCGCTAGGAACGTGGTCGCCAAGAGCGGGATTTCGCAACGGTGATGACAGTCCGCGCAGGCGCTTATCGGGTAAGGAGATAACCACCTATCGGCGAGCCAGCAGCTCGGCGATGAAGGCGCGCGCGGCCGCCGACGGCCTCCTGGTCGCGGACGTCGCGACGAGGATGCGCCAGTCCAGCGCCGGGGATACGGTCACCCGCGCCACGCCGTCGAGCTCGCGCGCGACGGACGCGGGGACGAAGGCGACGCCGAGCCCGTTGCCGACCAGCCCGGCCGCGGTCCGGTAGTCCGCCACTTCGAAGGCGACCTGCCGGTCGAGGCCGGCGGCGGCGAACGCCCGGTCGACGATCGCCCGGGTGCCCCAGCCGACGGGGAAGTCGACGAACGTCTCCGCGGCGAGCGCGTCGAGCGGGACGGCCTCGCGGCCGGCCAGCGGGTGCTTCACGGAACAGATCAGCCACAGCGGCTCGTGCGCCAGCTGCCTGACCGCGAGCCCGGCTGGCGCCTCCCCGGGCAGCGAGAGCAGGGCCAGGTCGAGGCCGCCGCTGGCGACTTCGCGCGCGAGGTCGGCGGATCCGGCGGCCATCGCGCGCAGCCGGACAAGCACCCCGGGGTGCTGCTCGTGGAACCGGCCAAGGAGCGCGGGCACGTCCACCGACGCCGTCGAGATCATCGTGCCGACGGACAGCGTGCCGCGCAGCCCCGCCGTCGCTTCGGCGACCGCGTCCGCCGCCGCCTGCGCCGCGGCGAGGGTCGCCCTGGCCTCGGGCAGCAGCGCCCGCCCGGCCTCGGTCAGCGTGACCCGGTGGCGGTCCCGGTCGAACAGCGCCGCGCCTAGTTCCCGCTCGAGGCCCTGGATCGCGCTCGACACGCCTGACTGCACCACGTGAAGCCGCCGCGACGCCCGGGTGAACGAAAGCTCCTCCGCGACCGCGACGAAGTACTCCAGGTGGCGCAACTCCACTCGTCTATCATCCCTCCCGCCAGGCATGGGCCAGCGGGAGGCACCACGCGTACGTTCGGAATAACTCTCTTAACGCCACTCACCCGGAGCACGGGAGGACGGAGGAGTGTCGAGGGGCTCGGTCTGGTCGTACGTCCCGGGGCGCGGCGGGCCGGACAGGCCGGACGGTGGCGGGCCGTTGCGGGCGATGCGGGTCGCGCGGGCGGCCACCCCGACGAGCAGCGATGTGACCGCGATGCCGAGTACCAGGTCGACGATGGCGGTCGCGGCCTTCTGGTCCAGCGGCGCGCTCGTGCTGAACGGGTAGACCACGGCGGCCAGCGTCGCCAGGCCCATGATCCAGCCGAAGAACGTGCCGGGCGAGGGCGTGGCGAGCACGAGCAGGTACAACAGCGCCGCCGCGACGAGTGAGACGAGCACGGTCCCGAGCACGTATTCGCCGGAGTGCGCGCTGCCCCACGCCCCGTCGCCGGCCGGCGCCAGGATCGGGATGTTCAGCGTCCACCGGCAGATCAGGATGCCGACCAGCGCGATGAGTGCGGCGACGACCGCGGTCGCCGCCGCGCCCGCCCAGAACTGGCCGTTGTCGACGCGGACCCGGGTGCTGCCCGGGTCGTTCGGCGATCCGGGATAGGTCATGCTGCACCTCGCACGGTTGAGTGTTCTGCTTGGCAGGTACCCGTGCGGGGCCGCTGTAACCTCTCGTGATCAGGTAGCGGGCAGCAGCGCGGCGAGCAGTTCGCCGATGCGGGCGGCGGAGGCGTGCGCGGCGGCCAGCACCTCCCGGTGGTCGAGCGGCTGACTGGTGAGGCCGGCGGCGGGGTTCGTGACCAGCGATATCGCCAGCACCTCCGCGCCGAGGTGGCGCGCGGCGATCGCCTCGAGCACGGTGGACATGCCGACCAGGTCGGCGCCCGCGGTGCGCAGCATCCTGATCTCGGCGGGCGTCTCGTAGTGCGGCCCGGGGAGCGCGGCGTAGATGCCTTCTTCGAGCGCCGGGTCGTGCCGGCGCGCGAGGGCGCGCAGCCGCTTGGAGTACACCTCGGTGAGGTCGGTGAACCGTGGCGGGTACCCCGCGGGGATCGGCCCGGCCAGCGGTGAGCGCCCGGTCAGGTTCAGGTGATCGCTGATCAGCACCGGCTGGCCGACGCTGTACGCGGGGTTGACGCCGCCCGCCGCGTTGGTCAGCACGACCGTCCGGCAGCCGGCCGCGATCGCGGTGCGCACGCCATGCACCACGGTGCTGGGCTCGTGCCCTTCATACATGTGCACCCGGCCGAGAAACAGCAGTATCCGGTGGTTGCCGCTTTTCAGGTACCGAACGGCAGGTGCATGACCCTCGGTCGTCGGTGGCTCGAACCCCCCGAGGCCGGCGAGGGGTACTTCGAGTTCTGCCGCGCCGATGGCGTCGGCGGCGGCCAGCCAGCCGGAGCCGAGCACGACGGCGATGTCGAAGCCCGGGGCGCCGGTGGCTCTCTTCAGCGCGGCGGCGCTGGCTTCGGCGCGCGCGAACGGGTCTGCGCGGAGTGGGACAGCCATGGCGCCGATCATCTCGCACCCCGGCGGCGCTGTCACGGATTGTGTTATAAGCCTGTGATTTGCGTCACGGAATGGCGCCTAAAGCTCCTAGTGCCTTTCCGGCCTTTCTTGCTGAAGTTGCGGGCAGGTGAACTCCCTTTCTGGCATTGTTGTTCGCCAAGCGGTAACAAGTGGGCGGCATGGACCGAAGGGACTGCGTTGTCACGACACCGGACAGCGATGCTGGAGACGACGAGGCCAGCGTCGATGGGTGCGACGAACGAGGCATGGGGTTCGGCGAACGCTACGGTCGCCACGGCTGCCAGGGATTACGCGGGCGTCAGCGGGCCACGGAGCTCGCGGCGCAAGCGCGGGCTGTTCCGCAGGACCGGGATTGTGCTTCCCGCGCTCGGGCTGGCTGTGCTGCTTGTCGCCGTGGTCGCCGGCGCCGCCTACGTGATGAGCCCGCGGGGCGGCAGTGTGAGCGGCCTCGCCGCGGCCATCGGCGCGCTGCCGCAGAACAACTCGGTCGCGCTGCTCGAGCAGGAGCGCAACACCCTGATTGACATGAGCGATGCCGCCAGGACGCTCAGCGTAGCGTCCAAGCCCGCGATGGTGAGCCCCTCGCAGATGCAGGCCGCACAGCAGTCCGGGCAGCAGTCCGGGAGCGGTTCGTCTTCGTCGACGTCCAGCGGCGGTGTCACCACGGTGAGCGCCCCGGCGCCCGACCCGGGCACCGCGGAGAGCATCGGGTACAACATGCTGCCGCAGTTCGGGTTCAGCCAGTCGTCCCAGTGGGGCTGCCTGCTCAACCTGTGGAACCGGGAGAGCGGCTGGAACTACCAGGCGGAGAACCCCTACTCCGGGGCGTACGGCATCCCGCAGGCACTGCCCGGCGACAAGATGGCGAGCGCGGGCGCGGACTGGCAGACAAACCCGGCCACCCAGATTAAGTGGGGCCTCGGATACATCCAGTCCATTTACGGCACGCCATGCGGCGCGTGGGATTTCGAGCTAGCCAACGGATATTATTAATTCCTTACGGTCCCTCGAAATGCCTTGTCTTTTCCCCCGAAAAGCCCAATCTGCCGCCGGACGCCCCCCTTCGCCCGCACGCCCCCCTTCAAATGTGGTCGATGGGCCATCGTCCACCAAAGAAGGTGGTCGGTGGCCCATCGACCACGTTCGCGGGGACGCCTGATGGCGCTAGCCGTCGATCATCGTGACGACAGGCAGGAGCGGCTTACGGTACCCGGCAGCGATCGCACGGCGGAGATCCGATAGCACTGTGAAGGATTCGCTCGATATGATGCTGGGCAGCCAGTGCTGGACATTGATGCCGTAGCTTTCCATGCGATTGTGGCGCATCTGGGTGGCGCGATAGTCGGCGGCGCTCATGTGGTACTCCAGTGAATCGACTTCGCCTGCCACGCCGGCTCGTTGCCACCAGGCGTCGGGCTGGGCGATGAAATCCCCGTCGGGGGTGTACAGCCGGGCGTTGTATAGCGGCTTCTCCAGATCCGAGCGGTCTATCAAGTTCCGCAGGTCGCCTTCAGCCTTCGACCGCACGCCGTCGCTAGCTTCGGCAAGCGCCATCCGCAACGAACGTGACCCGGCCGACGGGCCGTCGTTGAGTTCCTTGATGAGCGCCGCCAGCGTGCATCGCCTGCGTTGCAGGGCCGCGCAGACCACGGCTTGCACGTCGCTGTAACTCGTCATCGTCCTGGCCGCGTCCGCCACCGCGCGATGCGGCGGCGCAAACCGGATCGGGCCCGTCGTGTACAACCTTTCCGGCATCCTGGCCGTGCGCTGGATCCGTACGAACCCGGTGCTCTTGCGCCGTACACCGGCCGGAATCAGGACGTCGATCAGGTTCAAGCCAGCACAGGTCAGATGATGGCGCCGGACGGCCACCGCCCCGGTGATGAGGCTCTGCGAACCCGCGTACAGCAGAGCCGCCATGTCCCGTTGCTCGGGCGTTGGGGTGCCCGTCATGGTCACGTAGACGCCGGGAAGCATGGCACGCCACAGGCCGCCCGGGCGAAGCCGGTAGTCGAGGGCCCGTGGCGTCAGCCCGCACTCAAGCGCCTGCCATCGTGCGATGACGCCATACTGGGTGGGCAACAGCGCGGCCAGGCGCGCCCGATCGTATTCGCAAATGCGTGGCATGTGCACAGAATGTCGCCGGGGTATGACATTCCGCGTGTCCAGGCGCGCCGCGAACGTGGTGGATGGGCCATCGACCACCTTCTTTGGTAGACGATGGCCCATCGGCCACGTTGAGGGATGCCGGGCGGGGGTTCTGGGATACCGGGCGGGGCGCCGGTTATTCGAAGCGGACGTTGCCGGGGGCGGTCATGCGGTGCAGCAGCGGGATGGTGACCGCTATGACGCCGAAGGCGATAACGAGGCCGCTGCCCATCAGCTCGAAATAGTCGTGGCCCAGCTGCGGGATCGCCGTGCCGGCCGGCGCGAGGCGGATGAACGCCCAGAGAGATGTCCCGTACGCGATGGCCGCGGCCACCGCGGTGGCGCTCAGCAGCGGGACCGCGGCCTCGAGCAGCACCACCTTGGAGAGCACGCTGACCTGGGTGCCGCTCACCCGCAGCAGAGTGAACGGGCGCTTGCGGTCGACCAGCCCGCCGCCAACCGCGACCGCCAGGCTGCACCCCGCCACGATCAGGGTGAGCGCGACCGCGGCGTAGACGATCTTCTCCACGGTGGCCGCGCGGCTGAGCCGGATGTCCAGCGTCTCACCGAACGTTCGCGGCGGCGTCGGCGCCGACCCTGAGCCGGTGTTCTCCTGCGGCGGGGCGTTGACGGCCAGATACGTGCGCACCCGCTCCAACGTCGCGGGGCTATTCACCCGCACCATGACCGCCTGCAGCGGCAGCGTGGCCAGGGCGCCTTTGTAGGCGGGGTCGGACGAGTTTACGAACGGCTTGGTGTTGAAGATGGGGTTGTCGGAGTAGAGGCTACCGTCGTCGGCCTGGACCGTCGTGAGCCCGGGTGCGCACTGGCCGAGGACTGCGAGGTCGCGCATCACCGAGCAGCTGACTACGGTGTTGCCCGACAGCTGGCCGCCTGGACCGCCTATGACCCCGCCTCCGCCCGGGCCGCCGCCGGGCCCGTTCCCCCCGCCCAGGCCCTTGCCCGACGGCTCCAGCGCGTACAGCGGGTACGCTGTGGCGCCGCTGATGGCGTCGAGCCCGCTGAGCAGCTTCACCCCCGCCTGCGGCGAGATCCCCACCTGGTCGAGCAGGACGTTGCTCAGCGCGTCGTTTGCCGGGCTTGCCTCGGTCGCGTTCACCGCGGGCACCAGCGTGCCGACCATCGTGCCAAGGAAGACAGCCAGGACGAGCCCGGTAACCGACCGGAAGGCCGTCCTCGGGTTGTCGGCCAGCCGCCTGCTAGCGAGCAGTGCGGACGATCCACTGGTCGCGCCGCCGAACAGGCGGGCCGCCTGCGCGGTCAGCCACGGCCCCGCGACGACGAGGCCGATCATCGTGATGAGCAGGCCGGGATAGGCCTGAGCGCCGATGCTCTTGTGCGTCGTCTTCGACAGCCCGTAGGCGTAAAGCGCGACGCCGATCACCAACAAGGTCAGCCGCCAGAACGTCGGCGGCTTCGGGGGGGTGCGGCGGCTGACGCCCAGTGGGGAGATCTGGACTCGCCGCAGCGAGACTAGTGCCGCGATGGCGGCCGCGATCGGTACGCCTACCAGCATCGCGAGATATCCCCAGCCGGTAGGCGTCAGGCCGGACTCGAAGTACTGGGTGCCGATCAGCGCCGCCCCTGCGAGCGCCGGGCGCACTAGCAGGAAGATCACTGTCCCGAGCACCGCCCCGACGAACGCACTGACCACGGCCTCGACCGACGCGATCACCCGGATGTCGGCGGGTGTCCCGCCGACCAGCCGCACTGCGGCGAACCGCTCCTCGCGCCGGTCGGCGGCTAGCCGGGTCGCTGTGGTGATCAGCACGAGCATCGGGAACAGGACCGCGAGCACCCCGACCCCGAACGCGTACCGGAAGAACGGGGTGAACACCTCGGGCGCCGGCGCGGTGGCGATGGAGGTGATCCACTGGGTGCCAGGGATCGCCGTGACCACCTTCGGCGTGTAGCCGATGTAGATAACCAGGTCATTAGTCCCGCTAAGCGCCGCCTGGCCGATCGTCCCGGCGAGGTGGCCGGGGAACCGGTCGCCGAGTTCGCCGGCGGGCACCGTCTTGAGCAGCGTGGCCAGCGCGGGCGAGGCGTAGTACTGCCCGGGCGCGGGCAGGTGCGCGATGCCCGGCGGGACCGGCGCGCCGGGACCGAGCGGGGCGACATCGAGGCGGGTGATCGTCTGCCCCTGGTAGAAGTCCACGCTGTCGTTCCACAGGTCCCCGTGGGCGGGCAGCGACGACGGCACCGACGCGCCTGTGGTGCACGACCAGCAGGGCTGGTTGGCGTTGGCCTGGAAGGCGTGGAACTCGGCGAGGACGCCGAGCAGCAGCGCGACGCCGACCGCGACCGCCGCGCTCGTGACGAGCAGCCGCACGAGCGCCTCCCGGCCGCTGCGCAGCGTCAGCCGCAACCCGAGGCGCAGCATTACTGGACCGCCTTCGCGGAATAAGAGGTCACGGCAGCGCGCGACGACCCCGCCGCGCTGCCGACCGTCCCGAGGTCCGCGGACACGAGGCCGTCACGGACCATGACCACGCGATCGGCGTACGCCGCGACCCGCGCGTCATGGGTGACCAGAACCACCGTGGCGGCCTGCTCCCGCGCCAGCCCGGTCATCAGGTCCATGACCTTCTCGCCGGTCAGCGAGTCCAGCGACCCGGTCGGCTCGTCGGCGAACACGACCTTGGGGGCGAGCGCGAGGGCCCGGGCGATCGCGACCCGCTGCGCCTCGCCGCCGGAGAGCTCGCCGGTCCGGCGGCCGCCCTTGTCGCCGAGGCCGAGCCGGTCCAGCCATGCCTCGGCGGTCTTGTACGCCGCCTTCCTCTTCGTCCGGTTCAGCAGCAGCGGCAGCGCGACGTTATCCGCGGTGGTCAGCTCGGGCACCAGCTGACCGAACTGGAACACGAAGCCGAACGCGGTCCTGCGCAGCCGGGTGCGTTCGGCTTCGCCGAGGGCGTCAAGGCGCTGGCCGTCGAACCACGCCTCGCCCCGGTCGGGTGTGAAGATGCCGGCCAGGCAGTGCAGCAGGGTTGACTTGCCGGACCCGCTCGGGCCCATGATCGCGAGTATCTCGCCCCGGCTGACAGCTACGCTCGCACCGCGCAGCGCGGGGGTCTGGCCGAAGCTCTTGACGACGTCGCGGGCCTCGATCAGGCAGCCGCGCTGGACAGCAGGGGTGTTCATGGGGTTCGTACCGCCTCAGCTAGTTCCGCCAGCCGCGCTGACGTGAGATCCATCCATCGGAGGTCTGCTTCGAGGTGAAACAGCGCATGGTCCGCGAGCAGCACGTCGATAAGCGGACCGGCTCGCTTGATTTCCGTGAGTTCCTGCATCCGCCGGATATGCGCGGAGCGCTGCGTGTCGAGGTACGCCTGGGCCGGCTTGCCCAGCATGAGCGCGAGCGTCACCTTGGCGAACAGCACGGTCTGCAGGTGCGGCTCGGGTTCGGCCGGCTCCGCCAGCCACGCGTCGACCTCGTCCCGGCCGGTCTCGGTGATCGCGTACCGCTTGCGGTCCGGTCCTTCGCCCGGTTCGGCGCCGCCCGCGACGACCTTGCCGTCGCGCGCCAGCCGGCCGAGCGTCGCGTAGACCTGCCCGAACGGCAACTGCTTACCCCGGCCGAAGTACGCGTCGTAGTCGCGTTTGAGGTCATACCCGTGGCTTGGCTCGCGTTCGAGCAGGCCGAGGAGGGTCAAGGGCACGCTCACGCGGCCGACTATACACTCGGTATATACACGGCGCAAATACCAGAGATAGCGGCCGTAACCGGCCGCGGAATACGCGTTTTGGGTGTTGCGTGACTGAAGTCACATATGCTACTGGCGGGTAACGGTAATCGCAGGTGAAGCGGGGGTTTCGCGCGCGCTGCACACCGCGCGCCGCCGCCCGGTGCGGCCCGGGTGCCGGAATGTGTCTACGCAAACGATTGTTCCGTGGCATCGTTATCCTCCGAAAGCACCCTGCCCGTGTGACCACGGTTGCCTGACGCAACCCGGCGCCCTGTCCCCGCGCCTAGTCCGCGTGCCGATGTTTGCCTGGCGCCGCCTTCACGCGCGCGGAATGTGGCCATCAGGGGTGGAAACCGATCGCGACAGACGCGACCAACCAAGGGTTATTTTTTGGCACGCCATCGTTCCACGCCATCGTGGATCAACGGAAAGCGTTCCAGGGTCATCATCATTGCCGCCGCAGGCACCATCACGCTCGCGACCGCCATATCGGCGGCCGCCGTCACGCTGCCGTCCGGCTCCGCCGCGTCGTCGGCGGGCGCCGCGGACGCGCACCTGCTGGTCGACAGCCGGCAGCAGGACGCGGCGCAAGCTGACACGATGACCGCGGCCCAGCGCCTCGTCCAGTTGGACCAGGCGCGCTACGGCACCAATCAGCGCGAGGCGCAGTCCCAGCTAGCACGCGCCGCCGCGGCCGCCAGGGCAGCCGCGGCCAGGGCTGCGGCCGCTAAGGCGGCGGCCGCGAAAGCCGCCGCCCAACAGGCAGCCCAGCAGCAGGCCGCGCAACAGCAGGCAGCCCAGCAGCAGCCTGCGCAAGAGGTGGCCGCGCAGCAGCCGGCTGCCAGCACGGCCTCGGGTTCACCGGAACAGATCGCGCAGGCGATGCTCAGCCAGTTCGGCTGGTCGAGCAGTCAGTTTTCCTGCCTTCAGCCGCTATGGGCGCACGAGAGCGGCTGGAACGTGTACGCGAGCAACCCCAGCTCCGGCGCGTACGGCATTCCGCAGGCCCTGCCCGGCTCCAAGATGGCGAGCGCTGGCCCGGACTGGCAGACCGACGCGGCCACCCAGATCCGCTGGGGCCTGGACTACATCCAGGGCACCTACGGCTCGCCGTGCGGCGCGTGGGCGCACGAGGAAGCGGACGGCTGGTACTAATCCCAGAGCGGCACCAGCCGTGTTAGACAGCCCGGCCCGCGACCCCCCTTCGCGGGCCGGGCTCTCCACGTAAACCGGCCGGGCCAGGGTCAGGCGGGGACCGTCAGGCGGGGACCGTCTGGAACGTCCGCAGGATCTGCTCGAAGGCGGGCAGGTACTTCGCGTTCCACCCGCTGTCCGCCGCCCGGAAGTAAAGGGCGTACGACTGCGAACCCGCCGGTGTCTTCAAGATGAAGAGGATGTCATCGGACAGCTGCTTGACGTCCCCGGACGGTGTCCAGCTGAACTGCCAGAACGCGCCCTGGGTGCCCCGGATCGGCACGGCCTGGAGATGGGTCTGCTGGTACCCGGGGAACGTGCCCTTGATGAGCGACTGCTGCTTGATGTACTTGGCCTCGGTGACCATGTTCTGGTAGGTGTGCGGCGTCAGGTCGACGTCGAGGAACATGCCGCTCGGGCCGTAGAAATCCGTGGCAAGCCCCGAGCGCCGCTCGGTCCAGCCGGGCGGCAGGTCGATGCTGAAACCGGCGGTCGACCCGGCGGCGGAGGCCTGGACCGTTTCCGGCGTCCAGCCCGATGGGACAGCCGTCGACGGGTTATTGAGCGCGTTCACCGACCCGAACGCCGTCTTGGGACTTGGCGGCACCGTGTTGGCAGTCGTCCCCGGGTTGTGGCGTAGCGCGAACGCCGCCCCGCCGCCTGCCACTGCGGCTATCACCACCGCGGCCGCGACGAGCGCGATCCTGCGGCCCCGCCGCGGGCGCTGCGGGCGGCCGCCGGTGCCTGGCGCGTACTGGCGGCCCAGGTCCGGGTACGGCTGCGACGGACCCGCGTACTGGGCGTTCGGCCCTTGGTACTGGGCGCTTGAGCCCCACCGTGCGCTTGAGCCCCACTGCGCGTCCGGATTGCCGTACTGCGGCGCCTCGTACGAGGCCTGCGGCGCGGTGGGGGGATCGGTGCGTGCGGGCCGCGAAGCGGAGAACGACGGTGCGGGTTGCGGCGGCACCGGGGGCGCTGGCCGCGACGGGGAGAACGACGGCCCGGGCTTCTCCGCCGGGAGGAACGCGGCGGGCAGCGGGTCGAGCGATGTCGCCGCGGACGAGGGCGCCGCTGCGACCGATTCCTGGGCGACCGGCGGCGCGACAGCCTCGCCGGGAACGTCATCGACGGCGGCCACTTCGTCGACGGCGTGGTCTCCGGCGGCCGCGCCTACCCCGGCCAGGGCGGCAGCGGCCACGGCCGCACCAGCGCCCTCACCGGCACCGACCGCGGCGGCGTCACGGACGGCGGCCTCGTCACCAGCCGCGATACCGGCCGAAGGCTTAACCTCGGCGAGGTCGCCCGCATCCTCGTCGGCTAGCTGTCCAGCCGCCGCCCCGGCCGCGACATCCGGGGTTCCGGAAGCCGCCGGGGCATCAGAATCGACCGCGGCAGCGGACCCCACCGGATCGGCGGAGGCGGCTGCGGCGGCTGAGGCGACCGGGTCGGCTGAGGCGACCGGGGAAGCGGAAGCCGCCGGAGCGGCCGAGGCTACCGGATCGGCGGCGGCCGCCGGAGCCGGCGCAGCCGCGGCGGCGGAAGCGACCGGGGCGGCGGGCGACGGCACGTAAGAGGAACGCACCGTGGCGGGATGCGCGGGCCCGGAGTTCGCGGCACCGTCGCCGAGCAGCGGCAGCACGTCGTAGAACATCCGCGCGGCGGTCGCCGCGGACGGCCGGGCGGACGGCTCGCGGCGCAACAGCGCCGCGATCAGCGGGGCAAGCGGCCCGCCGCTCGATGCGACCGGGGCGTCCTCGTTGATGATCGCGGACATCGTGGTGATGGCGCCGCCGCGCGACTCATAGGGCCCGCGCCCTTCGACCGCCGAGTAGATCGTCGCCCCGAGCGACCACAGGTCGGACGCGGGCGTCGCCGCGCCGCCGCGGATCCGCTCCGGCGCGGTGAACCCGGGGGAGCCCATCACCATCCCGGTCTGCGTCAGCCGCGGATCACCCTCGAACTGGGCGATGCCGAAGTCGGTCAGCACCGCCCGCTCGCCCCATTCGGCGCCGGTCTTTTCCCTGGCGATCAGGACGTTGCTCGGCTTCACGTCCCGGTGCAGCACCCCGGCAGCGTGCGCGGCGGCGAGCGCGGCGAGCAGCTGCTGGCCGATCCGTCCGGCCCGCAGCGGGCTCATCCGCCCCTCCACGAACAGGACCTGATCGAGGGACCGGGACGGCACGAGCTCCATCACGATCCAGGGACGGCCGTCTTCTTCGGCGACGTCGTACACCGTGACGACGCCGCGGTGGCTCAGCCGTGCCGCGGTCCGCGCCTCGCGCAGCGTCCGCTGGTAGGCGTTCGTCCGCTCGTCCGCGCCGATCGACGAGGAAAGGACGACTTCCTTGACCGCCACCTCACGGTCAAGCAGCTGGTCGCGGCCACGCCACACTACGCCCATGGCACCGCGACCGATGGGCTGGTCGAGGATGTAGCGCCCGGCGATGACCCGCCCTGTCATTGGGGGCATAGCCGGACCATATCAGCGATTAGGGGTGGCTGCCGATGGACAACAGCGGACCTGATGCCTCGGCGTAGAAGTCGTTGCCCTTGTCGTCGACGATGATGAACGCGGGGAAGTCGCGGACCTCTATCTTCCACACCGCCTCCATGCCGAGTTCCGGGTATTCCAGCACTTCGACCTTGGTGATGCAGTCCTGCGCGAGCCGCGCCGCCGCACCCCCGATCGAGCCGAGGTAGAACCCGCCGTGCCGCTTGCACGCCTCGGTCACCCCCGTGGACCGGTTGCCCTTCGCCAGCATAACCAATGACCCGCCGGCCGCCTGGAAACGCTCGACATAAGAATCCATGCGGCCCGCCGTCGTCGGCCCGAACGACCCGGACGCGTACCCGGCGGGGGTCTTGGCGGGCCCCGCGTAGTAGACCGGGTGATCGCGCAGGTAAGGCGGCATGGGCTCGCCCGCGTCGAGCCGCTCGGCGATCTTCGCGTGCGCGATGTCCCTGGCGACGACCATCGGCCCGGTCAGCGACAGCCGGGTTTTGACCGGGTACTTCGTCAGTTCGGCCCGGATTTCCGCCATGGGCCTGTTCAGGTCGATCGCGACGACCTCAGCGCTGTCCGAGGCAACCGAACCGGGGTCCGGCAGGTACCGCGCCGGGTCGGTCTCGAGCTGCTCGAGGAACACGCCATCGGCCGTGATCTTCGCCAGCGCCTGCCGGTCAGCCGAACACGACACGGCGATCGCCACCGGGCAGGACGCGCCGTGCCTGGGCAGCCGGATCACCCGCACGTCATGGCAGAAGTACTTGCCGCCGAACTGCGCGCCGATCCCGATCTTCCTCGTGATGTCCAGCACCTGGGCCTCGAGCTCCAGGTCCCTGAACCCGTGCCCGTCCGCCGATCCGGAGGCCGGCAGCGTGTCGAGGTACCTGGCCGACGCGTACTTGGCTGTCTTCAGCGCGTACTCCGCGCTGGTTCCCCCGACCACGATCGCCAGGTGGTACGGCGGGCAGGCGGACGTCCCGATGGTCCGGATCTTCTCCTCGAGGAACGACGCCATCCGCGCGGGGTTGAGCACGGCCTTGGTCTCCTGGTACAGGTACGACTTGTTCGCCGACCCGCCGCCCTTGGCCATGAACAGGAACTTGTACTCCTCGCCCGGCGTGGCGTACAGCTCGATCTGCGCCGGGAGGTTGGACCCGGTGTTCTTCTCTTCCCACATGGTCAGCGGCGCCAGCTGCGAGTAGCGCAGGTTCAGCGTCGTGTACGCGTCGTAGATGCCGCGCGCGATGTGCTCTTCGTCACGGCCATCGGTGAGCACCTGCTGGCCGCGCTTGCCCATCACGATCGCCGTGCCCGTGTCCTGGCACATCGGCAGCACGCCCCCGGCGGCGATGTTCGCGTTCTGCAGCAGGTCGCGGGCCACGTACCGGTCGTTCGGGCTGGCCTCCGGGTCGTCGAGGATGGCCCGCAGCTGCCGCAGGTGCGATGGCCGCAGCAGGTGGGCGATGTCGCGCATCGCGGTCCGGCTCAGCAAGGTAAGCGCTTCCGGATCGACGTGGAGGAAAGTTCTCCCGAACGCGCCCGTGGTTTCCACCCCGCCATCAGCGATCTTCCGGTAGGTGGTGTCGTCATGCCCGAGCGGAAGCAGTTCGGTGAAAGAAAACTCAGCCATGGGTCCATCCTAGGCAGCCTGCGAGCTTGTCCCTGATGTCACGACTTGTTCGGGTACCCGCAAGCTTGTATTGTGACGCTGTGCGGCGGCGCTGCGCCACGCGGTGCCCCCGTCCGCGAGTGGGTTGCTCGCCACGCAGTGCCCCCGTCTGTGGAGGCTGAGCTGCGGCGCCGTCGCACTGGACTTCCCCGCCCCTCAGGCGAGATACCCCGTGGCCCGGAGCAGCGCGCGGGCGAAGCGGCTTAGCCGCACTGCCGGCAGCTCGCCGGGATGGAACCAGGCGACTTCGCTCAGCTCACCGTCGCTGGGCGCCGGAGAGCCCTCGATGATCTGGGCTTCGTAGACCGCGGAGACGTAGGCGACGCGGTCACCGTTGGGGTAGTGGACCTCGTAATCAGGGCCACCGAGCACGTCAAGCAAGCGCCCCAGGCGTACGCCGACGCCGATCTCCTCGCGCGCCTCCCGCACGGCCGCCTCGGCCGGCGATTCACCCATGTCGACGGCGCCGCCGAGGATGTGCCACCCGTCGTCATGGCCGGTCGGTCTGACAAGCAGCAGGCGTCCTGCCTCGTCCACGGGCAGCAGCGCGACCGACGGCAACAGCAGCAGCTCGTGCCCGACGACAGCCCGCAGGCGTGCGATATGCGGAGCGATACCCACGGTCCCACCCTACGGATGAGTGGCCTTAGCGGTTGGCCAGGCGGGGGAGTAGCAGGGAGGCGCAGGTGATGCTGGCGATCGTGGCGCCGGCCAGGACTACTACGTCCAGCCACAGCGTGGTCGCCGTGCCGATGAGCAGGCCGCGCAGGGCCTCCACCTCGTAGGTGAGCGGGTTCACCTTGCTGACGGCCTGCAGCCAGCCGGGCATCACCTTGGTCGGGTAGAGCGCGCTCGAGCTGAAGAACAGCGGCATGGTGATCGCCTGGCCGATGCCCATCAGCCGGTCCCTGGCGAGCGCGATGCCGGCGATCGACATCGACAGGCAGGCGAAGAAGGCGGAACCCATCACGAGCACGATCGCGGCGGCGATGAGCTTCAGCGGATTGCCGGTCAGCGACACGCCGAGGATGGCGGCGATGATCACTACGACCACGCCCTGGATCAGCGACCTGACGCCGGCCGCGAACGCCTTCCCGGTGATCAGCGCCGACCTCGGGGTGGGCGTCACCATCAGCTTGGTCAGCACGCCCGCGTCCCGTTCCCAGATGATCTGGATGCCGTAGAAGATCGCGATGAACAGCGCGGACTGCGCGAGGATGCCGGGCGACAGGTAGGCGAGGTACGACACGCCCTTGGGCGTGGGGATCGCGTGGATGCGGGTGAACACCTCGCCGTAGATCAGCAGCCACAGCGCGGGCTGGATCGCCCGGGTATAGAGCTCGGTGCGGTCATGCCGGATCTTGCGCAGCTCCACCCAGCACAGGGTGCCGATCCGGCCGGCCAGGCGGCGCAGCGCCGCGACCGGGTTCTCACCGGCGACGGGCAGCTCAGCCGAGACGGCGGGCGGTGCGCCGGGCGCGGCGTACGTCACGGATGCCTCCTTCTTCCGGTGCCTTGTCCAGGGTGTCGCCGGTGTAGTGGCGGAACACGTCGTCGAGCGTCGCGCCCTCGCCGAGCCCGGCGCGCAGGTCGGCGGGGCGGCCGGTGGCGCGGATCGTGCCGCGGTGCATCAGCGAGACGCGGTCGCAGTACGCGTCGGCCTCGTCCATGTAGTGCGTGGTCATCAGCACGGTCATGTGGTGCTCGTCGCGCAGCCGCCCGATGTACTCCCACACGACGCCGCGGGCGATCGGGTCCAGGCCGACCGTCGGCTCGTCGAGCACCAGCAGCCGGGGCGCGTTGATCAGCGCCTGGGCGAGCTCGAGGCGTCGGATCATGCCGCCGGAGTAGGTGCCGGCCAGCCGCGTGGCCGCCTCGGTGAGCCCCATCGCGTCCAGCGCGTCGGCCACCTGCTGCTTGCGCGCTTTCCGCGGCACGTCGAAAAGCCGGGCGAAGAGCTCGACGTTCTCGACACCGGTCAGGTTCGCGTCCGCGGACAGCATCTGCGGGACGTAGCCGATCACGCGGCGCACCAGCATCGGGTGCGCGACCGCGTCGATGCCGAGGACGGCGACCGTGCCGGTGGCCGGCTTGAGCAGCGTGGTGAGCATCCGGATCGTGGTGGTCTTGCCCGCGCCGTTCGGGCCGAGCAGGCCGAACATCTCACCGGGTTCGATGCTGAGGTTGACGTTGTCCACTGCCGTGTGGGTGCCGAACCGGTAGGTGAGATCCGCACAGTCAACGGCGTGCGTGACGATCTCCCTCGGTGCCATCTCGGCGGCGCCGACGCTCACAGTGCCTCCATCTGCTCGGCAAAACGGGCGAGCGCGGGGACCGCGGCGCTGATGGCCCGCCGGTCGGCGGACGGCAGCCGCTCGAGTGCGCGGCCGGCCAGCTCGGCCCGGATGTCCCGCCACTGACCGACCCGGGCCGCGCCCTCGTCGGTCACGGTCAGCCGGACGGAACGCCCGTCCGCCGCGACCCGGCCCCTGGTCAGCAGGCCGTCCGCGGCGAGCTGGCTGACCATGGTGCTGACGCTGTTCGGCGCGAGCCGCAGTTCCTGCGCCGCCTCGGCCACGCTGATGCCCGGCCTGCGGGCGGTGAGCCGCAGGAGCTCCGACCGGGCGGGGGGCAAGGCTCCCGCCTGCGCCGACGAGCGCACCGCCCGGCGCGCCACCCGCCGGACCGCGCCCATGGCCGCGAGCAGCTCGGCCGCCTCGGTCTTGGCGGCTTCGCCGGCAGCGACACTTACATCGTTCACAGAGCTAACTATAGAGGCGGCCGCCGCGGCTACCAAGGACGCTCTCGCCCGATATCACGGTGAGTAGTTAGGTGTGTACAAGCAACGGCAGGGTAACAAGGGTCGGAACATCGCGTTAGCGACGGGCCTCTGGGCGTGCGAGAAGAAGGAGCGCAACATGGCTACCACTTCCTCCGCGACCGAGAGCAGTCCGTCCATCCGCAGCCTGATACCGGCGCGGATCGACCGGCTGCCTTGGTCAAGGTTCCATACCAGACTGGTGATGGCCCTGGGGGTCGCCTGGATCCTCGACGGTCTGGAAATCACCATCGCCGCCAACGTCGGCCCGGACCTGACGTTGCGGAACACGCTGAACATGAACGCCGGCAGTGTCTCCGACATCGCCTGGTGGTACCTGATCGGCGAGGTCATCGGCGCGCTGTTTTTCGGTCGGCTGTCCGACAAGCTGGGCCGGCGGAATCTCTTCATGATCACGCTGGGCGTCTACCTGATTGGCAGCGGCCTCACCGCGGCGACGCCGGCGGGAGCCTACTGGTTCATCTTCCTCTACTTCACCCGGATCATCGCCGGCATGGGCATCGGCGGTGAGTACGCGGCCATCAACTCGGCCATCGACGAGATGATCCCGGCGAAGTACCGCGGCCGGGTGGACCTGGCCGTCAACGGCACCTACTGGGCCGGCGCGATCATTGGCACGATCATCACGCTGTGGGTGCTCAACCACGTCACCGCGGTCTGGGGCTGGCGGATCGCCTACCTGGTCGGCCCGGTCCTCGCGCTGATCATCATCTTCGTCCGCAGGCACCTTCCCGAATCCCCGCGCTGGCAGATCATGCACGGCAGGCAGCAAGCGGCCGAGGCGTCGATCGAGGAGATCGAGCGCGACGTATCGCGGACCAAGGGCCAGCTGCCGCCGGTGGACGAGAGCAAGGAACTGGAGATCAGGCCGACCGAGCGGTTCGGGTATCTCAGGCTGGTCGAGGTCCTCTTCCGGCACTACCCAACGCGAGCCGTGCTCGTCGCGGCCCTGATGATCACGCAGTCGTTCCTGTACAACGCGATCTTCTTCACGTCCGGGCTCGTCCTCGAGTACTACTTCCACGTCAACCCGACCGACACCGGCTATTACTTCTTCGCGTTCGCGGCGGGCAACCTTGCCGGACCGCTGACGCTCGGGCACCTGTTCGACACGGTCGGCCGGAAGAAGATGATCTCGAGCACGTACATCCTCGCCGGCGCGCTCCTGATCATTACGGCGTTCCTGTTCAAGGACGGCGTGCTGAACGCGACCACCCAGACGATCTGCTGGGCCGTCGTGTTCTTCTTCGCGTCCGCGGGCGCGAGTGCCGGCTATCTGACCGCGAGCGAGGTCTTCCCGCTCGAGGTCAGGGCGCAGTCCATCGCCGTGTTCTTCGCGATCGCGCAGTGCTTCGGCGCGTTCGGCTCGCACTGGTACGGCCACCTGATCGGCAACGGGTCGGACCGCAACACGCTGTTCGCGGGCTACATGGTCGGTGCCGGTGCCATGATCCTCGGCGGCATCGCCGCGATCTTCTTCGGGGTCAATGCCGAGGGCAAGGCCCTGGAGGATGTCGCGAAGCCGCTCTCGGTCGTGGCCAAACCGTCCCAGACCATCTTCCGCGCCGGCGCCGACCGGGAGGGCATCGACCCGACAAGTGCGTAAGCTAAAACTTTAGCCAGTGCTGGAAGCGCTCGTAGGCCGCGTCTCGCTCAGCGAAGTGCGCGGCCTCCGAGCGCTTCACCGCCAGGTAGGCCGTCGACCGCAACGGGCCGAGAGCCGACATCAGGAGCGGATCGGCCTCCAGCGCGTCGAGCGCCTCCCTCAGCGAGGAAGGGAGCCTGACCACAGAAAGCCGCTTACGTTCTGAATCCGGCAAAGTCGCAGGGTCGGCTAGCAGCGGCTCGCCCGGATCGAGCGACCGGCGGATACCGTCGATGCCCGCGTAGATGAAGCCGCCAAGCGCGAGATAGGGGTTGCCGGTCGAGTCGCAGGGCTTGAGCTCCAAGTTGACCGAGCCCGTCGCGCCGACCGGCGAGCAGACCCGGAGTGCGGCTTCCCTGTTGTCCGGCCCCCAGCAGGCGAACGCGCCGGCCCACATCGAGGGCGCGAGCCGACGGTAGCTGTTGACGCTGCCGCAGGTCAGCGCCACCAGGCCGGGCAGATGGGCGAGCACCCCGGCGAGGAAGCGGTAGCCGACCGCGGACATGCCGAACTGACCGGCCGGGTCGGCGAACGCGCTGGCGCCGTCCGCCCACAGCGAGGCATGCAGGTGGGCGCCGTTGCCCGCTTGGTCGGGCAGCGGCTTGGGCGCGAAGCTCGCCCACAACCCGTGCCGGATCGCGACGGCGCGCGCGGTCTCCCGCAGCAGGACGTGATTATCCGCGGCGCGCAGCGCCGCCGCGTGCCGGATCGGTACCTCTTGCTGGCCGTGGCCGAGCTCGGGGTAATAGTGCTCGACCTCTAGACCTTGTCGGTTCAGCGCATCGACGAGGTCGATAATATAGTCGTGCGCCAGGTGAAAACCGGTAGCAGAGTAGCACAGGCTTTCGTCGACCGGGATCAGTTCCGCGCCTTCGCGGCGTCCGAGCGTGAACTCGGGCTCGAACGAGGCCTGTAGCTCGTATCCTTCGGCGGCCAGGTCGGCGATCGCCTGCTTAAGAAAGGTGCGCGCGCACCCGTCCCACGGCGTGCCGTCCGGGTTCACCTGATCGGCCAGCATAGCCGCGGCGCCGAACGCGTAGGGCAGCGTGACGAAAGTGTTAGGGTCCGGCTTGATCCGGACCTCGCCGACCGGGCCCATGCCGTCGACCGGCTGCAGTTCGTCCATCATGGACATCGCCATCATCGCGCGGGTGTGGCCGATGCCGCTTTCGGTTCGCTCGGCCAGCCGCGCGGCCGCCGCGGCCTTGCCGCGGATGATCCCGCCGTGGTCGGCGTACAGGAACCGGACTAGGGAGACGTTTTCCTCGCGTGCTTGCCGCACCATCTCGGTCATGGGGAAGTTATATCTTCGGAGCATGCCGCCACGCCCCGCCCCCCGGGATCTCCGCGCGTCGGACACTGACCGCGAGCGTGTCGTCGCCATGCTGGCGGATGCGCTCGCCGACGGGCGTCTTAGCGGCGATGAGCATGCGGAGCGGACGACGGCCGCACTTTCCGCCCGCACCCTCGGGGACCTGGCCGGGCTGACCACCGACCTCGCCATGCCCGATCAGCAGCCGCTCCGGCTGGAGGGCGGGCAGTCCGTCACGGCGTTCTTCGGCAGCGAGGAGCGCTACGGCCGGTGGGTCGTGCCGGCGAACGTGACATGCGCGGCGGTGTTCGGCGAGGCGGTGCTCGACCTGCGCGAGGCGCTGCTGCAAGACCGGCACGTGGTGGTCACCGTGTACGCGTTCCTCGGCCGGGTGCGGCTGATCGTGCCGGCCGGCGTCGAGGTCGTGCTGAACGGGACCGGCGTGCTCGGCCGGCAGCGCGGCGGGACGGTTCAGTGGCCGCCGCAGGGCAGCGACGTCCCGGTGATCGAGGTGCGCGGGTACGTGGTCGCGAGCGAGGTTCTCGTGCGCACCCCGCCGCGGCCGCGGCGCTGGCTGCCGCGGTGGCGGCGGGAATCGCTGCCGTAACGGCGGTCAGTCGTACTTGATCGAGCTGTAGGCGCTCAGCTTCCATAGCGCGTGCTCGCTGCGGATGGACCGGATCGTGCCCGACCGTGACCGCATGACCAGCGAGTGCGAGGTGGCGCCGCCCGGCTTGTACCTGACCCCGTCCAGCAATTCGCCGTCGGTGATCCCGGTCGCGGCGAAGAACACGTCGTCGGAGGAGACCAGGTCGTCGGTGGTGAGCACCCTGTTCAGGTCGTGGCCGGCGTCCAGCGCCCGGCGGCGCTCGTCCTCATCCCGGGGCGCGAGCTTGCCGAGGATCACGCCGCCGAGGCACTTCAGCGCGCAGGCCGCGACGATGCCTTCCGGGGTCCCGCCGATGCCGAGCATCAGGTCGATGCCCGTGCCCTCCCGCGCCGCCATGATGGCGCCGGCCACGTCGCCGTCGGTGATCAGGTGGATCCGGGCGCCGGCCGCCCGGACCGCCTCGATCAGGCCGGCGTGCCGCGGCCGGTCGAGGATGACCACGGTCACGTCGTGCGGCGTGATGCCCTTCGCCTTGGCCACGGCATTGATGTTCACCGCGGGCGGCGCGTCGAGGTCCACCGCGCCCGCAGCTTCCGGCCCCGCGGCCAGCTTGGTCATGTAGAAGACGGCGGACGGGTCGTACATCGAGCCGCGTTCGGCGACCGCGAGCACGGACACCGCGTTCGGCATGCCGTTGGCGCACAGCCGGGTGCCGTCGATGGGATCGACGGCCACGTCGCACGCGGGACCGGTGCCGTCGCCAACCTCCTCGCCGTTGAAGAGCATCGGGGCGTTGTCCTTCTCGCCCTCGCCGATCACCACCACGCCGCGCATGGACACGGAGTTGATCAGCGCCCGCATCGCGCTGACCGCGGCGGCGTCCGCGCCGATCTTGTCGCCGCGGCCCACCCAGCGGGCGGCGGCCATCGAAGCCGCCTCGGTTACCCGCGCGAGCTCGAGCGCCAGGTTCCTGTTGGGGGCGTGCACGCTGGGTTCGGGAGTGCCGGGAACCGTGTTGGAAGTCTCGGTCTGCTCGGTCATGCTTGGTTTCCTTCCCGCGTCGGCCCGCGTCAGCCGCGGCGAGCCCAGGCCTGGTCGAGCGCGCTGGTGAATGTCTCGGTCGGCTGCGCGCCTGACACGCCGAGCGCCATGTCGAACGCGAAGAACGGCACGCCGCTGATGCCGAGCTCCCGCGCCTGCTGTTCGTCCTGCCGGACCTCGTCGGCGTACGCGTCGCCGTCGAGGACCTCAGTGACTACATCCTTGCCGAGTCCGGCCGCCACTGCGATCTCGGTAATGACATCCCGGTCGAAGACCTGCCGCGCCTGTGCGAAGTAGGCCTGGTTGAGCGCGGTGAGCAGCTCTTGCTGCACGCCCTTCGCATGGGCGAGGCGGATCACGCGGTGCAGGTCGAAGGTATTGCCCACCGGCCGGTTCGAGTCGAAGCCGAGCCCCTCGGCCCGGGCGAGCCCGGCCACGCGCGCGTCGGCGGCTTGCGCCTGTTGCTCCGGCATGCCGTACTTCCTGCTGAGCATGGTGAGCGCGGTTTCGCGCAGGTCCTTCGGGTAACCGGGGTCGAGTTCGAACGAGTGGTACACCACCTCGACCTCGTCGCGGTGCGGGAAGCCGCTCAGCGCCTTCTCGAACCGGGCCTTGCCGACATAGCACCATGGGCAAACGACGTCACTCCAGATATCCACGCGCATGTGTACAGCCTAAATGGCGTGCGCGGGCGGCGGAATCCGGCGCGGCATGACATTGCGGGGCTAGAAGGGCCTAGAAGGGGGTGTCTCCGCCGTTCTTGCCGCCACGGTCGCCGGCTTTCGGGCCGTTCGGGCCGTTCGGGGCTTCGGCCGCCTCGCGGGCCGCCATCGCGGCCGTCAGCCTGGCCCGGGCGCCCTCCAGCCATTCGGCGCAGATCGCGGCCAGCTTCTCGCCGCGCTCCCACAAGTCGAGCGATTGCTCAAGGGAGAGCCCGCCCGCTTCGAGCCGCTTCACCACGCTGGTGAGCTCGTCGCGCGCCTGCTCATAGGAGAGGGCCTCACGATCTGCCACAAAACGCATCCTACTCGTGTTCAACGGTGACGCTGACCTGGTCTTCCGCGAACCGGACACTGAGCTGCTCGCCCGGAGAGACCTCCCCGGCCGCGCGGACCACGGTGGTGTCGGCGTGCTGCACGATGGCGTAACCGCGGCGCAGCGTCGCGGCCGGCGATAGCGCGAGCAGCCGGGCGCGCGTGTGCGCGATGTCGTCCTCGGCCCTGGCGAGGCGGCTGGCCAGGCACTGCCGCGCCCGCTGGGCCAGCGCGTCGATTTGCTCGGCCTGGCGCTCGATCTCGCGGACCGGGTCGGCGAGCGCCGGACGGGACCGGACCGCATCGAGCCAGGCGAGCTCACGGTCGAGCCAGCCGCGCACGCTCCGCCGGGCCCGCTCCCTGAGCTGGGCGACGAGCGCCAGCTCTTCGGCCACGTCGGGCACGATCCGCTTGGCCGCGTCCGTCGGGGTCGAGGCCCGCAAGTCAGACACGTAGTCGAGGAGCGGGGTGTCCTGTTCGTGCCCGATCGCGCTGACCACCGGCGTCCGGCACGCCGCCACGGCCCGGATCAGCGCCTCGTCGGAGAACGGGAGCAGGTCTTCGACGGAGCCGCCGCCCCTGGCGATCACGATGACATCCACGTCTGGATCCTCGTCGAGTCGGCGCAGCGCGGCGATGACCTCCCCGGCGGCGTACGGGCCCTGCACCGCGGTCTGCTCGACCCGGAACCTGACGGCCGGCCAGCGGCGCTCGGCGTTCTCCTGGACGTCGCGCTGGGCGGCGGACTCACGTCCGCACACCAGCCCGATGACGGTCGGGAGAAAAGGGAGCGGCCGCTTCCGTTCGGATGAGAAAAGGCCTTCGGCGGCGAGCTGCCGGCGCAGCCTCTCCAGCCGGGCCAGCAGCTCGCCGATGCCAACGGCGCGGATCTCCAGCGCGGTGAACGCGAACGAGCCGCGGGTGGCGTTGAAATCGGGCTTGACGAAGATCACCACCCGAGCGCCCTCTTGCGGGTCGGTCACCTCGAACACCTGGCGCGTGCAGACCACCTGCGCGGAGACGGCCGCGATCGGGTCGCGGAGGGTGAGGAACACCGTGCTGCCGCGCTTCTTGCACTCGGCGATCTGCCCCTCGACCCAGACCCGGCCGAGCCTCCCGATCCAGCCGCTCACGAGCTGCAGCACGGTCCGCACGGGAACCGGCGACTCGGCGGACGTCTCCAGGGCCATGCCCCTATCCCACCACGCCGGCCCCGCCCCCGGGCCGATGTTGCCCCCGACAGGCCGGCCACGCGGGGTCTCCGTGACTAACGAGACCGGAGTTGTCACCGGGAGCAGGCCGGGACCAGAGCGGATCCTGCGAATGGCGTGCTGCTTGTTGGCCGCAAATCTGCGGGAGCCGCGCACACCGGTTCGCCCGTAGCCGCATGCCAGCGCTGGCCACGGGACCGGTGTGACTGGCGCAGCGGCTGCGGCGGCTGTTTCTGCGGCGTGCCGTCCGGCGCGCCGCAATTCCGTGATCACGAAAGTTCCGCATCGTATAAGTGCACAAACTCTTCGTGATCATGGACCGCGAGCTTTCAGCGGTGACGAAGCTCAGCCCTCGGCGAGCTTAGCGATGCGGCGCTCGAACATCGTGATCACGTCCGCGCGGGCGGCGTGGCTCCGCTCGTACTCCAGGAGCAGGGTCACCTGAGGCGCGGAAAGGTTACGCAGCCTTGCGCGCAGCGACGCGATCGACACTTCGTCGTAGTTCGGCACCGGCAGTTCCGCGGCGGGGGCCGCCGCGGCCTCGGGGGCGACGGTCGTCTCGGGGGTGACCGTCGACTCGGGTGCGACGGTCGTCTCGGGGGTGACCGTCGATTCGGGGGTGACCGTAGACTCGGGCGCCATCGTCTCGGGAGCCGCCGTCTCCGGGACCGCCGTCTCGGGGGCGGCGGGGGCCTCGTCCGCGGGCAGCAGCTTCACGTGGCCGCCCGCTGTGGGCGGCACGTCCTTGGTCTCAGGTGCCACAGTCTCCGGGGTGACCGTCGACTCGGGGGTAACCGTTGACTCGGGCGTGACCGTTGGCTCGGGGGTGACGGTCGACTCCGGGGCTACCGTCTCGGGGGCGGCGGTTTCCGGAGCCGCGGTCGTGGCCTCGGATGGCGGCTGGGCCGTGGCTGACTTGCTGCGCAGCTTGTCAGAAACGGACAGCAGTTGGCCGATGCCCGCGAACACCGCCCGCAGCGCATGCGCCGGGCCTTCCTTCACGCGCTCGTTCACCTGCGGGACACGCATATCACACTCTCCTCGGGGGACGGGTACAACCAGTGTGCCCCAGGGCGGACTGGTCCGTTGTGCCTTAATAAAGGCGGTATCTTCATTCCTACTGTGTGATTATGCACGGCTGCCGATGCAGGGCCGGGCATTTGGCCGAGGGGCGAGGTCTCTCGCCTAACATGGGAGACATGTCTGAGACCCACCGCCGGGTCCTCCTGGCGAAGCCACGAGGCTACTGCGCAGGGGTCGATCGTGCCGTGCACGCGGTCGAGATCGCGCTTACCCGGTTCGGCGCCCCGGTGTACGTGCGGAAGCAGATCGTCCACAACACACACGTGGTCAACGAGCTGGAGAAGCGCGGCGCGGTCTTCGTCGAGGACACGGCCGAGGTGCCCGAGGGCGGCGTGATCGTGTTCTCCGCGCACGGCATCGCGCCGGAGGTGCGGAAAGCGGCAGAAGATCGCGGGCTGCGGGCCATCGACGCCACGTGCCCGCTTGTCACGAAGGTGCACAACGAGGCCAGGCGCTTCGCGGCCGGGGACTACGACATCCTGCTGATCGGCCACCAGGGTCACGAGGAAGTCGTCGGGACCACGGGAGAGGCCCCGGACCGGGTCAGCCTCGTCGACGGCCCGGATGGCGCGGCGAGCGTCCAGGTGCGCGACCCGGCCAAGGTGGTGTGGCTCTCCCAGACCACGCTGTCGGTCGACGAGACCGTACACACGGTCGCCGCGCTGCGCGAGCGCTTCCCCCAGCTCATCGACCCGCCGAGTGACGACATCTGCTACGCCACCCAGAACAGGCAGGCCGCCGTCAAGGTCATCGCCCGCGATGCCGACGTGGTCATCGTCGTCGGCTCGCCGAACTCGTCCAACTCGGTCCGTCTCGTCGAGGTCGCGAAGGACGCCGGCGCTGGCGCCGCCTACCTCGTCGACGACGCCGGGGAGATCGACGACCGCTGGTTCGACCGGGCAGCCACCGTGGGGGTGACGAGCGGGGCCTCGGTTCCCGAGGATCTGGTCACCGGCGTGCTCGGCAAGCTCGCCGCGCTCGGGTTCGAGCACGTGGAAGAGGTCGAGGCGATCAAGGAGCGCATGTCGTTCCAGCTCCCGCGTGAGCTCCGCAAGCACTGACCGTCGCCGCGGTCATCACGGCAGCGGTTCCGACGTCACGAGTTCGGGGGCGGACAGCGGGCGCGCCGTCTCCTCCACGGCGGCCGGCGCGGGCAGTTCGGCCTCGACGATCCCCAGCGAGGCGAGGCGCCGGGCGCTGACGAGCACCCGGGTTTCCAGCGAGCCGACCGCCTGGTTGTAGGCGCCGACCGCGCCGGTGAGCGACTTGCCGACCCGCTCCAGGTGCCGCCCCATGCCCGACAGCCGGTCATACAGTTCCCGGCCGAGGTCAAAAACGGCGCGCGCGTTCTCCGACAGCGCCTGCTGCTGCCAGACGTACTGCGCGGTGCGCAGCATCGACACCAGCGTCGTCGGCGTCGCGATGTGCACCCGGCGGGCCAGCGCGTACTCGAGCAGACCCGGGTCGCGCTCAAGCGCGGGCGCGAGGAACGCCTCCCCGGGGATGAACAGGATCACGAACTCCGGCGTCTCGGGCAGCGCGGTCCAGTACGCCTTCGCGCCGAGCCGGTCGACGTGCGCCCGCACGTGCCGCGCGTGCGCGTCAAGCCGCGCCTCGCGCTCCGGGCCATCCGCCGTCGCCGCGGCCTCCAGGTAGGCGGCGAGCGACACCTTGGAGTCCACCACGACGTTCTTGCCGCCGGCGAGCCGGACCACCATGTCGGGGCGCAAGCCGCCCTCGGTGACCACCTGCTCGTCGAAGTCGCAGTGCGCGGCCATCCCGGCCAGTTCGGCCACCCGGCGCAGCTGCAGTTCCCCCCAGCGTCCGCGGGCTTCCGGCCGCCGCAGCGCGGTGACGAGCGCCTGGGTCTGCTCGCGGAGCTGTTCGGCGCCTTGCCGGGCGAACTCGACCTGCTGGGCGAGTTCCGCGTGCGACCGGGTCCGCGCCAGGTCGGACTCGCGCAGCTGCTGCTCGACGCGGCTCAGCGTGTCCCGCATCGGACCGACGAGCGCCTCCACGTCGAAGCGCTGCGCGAGCTGCCCGTCGGTGAGCGCGGTCCGCTCGCTCGCGGTGCGCTCGATCAAGGCGGCCTTGTCCTCCGCGGCGCGGGCGCGCTCTTGCGCGGTCGCCGCCGCGGTGGAGAGGCGGTTGCGTGCCAGCAGGTATCCGATCACCACGCCGATCGCGACCCCGGCAAGCAAGGCGAATACGGTCACAAGTCCAGTATTGGCATGCTGGCCCTTACCCCGCCCCGCGACACGCGCGGGAACAAGCCACAATGGTGAGTGTGCGGGCAGCCATCGAGGTGCGCGCGATCGGGCAACGGACTCGGTCCGGCATCGTAACTCTGCGTGACATCTCGCTTGCTGTCGGGTATTGCGAGCTGGTCGCGATCATTGGCGGTAACGGATCGGGCAAGCGCGCGCTCCTCAACGCCATGTCCGGGCTCCGGCCGCCGTCGTCAGGCGCCGTGATCCGCTCCAACGGGGCGATCGGTTACGTCCCGCACGGCGACACGGTCCCCGCGGCGCTGCCGCTCGCCCGGGCGCTGCGCTACGCGGCCCGGCTCCGCGGGACGGCCGATCCGGACGCCGCCGTCGACGAGGTCCTGCGCGAACTCGACCTGACGGCCCGGGCGGTGACGGCAGTCGGCGAGCTGTCCGGCGGCGAGCGAAAGCGCGCCGCCATCGCGGCGGAACTGCTGGGCAGGCCCGGGCTGTTCTTCCTCGAGGAGCCGACGGACGGGCTCGACCCGGCGCGCGGCCTCGAGGTCATGCGGGCGCTGCGCAACCGGTGCGACCGCGGGGCCACCGTGGTGCTTACCACGCAGAGCCCGCCGGACGCGGACCGCTGCGACAAGATCGCGGTGCTGGCCAACGGTGGCTACCTGGCGTTCTTCGGCACGCCCGTGGCGGCCCGCGGTTACTTCGGTGCGGACAGTCTCGACGAGATTTACGAGCGGCTGGCTGGGCTGGGCGATCCGGCTGATGCCTGGTCCCGCCGCTTCTCCCAGTTTTACCGAACGGTCGGTGGCGTCTCAGTCCCGTCCGTCCCTCCGCAGCCGGGGCCGGCCCAGCTGGTGCCCGACACCGCGGGGCCGCACTCGGCGGGCGCGCCACACCCGCCCGGCCAGGGCGCCCGCGCCGACCAGGGCGCTCCCGACAGTCAGGATCAGCCCGCCCCCGGCGGCACCGTTGGTCCGGCGGCCGGCGGGACCGCGCCCGGCGGCGCGCGCCGCCCCGCGCAGCGGCCGCCCACCCGGCTGCTCCGGCCGGTCAGGCAGTGGACCGTGCTCGCCGCACGGAACACCGACGGGCTTCTCCGCGCACCGAGCACCCTCGCGGTCCTGGCGGGGGCGCCCGCCGCGGTGCTGGTGGCGTCGCTGCTGCTGTTCCCCTCCGGCGCTTTCAGCCGCGCGCACCCGAGCCCGGTCGCCGACGTGACGATCTTGTTCTGGACCGTGTTCGGCGGGTTCTTCATCGGGCTCGGCTACGGGCTGCCGCAGGTCTGCACCGAGCTGGGCGTGCTGCGCAGGGAGCGGTTCGCCGGCCTGGGCGCCGGCACCTATGTGCTGGCGAAGGCCGCCGTGCTGCTGCCGGCGCTGGCCGTGGCCGACGCGCTTGTGCTGGCCGTGTTCGGCGCGCTCGGGCGGCTGCCGGAGGGCGCGGCGTTCGGCGCCGCGTTCGTGACCCTGCTGCTGGTATCGGCGGCCGCGGCCGGCCTGGGCCTGCTGGTCTCGGCGGTCGTCTCGCAGGTGTCTAGGGCTATGGTCGGAGGCGCGGCGGTCTGCTTCCCCCAGGTGCTGTTCGCCGGCGCGATCCTGCCGGTGGGCGCGATGGTCCTTGTCGGCCGGTGGGTCAGCTACCTGATGCCGGACCGCTGGGCGTTCGACGCTCTCGGGCGGAGCATGGACGTCCGCTCGCTCTGGGCCGGCGGCGGGTCCGCGCTCGGTCGCCCGATGCTCGCCTCCTACGGCACGACGTTCGGGCACCCGGTCTGGAACGACTGGCTGGTCCTGGCCGGATTCACCTGCGTCTTCCTCGCGGCCGCGAGCACGGCGATCGCCAGCAGGACCCACGTGGTCAGCCGGGCGCGGCCCGGGCGGCACGCTGCCGTGGTCCCGGCGCGCCCCGGCCGTTAGTGTCCGCGTGTCCACGGTTCGGCTGACATGACCGTGGCCGGACGGACGACGCGCCGCCCGCGGCCGGCCGCGGAAGCTGGGTACATGACGGAAGGCAACTGGGCGGTGCGGGCGCGCGGGCTGCGCAAGCGCTACGGCGAGGTCGCGGCGGTCGGCGGTATCGACCTCGAGATCGCGCCGGGCGAGGTGTTCGCCCTGCTCGGCCCCAACGGTGCGGGCAAGACCACGACCGTCGAGATCCTGGAGGGCTACCGCGACAGGGACGGCGGCGAGGTCAGCGTGCTTGGCGAGGATCCGGGTCGGGCGGGCCGGGGCTGGCGGGCCAGGATCGGCATCGTGCTGCAGCTCGCGGCCGACGCGCCGGAACTGACCGTCGCCGAGATGGTCGGGCACTTCGCCGGGTTCTACCCGGACCCGCGGCGGCCCGCCGAGGTGATCGAGCTCGTCGGGCTGACCGACCGGAGCCGGGCGCGGATACACACGCTGTCCGGCGGCCAGCTCCGGCGGCTTGACGTCGCGCTCGGCCTCGTCGGACGCCCGGAGCTGCTGTTCCTTGACGAGCCGACCACCGGGTTCGACCCGGCGGCCCGGCGCGCGTTCTGGGAGGTGATCCGGTCGCTGTCCGGCGACGGGGTCACGGTCCTGCTCACCACTCATTACCTGGACGAGGCGGCGGCGCTTGCGGACCGGGTCGCGGTCATCAGCGACGGGACGATCGTCGCCGAGGGCACCCCCGGCGACCTTGGCGGCCGGGCCGCCGCGCCGGCGGTCGTCGGCTGGCAGGACGGTGACGTCCGGCGGGCGGAGCGGACCAGCCAGCCGACCCGCCTGGTCGCCGAACTCGCCGCCCGCTACGGCGGCGAGATCCCGGAACTTACCGTGACCCGCCCGTCCCTCGAGGACGTCTACCTGGAGCTGATCGGAGAGAAACGATGACCGCGAGCACGACGATGGGGGCATCAGCAATCGCGCTTGACGCGCCGCGGGCGCCGTTGCCCGGCGTGTGGCGGGCCGGATTGTCCCGGGGACAGGTCGAGCTGAAGTCCTTCTTCCGCGAGCGCCAGTCCGTGGTCTTCATCTTCGCCATGCCCGCGGTCATGCTGGTGCTGCTCGGGACGATCTTCGGCGGCCAGCACACCGGTCCGGGCGTCACGATCGGGGATCTGTACGTCGCCGGGCTGATCGGCGGCGGCGTGATGGCGACCAGCTACCAGAACCTGGGCATGTCGATCGCGTTCGAGCGGGAGCGGTTCACGCTGAAGCGGCTGCGCGGCACGCCCATGCCCGCGGCGGCCTACTTCGCGGGGAAGATCATCCAGGTCCTCGTCGCCGCCGTCGCCGAGGTCGTGGTGCTGGTGGCCGTCGGCCTGGCGTTCTACCACCTGCGGCTGCCGGCGTCCGCGATGGCCTGGTGGACGTTCGCCTGGGTGTTCGTGCTCGGCGTGGCGGCCTGCTCGCTGCTGGGGATCGCGGCAAGCAGCGTGCCGCGCTCGGCGGCGCGCAACGGGGTGGCCGTCATCACCCTCCCGTTCATGGTCCTGCAGTTCATCTCGGGGGTTTACGTCCCGTTTTACCTGGTGCCGACCTGGCTGCGGGACATCGCCGCGGTGTTCCCGCTGGAGTGGATGTGCCGCGGCATGCGCTCGGTGTTCGTGCCCCAGGCCGTCACCCTGGAGCCGGGGCACTCGTGGCAGCACGGCCAGACCGCGCTGGTGCTATCGGCCTGGCTCGTCGCAGGATTGATACTGTGTCTGACCACGTTCCGCTGGCAGAACCGGCAGAACAGATAAGGGCAGGACAGATGAGCCAGCCGCAGCAGGCGTGCGCTCAGGAGCCGCGGCAGCGGCACGCCTGGGAAACCGGCACGCTGGCCTGGGATGCCTTCTACCTGCTTGTCTTCGTCGCCGTCCTGGTCATCGTGCTGGTCGGCACGCCCGGCTCGAGGATCGTGGCGGTCGCGGCGATGGCGGCGCTGATCCCCTGGTACCTGCTCGCCGGCCGGCCGCTGTGGACCGGCGGCCGGGCTGGCCGGGCGCGGGCGGCGATCTACGTCACCGGGGTGTTCGCGCTGTTCGGCGCCGCGCAGAGCCAGAATCCCGAGGTCTGGTTCCTCGCCTTCGCGATCTCGCCGCAGTTCTTCAGCTTCCTCACCACGCGCCTGGCCACGGCGCTGGGCATCGCGCTGAACTTCCTCGCCGCGGCCTTGCTCGTGGCCCGGTATCCGTCGGCCGGCACGGCGGCCGTGGCCTTCGGCGTCGCCGCGGCCGGCGGCGGCTTCGCCATCTTCTACAGCGGCTGGGTGTCACGGATCATCGGGCAGAGCGCGGAGCGCGCCGCGATCATCGATCAGCTCGAGGCCACCAGGGCCGAGCTCGCCGCCGCGCAGCACGAGGCGGGGCGGATGGCCGAGCGGCAGCGGCTGTCCGCCGACATCCACGACACCCTGGCGCAGGGCTTCACCAGCATCCTTATGCTGATTCAGGCGGCGCAGGCCGACCTGAACGGCTCGCATCCGCAGGCGGAGCGGCAGCTTGACCTCGCGGCGCGGACCGCCAGGGAGAACCTGGCCGAGGCGCGGGCACTGGTCGCCGACCTCGCGCCCGCGCAACTCGACGGCGGCACGCTGCCGGACGCGCTGCGCAGGCTGTCGCAGGCACCGGGCGTGGCGGCGAGCTTCGGCCTGTCCGGCACCCCGCGGCCGCTGCCCATGACCACCGAGGTGGTGCTGCTCCGGGTGTGCCAGGAAGCGCTGGCCAACGTGCGCAAGCACGCCGGTGCCCAGTCGGCGGCCGTGCGGCTCGGCTACGACCCGGACGCGGTCCGGCTGGACGTCAGCGACGACGGCGCCGGCTTCGACCCGGCCCGCGTCAACGGCGGCTACGGGCTGCGCGGCATGCGCACCCGGGTCACCGAGGCGGGCGGCACGCTGACGGTGCGCAGCTCGCCAGGTGCGGGCACCCGGGTCAGCGCGACGGTGCCGGCATGAGCGCGATCCGGGTCCTGCTGGCCGACGATCACCCCGTCGTCCGCGAGGGCCTGCGCGGCATGCTGGCCGCCGAGCCGGACATCGAGGTGGTCGGGGAGGCGGCATCAGGTCCCGAGGCGGTGACGCTCGCCGGGCGGCTGCGGCCGGACGTGATCCTGATGGACCTGCGCATGCCTGGCGGCGACGGGGTGGCGGCGATCCGGCGCCTGGCGGGGACCACGGTCGTGGTGCTGACCACGTACGACTCGGACGCGGACATCCTCCGGGCGGTCGAGGCCGGCGCGGCCGGCTACCTGCTGAAGGACACGCCACGGGCCGTGCTCGCCGACCGCGTGCGGGCCGCGGCCAGGGGCGAGACCGTGCTCGCGCCCACCGTGGCCGGCCGCCTGCTCGGCCGCATGCGGGCCGAGCCCGCGCCTCGGACAGAGCAGCTGTCCGCCCGGGAGACCGAGGTCCTGGGGCTGGTCGCGCGCGGGCTGACGAACGCGGAAATCGGGCGGCAGCTCTTTGTCAGCGAGGCCACGGTGAAGACGCACCTGCTGCGCGCCTGCGCCAAGCTCGGTGTCTCCGGCAGGACCGCCGCGGTGACCAAGGCGATGGAGACGGGCGCGCTGCCCGCGCCGGGCCAGGCACTATCGTGATCCCCATGGATTCCGAACGTACGGTTGCGGCTGTGCTGGCCGGCTACCTGCGCCAGGCGGGGGTAACGCAGGTCTTCGGGTACCCGGGGGAGTCCGTGGTGGACTTCATGGAGGCGGCCCGCCAGGAAGGCCCGGCGGTCGTCGCCGCGGTGCGGGAGGCGAGCGCCGCGTTCATGGCCGAGGGCGCCGCGATGCGCACCGGGCGGATCGGCGCGTGCCTGTCCACGCTCGGCCCGGGATCGACGGCGCTGCTCAACGGGGTGGCGAGCGCCAACCTCGACCGCGTGCCGCTGCTGGCGATCTCCGGCCAGGTGGAAAGTTCCCGCGAACAGTACTGGACGCACCAGGTCGTCGACCAGGGTCGGCTGTTCGCCCCGGTCACCAAGCTCGCCGCCCGGCTGGAGGCGGGCTCTGCCGACACGGTGCTGCGCAAGGCACTGCGGACCGCCACCGCCGAACGGCCGGTAGCGGTGCATCTGACAGTCACGACGGACACGTTCGGGATGACGGCGGGCGGCACCGGCAGCGACCGGAAAGCTCCGCCGCTCACCCCAGCCGCCGTGAGCCTCGAAATCTACGGCGAGGAGCCGCTGCGGCAGCTGCGGGCCGCGCGGCGGCCGGTGCTGCTCGCGGGCACCGGGGCGGTCCGGTGCGGCGCGGGGACGGCGCTCGCGGATCTGGCGTCGCTGGCCGGGCTGCCCGTCGTGGTCGGCGCGATGGCCAAGGGCGTGCTCAGCGAGGAGCACCCGTACTTCGCGGGCGTGCTCGACATGGCCGGGCACCAGGTGATCTGGGACCTGCTCGCGTCGGCCGACCTGATCGTCACCGCGGGGTTCGACGCGGTGGAGCTGATCACGCCGTGGCGGCTCGGCGTCCCGGTGCTGCACGTGGACACGACGCCGAACACCGACCAGGTGTACCCGGCGGCGGTCGAGGTCGTCGGTAACGTGGCGGCGGCGCTGTCCTGGCTGGCCGCGTCGTGGGACGGCGCGCCGCGCTGGCCGGCGGCCGACGTGGCCGCGCACCGCGCCGCCTTGCGGCAGGCATGGGAGGCGGGGTACGCCGGGGGACGGCTGAACCCGTCGGAGATCGTGTCGACCGTGCGGCTGGCCGCGCCCGCCGGGACCGTCATGACGACGGACGTGGGGTCGCACAAGATCACGGCCGGGCAGGCGTGGACCGCGTACGCGCCGCGGGAGACGCTGATTACGAACGGGCTTTCCGCGATGGGGTTCGGGCTGCCCGCGGCGATCGGCGCCGCCGCGTCAGGCGCTGACCCGGTGGTGTGCCTGACCGGGGACGGCGGGTTCGCGATGACGGCGACGGAGCTGTCGGTCGCGGCGCGGCTTGGCCTCGGGCTGCTGGTGGTCGTGTTCTCCGACGGCAGCCTGAACAGGATCGAGCTGCACCAGGCCGCGATGGGCTATCCGCTGACCGCGACGGCCGTGGACCGGTCGGACATCCCCGCGCTGGCGGAGTCGCTCGGCTGCGACGGCGTGCGCGCGGAGAACGTCGCGGGGCTGGAGAAGGCGCTGGCTTCCGCGTTCGTTTCCGGCCGGGTCCGGCCGCTGGTCATCGAGGCGCGGATCGACACGTCACAGTACGCGGCGCAGTTCTAGCGGCTGGCGGCCCGGCAGTAGACTCGCGGTACGTGAGCCTGTCTATCGGAATCGTCGGCCTGCCCAACGTGGGCAAGTCCACCGTGTTCAACGCGCTGACCCGGGCCGGGGCGCTCGCGGCGAACTACCCGTTCGCCACGATCGAGCCGAACGTCGGCGTCGTTGGCGTGCCGGACCCGCGGCTCGGCGCGCTGGCGGCGCTGTACAACTCCGCGCGGGTGGTGCCTGCCACGGTACGGTTCACCGACATCGCGGGCCTGGTCCGCGGCGCCTCGCAGGGGCAGGGCCTGGGCAACCAGTTTCTCGGCCACATCCGGGAGACGGACGCGATCTGCCAGGTCGTGCGCGTATTCGCCGATCCCGATGTGGCGCGGGTGGACGGCTCGGACTCTCCGGAGGACGACATCTCCACGGTCGTGACCGAGCTGATCCTCGCCGACCTGCAGACCCTGGAGAAGGCGCTGCCCCGGCTGGCGAAGGAGACGAAGTTCTCGAAGGACCCCGAGCGGCTGGAGGCGGCCGCGGCGGCGCAGGCGGCCGTGGGGGTTCTGGACAGCGGGACGACGCTGTCCGCCGGCGCGGCTGCCGCGGGGATCTCGCTGCCGGCGCTGCGCGAGCTGCACTTGCTTACCGCGAAGCCATTCCTGTACGTCTTCAACATGGACGTCGCGGACCTTGCTGACGAGGGGCTGCGGAAGCAGCTCGCGTCGCTCGTGGCGCCCGCCGAGGCGATCTTCCTCGACGCGAAGACGGAAGCGGACCTGACCGAGCTGCCCGAAGACGAGGCCGCCGAGCTGCTCGCCGAGGCCGGGATGGGCGAGCCGGGGCTGGCACAGCTCGCCTCGGCCGGGTTCCGGACGCTGGGGCTGCAGACGTTCCTGACCGCGGGCCCGAAGGAGACCCGGGCCTGGGAGATCCGCATCGGCGCGACCGCCCCCGAGGCGGCCGGCGTGATCCACACGGATTTCCAGCGCGGGTTCATCAAGGCGGAGATCGTGTCGTTTTCCGACCTGATGGCGGCCGGCTCGATGGCGGCGGCCCGCGCCGCGGGCAAGGTCCGCATCGAGGGCAAGGAGTACGTCATGCAGGACGGCGACGTGGTGGAGTTCCGGCACAGCTAAACGTCATGCCCCTTACCGGGATGGGAACAAGGGCTTACTATCTCTTTACATAGGGCTCTTTACATAGGGCGATGGGGCTCGCCGTAAACGCCTGAAGTGGCTGATAGCTCCTACCGGAATGTGAGGTGGGAGCGATGAGAAACCGGGAGAATCCAGAAGCCCTCCTGGCGGCTGCGCCCCCGGCCGAGACGATCACCATAGAGCTGCTCGCGAAGGGCGCGCACGCCTGCCCATCCGACGGAGCAAACGTCCTCGAGCTTGCGGCGGTGCTAGCAGGTGAACCCTGGAGCACCTGTCCGGAATCGGTCCATCCAGCGCTCGCGGCCGCAGCGCAAGCGGTCAACGACCTGCTCGACGATGACCACCGGCGGCTACTGGTCCCGCTTGCGCCGTGGCTGCCCGGCACGCGCGCCGCGGACGCCGGCACCTGGGCGGCGGTCGTCGGCATATGCGACCGGGCGGCGATAACCGCGGCCCGTGATACAGGTCTGCCGGTACCGCCGCGGATCGACGGGAAAGCCGTACCGGAAGGGCCGGGCCAGGCCGGCTCGCCACCCGGGAAGCGCGGGCACGGGACCTGGGCACACCGACAGGACCGGCGGAAAATTACCGATGCTATCCGCTCAGCCCAGCTGTCGTGGGCTGGCTCAGGCAGCGAACGTACTGCCGAGGCGCTGTGCCAGCTGCTGACCGACTGCATCAACGAGTGTCGGCGACTGGCTGGCGAGCAGCCTGTAAACCCGCGGCTGCCCCTCGCCGACTGCCCGCCGCGCCTCCTGGTACAGCAGCGCTCCATGTGGTCGCCAGGCTGCGACTGGATGAGCATCGGTTACCAGCCGGTCGCTGGGCTAATGCCAGCATGCCTGCGCGGTAAGACACCGGGCGCCCATGAAGCGGCCCCTACCTGACTACCGTTACCGGGCAGTGCGCGTGGTGAACGGCTTGCTGACTGACCGACCCGAGCAGCAGTCCACTGAAGCCGCCCAGCCCGCGAGAGCCGACCACCAGCAGATCGGCGTCCGCGGACATGTCCACTAGCACCCTGGCCGGCGGCCCCTCGACGACCGCCGTTTCCACTGTGACGGCCGGGTGGTCGCGCCGGACTCGCTCAACCGCCTCACGCAGCAGCCGCTCCGCGCGGCGCTGTCCCTCGGCTTTCACGCCCGGCGGCGGAGACCAGTCCTCGCCGGAGGCGCCAATCGACCACGCGCAGACGGCGCGGACCGTGTCGCCGCAGCCCTCCGCCCGGCGGCAGGCCCAGCTCAAGGCATGATCAGAGTGCGGCGATCCGTCCACGCCCACGATTACGCGCAACCCGTGCCTCCTTCATCGTCCTTCATCGTCGGTATGCGTCCGCGGTACCTGGCGCGGGGCCGCCTCGTCACAGCACGGAGCCGAGGCTCGCACCGGCCCAGGCGAGCAGAACGCCAGCTAGCAGTGACCCCGCCAGGTTGACTACCGCCAGCCATGGGGTTCTGGCCCGGGCGAGCGTCAGCGAGTCCACGGCCCATGTCGAGTACGTCGTGTATGCCCCGATGAACCCGGTCTGCACTCCGGTCGCGAGCCAGTGCGGCCACGCCTTGGATACCCCCGCGCCGAAGAGCATTCCCAGCACGAAGGCCCCGGACAGGTTCACGGCCAGGATGCCGACCGGGAATTTGGTCTTGACCCGCTCCTGGAGCGCGCTGAATGCTTCCTGGCGTGCCACCGCACCAGCGAATCCGGCGACGAGAACCGCGAGGAGCGCAGCCATCTCTGTGCCTATTCCTGCGCTGAGCCGGACGGCGCCCGCCGTTGCCGCGAGGCGTTGAGCGCGGTTCGCGCGAATGAGAACCCCGCCCACGCGCAGGCGGGAGCCGCCAGCAGGCTGATCACCGCATACGCCGCGGCCAGTGCCGAGTGCGCCGCCCAGCGCTCGTAGATGTCGAGCGTCATCGTGGAGAAGGTAGTGAGGCCACCGCAGAAGCCTGTGCCGATGGCAGGCCTGGTCAGTTCGTGGGAGGGCAGCCAGCCGGCCGGCAGCGCGGCGATCGCGCCCAGGATCACCGCACCGACAACGTTGACCAGGAAGGTGGCGAAGGGGAACGCGTCCGAGGTTGGCGGTATGGCAAGCTGGGTCCCGTACCGGGCCGCCGCCCCGATAGCGCCACCCGCGCCTATCACCGCCAGGAGGGTCACGCGGTGCCGGAACGCCCCTGAAGATGCCGTGACCCTCTTGTGGCGCGTGACAGGGCGCCCGTCATGGCTTGCGGCCATGGCTGGGCCCCCAGTGGATGGAATGGCGGATCTGCAGCCAGGCGATCACCGGGATGAATGGGCAGGGTATCGCCCCGGCTATGACCAGCCAGGTGGCGTGCAGCAGCAGCCCGGTGAGAATTAGGACAGGGGGCACGAGGTAAAGCGCCAGCGGCCCGGCCGCCAGTGCCCGGGACCCGGGGGACCTTCGGGCGCGGGCCGGCGGGCCGGGTGACTGCCGGCCCGCCAGCAGCGCGTCCAGGCCTGGGTCGTTCTTGCGCAGATCTCCCTCGATCTGGCGGAGCTTCCACCGCTCCTTGACATGCAACCCCATCGCCAGAACTTCCATACCGCTGTCCTGGCCGGTCCCGGTCCTGTGGATCAGGCGAAGGCCAGCTTCCCCCAAAGGAGCGCGATCGCGAGAGCCCAGGCCGTGCCCCCCCCTTCGATGATGGCCACCAACCCCGTGATGCGGGCGATCGGCAGTTCCAGCGACAGCAGTGCCCAGAACATGCCCCACAGGATTGCCCAGGCGAACCAGTTGCCGGCCAGCCACAGGTCGGCGGTGTTGCTGTCCGGCGTGTTCTGGATCTGGTAAACGCCGAACACGATCGCGGTGATAGCGACGAACAGGGAGTACCAGCCGAGCGCCCGCCCGCCGGCGTTGGCGTACTGGTTATACGCCACCCACAGATAGGTGAAGGCGAACAGCAGGATGGCCCCGCCGGCGCGGACCGACGGCAGCCCCAGCACCGGGAGCCTGGCGCTGCCGCCCAGGACTACGTAGGTGACGGCGATGGCCACCCCGATGAACCCGGTGAATATGTTGAGTATCGCGATCTCGCGGTTCTGGATGAACCAGGGCGCCGCCTCGGCGCGCATGCGGGGCGGCGCGACGACCGCCTCCCCGCCGAGTTCCTGCCCGGCGGCAGCCTCCTCGGCGAGTCCCCGCCTGGTAGCGCCCCCGACAGCCGCGGTCTCCATATCCATGGCCGGCGCCCGCCTGGCTGCGGCAGCAGCATAGGCCGCACCGATCAGCCAGATGCCATTCACGATGAGGACGGCCCCCACGTATAGCAACACGACCCCTAGCATCGGATCTCACTCGCTTTCTTGCTGGCCGCCGACCCCCGGCAAGGCGGGCCGGCGGCCGGCGTTAGTGCAGTACCCACGGTGGTACCGGCTCCTGGCGCCGCCGCAGCGGACGCCCGTGCTTTTCGGTCACCACGCGTGGCTCGTACGCGCTTGCCTCCTCTGTCTCCAGCGCCCGCCGCATTGGCGCGGCGAGCCGCGCGAGGCGCGGCGGGGTGAACACCCGCCGCGCCTCGCGCTGACAGGTCGGGCAGCACGCCCGCGTGCTCGCCTCGGCCATGGGGCGTGCGAGCTCGAACGAACCGCACTCGTGGCAGGCGAACACATACACGGGCATGAGAGGCCTCAGCTGGTCCGCGCGGCTGATCCGCGCTCCGCCATCATCGGCCCGGCCTTGGACGGCTTGACTTCGAAGTCGAAGATCTCGGTCGGCAGGTAAAGAGAGCAGCAGGCGTTCGGAATGTCCACTATTCCGGATATCCGGCCCTCGATTGGCGCGGAGCCGAGGAGCAGATAGGCCTGCTCACCCGAGAAGCCGAACTTCGTGAGGTACGCGATTGCGTTCAGGCACGCGCGACGGTAGGCGATCGAGGCATCGAGATAGTGGTTGTCGCCAGTGGTCTCGTGCACGGATATGCCGATGAAGGTCAGGAACTCGCTGTAGCGAGGCTCGACCCGCCCCGGGATGAGGATGGGGTTCGTCGTCACGCCGTACTTGTTCATGCCGTCCTTGATGATGTCGACGCCGAAGTCGATGAACCCGCCCATCTCGATGGCACCGCAGAAGGTGATCTCCCCGTCTCCCTGGGAGAAGTGCAGGTCGCCGCCCGAGAGCTTGGCGCCCGCGACGTGCACGGGGTAGAAGACGCGGCTGCCCCGGGTGAAGTTCTTGATGTCGTGGTTGCCGCCGTTCTCGCGCGCGGGGACCGTCCGCGCTCCCTCCCTGCCCACGCGCGTCAGATCATTCCCCTGCAGCGTGCCGGCCAGGGCTCCGTCCTCGAGTGGCGGGAGCGCCAGCGGTGGCACGCGGCCCGGGTCCATGTTGATCAGCGCCTGCTCACGGCGGTTCCACTCGGCCAGCAGCTGGGCCGACGGGGCTGTCCCGAACAGCCCGGGGTGGGTGATGCCGGTGTAACGGACCCCGGGGATGTGCCGGGATGTGGCATCCTGACCATGGAAGTCCCAGATCGCCTTGTAGGCGTCCGGGTAGTGGTCGGTTAGGAAGCCGCCGCCGTTGACCTTGGCGAAGATGCCCGTGTAGCCCCACCCCTGGCCGGGCGCGTCGCCGTATTCCTGCGGAGGCTGGCAGGGGCCGAGGTCCAGGATGTCGACGACGAGCAGGTCACCCGGCTCGGCGCCCTGGATCTGAACCGGCCCGCTGAGCATGTGCGCGCGGTTCAGGTCCACATCCCGCACGTCGTTCGCTGAGTCGTTGTTACCTAGCTGGGCGTCCGTCCACTCCCGGCATTCCATCCGGAACTCACTGCCGGGCTTGACTGACGCGGCAGCCGGTATGTCCGGATGCCACCTGTTGTGGCCCGGGACGGCTTGATCCGCCATAGATTTCGACTGATCCACACTGAACACGACGTCTGGCATACGAATCCCTCCTGTTCCCCCGTGCCGTCCACCCGTTCTTGCCGACTGGCTCTAGCATCGAAGGGGGGCTATGCCCAGCAGGGGCCTTCCAGGTGTCACAACGTCCTGAACGGCGCGTCACGGTCAGCCACGGCCATTCGGTGAGTATGCCGAATGCGACCGCGCTTCCCCGTTGGCGTGGCGGTTGGCTGTACTGCCCCCGTTTAGGCTTTGGACCTGTTTCCGCCACCGCTGGTGCTTGTCCGTGCACCTGTGTTTGCTGCGCTAGTGCTTCTTGTTGCACCAGTGCCTGAGGATGACTCTTTCTCCAGGAGCGCCGCTTGTCAACGGGTGAGGTGTGCGTTTCTGAGACAGCCTTTCTGAGACAGCATTGCTTCCCAGGAAAGGATCGGCGCGTCCGGCGCCCGCGGGGCCCGGCTTCCAGTCCACGTCCGGACCGTTGCCGTGGGGTCAAGCTGGCGAGCCCGGCCGCTTCCGTGCGAGGCCCGGCCCGCTAGCGCTCGTGGCCTGGTGTCGTCTCCGCCGTGTCAGGAGGCGCTCTCCTGGCGAGCTAGGCGCCGTCTACGACAATTCTGGCGGTGATCATGGCCTCGTCGTCGCAATTCCAGCAGAAGACCTGCCCGGGAGATACCTCGGGATCTTGCCCCTCGATCTCACAGCTCTTGCATACGTATGCGGCTAGGACTCGGCGAGCCAGTGTTCGACCCAACTGAACTAACACCCCTTGACGCCGCAATTTTGAGCGAAGACAGGCTGGTACGGAATCAGCTGTCAGCACATCAACCCGGTGGACGAATGTGGTCTATACGGGTCATATTACCCCAGGTCAATAGCATCAGGACGGCGGAACGCAGGTACTCGGCCTGAACGTCCTGGTAGTAGCCGGACGAGTGGCGCGGCGGCTGGGCCAGCGTGGCGGAACCCACCCCAGGCGATGACCGATTTCCATACGATTCGCGTACCTTGGGCCAAGATGAGAACTTTGAGGTACGCTCGTCCCGGTTGACTGTAGTAACGCATGCCCCAGGCGCCCCACGCCTGAGATCGGAGAACCAGGCCCATGGCAGCGATCGGAGAGCCTGTCCGCACCCATGACATCCCGGACCCGCAGGAGGTGCCCGATGAGCTTCCGCAAAGCGAGCCCGCCGTCCCCGAGCCGGCGGCCGTCCCTGCCTGAGGTCCGGGGGGCTGTTATGAGCGCGAGCCCGGTCCGGGACGAACCGCTGCGCGGGGTCAAAGCCGGCCGCGTGACCGTCCTTCCCTCGGGGGTCGCGTTCACGGCGCTGCACGCGGGTCGAACCCTCGGCAGCCGTGTCGCCTACGCGCCAGAGGCCGAGATGATCTGCCTGTGCGGTTACGCCGAGCAGCCCAACGTCATGGGCGTCCGCAGGTCTGCTCGCTGGCATGAGCGCCCGGAGCCGGGGGACGGCCATTGCGGGTTCTACGCGTGGAAGCCCGGCCAGCCTTTCCCGTGGACGGCAGGAACATGGCTGCTGGAGGTTGACCTGTACGGCCGGGTGATCGAGCACGAGAACGGCTACCGGGCGCAGAAGCAGCGTGTCCTGCGGATCAGTCCCATACCGGAGCCGTTCTGCGAGCCGCCCTTCAGCCTGTCCTACCAGGCGGAAGACGGCTGCGTGACCGCGGTGTGCCCCGCATGCCCGCCACCGCCGGCTCCTGGCCACCCGGTAACCGTGGACAGGCTGCGCCGCCTGCTGAACGTGGAAGTCGACTTGGAGCGCGCCTGGCACCTGCGTGAGGACGCCGCCTGCCCCTGAGCCCCGCGCACGTCGCAGGTCGGCAAGGTTACTGTGGGGCACTGTGACGACGGCCAGGTGACGCACTTCCGCGACTACGTGAACCCGCTGCAGCTGTCGGCGCGCTAAACGGGCCAAGCCGGCCCGCCGGACGATCACTGGCTACCAGGAGGGACCCGGCCGGTCAGCCGTTGGCCCGCACTTGCGCCTACCACTTTCGTTACACCAGTCCCCTAGCGTTAGCTTTGCGTACACAGCGCCCGCTTTTCTGGCCGTTCGCAGCTCGATTCTGGTCACCGCTATACAAGACCAACAGGAGAGGCAGGTGTGACTTGCCCCGGGCGCCTTTACCGGCGGCGATGACTTTTTTTGAGGCGTTCTGCTGAACCGCCGGCTTGGGTTGTTGCGTATCTGTATGTAGGGAGTTACTTTCAGCAAGCGGGTCCGCAACGCTGCGGGTCGCATGGGTCGTTTGTGACTGGAGGCAACTCCAGTCGGGATCGGTGCCTTTTGTTCGGGTCTAATGCTGCACGTACAGCTGGATTTTGCCGCACAATGGAGCACGAGACGGGCAGGGAGCGCGCTCGTAACTAGCCGCCAGGCAGGGGAGCGGGCGAAGGAGTGATGGTGCGAAGGCC